>Ga0209624_10001510_pt1 | contig 18130 bp, 19 predicted proteins | sample JacPinW_OM2H0_O1_FD_188565 | JGI IMG/M metagenome (GOLD analysis project Ga0209624, IMG submission 188565) | Forest soil microbial communities from Algoma, Ontario, Canada - Jack Pine, Ontario site 1_JW_OM2H0_O1 (SPAdes) (version 2) | ecosystem: Environmental > Terrestrial > Soil > Boreal...
CGCGACTACGGCCTTCTCTCCGCAACCGCGCAGATGAACGCGCAGGTCGACCACCTCTTCACACTGCCTCCATCGGCTTTTTCGCCGCCACCGGACGTCTACTCCACCGTTTTGCGGCTGCAATTCGCGCCTCGTTTTGCCGAGCTCGGCGTAGATGCCGCCGGCTTCGACAAATTCTTACGGCAATGTTTCGCGCAGAAGAGAAAGACGTTGCAAAATAATCTTCGTGCCGCCGGCCACTCCGCCGAGCAGATCACCGCGGCGTGGCCCGCCAGCATTCCTGCACTGGCGCGCGCGGAATCCCTGCCGCTGGAGCCAATGGCGGAGCTGTACCGGTCGCTTACCTCCGCCTCCGCTCTCTGAAACTCTGCCCCGTCTGCTGTCGATAGCTACTTCGCCTGCTCCAGCATCTTCGCTGCACGCAGTCGTACCCGCTGCAGGACGGCCGTGTCATCGGCGAGTGCGGTCAGCGTCGGCGCGATCGTCCCCAACTCCAGCGCTCGTCCCGCGTCTACCTCCTGCGACAGCGTTATCATCTCTGCATCGAGCCCCAGCCGGTCATACCGGTGCAGGAACTCCAACTTGCGCCCCTCATCCATAGTGAAGGCGATCGCGAGGAAAGTCTCGGTGAGCATCGTAACGCTCTTGTTTTCGGAGTAGTTATACACACACGAACCGTGGCCGTCGGGGCCGGTGTAGCTCAGCGTCTTCTTGCCCGTATCCGCAATATTCTTCAGTTTGGAGGCGCACTCAACATTGAAATCATTCAGCTCCCGCGCCGTCTTGAAGATCTTCGCAGCCATGCCCGGGCTCAGCATCAGCGTACGGTTAACGTGCTGCGCCGCCTCTCCACGCATGGATGTGATCGTGGATGGCCTCTCTGCCTGCTCCGCCTCATACCTGGCCGCCCCATTTTCGAGAATTTGAAGTGTGAACTGTGGAACGGGTAGCCCGGTTCGTTCAAACTGGAAGCTGACCTCGGCGGGTGGCTTGTCAGGAGGATCGGCCTGCGGCGCGGCAGATTGGCCGGCGAAGAGAAGAGTGGGAACCAGCAGTAGCACGGTGCTCAACCCACCTCGTGCAACCGCTCTCATGGGTGCGCGCCCTGCGCCAGAAGCGTCTGCGAGGTATGAATGTGACAGATTGCGATGGCAAGCGCATCCGCGGCGTCGGCTGAATCGAAAGCGCTCTCCTTATCGAGCAGGCGCTTCACCATGAACTGTACCTGTTCCTTGGCCGCCAGCCCGTATCCAACGACGGAGCTTTTGATTGACAGAGGCGCATACTCAGCAACAGGGAGACCGCTCGTCGCAGCGGCCAGCATCGCCACTCCGCGCACTTGTCCCAGCTTCAGTGCGGACTTCACATTCGCCGAAAAGAAGACCTCTTCAATCGCCACAACCTCCGGGTGATGCAAGGCAATCAGAGCGGTCAGTTCGGTGTAGACCTGCGCAAGCCGCTGCGGGGTTTTGTCCTTTTTGCTGAGCCGAATGGTTCCCGCCGCGAGATGCACGAGACGTGGCAGCCGGGCGTCGCAGTCGACCTCCACCACGCCGTACCCGGTGAACTCTGTCCCACAGTCGATCCCGAAGACTCGCATGGGCGAAGTTTACTGCATTTCGCTGAATCTGCGAACTATCGAGGTTGAGTCCAACATAGGTTTCTGAGAAACCGCTAGCGGGAGATTCCCTCAAACGGCGAACTGGCCGTCGCGTAGAGCTTTCGCTGCATACGACCCGCAAGAAATGCCTGCCTTCCCGCCAGAACCGCATGTTGCATCGCCTCAGCCATCAGCAGAGGGTCCTTGGCCGCCGCAATTGCCGTGTTCATCAGAACAGCGTCGAAGCCCATCTCCATCGCCAGCGCCGCATCGGAGGCCGTGCCCACGCCCGCATCCACAATCAGTGGAACCTCGGTGATCAGTTCGCGCAAAATTCGCAGGTTCGCAGTATTCTGCAACCCCAGCCCGCTGCCGATCGGCGCACCAAGCGGCATCACCGCCGCTGCTCCTGCGTCGATAAGCCGTTTCGCGAAGACAATGTCGTCCGAGGTATACGGCAGCACGGTGAAACCTTCTTTCACCAGCACACGAGTCGCCTCCAGCGTAGCCTGAATATCCGGGTAAAGCGTCTGCTGGTCGCCGATGACCTCGATCTTCACCCAGTCCGACAATCCGACCTCACGCCCCAGTCTCGCGGCGCGAATCGCCTCGTCTGCCGTGAAACAGCCAGCCGTATTCGGCAGCAAAAAATAGCGGCGCGGGTCGATGAAGTCCAGCAGCGACTCGCTCGACCGATCCAGATTGACCCGGCGCACCGCGACCGTCACCATCTCAGCGCCCGATGCCTCGATCGCAGCCTGCGTCTCAGCGCCATCCTTGTATTTGCCCGTACCAACGATAAGTCGTGATTGAAAGGCTCTTCCTGCGATCACCAAAGGGTTCATAGTCGATATTCTACTCGCCACAGTGCAGGTAAAACGCAAACGGCCCGCGCTCTAAAGAGAGCCGCGAGCCGCTTGGCGGTGAACTGTTGAGATTGACCTGAGGCGTCCATACTCGGACCGTACCTCGGCATGGACTTTCACTTTCAAAGACCGCCAGGACTAGAGCTATGGACGCTCTGAGCCTCAGTCACCTCACGTATTGTTGAACTGCATTTACCGTCAATTTTCATAGGCTGGACCATCCTCCTTTCCCGTGTAAAGGCAGATTACTACCGAGCATGATTCGAACGCAAGCACCGACCGGTACATCCAGCGCCGACGGTAAGGCATCTCATCGCAGGTCTCTTACCTTGCCCACCCGAAAGGTTTTCCCCATGAAGCCAGCAACCATCGTTGGAATACTCCTCATCCTCTTCGGCATCATCGGATACGCCACGGGCGGACTTTCCTTCACCCATCAGAAGAAAGTTGTAGACGCCGGACCGCTTCAGATCTCTCATCAGACCCAGGACACTCTGCCCATCTCACCCATCCTGAGCACCATCTCACTCATCGCTGGCATCGGCCTCGTCGTTGTTGGAGCCAAATCCAGATAGCCGACCATGCTCAAGGATCAATCATCCCGGCGAGTCAACTTCCCGACAATGTTCAAGCCTCTTGCTCAATTAAACTTCACTTGAGATACGCGCGAACGAGATCGATCAGATCTTCACCAAGCTCCGGCGTGAGCGGTGCATTGCCATCCTGCAGCAGATGCAACCGGATGTGATCTTCCAACACCTCTCCCATCAGGCTATTGATTCCTCCGCGCACAGCGGCAAGCAACATCAGAACGCCGGCGCACTCATGTTCCTCCGCGCCAAGCGTACGTTCAATCGTCTCCATCTGGCCGCGAATCCGTTTCATCCGATTAAGAAGCTTCAACCGTTCTTTTGCGATGTGTGACATTTCAGGATCTCCTTAATACCATACGGGGGTATACTATCAAACTGGAACGGATACCGAACGACGGCGCCTCGTCTTGAACCTAACCTAACGGGCCCGCTGACAATTCGCACTCTATTCACATGCAGATAGGAAGATAAACTTTCGATGATTTCAACCTGTATCGTGAAGCGGCTACTTGTATGCCTGCCGCTTCTACTGGCCGCCTCGTTGCGAACCACGACGGCGCAAGCCCCCGCCGTGACGCAGCAGACCCCGGCGACTCAGCCCGATGCACCGACGCCAGCGGAAGACAGAGACAATACTCCACTTACCATGTTTCCGCATCCGGACAGCTGGCGTTTCTTTATCGCCGGCCAGGCCAACATCATCTTCCAGTCAGACGGACCGTTCCACTCACCCTACGAAGGCACCAACAGCTTCATTGGCCGCGGCGAGTATAAGACCTCCCTGCTTGGCACGCTTTTTCTCGGTGCGCAGTTGCGGCGCGATCCCCGTACCGAAACCGACGCAATCTTCAACCTTGAATCCGCCGGCGGACGCGGTCTCAGCGAAGCGCTCGGCCTCGCCGGCTTCACCAATCTGGACGTGGTTCGCAATCCCAACCTCGGCTCGGTGCCCTATATGGCTCGCGCTCAGCTTCACCAGACCATTGGCTTCACCGACAAACTGATTGAGAGTCCCCGAACGCCGTTCTCCCTCGCCACCCAGGTGCCCGAGCGCCGCCTCGAATTCATCGTCGGCAAGATGAGTCTGCCGGACTATTTCGACATCAACAGCATCGGCTCCGACAGCCATCTGCAGTTTATGAACTGGACCGCCGACAACAATGGCGCGTGGGACTACGCCGCCGACACCCGCGGTTACACCTACGCCGCCATCGCCGAGTACGACGACAAGGTCTGGTCCGCCCGCTACGCCGTCGCGCTGATGCCGACCGTCGCCAACGGCATCAACCTCGTCTGGGACCTGCGCCAGGCCAGCGGCCAGAACATGGAGTTCGAGCTCCGCAAACCTCTGCTCGGCAGCCTGCTCCCCGCAGATCGCAAAGGCACCGTCCGCATCCTCAGCTACGTGAACCACGCCCACATGGGTCTGTACCGCGATGCGAACAAGGCCTTCCTCGCCGGCGAAGGCACCCGCCCCGTCATCCAGAACGTTGAGACGTACGGCGCGGTGAAGTACGGCTTCACGTTCAACGCCGAGCAGGAGTTGACGGCAAATATGCGCGTCTTCGGCCGCTTCGGCTGGAACGAAGGCCAGCACGAGTCCTTCGCCTACACCGAGGTCGATCAGACAATGGAGTTAGGCGGCGACTACTCTGGCAGAGCATGGTCTCGCCCCTACGACAAGCTCGGCCTGACCTTCGTCTCAAACGCCATCAAGGCTGATCACCAGGCCTACCTGAAACTTGGCGGCCTTGGCTTTCTGCTAGGCGATGGCAAACTGAACTACGCCCGCGAAGACATCATCGAGAGCTACTACAACATGCACGCCTGGCGCGGAGTCTACTACGCGCTCGACCTGCAATTTATCGATCACCCCGGCTACAACAAAGATCGCGGCCCGGTGCTGGTCGAGTCAGTCCGGATGCACGTCGACTTCTAGGCGACATCCCCACTCATACTTTTGCGCAAAGTCTTCGATCGAAGTGGCTTAGGTCTGGACTTCCGTTCTTAGGCTTCACATGGGCCTGGCCGACAAAACCGTATACTCTTTCCGTGGACGTCTCCTGCATTCTCCAACCTGTCGCCTTTGTCATCGGGCTTCTTTTCGGTAGTTTTTTGAATGTCTGCATCTCGCGTCTGCCTCGAAAAGAGTCCACCGTCCACCCTCGTTCACGCTGTCCACAATGCGGAGCAGCCATTCGTTGGTATGACAACGTTCCGATTTTGAGTTGGCTGATACTCAGAGGCCGCTGCCGCAACTGCAAACAAACAATCCCATGGCGCTATCCCGTCGTTGAACTAGCGATAGGTCTGTGGTTCATGGTGAGTGTTGGCACTTTTCTATCCAGGCACAGTCGTGTACATGAATTTGGAAATGGCTTCTCTTCCGCAGACTTTCCGAATCTCATAGCTGCCCTGACAATCTCCCTCCTTGGCTTCCTCCTCATCGGCCTCATGGTGATGGACTGGCAAACCCTCCTCCTCCCCGACGCCTTCACGCTGACCGGCATTGCCGTCGGCCTCTTCCTCGTCTTCGTCCGCGCCGCCTTTCTCGGGCCGACCGAAGATCAAGTCGTCCTCAGCAACCATCACATCACTCTGACCAGCCCGGGCGGCGTCACCGACCACGGCAACGTCTTCCTCACCGGCCCGGAGCACCTGATCTTCGGCCGCATCGCCGCCATCTGCGGAGCCGCGCTCATCCTCCTGCTCGTCCGATGGCTCTACAAGGCGATTCGCCACCGTGAGGGCATGGGCCTGGGCGACGTCAAGCTGCTCGCCATGATCGCTGCCTTTCTCGGTTTCTGGCCCGCGGTTCTCGCGCTCTTCTTCGGTGTGCTTGCCGCGACCGCCTACGCCATCGTCCTACTGATACGCGGCAAGGCAGCCGCAGCATCCAAACTTACCTTTGGCAGCTTCCTTTGCATAGGCGGCCTGATCACCGCACAGTTCGGTAATCGCCTCATCGCGTGGTACGTCGCATTCCTTTGATTACAAGCGCATTCAGCGGCTGTTCACTTGACACTTGCCAGCCGCAATCTTAGAGTCGAAGATGGCCATGCACAGTTACCCATACATTTGGAATTACCTTCCACTCGTGCTTCAGGTACTGGTCGCTCTTGGACTCGCCTGCGGAATGGTCGGGGCATCCTTCCTCATCGGCAAACACAAAAATTCACGCACCAAGGCCGCAGCCTACGAGTGCGGCATGGACCCCATCGGCGACGCCCGCGGCCGCTTCACCGTCCGCTTCTACATGGTCGCGATGCTCTTCGTCCTGTTCGATGTCGAGGCCGTCTTTGTGCTTCCCTGGGCTGTCATCTTCCGCCGCCTGCCCGGCATCACCGGCTCGCGCATGTTCGGTTTCTACGAGATGCTCGTCTACCTGGGTTTCGTCGCGGTCGGCCTTTTTTATGTGTGGAAGAAGGGTATTCTGAACTGGGCCAACGATAGGGGAGACCTCTAATGTACGATCCCTCGTCCGCCGTCACAGGCAAACAAGCCGTCTTCGAGGCACACCCCGACAACGCCGCCGTTAAAGCGCTGGCCGATCTCGCCACCGATGCAAAATACGACCGCGCCGAGCTGACCATCACCGTAGCCCGGGAGAACATCATCGCTGCCGGCAAGGCCGTCCAACAAGCCGGGTACGAATTCCTCGAAGACGTCACCGCCGTCGACTGGTATCCCTCGGAGCCGCGCTACCAGATCACCTACCACATCCTCTCCATGTCGCTGAAAGAGCGCATTCGCCTCATCGTTCGCCTCGACAGCGAAGACGCCGCCGTTGACAGCATCACGCCCGTTTGGCCCTCTGCCAACTTCTACGAGCGCGAAGTCTTCGACCTCTTCGGCGTCCACATCGGCGGCCACCCTAATCTTCGCCGCATCATGATGCCGGAAGACTGGGACGGGCATCCCCTACGCAAGGACTACCCCGTGGAGGGCTACCGCTAATGACTCCTCCCGTGCAAGAACTGACCGGCCCGGCAGCGATCGACCCCGGCGTTGAAGACGTCGTCGCCAACTCGGCCCGCAATCGCGACAACCCTCCGTCCCAAGACCAGACCATGGTCATCAACATGGGCCCGCAGCACCCATCGACCCACGGGGTGCTCCGCCTTGTCGTCGAAATCGATGGCGAAACCGTAGTCGCCCTCGCCCCCGACATCGGCTACCTCCATACCGGCATCGAAAAAACCTGCGAGGCCAAGTTCTACCAGCAGGTCGTCCCCCTCACCGACCGCATCGACTACCTCTGTCCCATGACCAACAACCTCGCCTACTGCCTCGCGGTCGAGAAGTTGTTAGGTCTCGAGATCCCCGAGCGCGCCCAGTACCTCCGCGTGCTGCTCAACGAGCTCACCCGCCTCCAGTCGCACCTCGTCTGGCTCGGCACCCACGCCATGGACATCGGCGCGCTCACCATCTTCCTCTACTGTTGGCGCGAACGCGAAGACATTATGCGCATCTACGAGAACGTCTCCGGCCAGCGCATGATGACCAGCTACTTTCGCGTCGGCGGCCTCGCGCTCGAACCGCCGCTGGACTTCTACAAGCAGGTTCAGGACTTCCTCACCAAGATGCCCGAGCGCATCGACCAGTACGAAAACCTCCTCACCGGCAACCCCATCTGGATGAACCGCCTCAAGGGCGTAGGCTATCTCTCCGCTGCCGACGCAATCGCTCTCGGCGTCACTGGCCCACCGCTACGTGCCTCGGGCGTCGACTGGGACCTCCGCCGCGACATGCCCTACAGCGGCTACGAAAAATTCCAGTTTGCCGTGCCCGTCTCCGATGTCGGCGACGTCTGGGCCCGCTACGTCGTCCGCATTCAGGAGATGCGCGAGTCCCTCAAAATCTGCCAACAGGCCCTCGACGGCATGCCCACCGGACGCATCGTCGCCGACGCCCCTAAGATCATCCTGCCCGACCGCGAAAAGATGAAGACCGAGATGGAATCTCTCATCCATCACTTCAAGATTGTCACGGAAGGTTTTGGTGTGCCTGCGGGTGAGGTTTACCAAGCCGTCGAATCTCCCCGCGGGGAGATGGGCTACTACGTCGTCTCGGACGGCACCGCCAAACCCTACCGCGTCCACATGCGCAACCCGTCGTACGCAACCCTGCAAGCGCTCGAAACCATGTGCAAAGGCCGCCTCATCGCCGACGTAGTCGCAGTCATTGGCTCCATCGACATCGTCCTCGGGGAAATTGATCGCTGAAATTTTCTAATCGCTGAGTAGGTAGAGGTTCACAAGACGGATGAGAAAGTTGAAGGCAAATTTACCCGCCGTCTTATTACAGATATTTATGAGTTTCGTGGCATTTTGTATCCCCGTTTTGGCTTCACCGAAGAACGATACGCTACCCGCTGAGGTGATTGCTGCAAAATCGATCTACTTAGAGGATCAAAAGAACGATCAGGCCGTACTTGACGCAGCATACAAGCAATTCAATCTTTGGGGTCGCTTCACAGTCTCGAAATCGAAGGACGACGCAGATCTTGTAGTTATATTTACCCATAAGAATGGCATGGATAAATGGGGCTTTGTAGGACTTACCGTAATGGATGTCTTCGTGAAAGGTCGTAACGAGCCAGTATTTGAATCAAAGAGTGCTCTCAAAACGATATTTGACCCACAGATGAAGACTAAGGTTTGCATCACTGATTTCGAAAACCATGTGGAGCGGAAAAACTGACATTGAATGTAACCGTTCAAATACATCGTGAACTCTGGACATCGTTCGCATCGCTGATCAGAAGTTACGGAGCGGCCCACGGGCTCAACAGCCGCCACCAGGCAATCGTAGAAGTAGGCAGCACCGAAATCATGCTTCGCGTCGGCACTCGCTGGCTCCTCTTCACCCCCAGCGCGATGTCCGAAGACACTAACCGCACGGTGCCCTTCCATCTGAACGAAGATGGAACCGCTACCCTCAACGGCATCACCGAAGAGATGGACCTGATCGCCGAACGCGTAACGCGGGAGCTAATGCAGTGAGCACAGTAGCCAACACGATCTTCTCGCCGGAGCTGGCCGCACGCTTCGACCATCTCGTCACCATCTATCCGCTCAGTCGTTCCGCGCTCGTCCCCATGCTGCTCTACGCGCAGGACGAGGTCGGCTACGTCTCCGATGCCGTCGTCACCGAGATCGCCCAGCGCCTCGACCTCCTCGAACTCGACGTACGCAACGTCCTCAGCTACTACTCCATGCTCCGCACCAAGCCGGCGGGCAAGTACAACGTGCAGGTCTGCACCAACATCTCCTGCATGTTGCGCGGCGGCTACGAGATCCTCGACCACTGCAAACACAAGCTCGGCATCGGCCACAAAGAGACCACCTCGGACGGTGTCTTTTCTTTAGAAGAAGTCGAGTGCATCGGAGCCTGCTGCTGGGCGCCCGCCATCCAGATCAACTACGACTTCCACGAAGACCTCACGCCCGAAAAAGTCGACGTCCTCTTCAAGATGTACCGCGACGGCCAGGGAAAGGACGTAAAGTAATGCCAACCCTCGTCAGCCATCCCGACGAAGTACGAGTCCTCTCCCGCCGCTTCGGTCAGGGCGCCGCCAACATCGACAAATACATCGAGCTCGACGGCTACAAAGCAGTCCAGAAGGCCATCGCCGAAGGCCCGGAGAAGATGTCCGCCTGGATCATCGACACCATGAAGGCAAGCGGTCTGCGCGGTCGTGGAGGAGCCGGATTCCCCACCGGCATGAAGTGGTCCTTCGTGCCCAAGCAATCGGTAAAACCCAAGTACGTCCTGGTAAACGGCGACGAGTCCGAACCCGGCACCTGCAAAGACCACGTCATCTTCCTCGAAGACCCCCACGCCGTCATCGAAGGCACCATGATCGCCGGCCTCGCCATCGGCTCCAAGCTCGGCTTCATCTATCTCCGCGGCGAATACCGCTACCTCCTCAAGATCGTAGAAAAGGCCGTAGCCGAAGCCTACGCCAAGGGCTTCCTCGGCAAGAATATCTTCGGCAGCGGCATCGACTTCGACGTCATCACCCAAACCGGCGCCGGAGCCTACGAGGTCGGCGAAGAATCCGCCCTCATGGAGTCGCTCGAAGGCAAGCGCGGCGTTCCCCGCATCAAGCCGCCATTCCCTGCCGTCGTCGGCCTCTACGGCGGTCCCACCGTCATCAATAACGCCGAGACCATCGCCGCCGCCCCGCCCATCCTGCTCATGGGCGGCGAAGCCTACGCCAAGCTCGGCAGCGAGCGCAACGGCGGCACGCGCCTCTTCGGCATCAGCGGCCACGTCGAGCGCCCCGGCGTCTACGAACTCCCCATGGGTTACTCGCTCCGCAAAGCCATCTACGACGTCGCCGGCGGCATCAAGGACGGCAAAAAACTCAAAGCCGTCGTCCCCGGTGGCGCGTCCTGCCCCGTTATGACCGCGGACGAGATCGACGTCGGCCTCGACTTCGACCAGATGGCCAAGGCCGGCACCATGCTTGGCTCCGGCGGCATCGTCGTGCTCGACGAGACCGTTTCCATCGTCGAATTCGCCCTCCGCACCATCGCCTTCTACCAGCACGAGTCCTGCGGCTGGTGCATCCCCTGCCGCGAGGGCACCGACTGGATCAAGAAGACCCTCACCCGCGTCTACAACGGCGGCGGAAGCAAAAAAGATGTAGACAATGTTCAGTACCTCGCCGAAAACATGTTGGGCCGCACCTTCTGTCCGCTCGGCGACGCAGCCGCCATGCCCACCATCGCCTTCGTCAAAAAATTCCGCAAAGAGTTCGAAGACTACATCGAAGGCAACAAAGCCGGAACCCCCATCATCACCGTCGAGCAACTCGTCGGAGCAGGACACTAAATGGCAGACGTAACCTTTACCGTAGACGGCAACAAACTCACCGCCCCCGCAGGCACCCTCCTCCTCGAGGCCTGCAAGACCGCCGGCATCGAGATCCCCGCCTTCTGTTACTACCCCGGCCTCTCGCTCCAGGCAGCCTGCCGCATGTGCGTCGTCCGCATCGAGAAGATGCCCAAGCTCCAGACCGCCTGCACCACCCCGGTCACCGAGGGCATGGTCGTCACTAGCGAGTCCCCCGAGATCGCCCAGGCTCGCAAGGCCACGCTGCAACTCCTCCTCGGCAACCACCCGCTCGACTGCCCCGTCTGCGACGCCGGCGGCGAGTGCGAGCTGCAGGACATGACCTTCAAGTACGGTGCTGCCGACAGCTTCTACGCCGAACCCAAGAACCACCGCGAAGAGCAGAAGTGGTCCCCCGTCGTCTACTTCGACCGCCCACGCTGCATCCTCTGCTATCGCTGCGTGCGCATGTGCGGCGAAGGCATGGACGTCTTCGCCCTCGGCATCCAGAACCGCGGCAGTTCCTCAGTCATCGCCCCCAACGTCCCCGCCGAGCAGTCGCCCGACCACCTCGCCCACGTGGACTGCGAGCAGTGCGGCATGTGCATCGACGCCTGCCCCGTGGGCGCGTTGACCTCGGGCACCTACCGGTACAAAACCCGCCCCTGGGAGATGAACCACGTCGGCACCATCTGCACCCACTGCGGCGACGGCTGCAAGACCACCCTTGGCGTCCGCAGCACCTCCGACGGCAGCGAGATCGTCCGCGGCGACAACCGCGACAAGTCCGGCATCAACGGCGACTTCCTCTGCAACAAGGGCCGCTACGCCTTCGACTTCGCCAACAACGAAGACCGCATCACCGAGCCGCTCGTCCGCCAACCCAGCGGCGAGATGAAGCCAGTAAGCTGGGAGGTCGCCCTCGACCACGTCGGCAAGAAGTTCCGCGAACTTCGCGACACGCGAGGTGGCAGGAGCATCGGCGTCATCGGCTCGAACCGCATAACCAACGAAGAGGCCTACCTGCTGCAGAAGTTCGCCCGCACCGTCCTCGGCACCAACAACATCGACCACCACCGCACCGCAGACTACACCAGCTTTGCGCAGGCACTCTCCGTCCATCCCAATCGCGCCGCGTCCCTGCGCGACACAATCAGCGCCCCCGCCATCATGATCCTCGGCGGCGACCCCACCATCCAGGCGCCCGGCACGGCGTGGAACATCCGCACCAATGTCCGTAACAACCGCGCCCGCCTCTACGTCGCCAACTCCTCCGAGATCAAGCTCCGCCGCCAGGCCAAAGCCTTCGCGCACATCGCCCCCTTCAGCTACGGCGCGCTCGTCAGCTTCCTGACCGGAGACGACTCCGCCGTTGACGCCCTCACCCACCCCGGTGCAGACGCAGCGTCCTTTCACAACTTCCGCAACGCCATCCGCGCCGAAGAGAGTCTCCTTGTCCTTCTCGGCTCCGAGTTCCGCGGCGCCGACCTCAAACGCCTCCTCGCCTTTGGCAGTACGCTGCCGAACAGGAAGTTCGCGCTACTTTCCGACTACGCCAACTCCCGCGGCGCAGCCGATATGGGTCTGCTCCCCGACATGCTCCCCGGCTACACTCCAGTCGCCGGCAACACCACCTTCGCAGAGTACAACACCCCCACCGCTCCGGGCCTCGACATGGTCGAAATCTTCGAAGCCGCTGGACGTGGCGAATTGTCTGCCCTCTATGTCGTCGGCTCGAACCCAGTCGCCCGCTACAGCGTCGATCCCGCCGACCTCAAGAACACCTTCATCGTCGTTCAGGACATGTTCCTCACCGAGACCGCAGCCCTCGCCGACGTCATCCTCCCCGCCGCGAACCTCTACGAAAAATCCGGCTCCGTCACCAACAGCTACGGCGATTTGCAACACGTCAGTAAGGCAGGAGATCGCGCCGGCGTCCGCACCGACTTCGAGATGATCGTCCGCATCGCCGACAAGATGGGCGCGAACATGCAGCAGCTCGTTCCCTTCGGCAAAGGCACCCGCGCCGACATGGGTCAGTCCCGCGGCGCACAGTCCGGCGAAGCCGACCGCCACGCCGTCTGGCTGACTGCGAACAACCTCGAGCCTAAACTCAGCCCCTTCGATCCCTTCGCGATTCTCGACGAGATCCAGCGCCTCGTTCCCGGCTACAATCTACTCCGTCTCCAGCTTCTCAGCGGCAACGACCAGCACCTGCAACCCGCAGCATCGGGCCTCGTTCAGATAGGCAACCGCCGCGACCTAGTCCTGCCCGCGAACGATACACTGTTCACCTCGGGCACCCTGGGCCGCTACTCCACCATGCTCTCCGATCTGCAGCAGAACGAGAGCCTCCGCCCACCATTCGGACTCACACAGATTCAGAGCGCTGCCGACTAAACAAACGAGCAACACATTGAGCCAAGAGCGAAAAGCCAGGAGCTAATAGCCAAACCCGAATGAGCCATCTCACTCCATTTCAGACATTCCTGCTGCTCAGCATCCTTAAGGTCGTGGTCGTCGTCGTCATCACCCTGATGTCGGTCGCCTACACCGTGCTGCTCGAGCGCAAGGTTCTCGGCCGCATCCAGAACCGTTGGGGACCCTCTCGCGTCGGTCCCTTCGGCATGATGCAACCCATGGCCGACGGCATCAAGCTCTTCCTCAAAGAAGACCTCATGCCCATCGCCGCCCAGCGTCCTCTCTTCATCCTCGCCCCCATCATTGCGCTGACCTGCGCGCTCATCTCCATCGCCGTCGTCCCCTTTGGCGGAATCCAGACCGTCAAAGGCGTCGAGATGTTCAACGTCGCCGACCTCAACATCGGCCTTCTCGTCATCCTCGGCATTACCTCCATCGGTGTCTACGGCATCGCCCTCTCCGGCTGGTCCTCGAACAATAAATTCGCTCTCCTCGGCAGCCTCCGCGCCACCTCGCAGATGATCAGCTACGAGCTGGCCCTCGGCCTCTCATTGGTCGGCGTGGTCCTCCGCGCCCAGTCCCTCAGCCTCCGCGACATCGTCAACAGCCAGGGAGCCCACGGCCTGCTCTCCTGGAACTTCTTCGGTGGCTTCCAGTTCGTCGCCTTTTTCATCTACATCATGGCCGCCTACGCCGAGACCAACCGCGCCCCCTTCGACCTCCCCGAGGCCGAATCCGAACTCGTCGCCGGCTACCACACCGAGTACAGCTCCATGAAGTTCGCCATGTTCTTCATGGCCGAGTACGCCAACATGATCACCGTAAGCTGCGTCGCTGCCCTCCTCTTCTTCGGCGGAGCAGCCAGCCCTCTCGGTCATCTTCTCCCCGCAGACTTCGGCGGCCCCGTCCTCACCGCCATCTTCCCGATCCTCTGGTTTGTCGTCAAGGTCCTCGCCTTCTTATTGCTCTTCATCTGGGTTCGAGGCACGCTCCCCCGTTTCCGCTACGACCAGCTCATGAGCTTCGGCTGGAAGTTCCTCCTGCCCGTTGCCATGGCCAACATCATCATCACCAGCCTTGTCTTCGCCTTGCATAGTTAGGCCCTACGAAACATGTAGCAAGCTGTTTTACAATCAGCAGATAGCCCGGAAACCCGAAGCCCTCTGCTCTGTCTCAAGCGCTCAACGATTCAAGAGATTCAAGAAGGAATCGCGGAACATCATGCAACTCGCACTCTTCATCATCTTTGGCGTGCTGGCCGTCGGAGGAGCCTTAAACCTCCTTCTGCAGCGCCACCCCATCAACAGCGCCCTCTCGCTGGTCGTCGTCATGATGTCCCTCGCCGTCCTCTACTGGTCCCTCGGCGCGGAGTTCCTCGCCGCCGCTCAGGTCATCGTCTACTCCGGCGCCATCATGGTCTTCTTCGTCTTCGTCATCATGCTCTTGAATGCCGGCGAAGAGGAGCGAACCACCGGCAGCCGCGCCGCCTACATCGTCGGCTTCCCCGGCGCCGCGGCCATCTTCTGTCTCCTCAGCTTCGTCTTCCTCTCCGAGCGCCACGCCCTCGGCTCCTCCAACGTCGGCGGCTACCTCAACCACCTCACCAGCAACATCTCCGAAGTCAGCACCCTCCTCTTCACCAAGCTCCTCCTCCCGTTCGAAGTCACCTCGATCCTCATCCTGGTCGCCATCCTCGGAGCCGTAGTGCTCGCGCGAAAGGAGCAGTAGACGCCATGACCTCATTAGTAGCCGCCCAGGTCCCTATCGCCGCCTACCTCATCCTCGCCGCCATCCTCTTCTCCATCGGCGTCGCCGCTTTCCTCATCAAGCGCAACCTCATCACTGTTTTCATGTCGATCGAGCTGATGCTCAACGCCGTCAACCTCACCTTCGTCGCCTTTTCGCACATGTGGCACCAGGTCTCCGGCCAGATCTTCGTCTTCTTCGTGATGGTAGTCGCCGCTGCTGAAGCCGCCGTCGGCCTTGCCATCATCATCGCCATCTTCCGCACCCGCGAAACGCTGAACGTCGACCAGATCGACCTGATGAAATCGTGACCTCTATGCCCTTTGAATATCTCTGGCTGATTCCGCTTCTGCCCTTCGCCGGCTTCCTCATCAACGGAACCCTCGGCCGCAGGTTCCCGCGCGCCATCGTCTCCGCGGTAGCGCTAATCTGCACCGCTATCCCAGCGGCCATCGTCGCCTGGCTATGGGTTGTATTCAAGAACTCCACGGAAGACCTCCAGATCGTCGGCCACCAGCCATGGATCGCCGTCACCGGCCTCCACATCGACTTCGCCTTCGCCGTCGACCACCTCACCCTCATCATGCTCGGCGTCGTCACCGGCGTTGGCTTCCTCATCCACATCTACTCTGTCGGCTACATGGCTCACGAAGACGGTTACTGGCGCTTCTTCGCCTACCTCAACCTCTTCATGTTCTTCATGTCCGTCCTTGTCCTGTCGAGCAACTTCCTTCTGCTCTTCGTCGGCTGGGAGGGCGTCGGTCTCGCGTCCTACCTCCTCATTGGCTTTTATTTCCGCAAAGAATCCGCCGCCAACGCCGGCAAAAAAGCCTTCATCCTTAACCGCATCGGCGACTTCGGCTTCCTCCTCGCGATGTTCCTCATCGTCCGCGAGTTTGGTTCGCTCGACTTCTCCCACGTCTTCAGCGGGATCAGCGCCAATCCCGACTGGCACGGCGGCATCCTCACCGCGATCGCCCTCCTCCTCGTCCTCGGAGCAGTCGGAAAATCCGCACAGATCCCCCTCTACGTCTGGCTCCCCGACGCCATGGAAGGCCCCACCCCTGTCTCCGCCCTCATTCACGCGGCAACCATGGTCACGGCCGGCGTCTACATGGTCGCACGCTGCAACGTCCTCTTCGACCACAGCCCCTACGCCCTCGGCGTCGTCGCCATCATCGGAGCCGCCACCGCTATCTTCGCCGCCTGCATCGGCATGGTGCAGCACGACATCAAGCGCGTCCTCGCCTACTCCACCGTCTCCCAGCTCGGCTACATGTTCCTTGCCTGCGGAGTCGGCGCCTATGAGGCCGGAATCTTCCACCTGATGACCCACGCCTTCTTCAAGGGGCTGCTCTTCCTCTCCGCCGGCTCCGTCATCCACGCCCTCTCCGGCGAGCAGGACATGCGCAACATGGGCGGCCTCCGCAAGCGCATTCCCATCACCTTCTGGACCATGACCATGGGCGTCTTCGCCATCTCAGGCATTCCTCCCTGGGCGGGCTTCTTCTCCAAAGACGAAATCCTCTACCGCGCCTTCACCAGCGACAATCCGCTCGGCAAGCTCCTCTGGTTCGTCGGCCTCGTCACCGCTGGTATGACCTCGTTCTACATGTTCCGCCTCTGGTTCAAGACCTTCTTCGGCCCCGAGCACTTCGACCAGCCCGTTGACCTCCACGACCACGGCGCCGCCGTTCACACTCACTCCGACTCTCACGCCGTCATGGTCGCCGACCACGATGACGACCACGCAGTCCACACTCACGGCATCCACGAATCGCCGTGGATCATGCTCTTCCCCCTCGTTGTCCTCGCCATATTCTCGGTCATCGGGGGATGGGTCGGCATTCCCATTGCCTTCGGAGGGAGCGATGAGACCGAGCACTTCCTCCAGCCAATCTTCAACGCAGGCGTCGTTGGAACCGTCACCAACGCCGGCACTCATGCCCTCGAACTAACGCTGGCCTCAATCTCCATACTTACCGTTGCCATCGGCTTCTTCATCGCTTACCTCTTCTACTACAAGAAGCCCGGCACGGCAGCCGCCCTTGCCCAGCGCGCCCCCGCACTCTATCGCCTGGTCGAAAACAAGTTCTACATCGACGAGATCTACGGCACCTTCATCGTCGGCCCGCTGCTCATGTTTAGCCGCCTCTTCCTCAGTGGCATCGTCGACGGCGGCATCGTCAACGGCTCTGGCAAAGCCGCCGGCGCCACAACCCGCGGCTTCAGCTCGCTCGTTCGCCGCGTCCAATCCGGCAACATTCGTTCCTACGCCGGCTGGCTCGCCCTCGGAGCCGCCGCCGTTCTACTCGTCATGATCTTCGGCCGTTCCATCTGGCCGTACTAAAGCGCCGTTGCTGTTTGTCATCCCGCAGGGACCTGCTTCTGCACTTCGCACCACCGTAACCGCTCCACCAAAGGAAACGATGAACATCGACCAAACCATCCTGACCGTCATCACCTTCGTCCCTCTCGCGGGCGCGGTCCTGCTGGCCTTTCTGCCCGACAAGGGCAAGCTGATGCAGTGGGGCGCACTCATCGTCACCCTCATCACCTTCGCCCTCACTCTGCATCTTCCCTCCCACTACGACTACACCGCAGCCGCCGGCACCTTCCAGTTCGAGCAGAACGCCTCCTGGATCAACTCGCCCGCCATCCGCTACCACCTCGGCATCGACGGCCTGTCGATGTGGTTAGTGGTGCTCACCGGCTTCCTCGCCCCCCTCGGCGTCCTCATCTCCTGGCGAACCATCAGCGAGCGCAAGAAACTCTTCTACATCCTCTTCCTGCTTCAACAGGTCGCGATGCTCGGCATCTTCACCTCGCTCGACCTCTTCCTCTACTACGCCTTCTGGGAGCTCTCCCTCGTCCCGATGACGCTGCTCATCGCCACCTTCGGCCGCACCGTCAACCGCCGCCGCGCCGCCATCAAGTACTTCCTCTACACCTTCATCCCCTCGGCTATCCTGCTCGTCGGGATGCTCTGGGTCTACGCGAGTACGGGCACCTTCCAACTTCCTGACCTCGCGCGACTCGCCGCCACTCACAGCATCTCCGGC
>Ga0209624_10001511_pt1 | contig 18126 bp, 12 predicted proteins | sample JacPinW_OM2H0_O1_FD_188565 | JGI IMG/M metagenome (GOLD analysis project Ga0209624, IMG submission 188565) | Forest soil microbial communities from Algoma, Ontario, Canada - Jack Pine, Ontario site 1_JW_OM2H0_O1 (SPAdes) (version 2) | ecosystem: Environmental > Terrestrial > Soil > Boreal...
GCCCGCGAAGCCAGCGGGGAAGCTTGTTGGCCCGTCGCGAGACTTCGCCGTCGAGGCCCACGCCCGCGACGCAGCAGAAATATTGAGGTGGCGAAAGTGCCTCTCCCCGGTCAATCGCCGAGATAATGCCGAGATCGATCTCACGCAGATTCGAGGAGCCGTGGCAGAACCGATTCCATGCTGCCAATGAATCACGCACGCGCCGCAATTCGAGTGAACTGGCAAAATCGTTCCCGCTTCCCGCGGGAACAACCAGCACAGGCAGCCCCAACTTCACGAGTTGTCCCAAGTGCCGATGAATGGTCCCATCGCCGCCGAACAACAAGATGACGTCGGCATCATCGGGCGACGCCGGCATCCCCATGCGCCATTCGACAGTTGCTTCAGCTTGAAAAGGCTTCAGATCTTTAGGAGAACATCCCAGCCCGAGAATGACCGTAGCCCGCATCGCGCGGATGAGAGTAGCAGAATTGCGTGTGCGTGGAGAGATTCTGTGGAGAGAGTTTATGTGGGGACAGCCGCCATCGGCTGTCCGCGGAGCGAAGCCTCGCTGTCAGTCATCAGAACTCTGCCGGCGCGAAGGGGTTCTCGAACTCCTTCTTCCAGACCCACGGATAATCCCGCCAATGCCGAGCCAATCCGCGCCGAACAGGATTGTCCAATAAGTATTCCACCTTCGCATCCAAACTCTCTGACGAACGCAGCACATGGTCAAAAGATTCCGGCTGCCAGAGCCTTCCTTTGCGGCCCTTGATCTTGTTGACCTTGTGAGCTGAGGCTCCCTTGATCGCGTCCATGATCTTCGCCAAGGAGAAAACTTCCATCCTCTCGTAGTCGACGAGGGGCGTGAAGATCATGTGCACGTGATCCGGCATGACAACGGCCACTCGAAGATCGAACTTCGTTCCATTGTCATGCAGGCAGCATCGGAGAACGACAGAGCGCACATGTTCTGGCAGAAACAACCGATGGTCAGTGCAGAACGTTACAAAATGCTGTCGGTCATCGACCTGCAGATGAGGAAGCTGTCGGCGGTAGAAAGCCTGAGGCATAGAGAATCATCTGGGGACAGCCGCCATCGGCTGTCCGGCGGAGCGAAGCTCCGCCGTGTATGGTAAGGCAGGGTGGTGGTGAAGCTTATTCTCAGCTCAAGAAAATGCGAGGATGAATTCCAGTTCGGGAATTGCTCAGGCAAAAAGCGAGGCGAGCTTCGCTCGCCGGGACAGCCGATGGCGGCTGTCCCCACACGTGCACTGGTGGTTTACCAACTGATGGTAGCAATTCGCAGCTGCTTGCCCACCCGTAGTGATACCGTGGCTGGAGATGGTTTCCTAAGCAAGATATAAGGCTCCTTCAGCAGATGATCGTTAACCCTTACCGATCCCTGTTTCACCTTCCTGGATGCATCGGTTGTGGAAGTTGCTAGGCCGCATCTAACCAAAAGACGATCTGTCCTTGCTCTTGCTTCTCCGCTGCCATCCGTCAAGGCATATCCCCCCACCTCAGTAAGGGCGATTGGGATCTCCTGCGTGTCATCCGGCACTTCATTTCTCTGAAACTGCTTCGCCCAATCTTCCCCTGCCTTCGCGGCCGCTTCCGTAGAATGAAAGTCCGCCACGATCCTGCGCGCGAGATCTTTCTTAGCCTGCATCGGATGCGTCCCCGTCTTCATTTTCTCGATCTCGGCGACCTGCACATCTGTCAGCAGCTCGTAGTAGCGCCACATCATTTCGTCAGAGATACTCATGATTTTCCCGTACATTTCCAGCGGCGGCTCGTGGATGCCGATTGCATTCCCCAGCGACTTCGACATCTTCTGCACGCCGTCGAGACCTTCGAGAATCGGCGTCGTCAGCACAACCTGGGATTCCTGTCCGTAGGAGCGCTGCAATTCGCGCCCGACCAGTAGATTGAATTTCTGATCCGTCCCGCCCAGCTCCACGTCCGCTTCAAGCGCGACCGAGTCGTATCCCTGCACCAGCGGATAGAGCAGTTCGTGCACAGAGATCGGTTTCTCATCCTGAAAACGTTTGTGAAAGTCCTCGCGCTCGAGCAGTTGCGAAACCGTATATCTCGCCGCGAGCCGGACGAACTCATCGGAGCTCATGGGCCCGAACCAGCGGCGGTTGAAATCAACCACCGTCTTCGCAGGATCGAGAATCTTGAACACCTGTGCTTTATACGTCTCCGCATTCTGCTCAATCTGCTCGCGCGTCAGCGGAGGCCTTGTCACCGAACGCCCCGTTGGATCGCCAATCATCCCAGTGAAATCGCCGATAAGGAAAATCGCTGTGTGGCCGAGATCCTGAAAATGCTTGAGCTTGCGCAGGACAACGGTATGGCCGAGGTGCAGATCGGGAGCGGTCGGATCCATGCCGAGTTTCACTCGCAGCGGTTTGCCCGTGGCGCGCGACTTCTCCAGCTTGGAGCGCAAATCGGCCTCGCGAATGATCTCCGCAGAGCCCTTCTTGAGATAGGTAAGTTGTTCGTCGACAGGCGCGAATGTTGGCATGGGAAAGGACATTATAAGGAATGCGGCGAGAAAGCAGAATCGTGGCGCTAGAATGCCACTACGTTTAAGCCTTGTCATCCTAAGCGAAGAGAAAGTCTATGTACTTTCGGCCGGCTACATGGGTCCTTCGCGGCAAAAGACGCTCCTCAGGATGACAAGGCGCTGAAGCTTGCCATGATTGTGCGCATACGCAAAGCCATCGCGGCTGATGTCCCGCGGCTGAGACAGATTATCGAAGCGTCCGTACGCGGACTGCAGGCCGCGGATTATTCTCCTCGCCAGATTGAAGGCGCTTTGCAGTCGGTCTACGGCGTCGACAGCCAACTCATTGCGGATGGAACGTACTTGGTGGCGGATGTCTCGCAGACCGAGCCCGTCATCGTGGCCTGCGGCGGATGGAGCAAACGTAAGACGCTCTACGGCGGAGATCAATACACTGGGCGCGAGGATTCTCTCCTCGATCCGTCGCGGGATGCTGCGAAGATTCGTGCGTTCTTCGTGCATCCGGCATGGGCTCGGCGCGGCATCGGCGGCATGATTCTTGAGGCTTGTGAAAACGCTGCCAAGGCGGCTGGTTTCACGCGATTGGAGATGGGAGCGACGTTGAGTGGCGTGGAATTCTATAAAGCCAAAGGCTATGCCGAATTGGAAAAGCAGGCTGTCCCACTAGGCAATGGAGAAGTGCTGCCGATCGTGAAGATGGCGAAGGAATTCAAATAGAAAAGACTATTTCTGCATTCTGGCTTCTACCTTCTGATTTCTAATCAGCCTGCGTCCGGCAACTTCGAACCTCCCGCTCAAAACGATTTTGATTGCTTCCGTATAGGCCAGATGTTCTTGTTCCAGGATGCGCGCCGCCAGCGTGTGTTCGTCGTCACCATCCAGCACTGGCACGGTCTTTTGCACGATGATTGCGCCGTGATCAAGTTCCTCATCCACAAAATGCACCGTGCAGCCCGACACTTTCACGCCATAGGCGAATGCCTGTTCCTGGGCTTCGAGTCCAGGAAACGCAGGCAATAGCGAAGGATGAATATTCAGAATGCGTTGCGGAAATTGCTGCACAAACCAGGGCGAGAGCAACCGAATATATCCCGCAAGGCAGATCAGTTCTACTCCGTTCTGCTGGAGCGCGGTGACAACCTCGCGATCGTGCTCCTCCCGCAGCTTGCCTTTCGATGGAATGACGACCGCGTTCAACCCCCGCTGTCGTGCGGTTCCAATTCCGGGTGCGTCCGTCTTGTTGGAGATGACGACTGCGATTCGGGCATCAGGAATGCGGCCCGCATCTATGCTGTCCGCGATAGCGACGAAGTTCGACCCGCGTCCGGAGAGGAGAATGCCGAGAGATTTCATTCAGGCGAACATCATAATTCACCACGGAGACACGGAAGCACGGAGAAAAACAAAGGAAAGTAAAACAGGAAAGATCCTGCGGGGTGGAGCAGTTGGATACCGAGGGGTATTCGACAATCAGAGAATTAAGATCGGTTTTTCTCGGTGGCTCCATGCCTCCGTGGGGGAAAGACGTTCAACTGTAGGTGACTTTGCGTTCGCCCTTGATAATGCGTCCGATCGTGTAGGCTTTCTCGCCCACGCGCTCCAGCACTGATTGCGCCTTCTTGAATTTCGCCGAAGGCACGACCAGCAGCATTCCCATCCCCATGTTGAACGTGCGCAACATCTCTTCCTGCGGAACATTTCCGAGCTGCTGCAAGTGCTCAAAGATCGGAAGAACCGGCCACGTCCCGAGTTCGATCGCCGCTGCCGTTCCGCGGGGAAGCACGCGCGGCAGATTTTCTGTGATCCCGCCGCCGGTAATGTGCGCGAGCGCCGCGACGCACTGGGCATCGATCAACTTCCGCAACGCAGGCCAGTAGCTTTTATGCGTGCGCATCAACTCGTTGCCAACCTTGTTCTTGATTTCGTTCACATAGGTCTCAGGCGAGTAGCGGGCTACCTCAAAGAGCAACTTGCGGGCCAGAGAATATCCGTTCGTGTGCAGTCCATTCGACGGCAGGCCCAGAATAATGTCGCCGATTTGCACGTCTTTCCCGGTGATGATCTTTTCGCGGTCCACCACGCCGACGATGAATCCTGCCAGATCGTATTCGCCGTCGGGATAAAAACCTGGCATCTCGGCCGTCTCCCCGCCGATCAGCGCGCATCCGTTGTGTTTGCAGGCGTCTGCGATGCCTTCGACAACTTTCTCTGCGATCGATGGATCCAGAGTTCCCGTCGCGAGGTAATCCATAAAGAACAGTGGCGCGGCACCTTGCACCGCGATGTCGTTCACGCAGTGGTTCACCAGATCCGCGCCCACGGTCGAATGCAGGTCCATTTCGAAGGCAATCTTCAGCTTGGTGCCAACGCCATCAACGCTCGACACCAGAACCGGGTCCGCATACTTCGTCTTGTCGACTGCGAACAACCCGCCGAAGCCGCCGATTTCGCTCAGGACGCCGCGAGTAAAGGTCTTGTGTGCCAGGTACTTGATGCGCTGCTTGGTACGATTGGCGCGGCTGATGTCGACCCCGGCATCGGCATAGGTGATGGGCGTCGTGCTGGGTGTGGGAATCTTAGGCACAGCTTGTTCCGTGAATCAGTAATCCTTGTGTGGGGTTTGCCGGGTGCCGAAGCAACAATCCAAGGCCGCTCATTGTAGCACGTCTAAAACTGTTGAATTTCAGGCGAGAAGGATGTGTACGAAAGCCGAAAAACTGTAAGGTTGGAAAGCCAAGAGCTTTGCAAACACACTCATCCACTCCTCCGCGGACGCGCGCGCCCGTTCGCCACTGCAGCCCTGGACTAGTGAGCTATGAAGTCCGAGAAGAAGTAGGCTAGTACGCCAAACAACGCGAGGCCTGAAATGCCGTAAGCGGTGAGAACCCATGCTCCGCGGCCTTCGCGATGCTTCATTGAAGTGGTGGTGGTAGAGGACTGCTCAGTAGGAGAAACGACTGGGGCCCGATCTTCCATGCAAACCTCCGGACGGAAAGATCGTGGCGCAATTACATTATGCGTCACGCTTGCTTCGCGTCGCAGCGAAACAAGACTATCTGCCAGCGATTCTACGCCGGATTTTCAGCGACTCAAGCTCAAAATGTGATGCTGATCACGGTATTAATGTGCACAATAGTTTTCATTATGTGAAAAAGTAGCGTTATATCCGAAGCTAGCCACTCTTAGCAGTCCGCATCTCGCCTGTCGTTACTCAGCGTCCGGCGAATACTCTCTATGCACCTAGTGCGTGGGATAATAAGCAGGACCCATTCCAACTATGAGTGATCGTTTCCTTGCCTCTCTGTTTTGCTGCGCGCTTGCCGTTGCTGCAAATGCCCAGCAGTCCGCTCCTGTTCCTCCTAACGCATCCGCCCCGGCAAAGGCGGCCAGTGCCGCAGATTCAACCAAGCCGGAAGGAAAGAGCCGCGAGTATTCCCAAGAGTCGTTCGTCATCGAGCAGATGCACTCGCATTACCGCTTTGAATCCGATGGCACCGGACGCAAGGAAACCGTCGCCCGAATCCGGGTGCAGAGCGAAGCCGGAGTGCAGCAGTGGGGACAGTTGCAGGAAGGTTACAACTCCGCCAACGAGCGGGTTGAGATTCCCTACGTCCGCGTACTGAAAGAAGATGGCACAGTCGTGAAGGCCGGCGACGACGCGGTTCAGGACTTGAGCGCTGCGCTGGAGCGAGAAGCTCCCGTCTACACCGACTATCGCCAGAAGCACATCACCGTTCCCGGGCTGCGCCCCGGAGAAGTCCTCGAATACGACATGGTCACGGTGATTCACACCCCGCTGGCCGCCGGACAATTCTGGGCGGAGTACGAATTCGACAAAAGCAATATTGATCTCGATGAAACGCTCGAGGTCGACGTTCCCGCCGGCCGGACGTTGAAGGTCAAATGCAAGCCGGGGATGGATCCGAAGATCACCGAAGACAACGGCCGCCGGATCTATCACTGGTCGAGTTCGCATCTGGAGCGCGAAGACGACGACAAAGCCAAGGACAAAGACAAAAAGAAGAAGAAACATCATGCCGACGACGACCGCCCCGACGTGCAACTGACCACATTTGAGTCTTGGGAACAGATTGGCCGCTGGTATGCCAGCCTCGAGAAAGATCGCCGCGCTCCGACAACCGATGTGCGCGCCAAGGCACAGGACCTCACTAAGGGCCTGAATACCGACCTTGCAAAGACCGAAGCGCTCTACGATTTCGTGGCCAAGAACTTCCGCTATGTGAGCCTGTCGCTGGGAGTCGGCCGTTACCAGCCGCACGCAGCCACCGATGTCCTACACGACCAGTATGGCGATTGCAAAGACAAGCACACCTTGCTCGCGTCCCTGCTCGAGGCCGAAGGCCTTCACGCCGATTCTGTGCTGATCAATTCCAGCCGTAAGCTCGACCCCGATGTGCCTTCGCCTTCGCAGTTCGATCACGTCATCACCATGCTGCCGATGGGAAAAGAAGAAGTCTGGATGGATACGACCAGCGAGGTCGCGCCGTTTCGGCTGCTGGCCTATACCTTGCGCAACAAGCAGGCGCTCGTGATTCCTCCCGCGGATCCTCCGTCGAAGCTGGCGTCGCATTTGGAAAATACTCCCGCTGACACGCCGATGCCGGACTATGAGCGTTCGGAAGTCGTCGGGAAGGTCAATGACATTGGAAAGCTCGAGGCTCACGTGCACTACGAGTTCCGGGGAGACGAAGAGTTGCTGTTGCGCTCCGTCTTCCGCCGCGTTCCGGAATCGAATTGGCAGCGCGTTGCTGACAACATCAATGGAGGCCTTGGCGGTGAAATCACTCACCTCGTGGTGAGTGATCCGGCGGCGACGAAAGAACCATTCGCGATGTCCTACGACGTCTCCAAGCCGAACTTTCTCGACTGGTCGAAGAAGAAAACGCAAATCGTCCTGCCGCTCGTGCAGTTCAGTCTGCCTGACGTCGACGACGATCAGAGCGATCCCGATGCCGAGCCTCTGAAGCTGGGGCCGAAGGGCGAATATTCCTACAAGATCAAGCTGGAGCTGCCTACCAAGTACACTGCACGCGCGCCACTCGCATTCTCTCTGAAGCGCGACTACGCGGAATACGATGCCGCCTATCAGCTGCAAGGCGGCGTTTTTACCGCGAGCCGCACGTTAACGTTGCATCAGGACGATTTGCCCGTCGCTCGCGCTACGGACTACGAGTCCTTCCGCCGCGCGGTGGGCGCCGACTTGGCGCAGCAGTTGTCAGTAGAAAGCACGGTTGCGGGCGGCCTCGTTCCTCCGGCTGACATGAAGGCTGATGATCTTCTTGAAAGCGCGCGCGCTGCCGTCGACGCCGGCAATCTGGCAATAGCTGAAGTGCTCTTGAAGCGCGCGACTGAAATTGATCCCAAGAACAAGTTCGCATGGAACAATCTCGGTCTCATCTACCTGCAGGTGCGCCAGGACGATCAAGCGATCGCCTCGTTCCAGAAACAAATCGAAGTCAATCCTTACGACGAATTCGCATACAACAATCTCGGCCGCGCGTATTGGCAAGACCGCAAGTACGACGAAGCAGCGAAAGCCTTCAACAAGCAACTCGAGAACAATCCGCTCGACAAGTTTGCGCATGCCAACTTGGGAGCAATGTACGCCGAGTGGCACAAGTATGACCTCGCCGTTCCTGAGTTGGAAAAAGCTGCTGCCCTGACTCCCGACAGCGGCGAGTTGCAAGTCAGCCTTGGCGACGCCTATCTGAATCTCGGGCAAGAGGACAAAGCGCTCGCGGCATTCGATCATGCGGTTGAACTCAATGCCACGCCGCTGGTCTGGAACAACATCGCGTACCAGTTGTCGCTGAAGAAAACGCATCTCGATCGTGCGCAGCAATACGCGGAATCTGCGGTTTCAGCCACGGCTGCTGCGTTGCGGAATGTGTCTCTCGATCGCTTGACGCGAAACGATCTTTCGCTGGTTCCATCGCTGATCGCCTATTGGGACACTCTCGGCTGGATCGAGTTCGACGAAGGCAATCTAGATAAAGCACAGAAATACGTTGCCGCGGCTTGGGAGCTAGGACATCACGGTGAAGTGGGCGATCATCTCGGACAAATCTATGCGAAACGCGGAGAGAAAGATCTTGCGCTCCGGACCTATGCGCTTTCGATGAACGGTCTGCGCCCGACTCCGGAAACTCGCGACCGCCTGGCGTCGTTGGCTGGAGGCGACGCGAAAGCCGATGCCGCAGTGGCACGCTATAAAGACGACCTTGAGCGCCTGAGCACGGTCGATCTTGGCAAGACCAGCCAGACTGGCAATGCGGACTTCTTCATCCTGCTGAGTGGTGGCGCACGTGAAGCCGCCAAGGTTGATGCCGTCCGCTTCATCAGCGGGGATGAGAAGCTCAAGTCGTACGCGGATGCGCTCCGCACCGCTGACTATCACCTCACATTCCCCGACGACACGCCGGTGAAAATCTTGCGCCGCGGAACGCTCTCGTGCTCCGTGACCACGGGCAGTTGCAAGTTTGTGATGACCCTGCCCGAGGACGTGAGAACAGTGGACTAGACGAACCATGTGGGGATAGCCGCCTCGGCTGTCCGTTTGTTCATCATTCCGCTCTCGCGTGACCAGCAGTATTCGTTGACTCGCCTACAACCCTGACGTAAGATTCCCGCCCGTGGCCGCTCCATGGATGATCTGACAGGCGAGGGCTACTCCGGACAATTCGAGAACTAAGGAGGCGTGATGCAGCTGCGCTTGGAAAGCCGCCCCGTGGGCGAGGTTTTCGTTGTCCAGTGCCAGGGGCGAATTATTTCTGGCAACGAAGTCTTCACCCTGCACTCCCAGGTGGGAGACGCCATCGAGAAATACGGCGACGTCGTTCTGCAACTCGAAAAAGTGGAGTTCGTCGACAGCAGCGGTCTTGGGGCGATGATGCGGCTGGTGCAAGCGGCCCGCGCGAAATCAGGCGATGTCAAACTCTGCGGCTTGCCGCCGAAGGTCCGCAAAGTCCTCGAGATGACTCATCTCCTCAAGGAATTCGAAACCTACGAGTCTTTGGAAGAAGCCATCACGGCTGCATATCTTGGCTCGCGCTATTCGCGTGGAAAAACCGGAGATGCCCGGCCGCGCCTCCTCTGCGTCTATGGTTCGCTGGACGTGTGCACGTTCCTGCGCGAGATTCTCTGCAACGCCGGATTCAATGCTCTGACCACCACGACGGTTGAAGACGCTCCGATCCTGCTCAAGGCGACGAAGGCCAAACTGGTCGTAGTTTCATCGCGCATTCAATTTCTTCGCGGCAAACCCGTTCGCGCAGCCCTGCAAGAAGTCGTTCCGGATGTCGCAATTCTCACGTTGGACGAGGATTTCGCCACGCAAGATCCCGGCGACGCAGCAGAAAAACTGCTGGGCCAGGTTCATGGTCTGCTCGTGCCCGCGAGTTAGCGCTTTCGGTTCCGTGGGACGCACTCTTTACCAGATGCGAACGCGCTCGCTCGGTGCCAGATACAGTTTTTCTCCCGCTTGCACATTGAATGCTCCGTACCAGGCATCGATGTTGCGCACGGTGCACGCCCTGTATTCCCCGGGAGAATGCGAATCCGTCATCACTTGCTGACGAAGCGCCGCTTCGCGTGTCTTCTCTCCCCAATTCTGTCCAAAAGCCAGGAAGAATTGCTGGTCACTTGAAAATCCGTCTTGCGTCGGAGCCGTCTTGCCCGCGAGCGATGCTCGATACCCGTCATAGGCCGCGGAAATGCCCGCCACGTCAGCGATATTCTCAGCCAGCGTCTGTTTTCCGTTGATGGCCAGGTCAGGGAAAGGCTTGTAGGTATCGTATTGCGCGGCTAGTTGAGCCGTCGCGGCCTCGAAATGTTTCAGGTCATCCGGAGTCCACCAGTTCCGCAGCCGACCCTTCGAGTCAAACGTGCTGCCTTCCGTATCAAACGTGTGGCTGATCTCGTGTCCAATGACTGTGCCGATTGCGCCGTAATTCACCGCCGCCGGAGCCTGCGGATCGTAGAACGGTGGCTGCAGAATCGCGGCTGGGAAATTGAGCGCATTCTGCAATGGCAGATTCACGGCATTTACCGTCTGCGGCGTCATCGACCATTCTTTTCGGTCCACCGGCTTGCCCAATCGAGCGATCTGGCGCTGATATTCCGACAGGTTTCCTCGCCAGATATTTCCGAAAATGTCGTCGGCCTTGACTTCGTAATTTGAATAATCGTGCCAGGTTTCTGGATACCCGACTCCGACATACAGCGTAGATAGCTTAGCCTCAGCTTCTGCTTTCGTCGCTGGATCCATCCAGCTGAGAGCCTCAATGCGCTGGCGGAAGGCGACGATCAGATTCGCGACCATCGCCTGGGCCTGAGCCTTGGCCTCGGCTGAGAAATAACGCTGTACGTAAACCTGGCCGACCGCATCTCCCAGCAGTCCGTCTACCACGAAAACTCCGCGCTCCCAACGGGGACGCTGCTGCTCTGTTCCTGACATCTCCTTGCCGAAAAATGCGAATCGCTCTTCTGCTAATGCTTTCGGAAGAACTCCCGCAGACGCTTCGATTCGGTGAAACGCGAGCCAATCCTTCCAAGTATCCAGCGGAGTGGAGACCACCAGCGCCGCTTCCCCCTTGAACGCCTCCGGTTGCCAGACAATAAAGCTCGTCACCTTGTCGAGCCCGGCGCCGCGAAAGTATTCGGACCACTCGAGCCCTGGAGCCTGCGCTGGAAAATCCGCGCGGGACCAGGTGTTGTTCGCCTTATGGATGTCTTCGTTTTCTGGCAGGCTGCGATGAATCTTCGCAATAGCGTGCTCGAGTTCGATGATGTGCGCGGCGCGCGCATCAGAGTCAGAAAATCCGGCGAGCTTCAGCATCGTCGCAACGTGAGTCTGATACTTGGATCGCACCTTGCGCATCTGCTCGCTATCCGAGAGGTAATATTCGCGGTCCGGCAAACCCAGTCCGCCCTGCATCAGATAAGGCACATAGTGGTCCGAGTCATTGAATCCGGGAGCGACCCACAGCCCGAAAAGGTTTGGAGTGTAAAAGTTGGTGTTGTTCAACGCATCGACATCAGCACGCAAAGTTTCGCCTAAAGCGTGCGCCAGTTCCTGCTGGTTGCGAATGGCCGCGATTGCATCGAGGTGAGGGCGGAGAGGCGCGAGCCCTTTCGCTTCAATCGCCGCTTCGTCCATATAGGAGTTGTAAAGGTCGGCCACTTTGCGCGAACTGGAACCCGCCGGTGGGTTGGACTTGGCGATCTCCGCGATCAGATCCGCCATGCGCTTGCTGCTCTGGTCCCCCAGTTTCGTCCAGACATCGACGCTGGCCCGGTCTGCAGGGATCTCAGTGCGCTTGATCCAGTCGCCGTTCGCGTATTCGTAGAAATTGTCGCCTGGCTTCACCGAGCGATCCATGCTGTCCGCGGATATGCCGTGACCCTCCGCTGCAAGAGCATTCTGTGCCAGAGCCATGGCTACTACGCCAATCACCAGCATGACTAAGGAAGACTTTTTCAATCCAGGGATTCGTTTCATCCAGAACTCCAGGGCCAGACCAGACTTGGGCGGCCGGCTTGTCAGTGTACGCCGTTTGTTAGACGTCTGCGGTGATGGAACGTTACTCGCTGATGATCTGTCGGCGGTGGGCGTTGGAGATCTTCTCGCGTGCAGCCGTCCCTCGCACGATTCCATTCATAACGGGCAGTTGCGTTTGTGCCAGGCCGTCGCCTGCTCGTACGCGTGAGCCAACCTCAGGACCAAGTCTTCCCGCCAATGTGGGCCAGCGATCTGCAATCCAATCGGCAGTCCGCCCTGTGTGAAGCCGCAGGGAACCGAGATCGCCGGCAATCCCCACACATTGAACGGTCGCGTATTGCGCAGCAACTTCAGTTCGGCTGGGCGCAATTCCTCCGGATTATCTTTGAGAGCAGCGATCGATGGGGCAGGCATTGGCATGGTCGGCGTCACGAGGACATCGATGTCCGCAAAAACCCGGCTGATGTTTCGTCGCGCTTCTTCCAGTTCGCGGCGAGCGCGTATATATTCGGTGGCCGTGACTTTCTCGCCGTTTCGAATGCGCCGCACCGTCTCCGCCTGGTATAGGTTTGGACTTTTCGCGACATTTTCGGCGTGATAAGCATAAGCCTCGGCGGCTTGCAGCGTGCGATCGGTTGGCACATCAATCTGTACTTCTTTCACCGAGCTCACAAGCGTTTTGATTCCATCCAGCGCGTGTTCCGTCGCTGCGCCGACTTCAGCATCGAGATCGTCGAAGAAGTAGCCCCGTGGCACGCCTACGCGCAACGACTTCGCGCCCTGTTGCAGCGAGCCGACATAATCGACAACCGGAACATTTACCGATGTAACGTCCGCTGAGTCGTATCCCGCGATTGCCTGCAGCACAATGGCCGCATCGGCCACACTCGTAGCTAGCGGTCCAACGTGATCGAGAGATGCCGAGAGTGGAATCACTCCGCGGCTCGACACTCGCCCGTAAGTCGGTTTCAACCCGACGCATCCGCACAGTGCCGCCGGCTCTCGGATCGATCCTGCCGTATCCGTTCCAATCGCGGCGCAAACCGTGCCTACGGTCACCGCGGCTGCTGATCCGCCCGACGATCCACCGGCGATTCGTCCAACATCCCACGGATTGTGAACCTCGCCAAAGTGGCTCACCATCGAACTGCTGCCGTATGCGAACTCGTGCAGATTGTTCTTCCCGATGATTACCGCTCCTGCCTGTCGCGAGCGGCGAACAACTTCGGCGTCCTCCGACGGTATCCGGTTCTCATGCAGTGCGCTAGCCGAAGTCGTACGCACTCCGGCAGTGTCGATCAAATCCTTCAATGCAATGGGAATTCCGTGCAGCGGTCCCCGCCATTCGCCGCGTGCAATCGCACTCTCCGCCGCGCGTGCTCCGGCCAGCGCGGACTCCGCCATGACGGTGATAAACGCGTTGAGCGCGGGATTCAGTCGTTCAATGCGCCGCAGACACTCCTGCGTGATCTCCACTGGAGAAATTTCTTTACGCTGGAGCCGCGGCGCCAGGTCAGAGATAGACAAAGAAAAAACCGTGCTCATAGGTTCGCGAGCCATTGTAAAGGCAGCAGAGTGTCCCCCTGTGTTCCTCTGTGGCGCAAATGTTTGTAGTGCAAATGTTTTCGCACACTCTGTAACTCGTGCTGCATCCAAAGTCCTATAATGCCGAGAGTGGGATCGATGGGGGCTCCGAAAAAATCATGGCCGAGATGACGATCGCGCCCGTTGCGACGCACGGTTTTTTTGTGGATGGCCGGTGGCATGAGGAGGGCGACCTCGTCGAGATTCGCGCACCCTACGATAACAATCTGATCGCCCGCGTGGTGCAAGGCCGTAAAGAACATGCGGAAGCCGCAATTGCCGCGGCTGTCAAAGCTTTCGGAACGACCCGTCGCCTCCCGGCATTCGAACGCCAGCGTGTTCTGCGCCAGATCGTTTCCTCCATGACGGAGCGCAAGGAAGAATTTGCTCGCACTCTCGCGCAGGAGGCCGGCAAGCCGATCAAAGCGGCGCGCACCGAAGTTGAACGTGCCATCTTCACTTTTCAGGTGGCGGCCGAGGAAAGTACCCGCATCTACGGCGAGTTCCTTCCTCTCGATTGGCAGGAGTTCACTGCCGGCCGTTGGGGCATTGTCCGCCGCTTTCCTCTCGGTCCCGTCGCCGGAATTACGCCATTCAATTTCCCCATCAACCTCGTCGCGCACAAAGTTGCTCCAGCCATCGCCGCCGGATGTCCGATGGTCCTCAAACCTGCGCCGCAAACGCCGCTCTGCGCGCTGCTTCTGGCGGAGTGCGTCCAGCAGGCAGGATGGCCTGATGGCGGCCTCAATGTCCTTCCCCTGTCGAACGAAGACGCCGGATTGCTGGTCACCGACGACCGCATCAAGCTGATCAGCTTTACCGGCAGCGTTCCAGTCGGATGGGACATCAAACGCCGCGCGGGAAAAAAGAAGGTTGTGCTCGAACTCGGCGGCAATGCGGCCGTCATTGTTCATAGCGACGCCGATCTCTCTTACGCCGCCGATCGCTGTGTAACCGGAGGCTTTGGATATGCCGGCCAGACCTGTATTTCAGTTCAGCGAATTCTGGTGGAGCAATCGGTTTACGGAAAGTTCACCGACTTTCTGGTGGAAGGTGTAAAGAAGCTCAAGACCGGCGACCCGATGGATGAATCCACTGACGTTGGCCCGCTGATTCGTGGTAGCGATGCCGCCCGCACCATCGCCTGGATTGAAGAAGCCGTTCACAGCGGTGCCCGTCTTCTCTGTGGAGGACGCCGCAACAAGCTCGTTGTCGAACCGACTGTTCTCACCGGTACCAAGCCCGACATGAAAGTGAACTGCCAGGAGATTTTCGGCCCGGTCGTGACCGTTGAGCCATACGCAAATTTTGATCAGGCTCTCAGGCAAGTGAACAACTCTCCTTACGGGATGCAAGCTGGCGTCTTCACCCGCGATGCGAAGTTATTGTTCCAGGCCTATGAGGAATTGGAAGTCGGTGGCGTCATTGCCGGCGACGTCCCGTCCTTCCGCATCGACCACATGCCCTACGGCGGCGTGAAGGATTCCGGCTTCGGACGCGAAGGTCTGCGCTACGCCATCGATGAGATGACGGAGCCGAAATTGCTGGTCATGAATTTACGATAACGAAGTAACCGCACTACGTGTCGCACTCTGAGACATCCTCGCGTGAATTCTCGTTGAAGAACTCAACAGTATTTTCCTAGCGCTCCCTTCAGAAAATTTTTCTTTTGCGAATTTTCAAAAACGCGCGACAAAGCGGAACGAAATATTTATAATTTCCTGTTTCGCAGCCAACTCCAGGAAAATCAGTGGGTGGTTTTCCTACTCGGAACAACTAACAGCGGACGATCCGCCGGGTCTCTTCAGCTAGTCTCACAAGGGAATGGCACAGATTTTTCATCGCAGTACGAATAGTCTGGCTCGCGCCACGATTTTTGGCGCTGTGTTTGTTGTGATTGCCTTGGGCGGCATCTTGTATGAGATTCAGGGTTCTCCGTATGTAACCGAAGCGGGCGTGCGCAAACCGCAGCCGGTTCCGTTCAGCCATCAGCATCACGTCACCGGCCTCGGCATCGATTGCCGCTACTGTCACACCTCGGTGGAGACTTCGAGCTTCGCCGGCATTCCTCCGACCAAGACTTGCATGAACTGCCACTCGCAGATCTGGACGAATGCCAAGTTGCTGGAGCCTGTCCGCGCCAGTTACCGCTCCGGCGAGTCGTTGCAGTGGACGCGGGTGAACGCGCTTCCTGATTTCGTTTATTTCAATCACAGCATTCACATCACAAAGGGCGTCGGCTGCAATACATGCCACGGTCCGGTCGACACGATGCCTCTGATGTACCAGGAGGAATCGCTGCAGATGGAGTGGTGCCTTGGCTGCCATCGCGCCCCGCAGAACCACTTGCGTCCGCGCGATCAAGTGTTCAATATGCGCTACCAGCCGCCGAGCAGCGCGAATCCGGTCGCGGTGGATGGCCAGAGTTACACCGATCAGGCCGCTCTCGGAACTGCGTTAGTAAAGAAGTACAACGTGCGCAGCGTCGGTGACATTACGAGCTGCAGCACCTGTCACCGGTAGTTTTTGATGTAGAAGTCGATGTGGGGACAGCCGCCATCGGCTGTCCGTCGAGCGAAGCTCGATTGTTCGCTGTGAGAAAGGTTGCGTACCAGAAAAACGCAGCCGCGAAGCGGCGAAAGATTACAGCCCACGGCGTTAGCCGTCGGGTAGCAAGCAAAGATGAAAAAAGTCCCGTAGGGGCGAAAGAAGCTTTCATCAGTAAGCATGAACGACGAAAAAAATAACGGCGGACTGATCCAGATCAAGAAGCGCGAAGAGGTCTGTCCTTCGAAGAAACTGGACCTCAACGTCGTCCGCGAACGCATCGACGCTGCCACGGCCCACGACGCCCGCGAAAAAACGGGCCCGGAATACTGGCGCTCGCTCGAAGAGCTTGCCGGCAGCGAAGAATTCAAAGAAGCACTGCACCGCGAATTCCCCAAGGGCGCGTCGGAATGGCTCGACTCCGTCTCCCGCCGCGGATTCCTTAAGGTCATGGGCGCATCGCTCGGCCTCGCCGGCATGACCGCCTGCACCAAGCTTCCCCTCGAGCCCATCGTTCCCTACGTGCGCCAGCCGGAAAACGTCATCCCTGGTCGGCCGATGTACTACGCGACGGCCGTAACGCTCGGCGGATACGCGACTCCGGTCCTGGTTGAAAGCCATCTCGGACGTCCCACGAAAATCGAAGGCAACGATCAGCATCCCGCCTCGCTCGGCGGCACTGACATTTTTACGCAGGCGTCGATCCTCGGCATGTACGATCCCGACCGCTCGCAGAGCGTGGTCTCGATGGGCGACCTGCGCTCGTGGCCGGCATTCCTCGGCGCGATCCGCGGACCTCTCAGCGCGCAGAAAGCGTTGCAGGGCGCGGGCATTCGCATTCTCACGCCGACGATTTCATCGCCGACCCTCGCCGATCAGCTGCGCAATTTCCTGAAGATTTATCCGCAGGCCAAGTGGCACGTCTACGAGCCTGTCAATCGCGACAACGTCCTCGAAGGCGCGAAGATGGCCTTCGGGAACCCGGTCGAGACGCAATACGATTTTTCGAAAGCCGACGTCATCGTCTCTCTCGACGCCGATTTCCTCTACGCCGGATTCCCCGGCAACGTGAAATACATCCGCGACTTCGCCAAGCGTCGCAATCCCGACGCGCCGATGAATCGTCTGTACGTCATCGAAAGCACGCCGAGTTCAACGGGGGCGAAGGCGGATCACCGCCTACCCGTTCGGGCGAGCGATATTGAGGCCTTGGCTCGAGTGATGCCTGTGGCTGAGTCGATGAATTCGAACTCTGGCGGATCTAGTGGTCCGCAGCAAGCCTTTGCCGTTCGCGCTTGGAAAGATCTTGAGTCACACGCTGGATCGAGCTTGGTCGTCGCCGGAGATCATCAGCCGGCTGTAGTTCACGCGCTAGCCCATGCAATGAACGCGAAACTGGGCAATGTCGGCAAAACCGTCTTCTACACCGACCCGGTCGATGCGAATCCGGTCAATCAGATCGATTCCCTGAAAGATCTCGTCGCCGACATGAACGGCGGCAAAGTCGATCTGCTCGTGATCCTCGGCGGCAACCCAGCCTACGATGCGCCCGCCGATCTCAATTTTGCTGACGCGCTCAAGAGCAACAAGGTTCCACTGCGTGTGCACCACGGTCTCTACAACAACGAAACGGCCGAGCTATGCCAGTGGCATGTCGATGCGACACACGAACTCGAAGCCTGGGGTGATGCCCGCGCTTACGATGGTACTGTCAGCATCATTCAGCCGCTGATCGCCCCTCTATATAACGGCAAGAGTACCCTGGAATTCGTCGCGCTGCTCTCTGGCCAAGCAGATGCTACGGGCTACGATCTGACTCGCGCCTACTGGCAGAAGCAACACACCGGCGCTGACTTCGAACTGTTCTGGCGCAAGTCGCTGCATGACGGCTGGATCGAAGGCACGACATTCGCCCCTAAGTCGGTGACTGCAAAATCCGCTGCAGCCCCTGAGGCCGGGC
>Ga0209624_10001512_pt1 | contig 18112 bp, 15 predicted proteins | sample JacPinW_OM2H0_O1_FD_188565 | JGI IMG/M metagenome (GOLD analysis project Ga0209624, IMG submission 188565) | Forest soil microbial communities from Algoma, Ontario, Canada - Jack Pine, Ontario site 1_JW_OM2H0_O1 (SPAdes) (version 2) | ecosystem: Environmental > Terrestrial > Soil > Boreal...
AACTTCGGGGATAATCTGGAGATGAGCTTTACCCGTTGGTCCATCTTCTGGGGCGTCGGGCACCCCATCACGTTCCACAGCTTCAAGGCAAACATCTTTAGCTTCAACTCCACCGGCAGCAGTTTTCTGTACGGAGACCGCACCGATCCCGGTGACCGCAAGGGCAACTTTGATTTCAGCTATCGACTGCCCTTCCTGAGACGGATCGTCACTCTTTACGCGGACGCTTACACGGACGATGACCCAAGTCCGCTCGCCGCGCCGCGCCGCGCCGTATGGAACCCCGGAATTTATTTTGCGCGGCTGCCTTGGCTGCCGCACATGGATCTACGTGTGGAAGCTGTCAGCTCCGAAGGGCTCCCCAATGACTACGGCGGCCAGCATTTCTTCATCAATAACCAGTATCTCGACGGGAATACAAACAAGGGATTCATGCTTGGAAATGCTGTTGGTCGTGACGGCCGCGCTATCGAAGGTCGCAGCAGCTACTGGTTTTCGGCACGCACGCGAGTCGAAGCAGGCTATCGCCAGAATAAGGGCGGTACCCTATTCCTTCCTGGCGGCAGCACCATCACCGATGGCTTCGTGAATGGTTATTTCGCCATCCATCGCCATTGGCAAGCCCAGATCTATACCCAATATGAGCGCTTCCTAATCCCTTCGTACATGAGCGGCTCGCAACATAATACAAGCGGCTGGTTTCAGATCGCTTGGACCCCCGAACTGCACCTCCACCGCTGAAACAAATTAGCGGTGAACTTTTTATGCTCCTTCGTTTTATGAGCAATGCCTGAACAATGCTACCTAGAGTACGAAGGTCTCGAAAATGAGAGTGGTTCCCGTACCTGCAAGGGACCAACGAAAAACGACATACTCATGCTCTTGATGCAGCAGAAAAGCATTTATGCACGAGATTAGGTTTTTTTCTTATAGACGTGCTTGTTTTCTACGATGCCCTTCTTGAAAACAGTACGGACTGCCTGACGTAGCGCGATGTCGCCCTGCAGAACGAGATCACGCACGGGCTGTTCGGGGCGCCCCCTGAAAGAAGTGACGTGGAAGTACTCGTGGTCCTCTAAAGGCTTGGCAGAGAAATAATAGTTTGATACGCAGCAGCGAGAACGATCCACCGTCACCTGACTCACGGAGTGCCAGGACTTCTCATGAGTCGCCATAATTGCAAGTCGATTGAATTTGGCCGTAATCTCGCGCTGCGGTTCTTTGGGTCCACTATCCCAGAGCTCCAGGTTCCCACCCATCTCGTGGCTCCAATCAGGCGTCACGTAGTAAAGAAGATTGAGCACGCGATACATCTGCCGGTTCTTGTCGTGGGAATTATCGAGATGGGGATTAAGAAAGTTGTCTTTAGCCATCAGACTGATGCCACCAGCGTAGAGACGATCATCCGGCACCATCTCCTGGATACCTGTAATTTCTTCCACCAAGTTCAACACTCTAGGGTCCTGAAATGCGTAAATAATCTCCTCAAGTATTGGGGTATATTTGTCCATCTGAGCAGCAACGTACTTATTTTCGCGAAGACTTTTCTTCAGCATCATCGTATGTTTATCGGGAAAAGCCTCGAATATCTCTCGAGCCGCGGCCTCAGGTAAAAGATCATCGATGACGCAACTCTGAACGGTATGTTGGTGAAATTCCTCGCGGAGTCTGGCAACCTCAGTCTTCAGTTTCTGCTCTATAATCCCCGCGTATTCGTTACGATTCATGTATCTACCTCTGTTACTAGACTCTACATCGTTTACAAAAACTCGTACTGTCCATCCGAGTTCTTCTGCTACGTATTCACGATGGGCGGACAGAATTATACTTCACCGAGCTAATATTTTCACGCGCACAATCGCCGGCATGATAAAGCTTAATGCATCATCTTGGCCTTCACGTCCAGTACCGGGGATGCATGCTCAACTTGCGCTTCCATTCTGTGCTCACATGTAGCTCCAACCTCCCTAACCGATATCCTAGGAGCTTGAGCGCCGTGCGGATCAGTGCGGACGGAATCAACCAAAAACGCCGTCCCAGATAACCCAGCTCAGAGACGACAAACCGCCGTCCCTCGCCTGAAGTCTGTCCAAATTCCCGCAACAGCCAGCCCTCTCGCGAATGGAGGACACCAATATCGAAGTAGCGTTTGAAGTCTTGACTCCAGGTATAGCTATGAGAATGGTAAGCCTTCGCCTCCGCAACATAAGCTATCTTCCAACCCGCAAGTAAAAAGTTCGCCGCGGTTATCGTGTCTTCGCCGAATATCACATTGGCTGGAAAGCCTCCGACTGCCATCAAGGCTTCACGTCGATAGGCAGCAAACGAATTCGAAATAAAAATTGTCTTGAAACCCAGGGCTTCTCGACTCTCTAGCGTACGAATACTTGATTGCGCGGGGTAATTGAAAAAGCGCGCGTGGGCCTCAATTGGCCCTGCTTCGGGGCGGGGCAATTGACGTCCAAATGTTGCTGCAATATTGGGGTCGGAAAAAGGTGCCAGCAAAGCTTCAAGTGCACCGGGGTCCGCAAGAACCGCATCTTGAGTCAGAAAAATTAAGAGCTCCGCTTTGGGCAGCAACTCCGTCGCCCATTGTCGAGTACCTCCGTGATTGAAATCCGATCGCGAAATCGATTGCACACGAAAACCGGTGGCGCGCGCCAAATCGGCTGTGCCGTCCGCAGAGGAGGAGTCAAGAATCAACACCTGCTCAGGTTGAACACATGCGAGCAACGCGGGCGCGAAACGTTGCCACTCATTTGCTGCATTCAGTGTAGGAACGAAGATAGCGACGTCGGCAGAGGTTTGTCTAAGCATATAAGCCAAAATCAATCATTTAAAAAGGCCTAGTTAAATCCCAATTAAGTTCCTTCACTTTTCGTAAGAACGAAAATAGTCCGACTCGTTATTGGGATTGACCAGCTAGAATTTGCGGCTGTCTCAAATGGAGTCGAGAAACTTGCGCCTGACTTTTTGTCGAAGTGCAAGCCAGCTCAGAAACGTTACTCAGCATTTTGAAAAAGGCAATTTGAGCGATGATCGGCAGGAAAAACCAAAAATTGACAAAGAAGGAAAAAGACGCACAAAAGTACAGAACGCCATAGATTCCAATACCACCAATGGAGACGGGTTGATCCAACTGGCGATACTGTCTAGCAGTCAGCCAAAGCGCAGCAATAGTGAGAAACAAAACACCGGTTCGGCCCACGTCTTCGTATACTGGATACATATAAGAAGATACGTTGAAATTGCTAACTAGCAAGTAATCTTCGGTCTCGTACTGCGGTCGAAGAAACGACGGGATTAGCTGACTCAGCGAAGAACCATTGTAATAGGGGGCATTAGACTGAAAAACCATATTATCCAGATTAGCAATATTAAAATACGAGTAAGCATAAAGCCAGATTACCGGCTCCGGAATCCAGGAATATTTCTCTTCGATACCCGCTATGTCTCTAATATTACCCGACCGAAAAGATCCTATAACGCTGAAAACGACGCCAGACAAGACACCACCAACGATAATTGTCCGCAACTTTATCCTCCCTCGGACGAGAGAGTAAGCAACCACGCTTTCAACCAAAACCGAAATTAAATTTTGCCTAGTGATAAACGCAACAAAAATTAATAAAATGACAATATATCGGAGGATATAAATGCGTTTTCCGGTGCGTAGGAAAATAATGAAATTAATGATAGCCAGAGCGTTCGCCAGTGCTAGGTAAAATCCGAAAACGCCGTGGATGCCAAACTCCAAATATCCAGTATCGCCCCCCGACAAGCCCCGGAGAAGTGGGACATATCCAGCAACCATAATATTGAGCACGGTCAGGGATAAAAAAAGTATGTCGATAAGAAGAAATGCCGTTCTTGATTTCAAGCGAAATTTCGACGGCTTGACCCAGTGTTCAATGGTAGATATTTTCTTCGACCTTGCACCCGCAACAAACATGGCTCCTATAAGTGCCATAATTATGAGGGTATACGTTTTTGCGTGGATCCCAATTGCGAGCCGGCTAAGACGAGTAGTGGAGAAAAATAGAATGCCTAACCATGGAATAAGGTAAGCAACAAAAGGGTCAAGATAGTCAAAGCGCTTGAAAAGCGCGATATATAGAACTAACGCAGCCACAACAAATAGAATCGATTTTTCTAGATCGCCTCCCAGGGAGACCAATAGAAAGAACACGGCTGCTAAAACCGTATGCCCCATAAAGTATCCGAGGGTTTTGTATTTGAGATAGGCTATCTTGGCCAAAGGTATAATCCTCTTCAATCCCTCAAAGGTTGAACGCCCAGACGAGTCCGTATTTGACAAGAGCGTATAGGAGATACGGGGAACGGAACCTTACGAAGAGTTTTACATCATTGCGAGCTGAAAGCATTCTCATCTTTCGAGAAACTGCATGTCGTCCCTTCCAGCCCCTGCAGTGATACACCGTCAGTCCCGGATGATGGATCAAAGTCCACCCGGCGCGAACGGCTTTCCAGGATAAGTCAATGTCCTCCTTGTACATGAAGTAGCCTGGATCAAAAAGGATATTATTTCTTGCGCTTTCATCCAGCGTCGCTTTCCTCGCCAGTAACGCCGCGCCGCAAATGGCGGGGATCGCGTTTGGACGGCGGTATTTCTCTAATACAGATAGCGGCTTCCTTTGGTCTCGATCAATAGATTGGCCGTACCACGTATGCATGACACCAGTAGAATCGACTAATCCTGTGGGGCGATCCAACTCAATGTCGTAACCTAGCAGAGTTCCAGTCAACATGCCGACTTTCTTATTCGCGCCTTCTTCCATGTATTGCAGGGCATGCTCCAGGAAGTCCGACGTAAGAAAGGCGTCAGGATTTAAGAAAAGGACGAAATCGTAGTCCCTTGAAAAGCTCCAGCCTATATTGCAGCCTGCCGAAAAGCCTATATTTGATTCCAATAGAACTTTGCATTTTATTGTCGACCGATCGGCACGTTTTAGATATTCGATATCCCTTGATCCGGAGTCGATGATCACTACCTGATCCGGCTGGCGTGATTGTTGCTCGAGTGCAGTCAGGCAGTGTGAGAGAACCTGATCGCTGTTATGGGTAACTATCACAACTGCTATAGATTTCATTGATGATCCGTTACTCAACTACATCTCCGACGATCTTGATTCGACACTTTCGGTCAAATCCTATACCTGCATGAAGCGGCTTTATCGATTGGGCCACCAGCACGTCAACGAGTTGAGTCGGAATTCGGAGAGCCAATGTGTTGCGTACTGAAAGAATCCTTCCAACAGATTTTATCAACATAAATGCGTTGCTCCTAGTCAATTGAAAACAGCTTTCTATTTGAGAAACCTGCGAACACCGGACGAGTCTACCGTTCGCGAGGATTGGATGAGAGCTCGCTTTCGAAGCATCCGCGGGAGAAGGCTGAAAGCTTTCGGAATGGCGGAAAAAGTATCCGGCATGAAGAAAAGGATGAAGATCAGCATGCCAACTTCTCTGACGATTATTCTGGGCAGATCTCGATAGAAACACCAACCGAAATCATTCTTAATGATTGCAAACAAGTGATTTCTCCAGTTCCACTGCCGAACCCAAAGAGGGAGTGACCGCTGGTGTTCTACAAATATTGAGAAGTTAGATACGCCCTCACGACTTGCCCCAGCGGCTCGACTATGTTCTACGATCGCATCGGGCACGTAAACACATTCGAATCCGCGCAGGCGTAGCCGCCAAGAGAGATCAAAATCCTCCCAATACGCGAAAAAGTCCGGATCGAAGTAGTCCGCCTCGCCAAGCTTGATCGCCTCTAACGCGGTCTTCCGATAGACCGCGGCAGTTCCGGAGACCCCGAACACTAGTCGGTTGTCGTCGTATTGGCCACGATCCGGCTCCAGTTGCCCTCGCTCGCGGGCGCGGCGTGAGCGGTAAATTTCAATGCCGGTGCCGTCCAATATCCTCTCTCCGTGGACAGACACTTGAGGCTTTAGCATCTTTCCGGTCGCTGCCCCGACCGTGGAGTCCGAAAAGGGCTTAATAATGTTTTGTAGAAATAATGGATCAATAACTGCATCGGGATTCAAGACCATGAGCAACTCGCTATCGTCCTCCGCAAAGAACCGATTATGAGCGCCGGCGTACCCAAGGTTGCTGTCGTTTCGAATGGTATGAAGCCGCTCGTCTTTGCCAAAGTGCCGCCGCATTTCCTCCACCAGAGACGGAGAGGACAGGTGGGGGTTTTCCGTGTAGGTCAACTTGAAGTCTTGAAAATCGGAGTTCAGGACGGCCGCCACGCAATGCTGAACTTCCTCCCAAGGCGTGCTCCATCGCAACAGATTAATCGATATCATCGTCATTGTTTAGAGAGGTGGCCCCATGTAGAAATTGAAGGTGCTCAGGGTTGCGAACTGAAATGAGACCTGACGCGTGATGTCCATCAAGCGCTTCTACAAGAGTACGAAAGAGCGCTCCAGAACCATGCCTTTCCGCCTGCTGTTCGACGGCTAACGTGCAAGAGAAATCAAATCTGCGGGGCTGGAGTATCCTGCTATATAAGTATGGCTAGATTCCTCATTCAGTGTGTGGTTGTTCTCTATAAGCAGAGCCCACGAGAATCAAAAGCTCTATCTGCCTTACTCCAAATCTGCAGCTCCGACATATCAATTGCCGATCAAATTGCGATCCTGGTTCAGGACAATTCACCGCTCATCCAGGATCTCGTTCCGGATGCTTCCGGAACGGAGCATCGCGTCTCCATAGAATATCACTATGCGCCTGGGAATCCGGGTCTGGCTCATGCATACAACAGCGGCTTGGATCTCGCCACGAAATACAACATTCCTTGGCTGTTATTACTGGATCAGGATACCTGCCTGACCCGCCAATTTCTGCTTCAGTTGCTGGAGGCGATTCGGGAAAATCCCTCTCAAACGTGCTGCGCATTTGTGCCCCAACTGATGCGAGGTGATCTCGTACTTTCTCCTCAAATTGTGGGCAAAGTATTCTACCGCCGAATGCCAAGGGGAAGGTCAGGTTTGGCCGCGGAGCAGCTTATAGCCTTCAACTCGGCCGCGTGCATCCGCGTCCGCGATCTTACAGCGATTGGAGGGTTCCCGAAAGAATTTTGGCTGGATTACCTGGATCACATGGTCTTCTTTAGTCTGCAGACAGCAGGCAAGCGCGTATTCGTTCTGGATTCGCAGCTTGCGCATGACCTGTCTATCGCAAACATCGAGTCAGAAGTCTCCACCGAGCGGTACGGGAATGTACTCAAAGCCGAATGGATGTTTGTAAGGAAAACGGGATGGGGTGGAGGTTCGCTTGTCCACCGTTTCCGTCTGCTGAAGCGAGCGCTTAGTCATTCCGTTAAACTACGTAACAAGAATTATGCTTTGCAAACACTGCGCTCCGTCTTCTCCTAAACTCAGCGCGAACGCATAATCTGACTAATCGCTTCAATGCCAGTGTACGACCATCCCCAGATGTCGAGAGCAGCACCCAATTTTGCTTAGCACGCAATGCCGGTTGGAGAGCGTGGAATGAACGGGACCTCTCAACGACCCGATAGGCGAATACATTTCGCGGAGTAAAAAGATGAAGTTCGATCTCAAGGCGCTCATCTTCCTCTGCACTAGCGCATCTGCGTACGCCCAAACGTTGAATCTTAACTTGTTCTCTGGATCTGATATTGGCGCGCAGATTAATTCAGCCGTAGCTGCGTGTTCGCCCACCGCGAACTGTACCATTACCATTCCCGCAGGAACGTATAACGAAACAACGCAAATCAAGATCGTCGGAACCAATATCCATCTCGTCGGCTCCCGGGTCACTCTGGTAGCCAACTCCGGTACCGTGATGGCGTCGATAACTGGAGGTTCAAAGAACAGCATTGAAGGGATCACATTCAATCTAAATGGGATTGTCACCTATGGAATTGTGGTCAACGGAAACGGCGCCGACATCACGTTGAAGCACAATAAATTTGTCGGCGCTGGAGCATATGGAATCTATGCCAACTATGCCGGCGAGGGGTTAGCCATTCTGGATAACAGTTTTGAGTCGGATTCTACAGGGCATGGGCCCGGTCCGATGACAATTCAGTTCACTTCTCACTTCCGCGTGGAACGGAACCACTTCAGAAATACATTTGGATTCGGCATTCCCACGATCAGCTCGAGCCACGGGATTATTAGTGGGAACGACTTCTATCAACCAGCCTTTACGCTGACCGTCCCAGCGGGTTCCGGTCAGACCAGCTTTACATTTACCCTCCCCTCTTACGTAACTCGTGTCGGAGCACATGTCGACGGAGTCGCGACACCCTTAGCCAAATTGAGTACTACCGATGGCAAGACCTGGACCGCAACCTTCGCTGCAGCCCCGGGACCGAGAGCGATTATAACTTTTCTGGGCTGGCAAGCATTGGAGAATATTCAGGTCAACAGCCAATCCTTCGACATCTCAATAACCGGCAACACGATGGACGGAACAGGGGATTCGGGAATCGACGTTGTCTCTGACTATCACGCAACGACACTGGCGACAGAGACATCGAAAAACAACCAGACCGTTTTCAATTTCACTGGAAAGGTTACGTTCTTTGCTGGCGTTGAAATTGACGGAAGAGTGCTCTCCGGTTCAGATATTCTCAATGGTGGCCCGGTCAACACCTCGGGAAACAATTGGACGGCTACGCTCGCAAAGCCGCAGCCCGCCGGCACATTGATTTCTTTAGTAAATCTGTCAATTATGGCGAACGGACCAGCGGACCTACCGGGACAGGTCGTCATTAGCGGGAATAGCGTTCGCCGCGCATCGGCGACGGGGATCGGGCTTGAAAGTGGCGCCCCTAACATCGTTGTGAGTTCGAACATCATCGAGGATTGCGGCCAATCCTCTAGCGACCCAAGTTATTCATCTGGCATCTTTGCGGCAAATTCGTCGAACGTCTCAATCAAGAACAATACCATCACCAACACCCAGACCACTCCCTCGATGCGATTTGGCATTTCAATGAACTACACAACGCAGAACAACGGAAGCGTCGATAAGCTAGTAAAAATCAGCGGAAATGTTTTTTCTGGAATATTTCAACATCAAATCCACATTCCTTCGCAATCGCCAACGCAGCGACAGACGGGTATTGATGTCGAGGGACCCACCGTTCCTTATCCGGAACAAATTAACACCAGTGATGTCTGGTCGGTGGTTCCCAACAATACCAAGTACTTCACTTATGCCTCAAATAACATTACCTTGATTCGTGACACGAAAAACGTGATGAACGGTATAGCCTCAATTGGGTATCCTGGCAATCGCAACAATAGTGCTTTCTACGTGCAAATGAACCCTACTTCAGTAGGCCTGTTTGGCACAAACTCAATCCTCAAAGTATCCTGGTGGGCCAGATTGACCACTGGAATTTGGGGAGTTCAGCTTTGGAGCCATGCGGGTGGCGCAAGCGGACAGTTCAGTGCTCAGGAAATTGATGTCTCGGGTACGGGATGGAGACAGTATTCAATTTACATCTCCACGTCCGGCCTTGATCTAGGTGATGGTGTCTTTCTCCGGCTCGTCGGCTCTGGTGCAGGAAACATACAGAACATCACCTTTGCGAGTACGCCGATGGACTACGGCGGGAATACACCTCGATAGCGAATTGAATCACCAACCAACGTAACCGGCCCCTAAGCATTCCCCAGGGAGGGTTCGCGTCAAGCGCCAAGATGTAATTGCAAGTACGATGCAATCATCACGGTAGGGCATAGCCCAGAAGTCCTTCGGTAGTTGCGCCAGCACAGCTTGAGTCGCTGCTGACGAAATGATCTTGATTCGTAACGCAGCGATAAAGAGGAACCAGATTGAGGCCTGCCACGGGCTGAGCATATCCATAACCGTTCAGCCCTAGAATGCGTGAGCCTTCACATGCGCTGTCACGCGATACAAAGTAGTTAACCGAGCCTGACTTACATCCATAAAAAGGTACTGTCGCACCATTCTGGGGTGCCTCATAGAGATGGCCGAGGGTCGACTGTAAAAGAAATCCACCGTTCGGATCGATCCAACCAGTAGTGACCTCGTGAACTTTCTTATTGAAATACACATTGAGAGCGAGTGGGTTATCGCTCGGCGACCATGAAGAAGGATATCCTATGTCCCAGGTTTCAGTGCGACAGGATGAACCTGCTTCCTCGGGCGTGGCGTCCCAGTTTGGCTGAGGATTTGATATCGATGGGTACAACTGAATCGTCGAATTAGCTCCAACGATAAGATTTCCATAGTTATCCCGCAGGAAACCTGCGAGGAAATTGCATTCATAACCTGTCGAATTGGTGTCGACGGTCTTTACCAGTTGCCAGGGAGTCGCGCCACTTAAAAGTGATCCCTCTGCAATTTGATACAGTTGGATGCCATACTGACCAACTTCGCTACTGTTTGGAGTGGCCGTAGGGCTGACGAATCCAGTGGTAGCTGGGTTCCGATCCGGAAGATTGAACGCCGCATACCAGGTTTTATTCGCCGAGTTGTACGCCATATCTCCCCAGGTAGGTTGTGGGTTATTAGGATCCAACCCATTGCTGGTCAATGTGCCTTGTACCGTAAAGTGAATCGCATCGGTCGAAGTTGCTTCGATGTGAATGCTCGCGGGACTATCATCCTCGTAAAACATCCAGATTCCTCCTTTCTGGTCGCTGTTATATACAGCCGGTTGACCAACGCCATAGACCGCAGGAGAGGTCGATTGTATAACCGGTTGCGGATACTTGAGCCAGTGAATACCATCTGAAGAGAAGGCGGCACCGATGCTGTTTTCTGTTCCCTGGGGCAACGCTGTTCCGACGTAATACATCACATAAGTGTAGGTTTTACCATCACCAAGTGGGTTTACAAAAGAGCCCTGCACAACTTTCGGATTGCATGTATATGCCGAATCCCATGCGCCGGCAGTCTCCGCCAGTACTACTACTGGAGTAGAACTTGCGTGCGTCGATGTATTGATTGACTCGTACAGAATAGTATCGGTATCCTGGCTCGGATTGACTGGATTAGGAGATCGCCCGCACCACCAAATTTGTTGTAGATCCCCTGACTGGATCACTGAGGGTGAGTAGTCATATACACCGCCTCTGCCAGCAACCGCGCCCGGTGGTGTACCTGAGCCACAACCGTTCAGACTCAATAAGAGTCCCAATGCCAACCAAATCAGGGGGATGGCTGGCACTTGATGCTTCGCACTTTCGAGATTCAATTGGCCTCGATCCGAATCTGTCGCTAGTTTGATACTACCAAGAAACTATTCTGTAGCCAATTTCCTCCACTGAACGACCACCGTTCGCCTGTCGAGATTCTCCAAGCGATTATGAGAGCAGCGTAACTAAGGCAATGGTGAACGACCTCACTGATACAACACGGAGCCTGCAATCATCGATCCTATAGGCTGCCGAGTTGTGATTCTACGGAGGAGTTACACTTGGCAATCTCATCAAATGGGTATATTTTGAAGGGATGCGCTCCATTTATCAACGTGGGCTCCTGCGAGTTTGCAGGCCCTTCAGAGTCAGGCGCGGAGGCGAACTCAGAAGCTTTAGCAAGTATTTGGCCTACATCCAGGGAAAAACCGGATTGGAAATTGGTGGTCCGAGCGACGCTTTCCGAAAAGGTAATGTGCTCCCAATTTATGAAGAAGCAGAAACTGTAGATAATTGCGATTTCTCGAAATCCACCGAATGGGCTAAACACGAGGAGACTTTCCTATTTAGTCGTGAAAAAGCACCAGGAAGGACTTTTATCTGTGATGGTTCAGCGTTGGTCGATATAGCTGACTCTTCTTATGATTTTCTGTTATCGTCCCACAACCTGGAACACTTCGCAAATCCTGTCAAGGCCTTGAAAGAGTGGCAGAGGGTACTGAAACCGACGGGCGCTCTGGTCCTCTTGCTCCCGTACTATCGAGACACATTCGACCACCTTAGACGGCCAACTGCCGTGGAACACATGTTGAATGATTTCGATCGAGATATACAGGAAGACGATCTCACGCACCTGCCCGAAATACTTGAGAACCACGATCTGACACTAGACGTGGCAGCAGGCTCAAAACAAGATTTTCATAAGCGATCCCTAGACAATCTTTCGAATCGTTGTCTACACCACCATGTATTTGATGAGAGAAACAGCCGTCAATTATTATCCTCGGTTGGGTTCAAGGTTTTGTCCCTCGAACTTACAATTCGGCCCCATATCTGCATTCTTGCGCGGCTGTCTTAAGTATCGTCACTATGTTGCTGGCGCGTTTCAAGTTCTATCGCACATAGTTCTCCAACCCTCTCAGTCGATGCGGAAGGGCTCCAGCCCGCAACTCACGATACAATGAAGAACTAATGAGTCACCAAGTTCATGATTGTCCGCTATGTGGCGGGCGGAATTTCAGACCCTTGTTGAAAGCCAGAGATTTCCACTACGGCAATCCAGGTGAATTCACGATGGTTCAATGTACAAAATGCTCCCTTGCGATTCTGGACCCCATGTTGGACGAGTCGGAACTGGCAGAATTCTATCCTAAGAATTACTATGCGTTCGCCGATAGATTCTCAGCGAGTCGCCCGTCGCGATTGAGGAACGTGATGCGGAGCATGGTCGGCACCCGAGAGCATGAGACGAAAGATCCTAAATTTGAGCGTCCGGGAAAACTCCTCGATGTGGGCTGTGGATCCGGGTGGTTTCTCTCCAAAATGAAAGCTCAAGGTTGGGATGTAACGGGTGTAGAGCCGAGTCTTGACGCTGTAAAGATGGGTCAGACCGAAGAAGGGTTGAATATCTTCCCTGGCGCTCTTCCAGCTGCGAACTTTCCATCTAACTCTTTCGACTATATTCGGTTCAACCACTCATTTGAGCACGTGACCGATCCCAACCAAATCCTTACTGAAGTCCACCGGATATTAGCGTATGACGGGAAATTGATGCTTGGTATCCCGAACCTATCCGGATTAAGTGCTAAATTGTTCGGCCCTTTATGGTGGCACCTGGCAGTGCCGCTGCACCCATTCAGCTATTCGACAAGGACGATCTCACAGATGCTAGAGAAACATTCCTTCAAGGTCGAAAAGGTTATCTTCAACACTGACGGTGCGAGTATTCAGGGTAGCCTACAGCTCTTTTTCACCAGAAATGACGAGACGCCCCGAACAGAAGGTCGCATTTCAAAAAGTCGCCTGGTGCGAGTTCTCTGCGCCTGGGCCGCCTATCTACAAAACGCTATCGGGATTTCAGACGCAATTGAGATTACCGCGATAAAGAGATGATCAACTCGGCTGCGATAGTAAAATTCAGGCGACATGGAACTTCTAACAGCACATCGCAAAATCGAAGTACTGATTCAACTGTGAATCGTGCAAGCACAAATGTCGCATAAGCGCAAGATCCTACAGGGCTCAGCTTCCAACATTGCGAGGCTATTGCTCTCGATGCTTGTCGCGTTGGTGCTGCCCCCTTTGCTTGTGCATCGGATGGTACCGGCGGAGTACAGTGCATGGGTACTGATCCTGCAATGCAGCGCATACATTAATTTGCTGGATCTCGGCTTGCAGACCGCGATCGGCAAGTTTGTCGCAGAGCGCGACGCAGTCGGTGATCGCCTCGGCAGCAGCCGCATCCTGAGCAATTCTTTCGCGATCCTCTGCGCAAGCGCATGTGTTGGAGCTATCGTGATCGCGGTGGTCAGCTGGCGCGTACCCCAAATCTTTCACCAAATGCCCTCCGCTCTTATCGGTCCTTTACGAGAGGGCATTTTGGTGGTTGGGTGGTCGACAGTCTTGGCTCTACCCTTCAGTGCTTTTCTGGCCGCCTTCACCGGGCTACAGAAATATGGCTTTCCCACGGCCCTGGCAATGGCCAGCAAAGTCTTTTCCTCCGCCGCATTGGCAGTACTTCTCCTGATGCACGGCAGGCTGTTACAACTGGCATGGCTAATGGCTGCTTTCACCTTGGCCACCGCTGGCAGCCAATTCTTCGGATGGAGACACTACGCCAAAGAACACGTGGACTTTTCATTTAAACTTGTCGATCGCCAATCCGCTTGGCGGCTGCTGAAATATTGCAGCGCCCTCTCCGTCTGGACCGTAGCATTTCTGCTTATCAGCGGTCTGGATATAGTGATTGTGGGACACTACGATTACAAAGACACTGGATATTACAGTATCGCGGGGTCTATCACTAACTTCATGTTACTCGTGATCGCGAGCGTATTCGGGCCGCTACTGCCTGCCGTTTCTTCTGTGCAATCCAATAGAACCTCCGAACAGATCGGAGAAATGGTCATCAAGGCGACTCGATATTGCGCACTTCTCATATGCATGATCGGGCTGCCCCTTCTGCTTGGAGCTTATCCTCTGTTGAAACTATGGGTCGGTCACGACTACGCGATCCACAGCACGCTCTTTTTAGAGGTTCTCGTGCTGGGCAATGCCATCCGCCAACTTAGCGGCCCATATGCGCTCGTAGTTGTTGCGACAGGGAAGCAGCATCTTGCCACGATCTCAGGTATTGCGGAAGCAGTGGTAAACGTTTGTCTGAGCATTTACTTGGTACAAAAAATCGGGGCGGTAGGAGTTGCAGTCGGAACCTTGGTGGGAGCCTTCGTCGGCGTCGGAGTGCATTTTTTTGTCAGTATGAAACTGACCCGTTCGACTGCTTTCATACCGCGTCGTCGTTTAATAGTGGAAGGTGTTTTGCGTCCGTTACTGTGCGTTATCCCGTCGATATTGCTGCTTCCTTTTTGGAGAAGACTTGCCATGCTGCCCTTAAGCCCACCCTTGATCGTCATTTGGACTCTTGCGACCTTGGGAACCGTTTGGCTCACCGGCTTGACGTCAGCAGAAAGACACGACTTAAAAGGCGCTGCCCTGAGGCTGGTATACTCGCAGAGAGCGTCGGGATAGTTTTCTCTTACCGTTTTCATGATATGCCACTGAGTCATCACTCGACGTCGCAAGATTCCATCTTGGTAGTCATCGTCCTTTACAAACGGGCGCCCTCCGAGAGTCAATCATTTTGCTCTCTCATTCAGATCCTGGAAGCCAACCACGATCTGGCTCAGCATTTTTCGCTGATCGTCTACGACAATTCACCCCAACAGCAAAATTTTGATGAATCGGTAAGCTTCCCGTTTCTTTACAAACACGACCCGACCAATGCGGGATTGCCGGCGGCGTATAACTTTGCTCTTACACACGCACAAGAGAAGCAGCATCAATGGCTCCTACTGCTCGATCAGGATACAACGCCAACCTGCGGTTTTCTCACGGAATTGCTTGCATCGACGATCTCGCTGGATGCGCAACAAGAGGTTGCATCCATTGTTCCTAAATTGTTGGTGGCCGGCGAGATTTTTTCGCCCGCCGCGCATTTTATCGACCAGCTGCGGCATCAATACCGACGCTCAAATCATGCCGTAAGCCGAGACATGGTCGGAGTTCAGCAAAAACGGTTGGTTGCCTACAATTCCGGAGCAACTCTTAGAGTCTCGGCGATACTCTCGATCGGTGGCTTTCCGGACGAATTCTGGCTGGACTACCTGGATCATGCCGTATTCCACGCTCTCTCGGTTCAAGGCTATCGCATGTACATAATGCGTACCGAAATCGAACATGAATCTTCGCAAGCAACACTAAGCAGTGTTCCAGTATGGCGCCAACGCAACGTTCTCTTGGCGCAGACTCTTTTCGCCAAACAGACGGGGAATTTTTTCGACCGATTGCTCTACCGGATCTGGCTTCTGCGCTACAGCAGGGTACTGTGGATCGGCTATCCAGACAGGCGACTTTGGAAAGAAGCGGTACTCCATTCGCTCTTTTTGAAGACGCGAACGGATAAGGCAAAGCTATAGAATATTGCATCAGATCCACAACCACCTGTCCCTGCGCATGATCGCGAGAAATGCAATCATAGCGATCGGCGAAAGTATCTAGAAGGCACGATCCCGCAGATGCTTCGCGCACGAACATATTTCCCACCAGTACCCTGTTCTCGCCTGATCGCCCACCAGGGGAATGATGGTGCTGGTAAAGCCATGGTCAATCAGCAGCCCACCGTCTGTTGAAATCCAACGGCTAGTCTAGGCCGTACGAACGAAGTAAAGCCCGCAGAATATTTACTTCCTGCAAAGCGTGGCCCAGGAACAACGTCGTTAGAATCTTTGCAATGCGATGTACGCGCGCTTCCATACACTATTCATAGGAACGGACGAATCGGGCGCGGATTGAGACTACGATGTCCTGCAGAACACATGATGATCAAGAGCCAGCCTTCTACAAATCTATCGAAACTCTAGCGTCCCGGCCGTGCAGCCTGACGTAACGCTTCATACTTCGCGGCTCTGGCGGGATCCTGCTGCAGCTTTTCGAGAAAATCTTTCCCAATGATCCAGCCAGCGCCGACTAACGCTCCGAACAGGCAACTAGCGAGAAGAATGAAGGTTCGCGGAATACCGGATTTTCTATCCGGGACCACCGCGCGATCAACGACCTGCAACACAGGTGCTTCTCGCGACTCATCAAGTCTGGCCGACTCGTACTGTTTAGCAATCAGCTCAAAGAGTAACTCGCGGTATTTGACCTCTCGCTGCTTACGTACATATTCAAGAGCGAGTGCGGGCACCTTGGCAGTAGCAGGCAGCACATTGATGTTCTGCCGCGCTTCGGCGCCATTCTCAAGTCTTTGCAGTTGCTGCTCCAGGCCATCAATTTGCGTCTGCAACCGAATCACTTCGGGATTTTGTTCGGTTGCGGCTTGCTTCAATGCGCCGAGCTCTATCTCCTTGCTGGAAATCTGTGCACGTGTCTGCGCGATTGAATCAATCTCCACTTGTGCCTGACCACTGAGAGAAATCAATCCGGTTTGCTCCTCGGTTTTCTTCAATTCAACTTCAGCATCCGCCAAAGCATCCTTTTCGTGCACAAGCTGTTGTTCAAAGAAAAGTCGTCTCTGAGAGGCTTCGGTCAAGGCCAACCGGCTATTCTGCTGATAGAGCGCGTCCAGATAACCGTTTGCCAAGTCCGCAGCGCGCTTAGGGTCGTGGTCGTCCACACTGATCGTGATTAATGTGTCCTTGGTACCGACAACAAACGCACTTCGAACTTTCAGTGCCTTCACCGTGTCGCTGAATTTCTTCGTCTTGTACACCCTCTGCAGGTCAAATCTTTTGATGAGAGTCTCTGCAATCGTGCGACTTTTCAAAATACCCACATAGACATCGCCCGGGCTCTTCAACCCGCCGGTCAAGGCTCCCACTGCGCCCAAGGCTCCCAACTGACTCGCGAGCTGCGTCATGGCGCTGCCCGGTGCAGATTGCGGTGGAAGAAATGTCGCTTCCGCGGTATACGTCGGTTTCATAACGACATAAACCACAAATGCTGTCAGCGCAAGAGCCACAAAGACACACTTCAAGATGGTCTTTTTGCCGCGCAGCAGCAAAGTCATCACTTCCAATACATCGATCTCTAGTTCCTCCGAAACGCTTTCCATCACGCCCGGCTTCGTCTCGGCGACGGTAGAAATCTCGGGATCGTTCAACACTGTTTCTTGCGGCATTTGGATATCTTCCTAAAACACAAGGTTGGCGGCGGCAATGGCGATTCCGAACGAGCCAACAATCTGGGCTATATCCACAACCGTGCGCAACGTCTGGCCTTTGGTCAGGTTCAACGGAACCACGACCGTATCCCCGGGATAGAGTCGTATGGAATCGAAGCCGTTTCCGCGCAGAGAGGAACTATATTGCTTGCTGAGCACAGATCCATCCGCGCGAATCACGTAAGAGCGACTTTTGTCGGAATCACGATTCGCGCCGCCAGCCAGACGGATATAGCCTCCAACGCGACGCTGCGGATTGTACAAAAATGAATTTTGATTGTAGACCGCTCCATCCACATTCACTGTCAACGGTACGCGCGGGACAATAAAGCGATCGCCATTTTCGAGTGACATATCGGGCAACTGAGACACATCACGAGCATCGGGCGGCAGATCGAGAACGATTCGTCCAGTGGCTTGCACCTGCCGCAGACGATTGATGATGTTCTGGTTCTGAGCTTGCAACGCTGCGGCCGCCGCGTTGCAAGCTCAGAAC
>Ga0209624_10001513_pt1 | contig 18111 bp, 17 predicted proteins | sample JacPinW_OM2H0_O1_FD_188565 | JGI IMG/M metagenome (GOLD analysis project Ga0209624, IMG submission 188565) | Forest soil microbial communities from Algoma, Ontario, Canada - Jack Pine, Ontario site 1_JW_OM2H0_O1 (SPAdes) (version 2) | ecosystem: Environmental > Terrestrial > Soil > Boreal...
GCAGCGCCGCCTGTAGCGCCGCCTCGGACAGCCCGCCGAGCGCACCGCGGTTGGCCATCGAGCGGATGAACACCCCACGGTCGAGGAAGTGCTCGGTGAGACGAATGCGGTCCCCCAGCAGCGCGCCTTGTGTGAACGGCGAGGATGGGTCGATCGACAGCACACCAACGCTCCTGCCCGCCTGTCGCCGCGCCTTGGTGAGCGCACCGATGAGCGTCGACTTGCCCACTCCCGGAGGCCCGGTGAACCCCACCACCTCCGCTTTGCCGGTGTGGGGATAGACCTCGCGCACGAGCTCCCAGCCCTCAGGGCGATTGTCCTCGACAAGCGTGATCGCGCGGGCGAGCGCACGGCGGTCGCCGTCGAGCAGGCGTTGGGCTAGCGTCGGCTCTGTCATCCCGGCGCAATCATCGCAGGGGTCGCGCTGTCTACCCGCCCCGCATCGAGCCGTCATCGCCTCGCGGGAGTGCCCAGCCCGTCGGGCTGTCCCTTACGATTCGAGCGCGATGGAGCTGGTTGCCGACACCGCGGATCACGCCAAAGACGCTGCTGCCACCGACGACGACGCGGAGGCTCGCGCCAAGCAGGCCGATACCGCCGCGCGACTGGCGCCCGCCCCGCTGCACGGCGGGCCGCTTGAGCTGCTGCGCTTCATGCGCGCCAACAACATGCTGAACCGCCACTACGCGCGGCTGCTATGTCGCTATGCACTTCTCAAGCTGCGCTTCGGCAAGCGCCTGCAAACAGACGGCATCTGCTTCATCTGCCCAAATGTGACCCTCGAGATCGGTCGCCATGCGACGCTGCGCATCGGCCGCTGGTCGTGGATCGGGCATGGGACCAAGATCCGCGTGCACGAGGGCGAGGTGAGCATCGGTGCGAAGACGGTGATGGGCCAGGACTGCACGATCTCCGCTTATCAGCACGTGTCGATCGGGCGGGAGTGCATCATCGCCGACCGGGTGATGCTGATCGACTTCGACCACGGCGTCACCGAGGTCGAGCGCCCGATCCGCCTTCAGGGCATCTACAAGCGCGACGTGCGTGTTGGACACAACGTGTGGGTCGGCTACGGCGCGTGCATCCTGCGCGGGGTGAGCGTCGGCGAGAACAGCGTGATCGGCACGAGCTCGGTCGTCACCAAGCAGGTGCCCGAGAACGCTGTGGTCGCGGGTACGCCCGCACGTGTGATCCGCATGCGAGAGACGCCACAGACGATGCGCTGGGAGTGAAGCCCGAGCGGTTCTACGACGGATCGAGCAGACAGGCGCGCTCGGCGTCGACGGCCAGGTTGCGCAGACCACCAACCTCGGCCTGCTGACCGTTGGCCAGCGCTCGTGCAAGCGCACGCCTGTGACCGTCGAAGCGCTCGTGCGCGTATGGGGCGGCGATCGCACGGTCGACCATGAACGGCCAATCGCTGGCCTGCAGCGCCAGCAGCTCGCGCACTGCGCCTGTACCGACCCGCTCGCCCGCGGCCACGACCTGCAACTCAGCGGCGCGCGCGGCAAACGCCATGTCTGCAACTGGCGCACCGGACCAGGTCGACAGATCGCCGTCCTTGCCCCAGGTGCTGGCCTGCCAGCCGGCCAGCAGCTCCCCACCAGCCGGTGCGTGCTCGGCGCCTACGAGCGCGTCGTCCAAGCGCACCAGCTCGAGCCCCTGGCGAGCACACTCAGCGACGACGGCGCGCAACCAATCGATTCCCTCATACCACCAGTGCCCAAGCAGCTCGGTGTCGAGCGCACAGACCACCAGCCCGCCGTCGGGCAATGGTGCGCCGCCTGACTCGTTCGCGCGGCGCACACGAGCCAGAGTCTGTGTGACGAAGTCCGCAGCATGCTGCCGAGCCAGAGACAGTGCCGTGGCGTGGTCGTAGGCGTCGCCGTCGTTGTTCCAGGGGTTGTGGTGGTGGATCGTGTGGTGGTGGTAGTCGCGATACGCGCCGGCGGCTGGGTAGCCAGCGTCGCTCCACACGAGCGAGATCGTGGCGCGGTCGATCGGTACGAATGCCACGCCCGACTCAGTGACGGTCGGATAGAGGTGCTCGCGGGCACCGATGCCGAAGCGGTTGCTCAGCTCTACGCACACCGCACCTACACCGGCGTCCTCCAATGCTCGCTCGAGCCACGGCGCATAGGCACACTCGGGCAGCCAAAAGCCACCGCGCCAGTCCTCGCCGAAGCGCCGGCGGTGCGACTGCACCCCGGTACGCACCTGTAGACGCACCCCCGCATCGGTGGCCAACAGCGGCAGGATCGCGTGCGTCGCGGACGAGGTCCACTGAGCGTGCGGCGCAAGCGCACGCAGCAGATCTCCCCCGCGCCTACGAAAGCCCTCAAGCGCCCCGGCGTACTCTCGCCATGAGCGCTCGAGCTCGAGCGCCAGCTGCTCATGGCCTCCAGCGCGCAGTCCGGCTGCGTCCTCCTCGTGGGTTTTGCGCCGCACATCCTCGATGAAGGAGGCGAAACGCTTATCGATGCCGGGGGCTTCGAGCTGGTCGCAAAGTACGGGCGTCAACGACAGCGTCAGCGGCGCTCCCTCGTCGAGCAGGTCGAGCAGCGGCAAATAGCAGCCGACCATCGCCTCCCACAGCCACTCCTCGCCGAAGGGCCAGCGACCAAAGCCCTCGACGTAGGGCATGTGTGTGTGCAGGACGATCGCTAGTGCGCCGCGATCGCGGCCGGTGCTCACGGTCGACACACCGCGAGGAAGTCCAACGCGCGATCCAGATTGGCCTCGCCGGCGGCGCGCAACTCGAAGTCAGAGGCGGCGATCGCGGGCGTAAACCAGTCGTAGAAGCGGCTGGTCAGGCCGAGTCGTGCGTGCACTTGATCCCAACCGAGGCGCAGCGCTAGCTCATGCGCGCGCAGCTTGCGCGCATGGAACAGGCCGTAGAGCTCCACGTACGAGAAGTGTGCCTGGCAGAGCTGCTCGAACTCGTGCTGGCGATACTCGTGGACGTGCCAGGGATTGTCTGAGCGCGGGGCACCCTTGGGAGCCAGGGTAAGGACGTTGGGAGTGGACACGAACACGGTTCCAGTGCTGCCGATGAGCGAGCAAAAGTGGTCAAGCACGGCGCCAGGATCCTCGATGTGCTCGATCGTCTGCAGGAACACCACCGCGTCGGCCTGCTCGGAGAAGCCGTCGATGAGGGCGCGCTCGAAGCGTAGGTTGGGGCGCACGTAGCGCAGCCGCGCGTGTTCGTGAGCCTCGGGGTTGGCATCGACGCCAACCACGCTGGCGGCGCTGTGCGCGAGCACGTCCGAGCCATATCCCTCACCGCAGGCCATGTCGATCGCGCGCAACCCTCGTACTCGCGCGGCGATCCACTCGTACACGATGAGGTGACGGCGGTACCAGTAGTTCTCCTCGGGCACGTCCGGCAGCGTGCGCTCGCCGGTCAGTGCTAGGGGTGGCACGCCCTCGGGCTGGTCGCGCTGCTGAAAGACGATAGGAGCTGGCTCCGAGCCAGAGGTTGTTGTCAAGAGATACCTATGTTTGGGATAGTCAGGCCGGTAGTTGGAGACGCGGCCACGGCGCGCGAGTATATGGTCCGCCCATGCCATCTGTTTTGAGCGCGGAGGAGATCCGCGACGCCAACACCCGCTACCACGACGTGGCAGCCGACCATTACGACTCCAAGTGGGGGATCGACTTCGGCGAGCTCGGGCTTAGCCAGGTCAGCGCCAAGGTCCGCAAGGCGCTTGGTCATGAGCCCGGCCACTACGCGCGATCGCTCGAGATCGGCTCTGGAACCGGCTATTTCAGCCTGAACCTGCTTCGTGCCGGCCTGATCGGCGCGGCCACGTGCAGCGACATCTCGCCAGGCATGCTCGAGACGCTGCAGAACAACGCATCACGACTTGACCTGAATGTGCAAACCAAGCCAGCTGATGCCGAGCGCCTGCCGTTCGCCGACGAGAGCTTTGACCTGGTGCTGGGCCACGCAGTGCTCCATCACATCCCCGACCTCCCGCGAGCCTTCGCTGAGTTCGAGCGGGTCCTGGCACCTGGCGGCACAGTGTTGTTCGCGGGCGAGCCGTCCCGCTATGGCGATCGCCTAGCAACGGTACCCAAGCGCTTCGCCACGGCCGCGGCACCCGCATGGCGACGCGCGATCAGAGCCGCACCGGCACCGCTGGGTGACGGCGGCGAGCCCGATGCGGCGCTCGAGAGCGTCGTCGATGTGCATGCATTCGCCCCGGTAGAGCTTTCGCGTGCTGCTCGCGCAGCTGGATTCGAGGACATACGTGTCACCGGTGAGGAGCTGCTGGCAAACTGGTTCGGATGGGCCAACCGTACGCTGGAGGCCACCGCCAATCCAGAAGACGTGCCGTGGGCCTGGCGGATGTACGCATATCGCGGCTACCTGCTGTTGCAGGGGCTCGACCGTCGCCTGCTCGAGTCACGGCTGCCAGCTGCCATCTTCTACAACCTGATGATCGCCGCACACAAGCCGTCTTCCTAAACTCGGGCGTATGCCCGAGCGCCTCGCCAGCGGCTTTCCGCTGTTCCCGCTGGGAATCGTCGCGCTGCCGACGGAGGCCGTGCCGTTGCACATCTTCGAGGATCGCTACCGCGCGATGATCGAGCTCTGCCTGCAGGCAGAGCCTGGTTCGCCGCGAGGCGAATTCGGGATCGTGTGGCTCTCCGATGAGGAGCTGAAGCCCGTCGGCTGTGCCTGTGCGATCGAGCAGGTGCTCGAGCGTATGGACGACGGACGCTCGAACATCCTCGCCCGTGGCACCCGACCGTTCCGCCTACTCGAGCGCCAGCACAATCTCCCCTACCCAGCGGGGGTGGTGGAGTTCCTCGAAGAGACCGACGAGGAGATCGACGCGAGCGCGGCCGAGGATGCACGAGAGCTCTACCGAGAGTTGGTGATGCAGGCGACAGACCGGGAGATCGAGGCGACAGAGCTCGAGGAAATTGACTCCTACGGGATCGCAGCAACGGTTGAATTCGACGTGGAGGCAAAGCAGGAACTGCTCGAGCTGCGCTCCGAGAACGAGCGTCTGCGTCTAATCGCCCTGCTTATCCGCACGGCGATCGAGCGTTTGGAGTTGATCGAGCGCGCCCAAATGCGGGCACTGTCGAATGGCAAGGTCAGGTTCGGCTAGGCACGCCGCCGCCGGCCGGCCATCGGCAAGCGCTGCGGTGACTCAACCCGGCAGCCCGCAGATCTGCTGTGCAGTCTGCAGCACGAACAGCTGCAGCTTGTGCAACACGGCCGGCTGGGCGGCTGAGTTGTCACTGAAGCGGACGCTTCCGCTTTCGTCGCGCACGATGTAGTTGAGCACAGAGCCCGCCCTAGGTGCCAGCGACAGGTGGCTGGATGAGGGTTTCACGAGTTCTTCTTGGATATCCCTAGCCTCGACTATCTGTGCGTCCTGCAATTTGCTCGCAGCAGCGCGCCCGTTGCAGGTGACGCCGCCTTCTTCGTCTACCAGTAGCGTCAGCTTCGCCTGCGCAGTGGAGCCGGAGCGATAGACAATGAACAAATCGGCCGCTTGCACTCCGCCACACCCACCAAAGGCGAGCGCCGCACCAACAGCGCCAATCGCCAGAGGCACTCTCACTCGCTCACCGCCACACCACCACGTCGCGGATCGCCAGCGCCTGTCATTCCCGAATCGCGCCTGAGCGCAGCCTGGACGCCACCAAAAAACAGATTGGGCGCACCGAAACGGACCACTCGGGCGTCGCCGTCGACGCCGGAGAGGTCGATCCCGGGCTCGGCAAACACGACACCATCCTCGAAGTGCACCCGCGGAGCGTCCACCGCCTGGCGCACGTCGAGATCCCGGTCGACCACACCGATGATCGTCTGCAGGATCGCCGAGCGGATGCGATTGGAGCCGGCGCTGCCCAAGACCAGCTCGACTTCGCCCTCGCGCATGACCACCGCGGGGGCCATCATGCTCGGCATCCGCCGCCCTGCCGGATGCCGATGAAAGCCGAGCGGGTTGAGGTCGGCCTCACCCATCACGTTGTTCAAGTGCATGCCGGTCCCTGGAACCACCACGCCGGAGCCCTCGCCGTTGGTGCAGGTGGCGCTGCAGGCAAAGCCGGAGGAGTCGATCACCGAGATGTGGGTGGTCGAGCCGAGGCGACTGGCGAAGAATCGCTCGAGGAACCCATCCTCGCCCAGGCCTTCGACAAACTCCGGCGTGCGCTCGGACTGGGCAGCCTGCATGGCCGCGATTACCGCGTGTAGCGGCGGCGGCGACGGGCCGCGATCGAGCAGCGCGAGCGCGTATGCGAGCAGCGTGCCGCCCGCCGACGGCGGTGGGTTGGTGAGGATCTCGCGGTCACGGTAGGCGAGTCTGATCGGTGCACGCTCGATCGCCTCGTACTCGGACAGGTCAGCTTGCCGTAGCGAACCGCCGTGCTCACCCAGCCAGTCACACACGGCCTTTGCGATGTCGCCGCGATAGAAGGGCTCTGCCCCATCGTGTGCCAGGCGCAGCAGCGCATCGCCAAGCTCGGGGTTGCGCAGCACACCGCCCTCACGCAGTAGTTGACCACCCGGTGCCCATAGCGCGGCGCACTCTGGCGTCGACGTCAAAAGCTCGGCGAGAATCTCCGCCACGTACGCCTGCCCGGCGTTAAGCACGACACCGTCGCGCGCGAGCTGCGCGGCCGGCACCGCGAGCTCCTGGAGAGCCACTGTGCCCCACCTGCGCATCGCCTCGCACACGCCCGCGGGTGTGCCGTACACACCGCACGACGCGGGGCCAATGTGAAAGACCTGCGCGGTGTCCCCAAAGTCGACGTCGACCCCCCGCAGCTCGACCTCAGAGCCGTCGCCAAGCCGGGTGGGAGCCTCGACGAAGAAGTCAAGCAGCGTGGGCTCGATGCCGTTGCCTGCCACCAGCATGTAGCCACCGGCACCAAGCCCGGTCAGCAGCGACTCGGTGACGAACGATGTGAGCATTGCCGCCACCGTCGCGTCTACGGCATTACCGCCCTCGCGCAGCACCCCCACCCCCGCCTGCGCGGTCAGCGGATGCCCTGCCGCGACGACTCCTCGCTCAGCTGTGCTCATTGCAGAGCGATACCACACGAGCGAGTGTCCATGCGGAGCGCACCCTCCTCGCAGCGTGGCGCGATCTGACGTGCGTCAGATCAGAAGTTAGGCAGGAACTCGGGAACTTCTAGTTCGTCTACACCCAAGCCACCACGTCGCGGCTCGCGGTTGGGGCGCGCGGGCGCGGCACGTTGCGCCCTCACCTCGCCGGTGGTGGCTGGCTCTTTGAAGCGGTTGGCGCTCTTGCGCCTGCCCTCATCACCATAGCCAGTGGCGACAACAGTGACCCAAACCTGGTCGTCGAGCTTCTCATCAACCATTGCGCCGAAGATGATGTTCGCGTCGGGATGGGCGGCCTCAGAGACTGACTTGGCCGCCTCGTTGACCTCCCACAGGGAGAGGTTGACGCCGCCTGTGATCGACAGCAGGATCGAGCGTGCGCCCTCCATCGACGTTTCAAGCAGCGGCGAGGAGACAGCCTGCATCGCGGCCTCAGTGGCGCGGTTCTCGCCAACGCCCATGCCGATCCCGAGGAGCGCGTTGCCCGCCTCACTCATGATCGTGCGCACATCGGCGAAATCGAGGTTGATCAGGCCGGGCAGCGTCACGAGATCGGAGATGCCCTGCACTCCCTGACGCAGCACGTCGTCAGCGACCCGGAAGGCCTCGACCATCGCCGTCTGCTTGTCGAGCACTGTGAGCAGCCGGTTGTTGGGGACGACGATCAGCGTGTCCACCTCATCGGCCAAGGCGGCGACGCCACGCTCGGCCTGCTCGCTGCGACGCGTGCCCTCGAAGCCAAACGGCTTGGTGACGATCGCGACGGTGAGCGCTCCGATTTCGCGCGAGATCCGCGCGACGACCGGCGCCGCGCCAGTACCGGTACCGCCACCAGCACCGGCGGTGATGAAGATCATGTCCGAGCCCTTCAGCAGCGCCTTAACGCGGTCGTAGTCCTCCATCGCCGCGCTGCGCCCGACATTCGCGTCCGAGCCAGAGCCTAGGCCGCGCGTGAGCTCGGAACCAATGTGCAAGGTGATGTCGGCAGTCGACTGTTGCAGCGACTGCACGTCGGTGTTGACAGCGACGAACTCGATGCCCTCGACTTCCGCCTCAACCATACGATTGACCGCGTTGACACCGGCGCCACCGACGCCAACGACGCGGATCACCGGCTGGGCGACCGGCGCCGGGGTGGTCGCGGGAACGCGGTACTCCCGATCGCGGGCGTAGTCGTCAACGAGGGGACGACGCGCTTGCGGATGGTCCATCACATTCTCGGGGATCTCCGATGAGAAGGCATGGCGCAACCGCTCACGCGGTGAGGGCACATATGGGTCGTCTTCCTCGGCGGGGTAGGGCGAGGCCTCGAGCGCGGGGTGGGGCAGTCCGCTCTCGCGGGGGTGCCTGGGGGTCACGGGAACAGCGGGTTGATCACGCAGTGCGGCCGGCTCGGTGTGCGGGGCTTGCGCATCGTCAGCCGCCAACTCGCCGTCTTCGGTCTTACGGAAGAGAGCTGCCAGCGGGCCTTCTCGCATGCTCGCGCGTTTAGCGTTGGCCATTGGTGAGTACCTCCTGCGCGAGTTGTCTATAGGACTGGGCAGCGACGCCGTCGGGCTCGTACTTGAGTACCGACATGCCCTTCACAGGAGCCTCGGCGAAGCGAACCGTCTTGCGAATGCGCGAGGCAAAGACGCGGTCGCCGAAGTTTTCCTCGAGGATCTCGATCGCCTCCTTCGCGTGGATCGTGCGCGAATCCACCAACGTCGGCAGGATACCCTCGATGTCAACACCAGGATTGAGGTTCTCGCGGATCATCGCGAGCGTGTTCTGTAGCTGGATGAGGCCGCGCATCGACAAATACTCGCACTGAACGGGGACGATCACCTTGTCGGCCGCGGTCAGCGCGTTGATCGTCAGCAACCCGAGACTGGGCGGCGTGTCGATGCAGATGAAGTCGTAGTCATCGAGGATCGGTTCGAACGCCTTCTGGAGCGAGCGCTCACGTCCGATCATCGTCGACATCGCGATCTCAGCGCCGGCGAGGTCGATCGACGCACATGCAACGTCGATCTCGCGCTTGCGCACTACCTCGCGGATCGAGACTTTGTGCACGAGCACGTCGTACATCGATTTGTCCAGGGTGTCCGGATCGATTCCCTGGGACATCGTCAGGTTGCCCTGCGGGTCCATGTCGACACACAGCACCCTGTGGCCCTCCTCCGCGAATGCGGCGGCCAGGTTTAGTGTTGTCGTTGTCTTGGCCACGCCGCCCTTTTGGTTGGCGAACGCGATGACCCTGGCCTTGCCTTGCACGGGTGGCTCCGATAGTCGCTTGCTGGAAATCCGTCTGATGGGTATTCGCATGCTGAGGTGCGATTCCTGCATGACAACTACGATCGGGAGGTGACGACGATGCTCGGCCCTCCCCCATGACAGCGACTGGCGCAGCGAAGGACACATCAAAGCTGCAAGCACGTCTGAGCAGCAAGCGAGTACTCGTCTGCGTGGGCGCCGGTGGCGTGGGCAAGACGACGACCGCGGCAGCCCTGGCACTCGGGCTGGCGCAGCGCGGACGCAAGGTGGCGGTGGTGACGATCGACCCCGCCAAGCGGCTGGCTTCAGCACTGGGGCTGGCCGAGCTGCCGTCAGAGCCGCAGCAGATCGACCCAGGGCTGTTCGCCGAGCAGGGAGTCGCAATCGAGGGTGAGCTGTGGGCGATGATGCTGGACGCCAAGCGGACGTTCGACGATCTGATCGCACGCCTGGCACCCGACGAGCACACGCGGGAGGAGATCCTTGCCAATCCTGTCTACATCGAGCTCTCGACGGCGATTGCCGGCTCGCACGAGTTGAGCGCGATCGCCAAGTTGTATGAGCTGCACGAAGAGCACGACTTCGACGTAATCGTTCTCGACACACCGCCGTCGCGCAACGCCTTGGACTTCCTAGATGCGCCTAACCGAATGCTGGGTTTTCTCGAAGGGCGAGCGCTACAGGTCTTTCTCGCCCCAGGTGGGCTCACCGCCCGCTTGTTCGGCCGCGGAACGGCGCTTGTGTTCTCGATCTTCGCGCGCGTAACGGGAGTGGACATGCTCGGCGAGCTGTCGCGCTTCTTCCGCTCGCTGACGGGTGTGATCGATGGCTTCGGCGAGCGCACCCGCGGTGTCTCGGCGCTGCTGCGCGCGCCGCAGACGACCTTTCTGATCGTCACTTCACCAGAGGTTGAAGCGGCCCGCGAGGCTGGCTTTCTGGCAGAGCGCTTGGCATCCGCGGGGATGGCAGTAGGCGAGCTGATCGTCAACCGCGCCCACACTTACAGCCTGAACGGCCTTTCAGCTACCGACGTGAGCGTCCTGCTGTCGCCGGCACTGGGCGAGCGCCTGGCGGCACGCGTGGCCGGCAACCTGGCTGACTTCGACGGCCTCGCCCGGCGCGATCAGGAGACGATCGCGCGCCTTGCACAGACGGTCGGCGAGCGCCGGCCGATCGTGATCCCACACCTAGATGAAGATGTCCAGGATCTCTTGGGACTGGCTAGAGTCGCCGAGTATCTGTTCAACTGAGGCCGCTCCCGGCGCCATTTCCTCGGCCAGCGCGAGCTGGTCAGCGAGCGCCGGCTGATCGCCCAGCGCCGGCACGGCTGTGGGCACATCTGGCGCGGGCTCAGCCGCTGGGGCCGGCTCGGGGTCGGGCTCGACTAGCAACTCGTCTGCCAGAGGCACCAGGTCAGGGGTCAGGTGACCGCACACAACGTCGCGCAGAAGAGCACGTAGGTGGTCTGCCATGTCCGTCGCGAGCGTATGTGCACCAGCGTGCTCAATCGCGGACCCGTCGATATATGAGCGCTCAAGCGCGAGCGCTTCCTCGGCCCGCTCGATCAACTCGGTGCGACGTGCCGGTATTGCGCACAGTGCCGCCAGGCGCCGGCTCAGCAGACCACTCGCTGGCCCCTCTGGCTCGAGCAGCACGCGCAGCGCCAGCAGATGGTCGGTCAGTGCCTCGTAGGCGCTATCGCGATCGCAACCAAGCTCGAAGCGGCGTAGCGCCCAGGCAAGCTCGTTGCTGTGGGGAGCACGCCGTGACACGAGACTGCAGAAAGCGCGCAACTCATCCTCTTGCTCGGCCGTCACGACCAGCATCCCGTGCGGTCGGCCCCCTGTGCCCAACGGCTGCGGGTTCCACGCACCGCCACCAACACGCGACCAAGCGAGCGCACCAAGCGTGACCCGGCCGTCGCCGAACAGTCTCAATGCACGCAGCAGGTCGATTAGGACCTCGCAACCGCGGCCCACCGACTCCCGACTGTCCTGCCACTCAGTTGCCAGCACCACTACTAGATGTCCGCCATCGGCATCGGCGGGAGCGACCGCACCGATGGGCAGCCCGTCGAGCGCGTGTGGCTGCGCGATTGTCAGCCCTCTGGTCAGGGCGAGCTCTGGAGAGGTGATCGTCAGGCCGTGAAGTACCGCAACGAGAGTTAGCTCGCTGGTGGCCGACAGCGCCGCCTGCTCGAGTCTTGCGAGCGCCGCCTGCAGCCGCTCAGGGTTCAACTCGAAGTCCGTCTGCTGCTCAAACACATCCGCCAACAGCGCCCCCAGCGCCGCGTTGACGCGCGTTCGCGTGGAGGCTCGTCCGCCACTGTCAAGGCCACTACTTACGAGATAGCGGTCGAGCCCGTCGAACTCAGCGAGCAGCCGGACAGCCTCGGCGTGGGCGGGCAGGCGTTCGAGCGTGGGTAGGCGTTCGTCGATGAACTGGCGGGTGAGGGGGCTGTAGCAGTAAAGCGACGGGCCTCTCGATCCACGCCGCGCGCCCTGCTGCTCGAGCTCGAACGGCACCTCGGCGCCCGCCACGATCTCGGCGTGGAGGGCGACGGCCGCAGCTTCGACGTAATCGCTGAGGGCGCTTTGCAGCTGGAGTGAACGCATACTCGCCTGACTTCGCGCTCGGCGCCGTCGCTCCTGCCAAGCGCATCGGGTTTTGCAGGTCGCGCTCGTCCTAGACCCCCCTGCCCTTGCGCCCCCATATGTCGCCAAGATGCCCCGCCATGAGCGTCGGTGCCGCTCCGCGGTGGATTGGGCATCTGTAGCCTCAAGGTATGCAAACGTCTGCCGGCTCGGCGACCGCCGCTGAGCTCTCGCAAATGAGAGTGCCGGACTTCTTCATCGTCGGTTCGCCCAAGACCGGCACTACCGCGCTTTACGAAATGCTGAGGGAGCGCCCGCGGATCTACCTGCCGCAACTCAAGGAGCCACGCTTTCTGGCGGCTGACATGCAACCCCGACGCGGGCATGAGCGTGGCCCTCAAGAGCTCGGCTATCCGACGACGCTGGAGGAGTATCTGACACTGTTCAACGCGGCCTCACCCGACCAGCGTGTGGGTGAGGCATCGGCGTTTTATCTCTGGTCACGCACTGCCGCTGAGAACATCGCGGGGCTTCAGCCTGACGCACGCATCATCGCGATCCTCCGCGAGCCGGCGAGCTTTCTTCGCTCACTGCATCTGCTGTTCGTGCGCTGGGGCGTGGAGAGCGAGAAAGACCTCCGCAGGGCGATTGCCCTGGAAGCACCGAGGCGCGAGGGCAAGCACATCCCTCGTCACTCACACCGACCGTCACTGCTTCAGTACGCGGATCACGTTCGCTACGTGTCGCAATTGCAGCGCTATCGCACATACTTCGCGGCCGATCGCATGCTGGTGCTGATCTATGAGGATTTCCACCGTGACAATGAGGCCACCGTGCGTCAGGTGCTGCAGTTCCTCGATGCAGAGGATCAAGCGCCGATCGATGTTGTGAATGTGAATGTAACGACTCGCACAGTGCGTTCACAGCGAGCCCGATACATCTTGAACTCACTGAAAAAAGGGCAGGGTCCGCTCGCGCGGACGGCCAGTGCGACGCTCAAGGCCCTCACCACCCAGCGCATGCGCAGCAAAGCTGCACTGACCGTCCAGCGTCGCCTCGTGCGCGCTGACGCACCGCCTCCCGATGAGAGCATCCTCAGCGAGCTACGTGAGCGCTTCAAGCCCGAGGTCGTTGCCTTGAGCGAATACCTCGATCGTGACCTGGTGAGCCTCTGGGGCTACGACAGGGCTCGCTGAGCGCGCCGCTTGGCGCGTTTGAGCCATCGCGGCGAACGGTTTCGCAGCGCTCGTCGCCGAGCAACCGAGTCCGCTTGACCCAGCACCCGGGCGGTGCTCTTGTATGGGTCAGACGGATCGAGCAGGTGGTCGGCTACATACGTACGCAACTCGTGTGCGGACGGAAGCTCCAGCGTTGCCGGCGTTTGGCGGGAGCGCCAGCTATGCCAACCGCGCGCGATCTCCTCTGGCGCATAGCGCTCTGGGCCGAACTTGCGTGCGGCATACGTGACGCTGAGAAACAGATAGTGGCGCGAGTACATCGAGCCAGGCGCCAGACGAAGACCGGGAAAGCGAACTTTGTGACCGCCCGAGTGGCTCAGATCCACCGGCCCGTCTTGGCGCTTCCAGGCGTTGAGACGGTTGGGGAATCGAGGTAGCACCGGATAGTAAGAACGCATCGTCTGCAAATAATCGGGGTGATCGTGGTCGGGCGCCTCGCGCGTTGGCACAAATGTGAACTCGAGGAAGTTCACAGCGTTGTAACCCGCCTCGTCCACCTCGGCGATCGCCTGCGCCAACGACTGACGCTGCTTTGGGGAGACGCGAAATTCGTCGGCGTCGAGGTGGATCAGCCAGTCAGCGTCGAGACTCTGCGCAAGCTGCTCCTTACGCACGAGCTGACTGTGCAGAGCAAAGTGACCATCGCGCGCTAGCGTCTCGATGCCGACCAGGTTCTTCCCGAGCCGGCGCTCCGCGATAGCGACCGTGTCATCGCTCGATTCATTATCGACAAGGTAAGCGGAGATCCCCTGTTCTGCGAGATGATCGAGGCAGTCGCCGATGAAGCGTTGCTCGTTGTAAGTCTGTAGCATCGCCACGATCTTCACGGCGCGATCATACCATGAGCAAATGGGACGCAGATAGGGTGCGACTGGTCGACTGGGGACATCGACTGAACCGTCGAGTCAGGCGTCGCCTGGAGGCAAGAAAGCGGACCGACTCGTTCACCACGAACCCCTCCACCCCGCCCCGGGATGCTGCTCTCACATTGCCGGCCGGCGCCCCGGATGCGATCATGGCGAGCAATCAACATGGAGTTTATTGTGTGCCGCGATCGGCGCTGCACAGACCAGTCGCGCGCACGATCCTCGACACACGCGTGTGGGAGCCAGAGACGCTTGACCTCGTGCGGAGCGCGAACGCCACTGGCGACATCGTGCACGCTGGAACGTTCTTTGGTGACTTCATTCCCGCCTTGGCACGATCACGCCACGCGGGCGCACTCGTGTGGGCGTTCGAGCCCAACCAGGAGAATCATCGCTGTGCGGGAGTCACTATCGAACTGAACAGCCTCGAGAACGTTGTGCTGAGGAATGCCGGTCTGAGCGAGCGCAGCGACACCGCCCTACTGGCAACCAGTGACCGCAAGGGCGTGTCGCTGGGCGGCGGTAGTCGGCTCGTCGATGATCCCAGCGCCGTCGAGGGTTTGCGTAACGAACAGGTGAACTTGGTGGCGATCGACGATGTCGTCTCAGACGATCGCCAGGTGGCCGTGATCCAACTGGACGTCGAGGGCCACGAGCAGGAGGCACTGACCGGTGCGATGGGCACGATCGAGCGCTGCCGGCCGTTGATCGTGCTCGAGACACTGCCATCGGCGAGCTGGATCGCTGAGAACCTGGCGCCGCTCGGATACCGCGTTGCCGGCACGGTGGACGCGAACACGATCGTCCGTCCGAGCTGATCGAGCTTGTGGTGCACGCGCTTTGCGTGGGCACCGGTTGGTAAAGCTGGCTTGCGCGTATCTGCGCTAGAAGGCTAGGAGCGCCTGCTGAGCGTTCTCGACGGCGCTGGATCCCTCCACGCACTCCTCGCTCAGCCAGTGTTCGCCGTAGGCGCGCATGTCGTCGATGATCGGGAGCAGCGCGCGCCCCTTCTCGGTGAGCGCGTACTCGACCCGGGGCGGCACCTCGGGGAATGTGTGGCGCTCGACGATCCCCTGCTCCTCCAACGCGCGCAGTCGCAGCGACAGCGTACGCGGGCTGATACCAGCAAGCGAGCGTTCGAGCTCACAGAAGCGAGAGTACCCCTCGGCGAGGTCACGAACCAGGAGCAGCGTCCACTTGCCGCATACGATTTCTGCGGTCATACACACCGGACATGTCTCATCCACGGCCATTTCAACCTTTACTTTACCAACTGAAGTAAGGCAAAGCCGGCTGTGCGGCTTGGGGACTCAGGCGGCGCTGAGCGAGGGATTGGAGTCGGCGCCGCGGTTTGCCTCCGCGGCGGCGACGTCCTCCATGGTGGTACCCCGACGCCCGTCAGACTGCATCAGCAGCTTGAAGTCATGCGGACTGGACGCTACGCGCATCGCGTCCTCGAAGGTCACGCGTCCGGCCTTGACGTGCCCGAATAGCGCTTGGTCGAAAGTCTGCATGCCGTAATAGCCACCGGTGGTGATGACCTCGACCAGCTTGCCCGTCTGGGCGGGATCGATGATCATGTCGCGGACCCGACCGGTCATGCGCAGGATCTCGCACACCGCCACGCGCCCGCCGTCGGCACCTGGTACCAGTCGCTGGGAGATCACGCCCTTGATCGTGCCGGCGATCATGCTCCGCGCCTGGGCATGTTGATGAGGAGGGAAGAAGTCGAGCATGCGGTTGATGGACTCGGTGGCATCGACCGTGTGAATGGTCGAAAGCACTAGGTGCCCGGTCTCAGCAGCCGACAGCGCCGTTTGCACGGTCTCCTCGTCACGCATCTCTCCGACCAGGATCACGTCGGGGTCTTGGCGCAGCACCCTGCGCAGAGCGCGCTTGAACGAGGCGGTGTCCATACCTACCTCACGCTGGTTGATGACGGAGTTGATGTCTTCGTGGACGAACTCGATCGGGTCCTCGATCGTCACGATGTGCTTGTTCATCGTGCGGTTCATGTGGTCGATCATCGCCGCCAGCGTCGTCGACTTTCCTGAGCCGGTGGTCCCGGTCAACAGCACGATCCCGCGCTCCTCCTCGGCCAGTTCGCTCACGACCGGCGGCAGCGAAAGTTCTTCGATGCTGCTGATGCGGTGCGGAATCGCGCGACACGCCATCGAGATCACCCCGCGCTGCAGGAACGCGTTGATCCTGTAGCGAGCTACATCCTGGATTTCGTAGGAGAAGTCGACCTCGTGCTCACGGGCAAACTCGGCCAGCTTCGCTTCGTCACCGAGCAGCGCTTTGAGCGCGCCATCGGTGTCATCAGCGCTCAGCGGCTGCACGCCCGTGTCCATGATCAGCTCGCCATGCACACGGTAAAGCGGCGCCGAGCCCACCTTCAAGTGCAGATCCGAGCCCTCCTTCTCAACAAGCTCGCGCAGCGCAGGCATGACGTCGAACATACTTTCTGATCGGCAATCCGTCCGCCGGGCTTGAATGCGGACTACTGCGGTGGACGATTCCCGTGCCGAACCACCCGCCCCCTGACGGGCGGATCGGGTCGGCTGACAAGGACGCAGTGAGCGTGGCGTGCGAGAGCACGCGAGCGATCGAGGACGCCGTCAGGCGGCCCGAGGCGCCCGTCAGGCGACGTCGCGGAGCTTTTGCGCCTCCGCTAGCGACTGCAGCTTCTTCAGCGACTGATTCTCGATCTGGCGAATCCGCTCACGCGTTACGTTGAACGTGCGGCCGACCTCGTCGAGCGTGCGCGGATGCTCCCCACCGAGGCCATAGCGCAGCTCGAGCACGCGCCGTTCGCGATAGGACAGGTTCTCGAGCGCCTCGCGCAGTGCCTCCTTGGTGAGGATCTCCGCGGCACGCTCATATGGCGACTCGGCGCGCTCGTCGGCGATGAACTGGCCGAACTCCGACTCCTCCTCGTCGCCGACGGGCTTCTCGAGCGACACCGGCGCCTGGGCCGAGCGCTTGATCGAGTCGACCTCCTCGGGGTCGATCCCGGTGACCTCGGCGATCTCATCGGCGGTGGGCTCGCGACCGAGCTCGGTGACGAGCTTGCGCTCGGCGCGGCCGATCTTGTTGAGCTTCTCCACAACGTGGACGGGGATGCGGATCGTGCGCGCCTTGTCGGCGAGCGCACGCGCGATCGCCTGGCGAATCCACCAGGTCGCGTACGTCGAGAACTTGAAGCCCTTGCGGTAGTCGAACTTCTCAGCGGCGCGGACCAGGCCGAGCGTGCCCTCCTGGATCAGGTCGAGGAACGGCAGGCCCTGGTTGCGGTAGTTCTTGGCGATCGACACAACCAGGCGCAGGTTGGACTCGACCATCTTCTGCTTCGCGTCGAGATCGCCGCGCTCGATCCGCTTGGCGAGGTCGACCTCCTCCTGGGCGGTGAGGAGCCGGACCTTGCCGATGTCCTTGAGGAACAGCTGCAGCGAGTCGGTGGTCATGTCCGGCTTGAGATCGAGCGCCGTTTTCGCTTTGCGCCGGCCTCGCTTGTCGGGCGCGCGCTCGACCTGGGAGGCCGCCGCGATCGCCGGGTCGATCTCCTCGACGAGCTCGATCTCCGATTTCTCGAAGAAGCCGTGGAGCTCCTCGACGTCCGACTCGTCCAGATCGAGCTCGGATACAGCCTTGGTTATCTCTGCGTAGGAGAGGACACCGACCTGCTGACCCTTGGCGACCAGTCCCTTGACCTCATCCAGCTCCTGCAGCTCGACTACTGACATTCGTGTTTCCATTTCTTCCGTCGATCGACAACCCGAAGGCGAGGATGCCTCGCGCAGCTTTACGGCTGAGAACAGCTACTCGCCGGACATACGGCCACAGCCGTGCCGACGTTACATATCCACTCGGTGGTTCAGGCTTCCATGCTAACGCGTCGAGGCCGATGTTAGAGCGTTTGCCGATCCACTCGCGGGGCTGTGTTAAGCAATGATGTGCCCATGAGCCCCCCGAAGAAGAGCGAGCCGACTGACGGTCCGGGGGTCCTTTCGAAGCTTCCCCGCACACGCCCACAACGCGCCAGCCCACGCAGGGCGGCCGCA
>Ga0209624_10001514_pt1 | contig 18111 bp, 18 predicted proteins | sample JacPinW_OM2H0_O1_FD_188565 | JGI IMG/M metagenome (GOLD analysis project Ga0209624, IMG submission 188565) | Forest soil microbial communities from Algoma, Ontario, Canada - Jack Pine, Ontario site 1_JW_OM2H0_O1 (SPAdes) (version 2) | ecosystem: Environmental > Terrestrial > Soil > Boreal...
CGGGCGCCAATCCGCGCGGATCGACAATCCGGTCGTCATCGCTGAAGGGGCCGAGCGGCTCGCCGTCGTGGTCGAATGCGAGCAGCGCGCCGTACCCGTTCCCGTTCGCGCCCGACGCGCTCGTGAGGAGCAGTGGCATGGGCAAGTCAATCCAGCGGCCAGTTAAGTTCGCATCCACCCGGCCTGCGCGACGCTTTAGCATGCCAAGGCCGTGGCGCCGTTCCTGATCGGATCGGGCGCGCGCCACCGCCGTGGCGCGGATCGCCGGCAGTGAACGTCCGCTTCTCGGCTCTACGCCAATGTCCGCAATTTGCGCATTCCGGCCGAACGCTGGAGTCGACGTTTAGCCGATATCGCAGTTCGCAGTGTGTATGTCGCAATTGGGCGGGAAGCGGACGATCACGTCCCTGCACACTAGACGGCGAGCAAACTGACGTCAGCTGGCTGGACGGAGGTTGGCCGGTCAATCGCAGTCCGTTTTTCGAACCGATCCCTACGCAGTTAATCCGCCACCCCCCCATAGGTGATGCCTGAGAACGGGCAGCCGGTCTTGACCAAAAACACTTCGCCGGCGTCCGTGACGAGGTCGGTACGCCGAAAGCGCCGGCTGCAAGGGACCTTTCTATGTTCTGCGTGTGCAACCGCTCGGTCTCGTCATGCGCTAGGTCGGCGATAAAGTGGTGGCTTGCGAGACCACTCAACCGAGCCAAGTCAACGAGGTCGTCATCTGTTACCGGAAGCGAGCTTTTCCCAGAAAAACATTGGGTTAGCAAGTTGTTCGCGTAAACGTCGCCAGCGCCGCGTCGATCTGCGACGACGCAAGCTAGCGCAAGGCGCCTCCAATTCACGCGATCCCAGTCAGGCTCGGAATACGGGATGCCGTAGAGAGCAGCCCATCTCTGGACGTCTTTAGCGCGATACTCCGGGCGGTACTGCCCCCGCCGATTTGCGGCGTGGAGCGGATCGGACCCGGCGCGGGCGATAAGTTCCGGACTGTAAGCGGCACGCCAAATGAATCGTGCGCCTGTCTCTTCACTAATCCGCGGCAACTGCGTCGACGCCAAATAAGAGTATCTGCTTCCGGGGCCAAAATAGAAGGTAACATTACCTTTCATGAAGCTCGGCCCCACCCGTTTCAGTTAGGCTGTTCAAAACTCTGTGCGCCATTCATCAATCCGCAGACACGCGCGCGACTCTGATCCTCGGCAATCTCAGCAACGCGACGCTTGAAATCTCGAGAACTTCGTTAAACTCACAGCTCCGCAGTAGATCGTTGGCGCTCGGAACATGCTTCGTCTAGCCGAACGTTGGTTTGTGCGCTCAACGAGAATATGGGCCCATAGCGCCAGGTGGCCTGCCCGTTGCTCCGAAAGAGGGCGGAGCAGTCTTGAGGAGACTGGAACAAGCTTAGGGCGCGGCTCGCTCAACCGGCTTCGTTGCATGCGCCCGCTCGCCAGATCGGAACTGTGACGCGCGTCACAGCGCCGCGCCGAGCGAGTCGTTAACTCACCGGCCCTCGGGCGGAGGCGTCCGAATCGGGAGGAAGCGTGGCGGAGGTCCTCGTTGGCGGATGGAGTCTGGTAATGAGCATTGTCGAAAAACGATCCGCGGCGCACCGCGTCGATTCTGTCGCTCAGAACGAGAGAATGTTCTCGGCGACATGCATCTGCGTCGAGATCCTCGTCGCAGCGCTGGCCATCTATGCTCTGGAGTCGGCAATTCTGCTGCAAGCCCCCGCCGCCAGCCCTCCGCAGAGCAAAACCCCGGCAGGGATCTCCTTCGTCGGTCCTTAGGGACACCCCGCCCAGTTCATGCAAGTTCTCCGTGGCATCGCCGCCTCAAGCGCGAAAGGAAATATAGTCGCGATAGCTGAGCGTGAAACGCACATAGAGCCAAACGGTGTGCCGGATGATCGCGGGCGGAAACTGGTGGCGGGCAAACGAGATCGTTCACATCTTACCCGGCAAACCGCGACGCGCTACCGTTGCCGTGACAGAGCCGTCGCCTGTTCCCATGTGCTGGTCTTTTTCAGCGCCGTCAGGTTGTTGACGGCGTCCGCGTTATGCTGAAACTGATCGACACAGATCGGCGCTACCGCCGCGACCACAGCGCTACTGGCCATGCTGTCCGCCAACGTCTTCGCCGTGATTCCAAGCATGAACCCGCCCAAGCTGAATCCGATGCCGAGCGTCGCGAAGGCACCGAGGGCGGCGCCTTGCAGGAGCTGTTTCAGCGCCCGCAGAGATCGGTTCTCCGCGCACAGGTTACGGAAATGTCGGGTTATTTCTGACCCTGTGAAGTCACGTCGGTTTGCGCGGACTTCCTGGTGGAGCTGAGGGGATTCGAACTGGGCGGATCAATCAACCGAGCGGTTTGTTTATCCCGTGAAGACGGGCGCAATTCCGCGAGCGCGTGAAGAAGGCCGCGCGGCGCAAGCAGCCCCGCAGAATACGGCAGTCTGTTAAAGTGTTCTTTCGTGTGCGCCCTCTTGAGCGTTGCGCCGCGGACGAAGCAAATGAAGCTCACGACGAAGACTTTCAGGCGCGCCATTGGAAGCGCCGCTCTAGCCACAATCCTGGCGACGGCGGCGAGCGCGCAGTCGCCGTCCTGGCCGACGCCTCCCGCGCCGCAGGCCGAGAGTCCCGCCGCGCCGCGGGCTGAACGTCCCGCGGCGCCGCAGACCAAAACGGCTTCGCCGCTCTCGCCCGCCCGTCTCGGGCAAATGCTCGCGCCAATCGCGCTTTATCCCGACGATCTGCTGGCCGACGTCCTCGCGGCCGCGACCTATCCGCTTTACGTCGTGGAGGCCGCGCGCTGGCTTCAAGATCCTCAGAACGCCGCCCTCAAGGGCGACCAGCTGTTCGCGGCGCTGCAGCAGAAGTCATGGGACCCGAGCGTGAAGTCGCTCGCGCTCTTCCCGCGTATCCTGCGCATGCTGGATGCGAACCTCGAATGGACCGAGCAGCTTGGCGAAGCGTACCTCGCCGACCCGGCCGCCCTTATGGACGCCGTCCAGCGGCTTCGCCGTCGGGCTCAAGCGGCCGGCAGGCTGGTCACGACGCCGCAAGAGATCGTGCACACGGAACAGGAGCCCACGCGCATCGAAGAGTCGATTACGATCGAGGCCCCGAGTCCAGAGGTCGTCTACGTCCCGATTTGCGATCCTTCATTCGCCTACGGTCCTTGGCCCTACCCCGATTTTCCGCCGTTTTCCCCCGCCTTCGCTGGCGCCACTATCGGCGGGTGCGGTTGGATCAGCGGCCCGATCATCGTGCCGTTCGTATTGAACTTTCGCACGCGGCATATCGAGATCGACCGTAAGCGACTCGCCCTGTTTGACCGGAACCGGGACCGAGACAGGGACCGCGACCACGCGCTCGGCGAGGAGTGGCGCCATGACCCCGGTCACAGGGGCAACGTTCCCTACCGCGATGCGGCGGTCAGCGCCATGTTTGGGAGCGGAACGCCAGTGGCGAACTTCAATCCTGCTTTCCGCGGACGCTGGACGACCCCGTCTCGAGTCGAGGGTCCGCTTGCGGCCCCGCCGCCGCAAAAGTGGGAGCGTCCTGGGATGGAGGGCACCCGATTACCGCTTAACGGTCGGCCTTGGCTCGAGGGAATCAGGGCGCCTCTTGAAGGGGGTCGGTCCCCAACCGCCGGCGTCCAGCCCCGCTTCGGAGGCGTCCAGCCGGCGCTCGAGGGCGTTGATCCGACCTTCCGGCCGCTCGTTGGCGTCGGCTCACAGCCGTTTGGCGGCAGGGGGCCAGTCGCCATCGGCGCTCGGCCGTTTAGCGGCCCCCGCTTCGGAGCCGTCCAGCCAACGCTCGAGGGCGTTGATCCGACAGAGAGCAGGACGCCGGATGCACAGTCGCCCGATCGCGACGCCGAGAAGCGAATGCTGATTGAGCGAGAATTGATGGGTCGGGTTCCGCCGAACGCCCTGGCTCCGCCCCTTGACGGCTTGCGAGCGTCCCCATCGTTCAGCCGTGTCGGCTCGACTCAGTCGCTCGGCGGCCGAAGATCCTTCCGGCCGTTCGTTGGCATCGGCGCACAGCCGTTTGGCGGTAGGGGGCCCGGCGCCATCGGCGCTCAGCCATTAAGCGGCAGGGGGCAGCAGACGCCCTCGGGAGGCATGGGAGCAGGTGTCGGCAGGGGCGGCGGCTAAACAATCGCCGTCCGGGCCTAAGGGCCGCCTTGAGGGCGCCAGCTGGAGGACAAACAAAAGAGGTGATCGACACGTCAAGGGGCTCGTGGAGCGGAGGGGATTCGAACCTCTGACCTCGGCAGTGTTGCAGGCATCCGACCGCATGACAGTGCCGCCGCTTGGGGTCTGCAGGGCTTGCTGCGGAAGGCGAGCCACTAGATTCGGCTCTAGACCGCCGCCGCTCACAGCGCCCGAAAATTCACACAGGCGGCGTGGTTTTCCATTGGGAAGTGTCCAGTGATTTGTTATCGCCTGCGGCTCCGCGCGCTAGAATACGAGAGGACCGGCCCGAGGAGGATCTGCCCTCTGCGCAGAGGCATGGGTCAAAGTCGCGCGAAGAGCAGGGAGAACCGACCATGATGGTGCGACTTTGGCGCGGCTGGACGACGGCGGCTAACGCCGACCGATATGAGAAGCTCATCCGCTCGACCATCTTTCCTGGCATTCTTGACCGAGGGATCGACGGGCTGTTTCGTCTGGACCTCTATCGCCGCGCAGGCGAGGCGGAAACAGAGTTCATGACCATCATGTGGTTCACTAACCACAAGGCGATCGCTCGTTTTGCGGGCCCCGACTGGGAGACGGCAGTCGTGCCTGCCTCGGCGCGAGAGATGCTTTCACACTTCGACGAGAAAGCCTCGCACTATGAGTCACGGGTTGCAAAGGAAGCCGCGCCGCACGTCTGATTGCGCGCGCTCAAGGGAACGATGACCGTGGGCGTCGACCAAGCGATGCTCGGCCGCTTCGGTTTCTGCCACTACCTGGTGGAGCCGAGGGGATTCGAACCTCTGACCTCCGCGGTACAGGCGCCCGTGCGGGGTGACGGCGCCGCCGCTTCCACGTTGTAGGGCTCGTCGGTTAAGACGAGACGGGCCGGCCCGTCGCCTTCCAACAATCGAGCGAGAACCGCAGGATCGGTCGCATCACCGCAAACGATGCGATGCGAACCGAGTTGGAAAATATCGCCAACGCTGGCGACCGCAGTGGCTGGGTCTGGCTCGAGCGGCCCCTGCTCCAGCCCATCGGCAGCTTCGCCAAGCATGACATGATCGATTTCGGCCGGGGAGAACCCGGCGATCTCTATCGGCGCGTCCAGCAGGATCAATTCTTCAAACTCAATCTTCAACGCGTCGAGATCCCACTGTCCTTTTTCGGCGAGGCGGTTGACGGCAAGCCGCAGGACCCGCTGTTCGTCTGGGCTCAGATGCTCGATGCGTACGCATGGGACTCGATCGAGGCACAACTGCTTCGCCGCCTCGTAGCGCGCTTCGCCGTCGAGGAGCTCGTTGCCGCGGCCAACAAGGAGCGGATCGCAGAAACCAAGGAGGCTAATCGAGGAAGCAATCTCCCGCACGTGAGCTGGGTCAAGCTTACGCAGCTTTCTGGCGGAGGGTCGAAGTTCGTTCAGCGGAACATAGGAAAGCTCCGGGCGAGGGAGCATGTCGTTGCGCCTTCCCTGCGCCGCGGGGTGCCAAAGCCATCCGTTCGTGACCCTCCCGGCGGTTGCGGCTCTTCCCTCTCAGCTGGGTGGCAAGAGAGATGCTCGGGGCAATCGGATTAAGGTGGTTGGTCATTAGGGTCCTGCTCTTCTCATCATTCGAAAACAACAAATCAACGCGACGGAGATGAATGTCGTCGAGCCAGTCGGTCCTAGCGGGCCGTCTGCGCATCGACCGCGGCACGCCCGGCGCCGCCTTCACCACGCGCAGTATTCGATTTGCGTCCTTGGCCTCCAGTGCCTCAGACGGGCGATGGTCTCGGGCGAGATATTCAGCGGAAAACTGACGTTCTGCTCGGACAGAGCCTGGCTCACGGAATCGCATTGGTCGTCGTTCCTGCTGCCGGGGAACGCGAACAGCTCCGCTTCAAAATCAGCGAGCCATGACGCGCGCTCAGGCAGGAACACCTGGCCTGCTTCAAACTTGGCCGAGACCACAGCCATGCGGCTGACTTTGTCCCCGTCAGGCCTCACGGCGATAATGCCGGAGACCCTCGTCCGCAGCTCCTGAACAAGCGAAGTCCCGGCGCCAGCCTCCTCGACGAGAACACGCTGCGCCCTAAACCTGGCGGCCTGATTTTGAACCGCCGCTTTCAACTCGGGGTAGTCGACCCGCTTGCGCCAGACATCAACGAGATACCATTGCTTTCCCTTGGTCACGCACCAGGTCGTGCCCACCGAAAAGTCATTCTCTGGACCGCCCTTGCTCGCCGTATCCCAACTTTGGATGAGGAGGAGCCGATCCTGTTGCGGCGGCAAATCGGAGTAGCGTTGGATCCAGTTGCGTTTGATCATCGCGCCGCCGGGCGGCGCAGGCTTGCTGGTATTGGGCCGAGAACGCGTCGCTCCCGAGTTGCCGCTTGAGGAGCACCCCGAGCGGCTCACGCTCGGGCGAAAAGGGCCTCCCCCGCCTTGCGGCGATAGACCTTTCCTTTCGAGATTGGGATGTCCTCATCGATCTCTGCAATGGTCGGCAAGCTGAGAACCGTCCAGTCGTCCGAGAGAGACTGAACAAAACCGGTCCGATCGTCCAAATGTATGCGCTGCATAACAATCAGGATGGCCCGCTCCGCTTATCGTCGAGCCGAGAGATCAACGTGTTCTTGAACCATTCATTGGCGCCATTGCGCTTGACGTCCGAATAGGCGTCGTCCGGCTTCAACGGGTCGTCAATGATGATGAGGTCGCCGCCGCGGCCGGTCAGCGTGCCGCCGACCGAGGTGGCCAGACGAAAGCCGCGGGCGGTTAGTTCAATCTCGCCCTCCGAATCCTTTTGCCCGATCCGCATTCCGGGAAAGAGATCTCGATACCAGGCAGCTTCCGCGACCGCGCGGAAGTCGTTGGCGTGTTTCTTGGCCAGATCGCCGGAATAGGAAACGCAGATGATCCGCCGCGTCGGGTCGTGTCCCAGGACGAACGCTGGGAACGCGACCGACGCCGTCACCGACTTCAGCGAGCGCGGCGGCATGTTGATGATCAGGCAAGTGATCTCTTCACGACGAAGCGGCTCGAGCTGACAGGCAATCGCTTCGAGATGCCAACTTGGCACGAAGGTTTGGCCAGGCGCGAGCGTAGCGAACGCCTTCTCGACAAAAGCGTTGAAATGCTGGCGCAGGAGCGCCCGCAACAATCGGGCGTCAGCGTTCACGCTTTGCCTCCCTATCCGTTTCAGGGACCATTCCGGTAGGAGAAGGGTCGTCGAAGTCCGGCAGGTAACGGCGCAGGATCGCCAAGTCCTCGGCCCCCGTCATTTCGTATTCGGCCCCGGTCTGGGCGCTCTCGCCGTAGCGCTCGGTCAACTGCAGCAGCAAGCGCAGAGCACGCGCGTCGCCGCGCGACGCTTCGCCGGCAGCCCGCAAGAGGATGGCTTCCAGCCTGGGCACCCGCAGCACGCGCCCGTTTTCAGTGACGGTCACCTTTTGTCCGATACTCTTGCGGACGATGTCCGAGAGCGACTTGACCCCCGCGGACGTCCGCGGGGATTGCCGCTCTGCCCGGGCTGAAACCGGCTATGCCTCGGGGGCCGGCGATATCCCACACGATTATCCGCGTCCGCCGCGGCCTCAACATTCGCCGCAACGTCCGCCTGTGGCGGCAGGGTGTTCCGGGATGCGTCTTGATCATCGTTCATCGGCTACTCCCATGATTCGAATTGGCCGTGTTGAACACGAAGCAGCGACTACCGTCTAAGATACTAATTCCGAGGGTCGAGGAAGACCGCGCCGCAGGGCATGGGGGCGCAGATGTTCAGACCAAGTGTCTTAGCCCTGTTTAGCTCGCAGCCGTCGTCGCGAGGGCACCGGGTTGAAGTCCGGATCGTCGAATTCTTCGCGCGTCGCCTGGGTCAACCGGTCGGTCGGTGAAATCTTCGCTGTACGGCGACCAAGTGAAGGGCGACGGTTCCGAAGATCGATTGAGACTCAAGAAAATACTCATGCGCGGCAGAAGCGTGGGTGAGTTTCGGACCGCGCGAAACGGCAACGCGTCGCCAAATGACCTTCGCAATCCGGCAGACGTCAGGTCGGTCAGACAGATCGCCCGCAACGCAGAACTTGAGCGCGCGAATGAACACAAGCCCATCGAACCTCGGGAGCCCATCAAAAAAGACCGCGCGTCAACACAGTCCCATTCAAGGCCTCGAGGGCAACTTTGGCGTTGGCAAGAAACGCCTCTGTCTCCAGGCGCGAATTGGCGAGGCGCCGAAGGGCCTGTGCAAACTCCGCATTTCTTTTCGCCGTCGCCGCTCGGACGCGCCCCTCTTCAACGATCATCGCCGCCATCATGCCGGCCCGATTGCGATCGTAACCAAGCGTCTCGAGAAATTTCCCGTAGCCCTTGTCCTTCGGATACTTGAGGCTACGACCGATCCTGATCTCGGCGTCATCGTCCGGGCTCTCCGGCTGATCACACTCGGGCCGCACCATCACCAAATGCCTTTCGACGACAGCACGATCCGGAATCGTTATCCGGCCACTCTGAGGGTCGGTCGGTCCATGCGCCACGGTTTCCGCCCGGCTTACGTCGACCCGGTTCTGAGCTCCGTGTTGGTGGAAGAGCGGTTCACAACCGTTGTTTAGCTCAACTCAACGAGAACACAATGGAAACAACGACCGCATCTACAGGATAATTGCCGTTTTACCAACAAAGTCGGCGAGCGCAAAGTCCGGGACCGATCCCTGTTGTCCGATCGCTCCCTGTTGTTGCGAATTAATTCCCTGTTTTGTTTCTTAGGGAATTTTCCTGCAACCCATTGTTCTGAATACAGAGCCCATTTTTAGACAAGAGTCCCTGTTCTTTTCCCTGTTAGCAGGGAAACGGGCGCCCGGAGACTGGTTTCGCAGGACTGCGTCCACCGCCACATTCCGTGACAAGCCATTGACGCCGCGGACAATTATGTCTGCCTCATCATCATCGGACGACGGGGCCCTCCACTTCGTGCGGGTCGCAACCGTGACGCCTACCTCTCGGTAAGCGACATATAGGGAATCGCGATCCGTCGACCGCGACAGGTCGCTGTTCAGGCGGCCTGATCTCGCCCATCTGGATTCTTGATCGTCTGGATCACCTCGAAGCCCTCGAACTCGGGATGGTCGAGATAGAGCCCCTTGTTGGAGCCGGCGTCACGATGGGCGGCGCGAAAATGTTCGGACTGCGTCCAGGCGGTAAAGGCAGCTTTGCTCGCCCAGACTGTGTGCGATGAATAGAGCACGTGATCGTCGCGCTCAGGCCCGCGCAGGAGATGGAACTCGACGAACCCGGGCACGCGATTGAGATGGGTGTCGCGCGAGAGCCACACGTGTTCGAACGCGCTCTCGGCGCCCTTCATGACCTTGAAGCGATTCATGGCGATGTACATGGCGATTTCCTTTCGAGATGGGCCGGCGGCGAGCGGCCAGCTCGCACTTCTCTGCGGAGCGATAAAGGTCAGAATGCAAGCCCGGAAGCTGTAGCGCGTAAGATCAAGAATTTCACCGCGGAAATCTTGCCGTTGGCAGGCGCAGGTCATGGAGGCGCAAGTTTTGGAGGCGAATCTCGCCCTCACGCTCGAACCGCCAGTTGCGCGAGAACCGCGATCTGAAAATTGATTCTCTCAATCAGAAATTGTAGCTCACGCCAACGTTATGCTAGGCGCGCAGGACGTTCATAAAAAGGGCTGAGAGCGATGCGCAGAACGAAGCCGTGACGCGCGGCATGAAGACAGTATGGATTCTTTCCGGGGTCGCGGTTCTTACGGTGTCGGCCGCGTTTGCCGCTTACGCTATGGAGCTCCCTCGAATGGCGCTGTGGCAGGTCGTGCGCGCTTGCGTCGCCGACTTTAAGCTAACCGGAACGCCCTTTCCTTGCCTTGAGGTCAATCTTGCGGGCGGCGAGGAGCGCGGCAACGTCGTCCTCCATCCGCCGCTGTCGGATGAAACGATCCTGGCCCCGACGCGAAGGATCACTGGAGTTGAGGACCCGATCCTGCAGTCGCCAGGAGCGCCGAACTATTTCGACGCTGCATGGCGCGCGCGGACATTCCTTAAGGGCCCGGACGGACAAGCGCCGGAGCGCGACGCGGTCGCGCTTGTCGTCAACTCGGCAATTGTCAGAGGCCAGGACCAGCTCCACATCCACGTGGGCTGCCTCCTTCCGTACGCCCGGCGCGAGCTCGCGGCCGCCGCGCCGAGGATCTCGATGGGCGAATGGGCGCAGATCGGCCCGGTCGTTCCCCATACAATGCTCTGGGGTTACCGCATCCCGGGAACGGGCCTTGCGAACGTCAATCCGTTTCGGCTCGCCGCAGAGGCTGTTGCTGGCAAGACGAAGGGCCCGGGCGACTTGACGGTCGTGGTCGTCGGGGTTCGCGTCAACGGCGACGATGAATTCCTGATCCTCGCCTCCTACGCCAGGGCGCCGCACGCGTGGTGGCCGGTCGGCTCCGACGACCTTCTTGATTCGACCTGCCCAGGCGGGCCTCGCCGCGCCGGCTGAGGCGGCCGTTTCACGCATTGGAGGCTGGGCCGCTTCTATCTGAGGGTTTCCCAAGGCGCGGACAAAAATCCTGCGTAGCCGCCTGAGCGATCGCACCGGCCTCGCAGCGTAAGCGGTCCAACGCCTCTTGCGCGCCGACATCCTCCGCACTGTTGGTCCTATACAGCGCGGTCACTGCGCCAGGAATCCGCCGTCGACCGCCAGCGTGTGCCCGGTGATCATCGCCGCCGCGGGACTCACGAGGAAGGCGATCGCCGCAGCAACATCGGCCGGCGCAGCGAGCTTCCGCAAGGGAGTCATCGCCTCGATGCGGGCGACAAGCTCCGGGTCCTTGACGATGGGTTCGATCAACCCTGTGCGCACGTAGGTTGGAGCGACCGCGTTGACTCGAATGGAGTGGGGCGCCCATTCGACCGCGAGCGCGCGAGTCATATTGACGATCGCGCCCTCGGTCGCCTGATAGGACACGTTGGGATAGAGCCCGCCACCCGACAGGCCCATGATCGACGCGACGTTTACGATTTCCCCGCCGGTTCCCGCCGCGATCATGGGGCGCGCGGCAGCGCGTGCGCACAAGAAAGACCCAGTCAAGTTGACCGACAAAACTTTGTCCCAGTCGCCAAGCGCAAGATCGACAGCTGGTCGTCGGATCGCAGTGCCGGCGTTGTTGACAAGAATGTCGAGGCGACCCTCTTGGGTGAGCGTCGCCCGGACCATCGAGTCCACGCTGGCCTCGTCGGCGACGTCGGCGACGATTGCGGTCAGATGCAGGCCCAGCGCACGCATTTCCGCCGCCGCGCCCTCAGCGGCGCTCTTGTCCAGGTCTGCCAGTACGACGCGTGCGCCCGCCAGCGCCAGCGTCTCCGCGGTCTCCCGACCAATTCCGCGGGCGCCCCCAGTGACGATTGCAACGCGACCGTCGAGACGCATCAAACTCTGGACATCCACCATCGTGCTCTCCGCCGTTCAGGAAACCGGACCAGTTTGATGGAGCGATGGACAAAGCCAGACGGCATCGCGGAGATAGGATCCAGCAATCCAATATGGTTTAATCAGCCACGGATTGACTGCTTTCGTCCTATCGGCATCTATTGGCTGAAGCGAGCCAAAAATGGACAGCGTAAGCTTCGGGGAGAAAGCGTATTCCGCCGCGAAGATTAGCGCGGTCTTGGATGCGTTGGCCGCGGAGGGCGTGTCGCCTGTCGGTGCATTTGGCGACGCTGAGGTGAGCCTTGATGATCTGCATTCCTCCTCAACCCGGATTTCCCGAAATCAGCTGATTCAGTGTTATCGAAACGCGGCGGCGCTTTCGCGAGACCCACATCTGCCGCACACGATCGGGTCAAGCGTCCACCTGTCGGCATACGGCATGTATGGCTATGCCATGCTGTGCAGCACCGATTTCCGACGGACCATGGAGTTTGCTGTCCGATACCACCAATTGGCGACGCCGCTCGCGACGATCGCGTTTCATGAGCGCGATCGAATGGGCGTCTGGACCATCGAGCCGTTGCTACATCCGAGGATCGACTCGCTGCTCTATCGTTTCGTGACGGAATTGCAGATCGCGACACACATCTCTCTACACCGTGACATCATGGGTGAATCTTTCAAGCCTCGCGAGATCTCTCTGCGCTATGGCGTCGCCAAGGATTTTCAGATCACGCCCGCCCTCGTCGGGTGTCCCGTGAGGTTTGAGCAAGCAACAAATCAAATTGAGTTCGATTCAGCGTTCTTGGACGTCGCGCCCAAACTTGGCAATCGCACAACTTATCCTTCAGTGATCGCGCTGTGTGACGACCTTATTGCTGACCTTGTCTTGCGGTCAGGCGCAGCCGGCAGGGTTCGCAGCCTGCTGTCGACCGACGTCGCCGAACGTCCGTCATTCGCCACTGTCGCCAAGCTGCTCAAGACGACGCCGCGCACGCTCAGGCGCCAGCTTCGTCTGCAGAACACCTCGTTTCGCGAGTTGTCCGACGAGCTCAGAGTCCACGCCGCGTTGCGCTACCTGCGCGAAACGACGATGACGATGGAAGACATCGCCTTTGCGTTGGGATTTAGCGATTCGGCGAACTTCCGGCACGCATTCCGGCGATGGACCGGCAAAGCGCCGCAAGACTTTCGACGGGAGCCCGCGCCGGCTGCTTGAACCATCGGCGCTCGGTCGCCGAGCTTGGGTTTGAGGAGCAAGCAGCGCCGAAGTGGCCAGATCGCACCCCCTGCGTGGCCGTATCGAACCTTGACGCTGCGATCAGCACGCGCGAGCCTTTGCGGTATGCAATGGCGGGGATATCGGCCCTCTGCTGAAGGACCAAAAAGAAATCGGGGAGGAGGTCAATGAACGGCAGAAAGATCGCCGTGGCGCCTTCGGCTTACTCCTACCCCTTGTTGATCAAACAGCTGCTTCACGCCCCGCTTGCTCAGACGGCGCATCAGGAAATTGTCTATCGCGATGTTCGGCGCCTCACCTACCTCGAATTGCGCGATCGCATCGGCAGGCTGGCGAGCGCTCTTGAACAGATCGGTGTGCGTCCGGGCGACTCGGTTGGGGTTCTCGACTGGGACAGCAACAGGTTCCTAGAAGCGTTCTTCGCCATCCCTATGATGGGAGTGGTCCTGCAAACCGTCAACGTGAGGCTGTCTCCTGAACAGATCGCCTACACGATCGATCATGCGGGTTCATCGACGCTGCTCGTCAATGACGAGTTCGTCGACCTCGTGCAGTCGATCTTACCGCAATTGTCGAAGGTGAAAAGGCTGGCCGTTCTCACCGACCGCAAAGCGCCCGTAACCGGCAAACTCGACTTCGCCGGCGAATATGAGCAGCTGCTCGCGGCCGCATCTCCGGACTTTGATTTCCCTGACTTCGACGAGAACGTCCAGGCGACGACCTTCTATACGACGGGGACCACGGGGCAGCCGAAAGGCGTCTACTACAGCCACCGTCAGTTGGTGCTCCATGCAATGGCGGAACTCGCCGTATTTGGGCTTGCAGCGAAGCAAGGCAGCTTCCATCGCGACGATGTTTATATGCCGATCACGCCGATGTTCCACGTTCACGCGTGGGGATTCCCGTGGGCGGCGACGCTTGCCGGCGTCAAACAGGTCTACCCTGGCCGGTACGATCCAGCCCTGCTCATCAGGCTCATCAAGACCGAAGGCGTGACCTTCACCCACGGCGTGCCAACGCTCCTGCAGATGCTGCTGGACGCGGCCGCCAAGGCCGACGTCGATCTCGCCGGCCTGAAGATGGTGATCGGGGGGTCCGCGCTTCCGAAAGCGCTCGCGAAGCAAGCGATGGACCGCGGCGTCGATGTGTTCGCGGGATACGGAATGTCCGAGACGGGCCCACTGTTGACGGTTGCGCATCTCAAGTCGAGCGATCTCTCGGGTGATGCTGACCAGGAGGTGGAAATACGCACCAGGGCCGGACGAGCCTGCCCCCTGGTCGATCTGCGCATCGTCGACGCCAATATGAACGAGGCGCCTCACGACGGCGCGACCTCAGGCGAAATCGTCGTGCGGGCGCCCTGGCTGACCAACGGCTACTTCGATAACCCCGACGCCTCTGAGCAATTGTGGGCGGGTGGTTATCTGCACACCAATGACATCGGGGTGATCACCCCCGACGGCTATCTGCGGGTCACTGATCGCATTAAGGACGTCATCAAGACCGGAGGCGAGTGGATCTCCTCGCTCCAGCTCGAGGACATCATCATGCATCGCGCGGGAGTGGGGGAATGCGCGGTGATCGGCGTCAAAGACGACCGATGGGGCGAAAGACCGCTCGCCCTTGTCGTCCGCGACCCGAAGACTACGCCGCCGGTGAGCGAGGAGGACATCAAGGCCCACATCCTCTCTTACAGTGAAAAGGGCGTGATCTCGAAATTCGCCGTTCCGCAGCGAATTCTGTTCGTTGAAGCATTGGCTAAGACGAGCGTGGGCAAGTTCGACAAGAAAGCGCTGCGCGCCCAATACGGCGATGGCGCATGACCCGCGGCGACAGGCCTGAGCAGCCGGGCGCCGAGCCCGACCCGGACTCGCTTTCTGAGGAAGCCGCGCGAAGCACGCTAGCGCTGAATCCGCTCATCGGCCTGCGCGGCAAGGACTTGATGGACAGCGCCGCCATCCTCCTCAAGGCGGTGGTCAACGAGCCGACCGTCGCCGCCGGCCAATGGCTGTCGTTTCTCAGCGAGATGGGGCAGATCGGAGCGGGCCAATCCGATCGCGTTCAGCAGCCTAGTGACAAGCGCTTTGCCGACGCGACATGGAAAAATAGCGGACTTCATCGCCAGCTGCTTCAGGCGTACCTCGCCTGGGGCGACACCCTGAACGGCTTCATCGATAAAACGAGTCTGGGCGACGTCGACAAGGGGCGCGCTCGCTTGATTGCCAATATCTTCATCGACGCCGCTTCGCCCACAAACATGCCGTTGAGCAATCCGGCCGCGGTGCGGCAGTTCTTCGACACCGGGGGAGAAAGTCTGTGGCGCGGATTTAAGAACTATCTGGGCGATCTCGCCGAGAATGGCGGCCTGCCGGCGCAGGTCGACAAGTCGCGCTTCAAGCTCGGCGCCAATATCGCAACGACGCCAGGCGCGGTCGTCTACCGCAATGAGCTTTTGGAGGTCATTCAATACCAGCCAGACACGCCTGAGGTGCGCAAGCGTCCGGTGATCATCACGCCGCCGCAGATCAACAAGTTCTATTCCATGGATCTCTCTCCCGATAAGAGCCTCGTCCAATATCTGCTGAAATCCGGCATTCAGGTGTTCTGCGTGAGCTGGCGCAACCCGACCGCGAAAGAGCGCGACTGGGGCCTCGACACCTATGTCGCCGCCCTCGACGAGGGCACGGACGCCGTTCGGGAGATCGCGGCCTCGGACGATGTGACGATGGTGGGGGCCTGCTCGGGAGGAATCACCTCCGCAGCCTATGCCGGATGGCTGGCGCGCCAGGGCGAAGCGAAGATCAAGAATATCGTCACGCCTGTGTGCGTCCTGGATGTCGCGAGCGCAGGCGACAGCGCGATCGGACCCTTAGTGACACCCGAGACGTTGCACGCCGCTAAGGAGGCGTCGCGGCTGCGCGGCGTCCTTGATGGTCAAGACCTCGCGCGGCTGTTCGCGTGGATGCGGCCGAACGATCTCATCTGGAACTATTGGGTGAACAACTATTTGTTGGGCAACCAGCCGCCTGCGTTCGACATCCTATTCTGGAACGCCGACACGACCTCGCTCCCGGCGCGGCTGCACCACGACTACGTCGACATGTATCTCACGAATCCCTTCGTCAACGCGAACAAGCTGAGCTTGAACGGCGCAGCGATCGATATGAGCCGCGTCAAGGCAGACGCCTATGTCGTCGCCGGCCTCACAGACCATATTACCCCGTGGAAGGCGGTGTACCGGACCGCCAAGATCTTCGGTGACAAGACAACCTTCGTCCTGTCGAACAGCGGTCATCTGCAGAGCCTTCTCAATCCGCCCACCAACCCGAAAGCATCATTTGTCGTAGGGGCAGCCAAGGCGCTGGATGGCGAGGCGTTTGCCAGCACCGGCGAGAAAAGAAACGGCAGCTGGTGGCCACACTGGCGAGATTGGCTCTTCGAGCGCTCGGGCGCGGAAATCCCCGCGCCCGCAAGCCTTGGCAGCAATCGTCATCCGCCCGGGGCGGCTGCGCCCGGAACATACGTCTTTGACTGATGCGCGAAGCTCTCGGAAATCTCGATCGGGCCATCATGTCAAACGATGATTCAGACATGGCTGAATTCGATCTTCGGATGATCAAAGTCGGGGCGCAACCCCTGCGAGTCGCCGTCAAACGCGGTCCCAAGGGTCGACCGCCCTTCCTGCTGTTCAACGGCATCGGCGCCAACCTCGAGCTGGCGGAGCCCTTCCTGCGCGCGTTGAAGCGCACGGAAGGGATCATCTTCGACGTGCCCGGCGTTGGCGGGTCGCCGCCCCCGCCCTATCCTTATCGGCCCTCGTCAATTGCGCATCTGGCCGCGCAGCTTTTGACGAAACTGGGACACAAGCGCGCTGACATCGGCGGCGTGTCCTGGGGCGGCGGGATGGCGCAGCAGTTCGCCCATCAGCACTACGGTATGTGCCGAAAGCTCGTACTGGCGGCGACGTCGCCGGGGGCGATCATGGTGCCCGGCAGTCCTCGGGTGCTGTGGAAGATGGCGACGCCGCGGCGGTACGTCGACAAGGGGTTCATGCGAAGCGTCGCTCCGGAGATTTACGGCGGCGCCTTCCGCCAAAACCCGGAGCTCATCGAAGCCCACGCCGAAGCGATGGGTGGAGCGAGCGGCCGTGGATACCTCTATCAGGTCATAGCGATGACAGGCTGGACCAGCCTGCCGTGGCTCTGGACGTTGAAGCAGCCAGCGCTCATTTTGGCCGGGACCGACGACCCCATCATCCCGATCGTCAATGCGCGCGTGATGGCGCGCCTCATGCCGAACGCCCGCCTCGAAATCCTTGATGACGGTCATTTGTTTCTGGTGACGCGCCCTGTCGAATCGGCAGCGATTATTGAGAAGTTTCTGGCCGAATGAGCGCGGCGATGATTATGGCGCGAGCGACCAATCAGGTGATCGGCGATGGCTGAATTCACTCTTTCGCAAATCGCGCAACACGTTGGAAAGGAGCTTGGCGTTTCGAGCTGGGCGACCGTGGATCAGTCGCGGATCAATCAATTCGCGGAGTGCAGTGGCGACCGTCAATGGATTCATGTCGATGTAGAGCGCGCGGAACGCGAGAGTCCATATCGAGCGCCGATCGCTCATGGTTATCTGACGCTCGCCCTAATCGCGCCCTTGCAAATGGAGATCGGGGCCGTTCCCACCGACGCCGGGGCCGCGTTCAACTACGGACTTGATAAGGTGCGCTTCCTTGCGCCGGTGAAAGCAGGCGCCCGAGTGCGGCTGCGCGTCGTGCTCCTCGGCGTCGAGCAGAAAAGCGGAGGGGTGCTGCTGAAGACGAGCAACACCCTTGAGATCGAAGGTTCGGAAAAGCCGGCGCTTATCGCTGAATCGCTGGCGCTGATCACCCCGCGTAAATCTGTCTGAGACGCGGGAACATGAGGAGGAAGAGATGACCGCAGAATCATTTATGGACCAGATGAAAGCCTTCGGCGCTCGCCTTGGTTTGCCCAAAGTCGATGTCGACAAGCTGGTCGACATACAGCTCAAGAACATCGATGCGCTCGGGCGTTCCGCTCAGGCGGCAGGAGAAGGCGCCAAGGCGCTTGCGGACAAGCAGCGCGAGATCATAGAGGCGGCGTTTAAGGAAACGTCGGCGATGGTGCGGGACTTTCATCCTGTCGGAGATCCGCAGGCCACGCTCGCCAAGCAGAAGGATTACGCGAAAAGGGCGTTCGAACTCACGATGCAGAACACACGCGACGTCGCCGACTTGACCAAGAAAACGAC
>Ga0209624_10001516_pt1 | contig 18103 bp, 18 predicted proteins | sample JacPinW_OM2H0_O1_FD_188565 | JGI IMG/M metagenome (GOLD analysis project Ga0209624, IMG submission 188565) | Forest soil microbial communities from Algoma, Ontario, Canada - Jack Pine, Ontario site 1_JW_OM2H0_O1 (SPAdes) (version 2) | ecosystem: Environmental > Terrestrial > Soil > Boreal...
TCGGGCGGACAGCGGCAACGCGTCGCGCTTGCTCGCGCGCTTGTGCGCCGCCCCGGCGTCTTTCTCATGGACGAGCCGCTGTCGAACCTTGACGCCAAGCTGCGTATCGAAGCGCGAAGCTTTCTCACCAAGATGCACCAGGAAATCGGTGTGACGACGGTCTATGTCACGCACGACCAATCGGAAGCGATGACCATGGGCGACACCGTCGTCGTGATGAAGGACGGCGTCATTCAGCAGGCTGCTTCCCCGCTTGAGGTCTACAACAAGCCCGCCAACACTTTTGTCGCCGGCTTCATCGGCTCGCCCGCGATGAACTTCCTGGAGCTCGCGGTCGGCGGCTCCAAATTGAGCGATCCAGACAGCGGCCTCGCGATCCCGATTCCGGACCGGCTGCGCGGAGCCTTGAGCGCATATCGAAAGGCCAAGGTGATGCTCGGCTTGCGCCCGGAAGCTTTGCGTCCCGTTCCGCGGAATATGGATTCGCTCGACGCCCCGCTTCTTTCCATCGACGTCCTCCAACATCTCGGGCATGAAACGTTGCTCGACGCTTCGAGCGGACCGCACAGGATCGTCGCCAGGGTGAGCGCTTCAGACGATTCGCGCATCGGCGAAAAAAGGCCGTTCCTCTTCGATGCCGAGCACATGCATCTCTTCGATTCCGAGACCGGCGCCAATTTGTCGCTGGAGTCAGGCTGAAAGAGACTAGGGTTCTACTTCGTCGCAGCGCGTCCTAGACCAAGTTGCATTTGGGTCGAACCGCGATCGTCATTGCGACCCCCGGGCTTTGGGACCGGGGGGAAGCAATCCAGGGGAACGTGGGCGCCCACGTTCTCTGGATTGCTTCGTCGCTGCGCTCCTCGCAATGACGATTCCATCCGAACGTAGCGCGCCCTTAGCTCAAGCGCTCTTCTCGAACAGCTCGCGTCCGATCAGCATGCGGCGGATTTCGCTCGTGCCGGCGCCGATCTCGTAAAGCTTGGCGTCGCGCAGAAGGCGCCCGAGCGGATAGTCGTTGGTGTAGCCGCTTCCGCCCAGGGTTTGGATCGCGTCGAGAGCGACCTGGGTCGCGCGCTCCGCGGCATAGAGGATCGCGCCCGCCGCGTCCTCGCGCGTCGTCTGGCCGCGGTCGCAGGCCTTGGCGACGGAATAGACGTAAGCTTTCGCTGCATTCATGGTTACGTACATATCGGCGAGCTTGCCCTGAACCAGCTGGAACGTCCCAATCGCCTGGCCGAACTGCTTGCGCTCATGGACATAAGGAAGGACGACGTCGAGCGCGGCCTGCATCAGGCCGAGCGGCCCCGCAGCCAGCACCACGCGCTCGTAGTCGAGGCCGCTCATCAGCACGTTGACGCCCTTGCCGACCCTGCCCAGCACGTTCTCCGCCGGCACTTCGCAGTCCGTGAATATGAGCTCGGCGGTGTCGGAGCCGCGCATGCCGAGCTTGTCGAGCTTCATGCCCTGGGAAAAGCCATTCATGCCGCGCTCGACGATGAAGGCGGTGATGCCGCGCGATCCGGCGGCGAGATCGGTCTTGGCGTAGATGACGAAAGTCTCGGCAACGGGACCGTTGGTGATCCACATCTTCGAGCCATTGAGCACGAAGCGGTCGCCTTTGCGTGTCGCGCGCGTGGTCATCGACACCACGTCGGAGCCTGCATTCGGCTCCGACATCGCAAGCGCCCCGACGTGCTCGCCGGAAATAAGCTTGGGGAGATAGCGCGCCTTCTGCTCGTCATTGCCGTTGCGCACGATCTGGTTGACGCACAGGTTCGAATGCGCCCCGTACGACAGCCCGACCGATCCCGAGGCGCGCGACACTTCCTCCATCGCGACGCAATGCGCGAGGTAGCCCAAGCCTAGCCCGCCATATTCCTCGGGCGCGGTAACCCCGTGCAGGCCGAGTTCCCCCATCCTCGGCCACAGGTCGCGCGGAAACGCGTTGTCGCGGTCGATTTGCGCGGCGCGCGGAGCGATCTCGTTCTCGGCGAAGGTCCGGGCGCTGTCACGGATCATAGACGCGCTCTCGCCGAGATCGAAGTCGAAGGGACGAGGCGTGTTGGGGATCATGGGCGAGGCGCCGGAAGGAAAGCTGAGGAAACGACCTTGTGCGGGATCGGCGATGCTGTCCAGCCTTTCGCCGCAACCTTTGCGCAGGCGTTGGCTTGGGGATCAGGCAGAGCGCTCAGGGATTGCGACAGCCTCCGACGGGTCGATCGTGCTCCGGCCGGAAAACGCCTCGCGCGGCGCGCAACAACCTCAAGAGCGGCTCATCCTCGCCTCGCGCAAGGCTTAGCCGGTCGCAAGCCTAAGAGCTTACTGGCAGGTGTCCCAGAAGCCCTGTCGCCGGCTCGGGTCGGTATAGTACCAGCAAAGGCCGGGGCCCGGGGCTGCGCCGGCCCAGGACGCGGCCGCCGCGGCGCTGACAAAGCCAAGCGCCGCGCCGGCTGCGATTGCGCCGCCAGGCGCCCAGCCGTACCCGGGACGGGTCCAGCCGCCGTGCCGATAAACGCCGCCGCCGCCCCGGTAGACCGCACCGCCGCGATAGGCGCCACCGCGATACGCCCCGCCGCGATACGCGCCTCCACGGTAGGCCGCGCCGCCGCGGTAGGCGCCCCCACGGTAGGCCCCGCCGCGATAAGCGCCACCGCCGCGATACGCTCCCCCGCCGCGATGCATTCCACCGCCACCACGATACGCTCCCCCGCCGCGGTGCATGCCGCCCCCGCCGCGATGCATTCCGCCCCCGCGGTGCATGCCGCCGCCGCCGCGGCGCGCTCCGCCCCTCACCTGGGTGATCAGGCCGTCGTCCATGTGGGTTGCGACGCCCGGCGGAGCGAAGATCTCGAGGGCCTCAGCCTCCGGCAAACCGAGACAGAGAAGCGAAACGCCAAGAAACATGGTTCTGGCCAGACGCGTCCAACGCATGGTTTCCCCCCCTCGTCATCGCGGACAGTTCGCGGATCGGAAATTCCAGTATCCGCATCACGCGGTCGCTCGACCTGATCGCGATACTCTACGTCAGCCGCGACGGCTTTCCAACAGCCGGACGCGCATCACGCGACGTAATTGGCCGCCCGCTCGCTTGGGGTAGCGAACGGGCGCCCAACGCGTTGAAAGCAAAAAACCCGAATGTCTACTGGCAGGCGTCCCAGAATCCCTGGCGGTAGCTTGGGTCGGTGTAGTACCAGCACAGTCCCGGCGCCGGCGGCTGGCCGGCGTAGGCAATCGCCGCGCCCGTGGCCAAGACGCCGAGCGCAGCGCCGGCCGCGATCGCGCCGCCCGGACCCCAGCGATACCAGCCGGGCCGCGCCCAACCGCCATAGCCTCCGCGGTAGACCCCGGCGCCGCGATAGACGCCGCCGCCCCGGTACGCGCCGCCACGATAGCCGCCAACGGTGGCGCCGCGATGGTAGACGCCGCCGCGTGGGCCCACACGGGTTACGCCGCGATGCGCGATATACGCTTTGGAGATCATGCCCTCGCTCAACTGCGCTGACGGGTTGGACCCCTGCAATTCGATGGCGCCGGCTTGGGGCGCACTAAAACCTAGGAGTGCGATCGCCACGCAGGCGCTTTTGACCAAACTCGACCGAATCATGGATTTCCTCCTTGCACAGCTCAATCGCTGCCCAAACTTATCGCACAAATCGGCGGCGAGGCGAAAGACCCGGATGGGGCCGCTCTGATCCTTCGCGCCGGTGAAGCCGGCGCCTGGGATCAGCAAATCGAAATCCGGACCGGGACGTCGCGAAGGGGCGCATTGCGGTAATTCGTTATCGCCGTCCGTTGCCGCATTGCGCCAAAAAGCTGCCTTTATCGAGATGTTGCGAGCGGTCTCAAAGAAGGCACAACTGGCCGGATTCGTTGGATTGTCTTGTCTGGTCGTCATACAAAAGTCGCGAAAAAGGAACAATTTGATCTAAGATCAGGAAAGTTTCCGCGGCGTTTTTGGAATCTTTCCTCTGGTCAGCACGTTAGATGCTGATGCGACGGGGGGGAAAGCGAGCCGCATACTTGAAGCATAAGCTACGAGAAATACTGCGAGCCAGGGATGACGCTGCTTCATGCGCCGATAAGGAGGCTAACATGACTGGATCTGATCGCTCGAACAATTTGTCGTTTCGGCTCTTGCGAGGCGCTGCTACGCGGTGTCTCCTGGTGGCGGTCCCGCTGGCGATCGCGCCGGCGGCGCATGCGGCGTACAATCTCACATTTGTAACCGATCCGGCCGGCGCCGGTTTCACCAACCTGTTGGGCATCAACAACTCCGGCACGATCGCCGGCTTCGGCAACCAAAACACCAACGCCGGCTTTACCCTCACGCTGCCGGCCAACTTTACGGTCGTGAATTTTCCGACCGCGACGTCGACCCAGGTGACCGGCATCAACTCCGCCGGCGATCTGTCGGGCCTTTACGTAGACGCGGCGGGCAATACGCATGGCTTCACGCGCATCGGCGGCAGTTTCACGACCGTCGACAATCCCGCGAGCACGGTCTTCAATCAAGCGCTCGGCATCAACAATTCCGACGAGACCGTCGGCTACTACGCGCCGACCCCGGCCGGAAGCCCGAACGACATCGCCTATTCGCAGAAAGGCGGCGTGTTCACCAACATCAACGAGTTGCTGCCCGCCAACTTCAACAGTCAGGCGGTCGGCATCAATAGCACAGCCACGCCTTGGATCGTCGGTTTCTACCAGCCGGACTCGGCCCTCGCCACCTGTTCAGCTTTGTCGACGAGGGCGGCACGATCGTGACGATCGATCCGTTCAGCTCGACATTCTCGGAGGCGCTGGGCGTCAACGACATGGGTGAGATCGTCGGCTCCTACGTCGGCGCCGACGGCAATACGCACGGCTACATCGATAACAACGGCGTCTTCACCAGTTTCGACCCGCCGGGCTCGGCCTCGACGACGATCAACGGCATCAACGACAAGGGCGACATTGTCGGCTTCTACACCACGGCGAATGACACCGTTGTTGGCTTTGTCGGGACCCCGGTTCCGGAGCCTTCGACGTGGGCGATGATGCTGGCCGGCTTCGCGGGACTTGGTTTCCTCGGGTATCGCAAGGTGCGCCAGGGGAAGCTGGCGGCCTGAGGGCTACATTAATGGTTGCGGTGGGGTCGCGACAGCGACCCGCCTTTTTTCGCGTCCTTCGTATCGAAACGAGGGTTTGCCATAACATCGGCGCTTAAGAGCGCACCGCCAGCAGCGCCAGGACAATCGCGGCCGAGAAGGCCGGCGCCCGCCGCGGCGGCGCCTTGGATGGTCGCGCCTGGGCTTTTGAGCTCTACGAGACCGGCAGGCGTTCGAGATCGGCGATCAATCCGGGCCCGGTCGGCCGCCATCCGAGCTTCTTCTGCGTTTGCGCGCTTGAAGCGGGCATATCGCGCGAGGCCAAGTGGGCAAGCCAGCCGAAATAGCCTCCCGCCTCCTCGGGACTGATCGGTTTGACCGGCAGCTTCAGGCGCCGACCAATGGTTTCCGCAATATCGCGCGCCGGCACCCCTTCCTCCCCGACCGCGTTATAGATCGCGCCCGGCTCCGACTTTTCGATCGCCAGCCGGTAGAGGCGGGCGACATCGGAAATGTGCGCCGCGGGCCAACGGTTACGCCCCTCCCCGATATAGGCGATGACGCCCTTTTCCCTGGCGATCGCGATCCAAGGGCTGATGAGCCCTTGCCGCTCCGGGTCGTGAACCTGGGGCAAGCGAACGACGGACGTGTTGACGCCATCCCCGGCGACGTCGGCGGTCGCCTCTTCGGAAGCCGCACGGGGGAAGTCGCTGGAGGTGATCGACGGCGCGTCCTCAGTGGCGAGCTCGCCCGGCGCGACCTTGGCGATCGCGGTCCCGGAGGTCACGATCAAGGGTCGATCGGAGCCCGCGAGAGCCGAGCCGAGCGCCTCGATGACGCGTCGATCGGTCTCGCAATTCACCGCGAACTGTGAGAAGTCGTGGTTGAAGGCGAGGTGGATGACCCCGTCCGAGCGGGCGGCGCCGTCTTTCAGGCTCTCCGGATCGTCGATCGATCCGCGATAGACCTCGGCCCCCGCGGCAGCGAGCGCCGGCGCCTTCTCATGCGAACGGTAGACGCCGATCACCTGATGGCCCGCCGCGATCAATTCCTTGACGACGAGCGAGCCGATGAATCCAGTCGCGCCAGTGACAAATATGCGCATGGGCAGTCTCCACGTTTTCGTTGGAGACAAGTTTCGTCTTTTGAGCTATTGTAGTAAAGTAGTGAGCTTATTCTAGTATAATGGCTAACAGGATGGATGGCCCCGCTGCGCGCGAGAATCGGCTCGCTGGTTATCTGAGGGACCGGCGCACCAAGCTCGATCCGGCCGCGTTCGGCTTTGCCGCGGAGCGCCGCCGCACGCCCGGTCTTCGCCGCGAGGAGGTGGCGCAGCGCGCGAACATCAGCCCAACCTGGTACACTTGGCTCGAACAGGGGCGGGGCGGCGCGCCCTCGGCCGATGTGCTCAATCGGATCTCGCGCGCGCTCATGCTGACCGAAGTCGAGCGCGAGCATCTTTTCCTGCTTGGCCTCGGCCGTCCGCCCGAAGCGCGCTACCGCAAGAACGACGGCGCCACGCCGCGCCTGCAACGCGTACTGGAAGCGCTGGACCCGAGTCCTGCGCTCATCAGAAATGCGAGATACGACGTTCTCGCCTGGAATCGGGCTGCGACTGTGATGCTCGTAGACTACGGATCGCTGCCGCCGGAACAGCGCAACATCTTGCGCTTCATCTTTCTCGATCCGCGCGCTCGCGCGGCGCAATACGACTGGGCGAGTGTGGCGCGGTTCGTGTTGGGCGCCTTCAGGGTGGATGCGGCCCGCGCCGGAGCTGCAGCCGAGATCGAACCACTCGTCGATGAGCTCTGCCGGCTCAGTCCTGAGTTCAAGGCGATGTGGCGCGACAATGATGTTCCGAGCCACCATGGCGAGGCGGTCAAGCAGATCCGGCACCCGGTGCTCGGTCCGCTCGCCTTCGAGTTTTCAACCTTTGCCGTCGATGGGCGAACGGACCTTGCTATGGTGGTCTACAATCCGGCGACGCCAGAGGACGCCGAAAAGATCAAGTCAGCGCTCGCGTGACGGCGCTTCGATGGAAGCAAAGGAGCGCCCATGCAGGACGAACACGGCGGCGGCGCCGAGCTTATGCGTTTTTCGTCGGATGGCGTCGACATTGCCTTCATCGACGCCAAGCCGCGGGGACGCGACCTGAACGAGCCGATCCTGCTCATTCATGGCTTCGCCTCCAGCTATCGCATGAACTGGGTGGGTCCGCGCTGGGTCGACACGCTCACTCAGGCCGGGCGCCGGGTCATCGCGTTTGACAATCGCGGCCACGGACTAAGCGAAAAGCTCCACGCTCCCGCCGACTATCACCTCGATCTGATGATTCGGGACGCGGCCAACCTGCTCGCCCACTTGAGCGTCGAGCGCGCCGACGTGATGGGCTATTCGATGGGCGCGCGGATCGCGACTTTCCTCGCGCTTGGCCAGCCGAGGCTCGTGCGCTCGCTCGTGCTCGGCGGCCTGGGCGATCGGCTGGTGCGCGACGGCGGGTTGCCGGAGGCGATCGCCGACGCCATGGAGGCGCCGTCGCTCGATAGTCTCCCAAACCCGACGCAGCGCCTGTTCCGCGCCTTCGCCGACCACACGCAGAGCGACCGCGCCGCGCTCGCCGCCTGCGTCCGCGGTGCACACAGGAGCCTGACGCTGGAAGAGGCGGCGCGCATAAATCAGCCGACTTTGATCGCAGTCGGCGAGCGGGACACGCTTGCGGGCGACCCCTCGAAGCTCGTCGCCCTGTTGCCGCGGGCGGAAGCGCTTCTGATCCTCGGCCGCGATCACAATCTCGCAGTTGGCGACAAGGCGTTCAAGGCCGGGGTGCTTGATTTTCTTGCGCGCCGGGCGTGACAGGGACCGCGGCCGTTCCTCACCCCGATCGCGTTCAGAATAGATTTCCGCTGTCATGTGTTCTTGTCGGCGACCCGAGTCATTGAGTTCGACGAGTCGCTCGAGCGGGAAAACCACGTGACAATCCGGCTGGAAACGTCAACACTGCGACTAAAGGCTGGCTTGACGGGCCGGACGATAATGGGGAACGGAAAGTCCATGGGGCTGGCCGAGGCGCGAGTCGGAGGCGCGGGTGGCGATGCGGACCTCCAGGTTCCCGCCCTGCTGGCGGTCCAGGGGGTGACGATCCGCTTCGGCGGCGTGACCGCGCTCGACGATGTCTCCTTCGAGGTCCCCCGCGGGGCGATCTGCGGCCTGATTGGTCCGAACGGCGCCGGCAAGACGACGCTCTTCAATTGCATCTCGCGTCTCTATGATCCGGGCACGGGAGCGATCGTGTTCGACGGACGGCCGCTCTCGAGCTGCGCCAGGCATGAGCTCGCCTCTCTCGGCATTGCGCGGACGTTCCAGAACGTCGCCCTGTTCTCGACCATGAGTGTGCGCGAGAACGTGTGCGTTGGCTCGCACGCGATGGCGCGCGGCGGCTTCCTCGCGAATGCGCTTAGCCTGCCGCTCGCGAGGCGCGAGGAAAAGAAGATCGTCGAGTACGCCGACGCGCTGATCGAGGAATTCGGCCTCAAGGCCGTTGCGGATCGTCCGGCGGGCGCGTTGTCGTTCGGAATCCGCAAGCGGGTGGAGCTTGCCCGCGCGCTCGCCAAAAGTCCAAAGCTGTTGCTGCTGGACGAACCGGCCGGCGGGCTCAATCACTCGGAAGTCGACGGGCTGGCCGATGAAATCCGCGCCATCCGCGACCGCCGCGGCGTCTCCGTGCTCCTCGTCGAGCATCACATGAACCTGGTCATGCGGGTCAGCGACCAGGTGGTCGCGCTCGACTTTGGCCGGGTCATTGCCAATGGCCGGCCGGACGAGGTCAGATGCAATCCCGAGGTGGTGCGCGCCTATCTCGGGAGCGCGAATTGAGCTTGGCCATTCTGGAGGCGAAAGGCCTTGAGGCCTGGTACGGCCCGGCGCGGGCGCTGCATGGCGTCGACTTCGAGGTCGAGGACGGCGGCGTCACGGCGGTGCTCGGCGCCAACGGCGCCGGCAAGACGACGATCTTGCGGGCGCTGAGCGGGCTCATCCGCCGCACCGGCGATATCCGCTTCCGCGGCCGCCCGATCGGCGCGCTGGCGACCGAGGATGTTGCGCGCTTAGGGATCGCGCATGTGCCCGACGGGCGCGGCACGTTCGTCGATCTCACCGTCGAGGAGAATCTGCGCCTCGGCGCCTATGTGCGCGCTGACCGGCAAAGCGTCCGCGCGGATTTCGATCGCATGTTCGGGCTTTTTCCCCGCCTCGCAGAGCGACGTCGCCAGCAGGCGGGAACGCTGTCGGGCGGCGAGCAGCAGATGCTGGCGATCGCGCGCGCGCTTCTCATGCGGCCGAGCCTGCTCATGCTCGACGAGCCGTCGTTCGGCCTTGCGCCGCTGGTGGTGGCGGAAATCTTTCGCGCGCTTGGCGACATCAATCGCGACGAGGGCGTGAGCCTCCTGATCGTCGAGCAGAACGCCTCGCTCGCCCTCGATCTCGCCGACCACGCGGTGCTGATCGAAACCGGAAGGGTGGCGCTCAGCGGCCCATCGCAAATGATCCGCGCCGACGATGCGGTGCGCCGCGCCTATCTCGGCTACTAGCGAAGGAGCGCTGAAGCGTTTGGCCGAGTTCCTGCATCAACTGGCGTCCGGTCTCGCGCTCGGCGGGGTCTATGCGATCATGGCGCTGGCGCTGGTGATGATCTACCAGGCGACGCATCTGATCAATTTCGCGCAAGGGGAAATGGCGATGTTCTCGACCTATTTCGCCTGGAAGTTGATGGACCTGGGCGAACCCTACTGGTTCGCCTTCTTCGCCACCGTCATCGCCTCGTTCATCGGCGGGGTCGTGATCGAGCGATTGGTTGTCAGGCCTTTCGCCAACGCGCCCATTCTCGCCTCGGTGATCGTGTTCATCGGGCTCAGCCTGATCTTCAATTCGCTCGCCGGATGGCTATACGGCTTTTCGGTGACCTCGTTCGACTCGCCGTTCAACGGTCGCCCCTGGTTCGGCGCCGGCTACATCTCGGCGCATGAAGCCGGCGCCGTTGTTGTGACCTTGTGCGTGCTCGCGCTGGTCTACGCGTTTTTTCGGCTCACCCCGCTCGGCCTCGCGATGCGCGCCGCGGCGCAGAATCCGGTGTCGAGCCGGCTGGTCGGCATTCGCGTCGGATGGATGCTGGCGATCGGCTGGGGTCTGGCGGCGGCGATCGGGTCGGTCGCCGGCATGATGGCGGCGCCGATCGTCTATCTCGATCCCAACATGATGGGCGGGGTGCTGCTTTACGCCTTCGCCGGCGCGGTGCTGGGTGGCATCGACAACCCGTTCGGCGCTGTCTTTGGCGGCATCGCGGTCGGGGTGCTCGGCAATCTCATCGGCGCCTACGTCGTGGGCGACGAAGTCAAGCTTTCGGTGGCGCTCGCGATCATCATTGCCGTGCTCGTTTGGCGCCCGTCCGGCCTTTTCGGGCGCCGCCTCGTGGCGAGGGTCTGACTATGGCCGACGCGGACGGCGCACTCGGCGCCCTTGTCGCCATCGCGGTCGGAATCTTAGCGCTCGCCTTCCCGTTCGCCGCTTCAGGCTACCACATCTATCAGGGCGCGCAGGTGCTCATCCTCGCGGTCGCGCTGCTCGGCCTCAATCTCTTGACCGGCTTCAACGGCCAGATCTCGCTCGGCCACGGCGCGTTTTTCGCCATCGGCAGCTATGGCGCGGCGATCCTGATGGTGAAGTTCGGCTTTCCCTACTGGGCGGCGATCCCGCTTGCCAGCGTCGTGTGCTTTATCGCCGGCTTTCTGTTCGGCTTTCCCGCGCTCAGGTTCGGCGGCCTTTATCTTGCGCTTGCCACCTTCGCGCTCGCCGTCGCAACCCCGCAGATCCTGAGCTACAAAGGCTTCGACGCGCTGACTGGGGGCTCGCAGGGCTTGACCCTCGCGAAGCCTGGCGTGCCCTTCGGGATTGCGCTCACCCCCGACCAATGGCTGTATCTCGTTTGCCTCGCATGCGCCGCGGCGCTCTATTGGGCTGCGCGCAACCTCGTGCGGGGGCGTATTGGGCGGGCGCTGGTCGCCATTCGCGATCAGCCGATCGCCGCCGAGACGATGGGGATCAACGCTGCGCTCTACAAGACGACCTGCTTCGGGGTCAGCGCGCTCTATGCCGGCGTAGCCGGGGGCTTGAGCACGCTCGCGGTCGGTTTCGTGTCGCCCGAGAGCTTCGGGCTTGCCCTTTCGCTGGCCTTTCTCGTCGGCATCGTCGTCGGCGGGCTCGCTTCGCTCGGCGGCGCGCTGTTCGGAGCCCTGTTCATCGAGTTCGTGCCCAACATCGCCGATCAGCTCACCGTGAGTTTCGGCGACGGCGCCAAGGCGCTGCCGGGCGCGATTTACGGAGCCCTGCTCATTCTGGTAATGGCCGCGATGCCGACAGGTGTAGCGGGCGCGGCGCGGGCGGCGGCGCGAGCGCTCACGCCGTCGCGGCAGCCGAAAGTTGAAACGGGCGGCGTCAATGTCGCCGTGAACTACGAAGGGAAGGAAAAATCGCCATGATCAATCGACGCACATTTCTGCAATCGAGCGCCGCCGCTGCGGCCTTCGCCGCCAGCGCCAGTTCCGCCCGCGCGGATAATGCGCCCGGCGTCACCGATACCGAGATCAAGATCGGGCAAACCATGCCCTATAGCGGGCCGGCCTCCGCGTATGGCGTCATCGGCAAAGCGGACCTCGCCTATTTCAAAATGATCAACGAGCAGGGTGGGGTGAACGGGCGCAAGATCAATCTGATCAGTCTCGACGACGGCTATAGCCCGCCCAAGACCGTCGAGCAGACGCGTCGCCTCGTGGAGCAGGAGCAGGTCGCCTTTTTGTTCAATAGCCTCGGCACGGCATGTTGTGCATCTGTGCGGCAGTACATGAACGACAATAAGATTCCGCAGCTCTTCGTAGCGACGGGCGCCAGTATGTTCTCCGATCCCCAGCATTTCCCATGGACCATGGGCTGGCAGCCGAACTACCAGACGGAGGCCTCGATCTTCGGCAAGCATATCGCCGCGACGAAACCTGACGCGAAGATCGGCGTGCTCTACCAGAATGACAGCTTCGGAAAGGACTACCTGACCGGGCTCAAGAACGGCCTTGGTCCGGAGCACGCGGGCATGGTGATCAAGGAAGTTTCCTACGAGACGTCGGAGCCAACCGTCGATTCACAGATCGTGACATTGCAGGGCGCCGGCGTCGACCTCGTGCTCTATGCGGCGACGCCGAAGTTCGCGGCGCAGGCGATCCGCAAAACATTCGACATCGGGTGGACGCCCGTCCGCTACATGACCGACGTATCGCAGTCGATCGCGACGGTGATGAAGCCCGCGGGTGTCGAGAAATCGAAAGGCGTCATCACGGCCATCTACGGTAAGGACCCAACCGATGCGCGCTGGAAGGACGACCCCGGTTACAAGGCGTTTGCAGAGTTCGTCGGCAAGTACCTGACGCCGAAGGATCTGACTGACGCGAATGCGGTCTATGGGTTTGGGACCTCGGCCACTCTGGTTCAGGTGCTGAAGCAGTGTGGCAACGATTTGTCGCGCGAGAACGTCATGCGACAGGCCGCCAACATCAAGGATCTTGTGCTGGCGATGGGACTGCCGGGGATCAAGATCAACACCTCGCCCGACAATTTCAGTCCAATCCGCCAGGAGGCTCTCGCCTCGTTCAACGGCGAGAGCTGGGAGCAGTTCGGGGAGCTATATCAGGCGTAAGCAGCGGGCGGCCGCGCGTTTCCTTTAGCGCGCGGCCCCGGCGTCTTACCGATGCCGCCGCCTCCGGACGATGGAGCCTTACCAGATTCGCACAACCACCTGATCGAAGACCGCGTCGGCCGAGACGATGGGGATGCGACGACGGAGCGCGGACGCAGCCAGGAACCGATCGAATGGGTCACGGTGCGGCCATTCCATCGTCCCGGCCATGAGACAGTCGGCGGCCTCGAGCGATGCGGCGATGCCTCGCTGGCTCGCAAGCAGCGCCGGTAACCGCTCGACGTACCGCGTCATTTCCGGCCACTTGCCGAGGCGTGCTTTCTGCGCGATTTCAAAGAATGAGATTGCGCTGACGAGGATCGTTTGGGCCTCGATCATTTCCGCGCGTGCGCGGTCCGAAATGCGTCGGTCGTTGGTGAGGGACCACGCCCAGACACGGGTATCGAGCAGGAGCGTCGTCAGTCGCGCTCCTTCCAAGCCGCCAGCTCGTCCTCATCCATGGGGGAAAAAAAGTCCGGACCGGGGCCGAGCGCGTCGCGTTTCAGTACGCCCAACTTGAATTGGCCCTGGGGGATCGCTACCAGGCGAACGACCGGTTTGTCGCCTTTCGCAATCACCACATCTTCGCCCGCCAGCGCTGCCTCGATCAGCTTGGAGAGCTGCGTCTTGGCCACGTGAATGGTTACTTTCTGCACGGCGTGGTCCCACGACTTAGCTAACTTAGCTGATCTCGCTCGGGCCGGCCGTCAAGCGCGCTCTCACGCCCATTGCTTGAGCGGCGGGAAGCGGGTGAATTTCTTCGCGTGATGGCGATCCATGCGGGCCAGCACATCGCGCAGGAAACCGACGCCCTCGGCGAGATACGGCCCTTTGTTGAGCATCACGCATTCGGCGCCTTGAGCCATCGCCGCGTCGGTCATCTCGGCGCGGCTCGCCACGCCATCGCGCACGAAATTGTCGAGCACCTGCGTCGCCCACACCACCGGCGTGTGCGCCGCTTCGCAGAGCCACAGGATTTCCTCCTGCATTTCGGTGAGCCTGGCGAAGCCGAGCTCGACCGCGAGGTCGCCCCGCGCGATCATCACCGCGGTCGGATTATGCGCCGACGACTGCAGGATGAGCGGCGGGAGATTGCGCACCGCGAGCGGCGTCTCGATCTTCAACACGAGCCCCGGCGGCTCGCGCTTGGGCGCGCGCGCCACCAGATGATCCTGCAGGAGCTCGATGTCGTCGACCCGCTGCACGAACGAATAGCCGATCAGGTCGGCGTGCTCGGCGATGAAATCGAGGTCGCGGAAGTCCTTGGAGGTCAGCGGCGGCAGATCGAGTTCGGTCGAGGGAAAATTGACGCCCTTGCCGGGCTTCAGCCGCACCCCCTTCTCGCGCGCGGCGTAGACCTCGAGCTCGGCCCGGCCCGCCGATTTGGAGACCACGCGCGCCGCCGCCTTGCCGTCGTCGATGAAGATCTCGGAGCCGACGGCGAGTTGGTCGACGAGTTCGGGGAAATTGAGCGAGAACGCGATCGGCTCCTTGGTCTTCTCGCGCAGTTCGTCGATCAGGACGATCCGGTCGCCGCGCAAGAGGCGCGTTTTCGGCGGCGCCTTCACTCTGAGGATGCGGCACTTCGGGCCGGCGATGTCCATCAGCACCCGGCAGGGACGCTCGAGTCGCGCGGCCGCGCCGCGCACGTTCTCGATCATTTGCCCCCACATTTCGGGGTCGTCGTGAGCGCAATTGATGCGCGCGCAATCCATGCCGGCGGCCGCCAGATTGTTGATGAATTCCGGTTCCACCGCCTCCGGCGGCAAGGTCGCCATGATCCGCGCGCGAGGGCCGCTTTTTTGGCGCTTGCCGAAGAGCCGGTCGGCCTCCGCCTCGAGCTCCGCCGCGCCCGCCCTCGCCAACACCGGCGCCGGATAGGGCGCGTGCGATTCGCCGCTCAGGCGTTTGAGGGTCGCGATGAGCGCGTCGAGCGCCTGCGCGACGTGGCTTTCGCTGCGCCCAAGCGAAGAGAGGCCCCGCGCCGCGAGCTGGTATTGCAGGTCGGTCAGGTCGTGCGCGCGCAGTGCGATGTAATGCGAGAGATTGAGAACGCGCGGCGGAACCTTCGCCTTGTCCGCGTCGGCGCCCCAACTGCTTCTTAGCTCGGCGCCTTTGAGCTCAACGTCCTCGCGTAGCGCTTTCACCTTGGCGAGAAGGGCGCGGATTTCTTCCAGGTCGCTTCCGGTTTTTGGAGCCATTTGCGCCGCTTCGCATGAGCGAATCGTCGACGGGAGTCACGCTTTTCCCCGCCAGATCGGTCTTTGACGCGCGAATGTGACGCCTGTGTAACAAAGCGCGAACAGATTTGGACTGTCGTCAGGCGTCGGGAGCGTCGCGCTAAGTTGATGGATGAGGCAGATCTCGCTGGCCAAGTGAAACCATTCCGCGGCAACGCGCGTATAAGGGGGGTGGACGCTCGAATATGAGGCGCGATCATGGGGCCAATGACGAGAATGGTCGGAGCGGCGGCAGTCGCAATGGCCCTGTGGACCGGGACCGCCTTCGCGGATGATCTGACCGCCGCCAGCTCACGCGCCATCGTCGAGCAGCAATTCGACGCTTTTCAGCAGGACGACGGGCAAGCGGCGTACGCGCTCGCGGCCCCTGCGATCAAGGACATGTTTGGCGACGCCGATCACTTCATGGCGATGGTTCGCGACCATTATGCCCCCGTCTACCGGCATCGCAGCGCCGACTTTGGCGCCTTTAAGGAATCGGGCGACGAGGCAAGCCTCGAGGCGACCCTTGTCGATAACGATGAAGTCGTTTGGACAGCGCTCTACAGCTTTCGGCGTGCGCCGAACGGCGATTGGCTGATTTCGGGCTGCGTACTCGCGAAGGCCGAGGCGAGCGCAATCTGACTGCGGCTTTGGTGCTTCGTGCCGAAGGCGAACGGCGCGGTGTTGTAACCTGAGCGCCGCACGGACTAACCTACCCCGGAAGCAGCGCCTCGCGGAGCGAGGAATCTGCACTGGGGAACATCATGACAATTGAGTTTGACGGCAAAGTCGCCATCGTCACCGGCGCGGGTTCAGGCCTCGGACGTTCGCATGCTCTGGGACTTGCCGCGCGGGGCGCAAACGTCGTCGTCAATGATCTCGCTGGGGCTTCCTTCGACAATGCCATGAGGGTCGTGGAAGAAATTCGCGCCAAAGGCGGGACGGCGATCGCGGACCCGGCCGACGTCGCCGATTTCGAAGAGGTCTCCGCGATGGTTGCACGCGCCGAAAGGTTGTGGGGCCACGTCGACATCCTCGTCAACAACGCCGGCGTATTGCGCGACAAGACCTTCGCCAAGATGGAGATGGCCGATTTCGAATTTGTTCTGCGCGTGCACCTGATCGGCTCGGCCAATTGCACGAAGGCCGTCTGGGCGGGCATGCGGGAACGCAACTATGGGCGCGTCGTGCTCACCTCGTCGGCGTCCGGCATCTACGGCAATTTTGGGCAGGCCAACTACGGCGCCGCGAAAGCAGCCATGATCGGGCTCATGAACGTGCTGCATCTCGAGGGCGCGAAGAACGACATCCGCGTCAACGTGCTCGCGCCGACCGCGCGCACCGGCATGACCGAGGGCCTGCTGTCTCCCGTCGCCGCGGAGCTGATGACGCCGGAATCGGTGACGCCGGGCGTTCTGTTTCTGGTGAGCGAAGACGCGCCCTCGCGCGTCATTCTCGGCGCGGGCGCCGGCGTGTTTGCCGTCACGCATATCGGCGAGACGCCCGGAATCTATCTCGACGAGAGCGAGCGCACGCCGGAGACGATCGCCGCCCGGTTTGCCGAGATTTCCGACGCCAAGACCGCCGAGCCGCTCAAGGACGCCTTCGCACAGACTTACAAGTTCGTCGCCGCCGCGGCGAAGGCGAAGGGAATCAAGCTGGAGTGAGGGGCAAACCACCCGCCCAGCCCGGCGCGCTTTCGCGCATCTTCGCGGCAACGCGCCGAGTTAACTCGGCGCCGCCCTCTTCCTGCGTTTCGCCAGCGTCCGCAGGCGCAGCGCGTTCAGCTTGATGAAGCCGGCGGCGTCCTGGTGGTCGTAGGCGACGGCGCCTTCCTCGAAGGTCACGAGGTCCTGGTCGTAGAGCGAATAGGGGCTGTCGCGGCCAATCACGTGTACGCCGCCTTTGTAAAGCTTGAGTCGCACCCGGCCCGCGACCATCTCCTGGCTCTTGTCGATGAGAACCTGCAGCATCTCGCGCTCGGGCGAGAACCAGAAGCCGTTGTAGATGAGCTCGGCGTATTTGGGCATGAGCTCGTCCTTGAGATGCGCGGCGCCGCGGTCGAGGGTGATCGACTCGATCGCGCGGTGCGCCGCGAGCAGGATCGTGCCGCCGGGCGTCTCGTACATGCCGCGCGACTTCATGCCGACGAAACGGTTCTCGACCAGGTCGAGCCGGCCGATGCCATTGTCGTGGCCGAGCTTGTTCAAGGCGGTGAGCAGCGTCGCCGGGCTCATCGCCTTGCCGTCGATCGCGACGGGATCGCCCTTCTCGAACGCGATCTCGACGACGGTCGGCTTGTCGGGCGCATCCTCGGGATGAACGGTGCGCGAATAGACGTAGGCCGGCGTTTCTTCCGCCGGGTCCTCCAGAACCTTGCCCTCGGACGAGACGTGCAGCAGGTTTGCGTCGGTCGAAAACGGCGCATCGCCGCGCTTGTCCTTGGCGATCGGGATCTGGTGTTGTTCCGCGAAGGCGAGAAGCGCGTTGCGGGAGGCGAAGCTCCATTCGCGCCAGGGCGCGATGATCTTGATGTCGGGCTCGAGCGCGTAGGCCGACAGTTCGAAGCGCACCTGGTCATTGCCCTTGCCGGTGGCGCCATGGGCGATCGCGTCGGCGCTCATTTTGTGAGCGATCTCGACCAGATGCTTGGCGATCAGCGGCCGCGCGATCGAGGTGCCAAGCAGGTAGAGGCCCTCGTATTGCGCGTTGGCGCGGAACATCGGGAACACGTAGTCGCGCACGAATTCCTCGCGCACGTCCTCGATGAAGATGTGCTCGGGCTTGATGCCGAGCAGCTCAGCTTTCTTGCGCGCTGGTTCAAGCTCCTCGCCCTGGCCGAGATCGGCGGTGAAGGTGATGACCTCCGCGCCATATTCGGTCTGCAGCCACTTGAGGATGATCGACGTGTCCAGCCCACCCGAATAGGCGAGGACGACGCGCTTGACTTGCGGCTTCTTGGGGCTCGGCATGGGTCGCAGGACTTTCTTCAAAGAAAAGACCCGTCATGGCCGGGCTTG
>Ga0209624_10001517_pt1 | contig 18099 bp, 20 predicted proteins | sample JacPinW_OM2H0_O1_FD_188565 | JGI IMG/M metagenome (GOLD analysis project Ga0209624, IMG submission 188565) | Forest soil microbial communities from Algoma, Ontario, Canada - Jack Pine, Ontario site 1_JW_OM2H0_O1 (SPAdes) (version 2) | ecosystem: Environmental > Terrestrial > Soil > Boreal...
CCGCAGGCTCAGCTGGTACGGCGATGGCACCGTCACCAACGGTGACGTCACAAAAATGCTCGCGGGTATGCCCGGCATTCATCAGGACGCGAATGGCGACGTGCGTTTCACCGACTGGAATTGCCGCGCCGGCCAGAACAACGTGATCATCCGCACCGACGGCACCGTCGCGCCCTGCTTCCCCATGTACGCCGCCACGCACGACTGGGGCAACATCGACCACGCCAAATTCGACGACAAGCAATTGACGCAAATGAAGTCCACCTGCGAACGCCATTGCTTCTCCACGCTCAACCACAACCTAAGCTATTGCTACGACGACGCCCGCGTGATCAAGTGGGTGTGGAAATACGCGAAAAATGGTTTCCGCGGCGGCACCTCCCGCAGCTTTGAGGATTAGTTTCGCGCGAAAAAATAACTGTTCTTCCGTTCCGAAATAGATTTAGCTTTTGACTTTAAATTTAGAGGGGCGCCCCACGTTCGATCCGCGCAGCGGGCGAACGTGGGGCTCTTCGTACATTCCCGAACAATTCCTTCACCGCTCCGACCCCGTACGCCTTCTCGCGAGCTCGCGCCCAATTCTAAACCAAATCCAAATCTCGGTTGACACTTCCACGCTCTGAAGCATAAAGTCCGCGCAGATTCAGAAACAATCCAGGTCCAACAAAATTAAAAAGGAGGCAGTATGCGACGGTTTATGTTGCTCGCAGCATTGTTGTGTCTCACAGGATCAGTTGCGCTTGCGCAGGACGCAGTGAAAACCGATCCGAAGCATTACAAAGTGGAATTTGAAAACTCCGAAGTCCGTGTGCTCAGAATTCATTATGGCCCGCACGAGAAATCAGTGATGCACCATCACCCGGATTCAGTCGTGACAATGCTCACCGATTCGCACGTCAGATTCACAATGCCCGACGGAACCTCGGTCGAGCAAACTATGAAAGCTGGCGAAAGCAAGTTCACTCCTGCTGGAAATCATCTGCCGGAAAATTTGGGCGACGCGCCAATGGAAGGAATCCTCGTCGAACTAAAACATTCCGCGCCAACGCCAAAACCGCCCGCGAAATAAACTCGCCCGGCAAAATCGCTGAACTCTTCTGGAAATTAGTTTCAGGACGGCCCGCGCTGGTTGGGAATCCCCAATCCTCGCGGGCCGTTAATTTTCTAACGGTCGCATTATCGCAGCGCGCCTTCTTGATAAGCCAGCTCCGCCAGCCGCGTTGCGTAATCATATTTCGCGCTTGCTTGCGCAATTCCCGCTTGCGCTTGATTTAATTGCGCCTGGCTTAATTCAACGATGGAACCAAGTCCGAGATTGTAGCGAGCCTGCGCAAGATCCAATCCTTTATTTGCTTGCGCAAGAAGTTCAGCGGTCAGCGCAACATTTTGAAACGCCGTATTCGCCGAAAGCCACGCGAGCTGAACGTCCCGCAAAATTTGTCCCTGCTCGTCACTCAACTCGGCCTCAGCTTCGCGCGCTCGATCTTCCGCTTCCGCGTGACGCGCGCTAAATAATTTCCCATTGAAAATTGGAATGTGAACGTTGAATCCAATCGCCGCATAATTTTGCGGCAATTCCGATTGACGAATCGGAATTTCGCCTGCTGCGCCCGCCATCGAAAGCGTCGGAAGTATCAGATCGCGTTCGGCGGTAGAAAAATGTTGCGCGGATTCCACTTGCAAGCGCTGCGACGCAAGTTCGGGACGATCGCGATTCGCGGCGGCCATTGCGTCTTCCACTCCAGGCAAAACAGCGGAAGTTTCGGCCGGCTCTGCCAATTCAAATTGCTGCTGGCGCGAAACGCCCAATGTTTCCGCCAGAACTGCGAACGCGGCGCGCACATCATTTTGCGCTTGCACCAGAAGCAATCGCGCCTGCGAAAGATTCACGTCCGCGAAACTTACGTCAAGACCAGATCTTAATTTATTTTGAGCGAGCGTAGTGATTTGTTCGGACACAGTTTCGCGCTGCTTCACAGTTTGTTGGGCAACTGTCAAAATCGCTTGCGCGCGCAACGCCTTATAAAACGCGCGATCCACATTCAACAAAACATCCGCGCGCGAAGTATTCACAGTTTCATTCGCGGCCTGCGTTTGCAACCGCGAGCTGGCCACAAGATTTTTCGTGCGTCCAAAATCTGTGACCAGTTGTTCCGCGGCAACACCCGCTGCGAAGCGGTCGAAAATAATGGAGTTGTTCAAACCTCCCGCGGCGATGCGGCTTCCGTTATCCGCTTCCACTCCGGTAAGACTGCCGTAAATATTCGGATAATATGCGGAACGGGTTTCGGTTGTGACGTCATTCGCCGCAGCCGCAGCAGATTGCGCGGCGCGAATGTGCGGATGATTTTGCAACGCGATTCGCCGTGCGTCGTCGAGCGTGAGCCTCGTGGGAATTTGCGCCGACTCTGCCGCGGAATTCTGCGCGGGCGGCGCTTGCGCGTGAATAATTCCCGCCGTAATTGCAACGCTCGCCAGAAGCAAACCCATTCGCATTTGAAATCGCATGATCATGCCTCCTGAACTTCCGGCGAGCCGGGAATTTCTTCCACATGTTGCTTGCGGCCGTAAAGAAGAACGTATGCTGCGGGAACCACAAAAATTGTGAGCGCGATGCTGGTCAGCAATCCGCCGATAATCACGCGCGCCAGCGGCGCATAAGCTTCGCTACCCATTTCAAGTTTGAAAGCCATCGGCGCAAGACCAACAACGGTTGCAAGCGACGTCATCAAAATTGGCCGCAGACGAATGCGGCACGCATGAGCGACGGCTTCCATCACGCTGTGTCCTTCACCGCGCAAAACATTCGCGAAGTCCACAATCAAAATGCTGTTGGACACAACCATCCCTTGCAGCATCATGATTCCCATCATGGATTGAATATTTAAAGTTGTTCCCGTGAGCGACAGCGTGAGAATTACGCCGATAAGTCCGGTTGGCACGGCGAGAATAATCAGAAATGGATCTTTGAACGAAGCGAACTGCGCGACCTGAATTAAATAAACGAGCAGAACTGCGAGCAGCAATCCGTAACCCATGTACTTGAAAGAAGTTTGCATGGTCACGACCAGCCCGCGCACATCCACGCGAATGTTGTTCGGGATTTGCGTATTCGCGATAATTTTTGAAATTGCTTTTGCCGGCTCGCCGATATCTTCGCCGGACGGTGCGACGTAAATATCCAGCGTTCTTTGCAATTGATAGTGATCCACTTCGGTCGGCGTCAGAATTGAAGTCACATCGGCAACTTGATTCAAGTACGTCGGCATTTTCAAATTCGGCGAACGCAGCGGCATCGCTTTCAAATCTTCGATAGACTTCACTTGATTTTCGGGATACTGAACGCTCACGAAATAATTATTTCCCGTCTTCGGATCGACCCAATAACTCGGCGCGATCATCACGTCGGAAGTGAGCGACGTAATGACGTTATCCACAATTTCTTTCGGTGTCAGACCGAGCTCGCTGGCCCGCTCGCGGTTCACGTTGATTTCCAGCGACGGATAATTCAAATCCTGCGGCGTGTAAACGTCAGCCACTCCGGGAATCGCTCTGAATTGCCGCGAAAGGTTTTGCGCAATGGCGTCATCCCCATGCAATTCCATTCCGCTGACCTGAACGTCAATCGGCGCGGGCATGCCTTGGTTTAAGACCGCGTCAACCAATCCGCCGGATTGTAAATACGTGTGCAATTCCGGAATTTGTTTCGCAATTTGCTCGCGCACTTCGCGCATGTAAGTGAAGCTGCTGACTTTGTGATCTTCCACCAGACCTGCCTGAACGATCGCGGTGTTCATGCTCGAGTTCGGTGAGAACAGCGAAGATAAATCCGCCTGCAATCCAATATTAGAAACGATCGTGCTCAATTCCTGCGGCGGAACAACTTGGCGAATGATGTCTTCCACTTGCTTTACGTATCCTTCGGTGAGTTCGATGCGCGTTCCCGTCGGAGCTTTCACGTTAATTACAAATTGGCCTGCGTCTGTGCGCGGAAAAAAAGAAACGCCGATGAGCGGCAGCAAAAGAAACGAGAGCAGAAGAAGCGCCGCGAATCCCAGAAGCGTTATCCGCGGAGATTCCAGCGCTTTGCGAACCCAGCGCTCGTAGACGCTAAGCATGCGCTCGAATTTCGCGTTGAAGCCGGCGTGAAATCTCGCGCCCCAGGACATTACTTTTGTTTCCGCCCCGTGCGCGTGAATTGGTTTCAACACATGAGCGCAATAAAGCGGCACGACTGTGACCGCAACAAAGTACGAAGCGAATAAAGCGAGCACCACTCCGAGCGCCAGCGCCGAAAAAAGAAATTTGCTGACACCGAATAAAAATGTGACCGGGAAAAATACGACGACCGCGGTGAGCATAATCGCCAGCACCGCGAGAGCAACTTCATTCGCGCCTTTTTTCGCGGCAACGGCCGGTTCTTCGCCCAGTTCAAGGTGCCGGTAAATATTTTCCAGAACGACGACGGAATCGTCAATCAAGCGCGAAAACGCAATAGCCAGGCCGCTTAACACCATGCTATCGATCGTGCGGTTCGCGGCGTGCAGAATAATTACGGCGATCAAAACGGAAAGCGGAATGGAAAGAAAAATTGCGGCGGTTGCGCGTGCGCTTCCCAGAAACATTAAAATCATCAGCATTGTCAACAGAAGGCCGATGCCGCCTTCGCGCATTACCGTATAGATCGCCTGCTTCACAAAAACGGATTGATCGAAAACAACGTGAGTTTTTAATTGAGAAGGAATATCGCGCAGCGTCTGAATCGCTTTTTTCACTCCACTAACGACTTCAATTGTGTTTGTATCGCCACCTTGTTTCAGGATCGGCGTGTACACCGATCTCTGTCCGTTCACGCGAACGATATTGTATTGAAGGGCGGAAGCGTCCACCGCGTGGCCGACATCGGAAACGAAAACCGATTTCGAGCCTTCCGTTTTTATCGGAATATCATTCAGCGCCTGCGCATTCGCAACTTGCGCGTTCGTATAAATATTGAAGTCCAGCGGCCCGATGCGCACATCTCCAGCGGGCAAAATTAAATTGGAAGCGTCGGTGGCGCGCACCACATCCATCGGACTTAACTGGTGCGCCTGCATTTTCACCGGGTCCACGTAAATCATCAGTTGGCGATATTTTCCGCCGTACGGTTGTGGAACTGTGGCGCCCGGAACTCCGGCAATCTGATTGCGAATTTGAAATTGCGCAAGATCGTGCAACTGCGTTTCGCTCAGCCCTTCGCCTTCCACCGTCAGTAAACACACCGGCAAATTTGATGCGTCCACTTTCATCACCACGGGCGGCAGCGTGCCTTCCGGCAATCGCCGCAAATCCGCCATCGCCAAGTTTGAAATTTGCGTGACGTCCGCATTCGCGTCCGTGCCGGGCTTGAAATAAATTTTGATCAAGCTGACGCCGGCCAGCGACCGTGATTCCATGTGGTCGTATCCACTGGCGAAAGTAAAAAAGCGCTCGAAAGTATCGGTGATGTCCGCTTCGATTTGTTCCGGCGGCATGCCGTTATAAAAAGTAGCCACCAGCACGACGGGCATGTTGATGGGCGGAAACATATCCACCGGCATTTGCGAACCGCTAATTAATCCGACCGCCAAAACCATCAGGCAAAGAACAATGATGAAGTATGGGTGCTTCAGCGAAAATGTTGGCATGCTGGTTATTCCTTCCCGCCGGACTCGACAAGTTTCGGCGACACAAGTTCGCCCACGCGGTATTGCGCCTGCTCGCCAAAAATAACCATTTCGTTTTCCTGTAGTCCGGAAACAATTTCCACTTGCGTAGCAGTTTGAAGGCCGAGCGTGACGGCGCGCTGCTCGATGTGATTGCTGCTGTTCACTACAAACACCGTGCCGGCGCTTTCTTTCGCGGACTGCACCACTTGAATCGGAAGAGTGAGCACGTGCGCGGCGGTGTGCAGCGGAATCAGCACGGATGCGTACATTCCCGTCACTAATTCATCCTTGGGATTTGGAACGTGAACTTCGGCGTGCATCGTGCGCGTTTGCTCGTCGATTTGATCGGAAAATCGGACAATAGTTCCCTGGAAAGTTTTTGGAGGATTTGTTAATCGCACCGCAACGCTTTCGCCGATATGAACGTCGGAAACCGCGCGCTCGGGCAGCGGAATCACAAGACGCAGCAAATTATTTTGAGATAACTGGCAAAGCGCGAGCGTATCTTTTCCGGAAGAAGTTCCGGCTGGAAGCAGCGCGCCGGTGAACGCGTAAACTTGCGTCACCACACCGTCGAATGGCGCGGTGATTCGCGCGTACGCAAACAGTGCTTTGTCTTTATCGAGTGCTGCCTTGGTGCCGACCACTCCTTGTTCCGCCGCAGCCAACGCATCCCGCGCTGAAGAAACTCCGGCGTTGGCTTCCAAATCTTTTCCCTGCGCAACATCAACATCCTGCTGCGCCAAAAGATCCGGCCGGGTTTTCTGCACGTCCGCCAACCGCGTGTAAGTTACATGCGCGACGTTGTAAACCGATTCCGCGCGTTTCAATTCTTCGCGCGCGCCTTCCAACGCTTGCTGGCTGCGTTTCACGGACGCTTCGTCCTGCTGAAGTTGCTGTTGCAGCTCGGGAATTTCCAGCACAGCCAGCAATTGGCCCTGCTTCACGTGCATTCCCCAATCGATGTAACTTTTTTGGATGTAACCGGAAACTTTCGCGTAGACCTGAATTTCCTGGAAGGGTTGAAATTCCGAAGCGATCTCCAAATTGCTTGTTAAATCCCGCCGTACAACTTTCACAACCGCGGCGGACGGAGCGTTTGCCGGGTCGTCCATATCTTTCACCGGCGCATTTCCGCAGCCGGCCCAAACTCCGGCGAGAATAAGCAACGCTGCAAGCATCGGCCAACCTGTGCGCTTTAATTGCGCACTCGAACCAATTTTGAAAATCATTCCGCACCTCGCAACTTGTTGGCTTTGTTCAGCGCCTCTCGAAACCCTTCCACTGTGAAATGTTTTGACCGGCACATGGCGATCAATTGTTGTTCGTCACTTACCATTTTTTCCGCAACGGCCGGAATCTTTCCGGCGATCTCGATCGGAACTGTTTGCACGCCGTGAAGGTCTCCGTGCAATAAATCGCCGGGTTGAACTTTCATTCGGCCGACTTCCACCGGATGGCCGAACTCGTAAATGTGCGCGTAGGAATGCGAAACGGAAACGTTCCCGGCGAACATCTGAAATCCCACCGCGCGAACTCCGGGCAAATCGCGCACCGCTCCGTTCGTCGCCACGCCCACGCATCCGAGCGCGAGAAGAATACTCGCGTGAAGTTCGCCGACGAATGCGCCGAGACCCGGACGTGCGTCGGTATCTTCCACAACCACAATTCGCGGCGCCGGAGTTTTGAGGATGTGATTCCACCAGTCGGTGCGATAAAAATAATTGGCGCCTTCCATGGGAGGTTCGGAGGTGCGAACGCGCGCCGTCACCGCGTAACCAACCATGGGCGGAAGCTCGTCGAAAATGCAGTGCACGCTCGAATTTGTAAATCCGATGTTGCGCAGGCGAATGTCAAACGTTTCAATCGCGTTTGCGACGGTGCATGAATCCAATCGCTTCAGCGATTGAATCAGTTCTTTATTTACAGAAAGCGCCATAGGTGTGCTCCTGTATGTATTTGCTAATTCGTATGATTCGCGCCAGAGATGCGGCGATTCGCGTTGAAAGTTTTACTGTTGGAAAACGAACGAGTGACAGCTAGGAATTTACGGGAGGGGAACGGAGAGGACGAAAACTGATTTGCTCAGCAAGTTCTTGCGGAACAATTTCAGGAACATAAGCAGCGCGCGTGGACTGCGGCTGCGTGAGCGGCAGAACTTCGCGAGGCGACGAAACAGTTGCCGGATTCACAACAGCCAGGTGCTGAGCCAGATCGGCGATTTTCACCGTCGTGGAAAAACGCACGGCCTGGGCCGTCTTCGGAAAATAATCGGAATTCTTCGCGTGGACGGCCTGCATGAACAGGCCAACCGCCATAAGCGTTACCGCCAGCGCGTAGACGTGCCGCCGTTTATGGAGTGACTCGCGGATTGTGGCGAACATTTTCACAGCGAAGCGGATACCGTTATTGGCCGTCGGTTTCTTAGATGCATGCCAAGACCGAGCGGGTCGCGTATGTATAAGGATAGACCCGCAAATAAGTGAAATCAAGGCGTGCTACCGTCCCGCGCCTGATATGACACTATTTCCTGTTTAGCGGCGCCGAAACCACTTCGCCTACTTTACCGCCGACATACTTTCCGCGAGCTGCTTCATCATCGCTTCCGAACTGGGATTCTTAAAATCAATTTGCACGGCGCAAACGCTAGTCTTCACCGGAATTGCGACGTACCAATTTACTTCGGGACTGTCCACGGCGACGCTATCGGCCTTGTAAGCGATCCATGCTCGGGTTGCGGAATCCTCAACTACTTTTGTCGGAGGATACAGCATCTCGAAAGTTCCCTTGGCCTTCGCTAGAGTTTGGTTCGGCGAGGCGTGCATGGTCATGCTGGATTTATTGTCCGGCGCGCCGGCGGAGCTGGGCGAAAATTGGTCCACTTTCCAATCCGAAGGAACAGAAATTTGGCAGGTTTTCGATCGGTCGATTAATATTTTCCATCCGTCCGGCGCGGCGGCTTGCGAGATCGTCGACGAGGACAAAACCATCGACACGAGCACGGACGCTGCAATAAATAGAATCGCTTTCGTCTTCATGATTTCTCCTTTGCGCGCGTAACCGGCGGTGATTCGAGTTTCCGTGGTTCGCTTCGCGCGTAATATATAGGCGACAGCCTTGGCGCGCAACGATTGAATGATTCGCGCGGCGGCCGAAAGCCACTGTCGAACGCAACCGCAGAAAGTGCTATCTTAGCCGGCAGAAGTTTCACGCTCAGGCTCAAATCAGGATTCAGCAAATGCCTCACATTCAACTTACTATCAACGCGCACGAACCGTACCCCGGCCTGAAGGTGGCTGTGCTTACAGGCGGATTGACGATCGAGACCGTGGCGTTGTTTAATCACACGCTGCGCGACGACGCCGCGCCAGTTTTGCTTTTGAATCTTTCCAAACTGGACTGGCTGGATTCCGCCGGCGTTGGCTCGCTGGTGCAACTGATGGTGCGGCGCGAAAAAGCGAAAGCTTCACTGGCGATTGCGGAACTTTCTACGCGCAATCAGGCGGTGCTGCAAGTTTCGCAATTGCTACACCTGTTCCGCGTGTTTCCAACGACTGATCAAGCGGTGGAACATTTTGCGCGGCGCGGTGGTTTCACCAGCAAAACGAAAATCGAATCGGTGTAGATTTTTTTATTCATATTGCTGTAACAATCGTTTCATATGCTCCAAAGCTATGCCTAAAACGCTCAGTCTCGAAACAGAAGTATCGCCGCAGCCGAGCGTAAAAGTTATCGCGCTCCTCGGCAGCCTGACGCTTGAAACTGTCGCTCGATTTAATTCGACTCTGCGCGAAGAAACCTCGCCGGTGCTTCTGCTGAATCTAACGAAGCTCGAATGGCTGGACTCGGCGGGAGTCGGAGCGCTGGTGCAGCTTCTGGTGCGTCGTGCAAAAGGGAAAGGCGCGCTGGCGCTGGCCGGACTTTCTGCGCGCAATCACGGAGTACTGGATGTTGCGCACGTCCTAAATTTATTTTCCGTTTATCCAACCCCCGAAGACGCGCTGAAGTTTTTCGCACAGCACGGGTCAATGTCCGCTGACGCGACGGCCTAGGCGTAGAAACCGATTCATCACCAATTGAACGCCGATTCAACACCGCGTGATTTGCGCCGAAACTACTTTCCAATCTTTTCCGGCGCGTACATATATATCCGTGTAGCGGCTTGTGCCGGTTGAACCATCCTTGCGCGTGAACAAACCTGTTGCTTGCACCAGCGCGACGTCTCCGTAGAAACGGACATTCACTTTCTTCAATTCGTACGCGGCAACATCGGGACCTTTCGCCGTCTGAATCAGAAAAGCCGCTTTATCGAGTTCCGCGCCATCCGATTCGATCACCTGAAAATCCTCCGCAAGATGTTGCCGATACCATTCGACGTCAGATTCCATGAACGATCGAATATATTCCTCGTTCAAATGACGCAGTGTATTTTCATCCGAACTTGTGGGTGTTGCTGCTGTTGATGGCATTCTTCCTCCAAGATTTCCGTTTGCAGTCATGCAATTCAGGCGTAGTCTGCTGGCCATACAAAACTTCGCTCTGCGCGTTCTGGGAGAATTTTGCGGCAAAGCGCGCACGTTCTGCAAGGAGATTTGAGATGAAACCACTCACATACATTGTATTTCTTGCGTTTGGATTAACGGCCTGCGGTCAGACAGCGCCGGCGCAAATTTCCACGAATGTCTCGAATGTTGTGATGGCGTCAGGTGCGCTGCAAAAGTGTCTGGGAATTGTGCCCAACTCCGGAAAAATGCCCCACGCGAATCTCTCCAGCGATCCAAATTGCCTGCAACTTCCCGCCTCGAATATTTTCAATCAAGCCGGAGTGAAATTTATGGCGGGCGATCATGCAGGCGCCGCGCAACTTTTAACGGCCGCCGCGAAAGCCGGAAATCCGCTGGCGCAATTGCGTCTCGCAATCATGTACGAACACGCGGACGGAGTTCCGCACGATAAAAAATCCGCGTTCATGTGGTACAGCGCGGCCGCCGCGCAGGGCGAGCCCGCTTCGCAAGCGGAACTTGGCGGATATTACGAAGACGCCGATCAGGTGCCGGAAAATTGGGATTTGGCGGCGAAACTTTATCAGGCCAGCGCGCTGCAAGGCTGGGCGAACGGACAATTTGTGTTGGCGCGTGCGTATCAATTCGGAATCGGAGTGCCGCAAAGCCGTCAAGTGGCGATCGCGTGGTATCAAAAAGCGGCGGCGCAAGGCGGAAGCGCTGGAGCATATTGGGCGCAGTGGCTCAGCTCTCCAACAAACAATATTGGATTCCGAATTGATGCCGAACACGACGCGGTAATCGGCGGCAAGCTGAGGTTCGGATTACTTGGCGGCGATCCCGCTGGGATTTTATTTCATAATTCCGGCCAGCGAAGCGCGTGGCTCGCCGGAGAAACCAGGCAACTCAATCTTAGCGAAGCGACGGCCATGTGGAACGTGAACAAAAGTCAGTACGACGCATGTACAAAAAGTGGAGCGGGAGGTTGTGTTCCACCAGGACCAAAGCCGGGGCAATAGCTTTTGAAATCGGCACGCCGAATTTATTGGCTTTCTTTCACGATGCGTCCATTCAGCGGCTGAACCGGACGCACGTCGTGCGGATAGAGTTTTGCGAACGCGGCGATTTCCTGCGCGGAAATTTCCATTGGAGTTTTCAGCACAAACCAGGTGACGCCTTCGGTGCACGGCGGCGCCGTTTGCGATCCCATGTAGGTGTAATAAGGTCCGGCATTTTCCGCTGAATTGTGTGGAAGCAGGCCAACTGGATTTATTTGCACTCCCGGAATTTCGTGCTCCGCTCCCGCGGTTTGCGGCATATATTGCCAGAGCTGCTGAATCACCGTGTTCGCGCCACCCGCTTTCAATAGGATTGCCACGCCTGCAACTTTTCCGTCAGCGGACGCGTGCATAAAATGGATCACCATATCGGAAGGCTTGCCGTGAATTTGTTCTTCGCTGGGATGATGAAAATGGAATTGCGTTAGTTCGTAGCGCTTGTCTCCCACGATTAGAAAATTTCCATTCCCCGCAGGATAGTTCACACGAACGGCTGTGTAGCCATTGTTGATAATTTTCAGCGGGCCGCTTTTGTATTCAAATCGGATGGCGGGAAGCGCAGATTTTTCCGCGCTTTGAATATCAATCGGAGATTGTTCTCTGCCGGTTTTGCACGCGGCATATTCCGGATCCAGATCGCCCCAATGCTCTGGCCCGAGAGCGCCATCGTAACTCCATTGCGTGCGCCACTGCGCTCGCGGACCATCCGGAAATAAAATCGCGGCGATCATCAGCAACACAATCGTCATCCAAAATTTTCGCACGTTGCACCTCGCTTCGCGCCGCTGAGTCTACCGGCAATAGTATGCCCATCGCGAGACGCTGACAATTCGTTGCGCATCGAATTGTGAATGCAATGCTGCTAACGTGAATGTTGCGCGCTAGTGGGAATTTGTCAACGTGAAGGAGTTGAAAAACGTCGCGGATTTCTCCGCGGCGGCCGCGGCATCATATGACTTCGTAAAAATAAATTGCACCATGTACACGCGTTTTTCAACCAGGATGATTCGTGTCACAAGATTAAAATCTTTGCCCGACGAATTCGTGGTTGCTTTCAGTTCGCGTCCCGGATACCCGCTGAACTGGATCGTTTTTTCCGATTGAAGCGTTCCATTCACGGCCTTCAAGTAGCCGTCGCGCGCCTGGTCGAACGAATAGGCCATCTGCGGCGCCAGATCAAAATATGTCACGTTATAAACCACGTCGCTGCCGGCGTCCGGGTCCGTGCATATTGCAAAATATTCCGTCAACGTTTCGCCCGTGTGGGCCGGCGCATGATCTGTGCTCAATTCCGCCTTGCCGGGAAAAAGTACGGAGTAGCGGCCTTCGGGCGAATTATAAGCCGTCCATCCCGGCGGCACTTTTGGGCCGCACGCAAAGGCCGCGCCCATCACGAGAATTAATAATGCGGCCGCAAGCGCCCTCATGAATTTCCTCCCACGAAGTGATGTGACCATCTTCGCAGAAGGCGCGAACTTTTCCGACGAGATTTTGCGGCGATATGAAAATCAACCAGTGCTAATTACGAACGCGCTTCAGCGGCGCAGGCTAAATTAAGTAGCAGGCGTTGATCGACCATCACCGCCAGGCAGCACGTGCAGACGTCCATTTCTTTTCGCGCCCAGCCGCCGACGGCCGGCAATCCGCCAAGCATTTTCATCGCGGAGTAGTGAACTCGCAGGCGCCACACGGTATTAGGAACCGCTTTCACGTCGGGCATTAGCCGATGAAGGCTGAGCAACTTGCTGAAATCTTCCGCGCGCATGGCGGCGTTTTGAAATCCTGCGGCGACGAAGAACTTTTCCGACAGCGGCTGCGCGGCCATGCCATCCAGCAGCGCGCGCCAGTAGCCGACGAAGAACTGCGCTCCAGCTGCGATCGATGCAAACAACATGAGTGTGCTGAGCAAAGTCTATGGTTCCTCGTAGACCCACTTTGCCGATTCGCACAGTCCGGCGCAATGGCGCATCGGTACCATCCAATAGTTTGGATTTCAGCCGGCGGCGCGAATGACGCCGATTTCAATCACAGCTTGGAAGCAATTTGCAGCGCCAACGTTTTTTCTATTGCCTCTTTTTTGTCCACAGGCATCGCATGAGCATACACGCTGACCTTAAACGACACAGCGCCCTTCTTGACGAACATGACCGCCATGGTGTCGATGACCTGATAATAGGCGTCGTCTCCAACGCCGCTGACCGGCGTAATTACAACGCTCTTCGCCGCGCCCAATCTTTTTCCGCCATCGAACATATCCGCAGGTTCCAGCAAAAGAGTAATGGAGGCAATAGTCTTCGCGTCGTTGCCGGACGGAGTCCAGGCGCACGTCTTCTTAGATGTCGGCGCCACGTACGTTCCTGCGCCGACGGAAACTGACGCCGCGGAGCTTACTTGTGCGGCGCTAAGAAGCGAACAAGCGTCATCGGTAGCTGCTCTCGCTGACGGAGTGATCGCAGCAGAAATGACGACGATTGCCGCGCCGACAATCAAGTTGACGAAAAATTTGCCGCGGTGGATTTTCTTCGAGAGCATATCGTAAGCCTCCTATGTGGACGAAAAATGCGGACTGGTGCGCGTATTTTACTCCGGGATGTTTGCGTTTTGCCACTCGCCGACTATCGTCGGATTAAGGCTGCGGCTGCGTCGGAGCAGTGGAGCGAAGATTCTCGAAGGCGTGGCCTTCGCGCCAGTGTTGCGGGAAATGGTTCTCGTAATCGGAAAGGCCGGTGCAGATACGGCGATGGAAAAAGTCAAAGCCGAAATCCTTCATTTCTTCCTTGGCCTCCTCGGCAGACCAACCTTGCTCGGCCATGCGATAGGCGGCAATCATCATGCCGGTGCGGTCATCGCCGTAGTGGCAATAAACAAAAACTTTTTTTCCGGGATTATCGCGAAGCAACTGAAGGAACTTGGCGAAGGTATGATCCTCGGGAAAAGAACACTCCCAGAACATGGAAACGTACTGCATGCCCAAGCGCTCGACGGGCTTACGCAGGTCCTTGTACTTGCCCTCCGAGCTGATCACGATGCTGACGCCCATTTTCGCGAGGCACGCAAGACCCTCCTCCGTAGGACGTCCGCCGCGAAACAGTGTGGGAGTGATCTGCGCGAAGTTTTGCAGACCGGAAAAGTTCTGCTTCGCCGGGATGGCGTGACTCGAGTTGGAATTCGAGCCCGCATTGGCATTAGAACCCGCCGAGCCACTCGCTGTGTCGTCACCCTCCAAAGGAGCGCACGATTCTCCCGGATGAATCGCGCCCGTTTCCGCGGACGGCGTTTGCGAAGCACGCTCTTGCAGAGCGGCAATCTCCGGCGCAGAAGCGCGCATAGGAAGCGACGAGGCCAGCGCCAAAGCTGCGGTTACGAGAGTTAGGACGGCTACGAAAAAAGCGATGGAGCGTTTGCGTTGGCGTGACATAGTTAAATGTTTGATGCTACAGAGCGACGCAATGTGCCGCTTCAAATTGCACGGTTTCTAGTTTGGGCTAGCTGGCTTCGATAGATTTTTGGAAGCGCTGCAACGACTAGCCGCTCGCACGAGTTATTCACCGTCCAATACTTTTGCGGCGGCAGCGACTTGAGCGTCAAATTCGGCTCTGGTTGCTGGGAGTGGCTGCGGTTCAGCTTCGGGTTTATTTTCAACTTCAGCTTCGCCTTCCTGTTCGTCTTCGGATTCTTCTTTAGATTTCACTTCAGCTTCTTCGTTGTCATCTTCGTCGTCTTCATCATTGCCCCACATGGTGTCCATCGATTCTTTGATAATTCTGAGTTCGTAGTCTTCACCGCCGACGAGAAGTGTTTCGCGGCGGACTCCGTCGTGGCTAGAGAGCAGCAGTTGGCAAATGTAGGAGATCGCGTTGGCATTGCGAAGAGGGATACGGTTTTCCGCAACGAGTTTAAGAAGTTTCCCGAGTACTTCGGTGACCGCAGTGTTGGTGCGGAAGTCGTCCATCTCGCCGATGAGATCCTTCGTGACAGATTTGGCGTCGAGGAATTGTTGCTCCATTTGAGCGTGAGGGAGACAGAAGGCGGAGTAGCCGGAGGTTCGGGAGGTGTCTCGGGAAGCGAAGGCGCGGCAGCGCCGGCCTGAGGCGGCGACGTATCTGCAACGGGTGTCGATGACGATTTCGGTGCTGGTTTTTGCGGATGGTTCGGGCGACATTTTTGGGATCTCCTTTTTTGGCGGTGCAAGATTTGGGTTCAAAATTCAAAATCTCCGGAGTGCGAGAACAAAAACAAATTCAAAGACAGCGGGCGACCTGAAGGTGGCCCCCAAACGAAATCAAAAGCAGAAGCGTGCCGGCCTGAAGGCGCGGCGCTACACGGTCAAAGTCAACTTCACACAGGCTGAAGTCCGTGAACTGATACCCCCCTCCCCCTGTTTTGTTATGAATATCAAAACAAAGGAGTTACGGACGCGAAACATGCTAAGAATATCAATCTAAAGGACTTAGTGAAGCAGTAGTTGCCGGGACGTGAGGACCACGTGGGCCCTTCAATCCGCGAGGGCTAGCCCTTAGACGCATGGGCTTGCTTGAGGCTAACTTTGCTTCATGAGTCTCGTTCTAAAGCGGAGTGGGTGAGTTCCTTCTGAAGTGTCCTGGCTTCGGTAGAGCGTTCTCCTCTAGCTTCGTCAGGGTAAAGAAGTGAATTCACAATACTCTTTGAAGGTAGCTTGTGAAGCGAGTTGCGTCAAGTACCTGATTAGGCAACCATTGGAAATAAATTCGCAAAACAGTTCGGGGAAAAGTTTTGGGAGTATTCGAATGGATGGGGAGAATTAAACACGAAAACTGAAATCCGGGAGGAATTGAAAATTAGATTGGTGGGAAACAGATGTAAGCACCCTGAGGCAACATCACATCGCGTGCAAGCGTGTGCTAACCGCCGCACTAATTCGGCTTGCTGATGATTTCGCGAGCCTCTACAACGATCGCGGCTCGATGTTCCTTTAGCCACGCGATATCGGCGGCGTTCTGGGACTCTTTAACTTGCTTGGTAACTGTTCGGTATTTCCGCTGGAGCGATTGAAACTGTTTCTCGTAAGGTGTCATTTGGAAAGCATAATTCAGTTCTTTAGCGGAATGCTGTACTGCTTTGCACAGTGAGAGACGGTTCGCCGTTGATTATTTTTGTTCTTCTAGTTTCCTGCCTGCTTCAGCGAGCTTTTGATATTCCATAGAAAGAACACCAATCTCGTTTACGAGTCTTTTATATTCGGGTGTGTCGGTTTTTGTGCTTCTGAGCTGCTCCCATAATTGTTCAATGCGCGTTAGCTTTTCAATGGCTTCGTTCGCGTATCGCCGCATGTCTCCTCCTTATTTATTTTAGTGCCGCAGGGCTGCAGCCGAACGCACCCTGTCGGCAAAGACGACACCGTTTGAGTGCCGCAGGGCTGCAGCCGAACGCACCCTGTCGGCAAAGACGACACCGTTTGAGTGCCGCAGAGCCGCAGCGGATCGCGCTCTGTCGGCAAGGACGAAACTGTGGCCCGTTCCAAGTGCCCCCGCATTTTAACTAATCTCGGAGATATTTTGCGGAAAATTCCGGCCGCCAATTCCCGCAAATTTGTACCGTTCAGAACTTAAGTATATAAATCCCATTCGACGGGCAGACGTAACTGCTGAGGAAGAACTATGGTGCGCTGCGGAATTGGGCTGCGGACAAAGCCGCTCGCCAGTACCGATACAACACAGCGGCACAGATGGAACGAGATTAGTCGGAATCGAGTTCGGAATTGCTATAGCGTCATCGCCTCGTGAGTTCCCTAAAACGATTTTACGATTTGGAGCGCGAATACTGTAAAGTGAGCTCGCAGATGGCGGGCGCTGTCAGCACGCTGGAACTCGCCACGCTAGTGAAGCGTCGGAAGTCGTCTTTTCCGACAGAGCGCGTTCTGCTGCGGCTCTGCGGCACTCAAAAACATGAAAATCGTTGGCGAAGCCCGCGAGATTGTGAATAAACTAAACACTCCAAATCCGCTTTGGTGCGGCCTGCGGTAAGTTGAAGTTCCATACCGCCGGAGAAGAGGACGGAATGGCAACACGTACAAAAACGAAATGGATATCGCCGCCAAACGAAATCGTCACTGCATTTGAGGCGGGTGTGCGGTTTGGAAGAAAAATGGAGCTCAGGTACCCGCGAAGGTTCCCGTTGTGGTCGGACGCGGAGTGGCAAAAAGCGTTGACGAAAGCGTTAAAGCCGCCGGTGCGAACAACCGCTATTCGCTAACCATCAATCGAACTACTTCTTTGAAAGCTCGCCGTTGAAATGGCTTTCGACATCTTCACGGCTGAGCGGATTTTTTGCGTTCGTCAATACGACTGAAAGGACAATCTCATCTCCCGCAAGCTGCGCGGTGATGAACGCGCTGTCCTCGGGCAGTTCCTGATAGACGAACTTCACTTTCCTGCCATCTGAAAGGGTTCTGATCCATGTTTCCTCAGGCATGTTCGCAACTCTTCAGCCGGCCGGCGATTTACTTTCTATGTTTGGAAGAAGGATGGCGCTTGCGGTCTATCGAGGCCAAGTAGGCCGTGATTGGCTTCAGATGTTCTTCGAGGGCAAGCCTTAGGAATTCAGCGCTTTTTTGCTTTGCGTTTCGTGGAAGCGGCTTGGGTAAGCGCTTCATGGGCGCATGCTAGCACCAGAGGTGAGGATTAGATATAGAACGCTCCGAAATCAAAATGAGGCGGTGGCCACCCGCTCAAAGACGGGGCACCCGGCAATGGAGCTATTTGGAAGATTTTTTCCGCGCGCGCGGTTTTTTGGCGGCACTGATGTAGACGTTGTTTCCGATTGTCGTGAAGAGGACGAAATCGCCGGGGCCGACACCGAGACCGCGGCGGACTT
>Ga0209624_10001520_pt1 | contig 18088 bp, 9 predicted proteins | sample JacPinW_OM2H0_O1_FD_188565 | JGI IMG/M metagenome (GOLD analysis project Ga0209624, IMG submission 188565) | Forest soil microbial communities from Algoma, Ontario, Canada - Jack Pine, Ontario site 1_JW_OM2H0_O1 (SPAdes) (version 2) | ecosystem: Environmental > Terrestrial > Soil > Boreal...
ACTTAGGATCTGGCGGGTAAAACCGTGGGGGTTCGAGTCCCCCCTTTCGCACCAACAACTTGCAACGCCTCGAACTTCCCAATGTTTTTCATTGTGCCCGATTTTGCACCCGCCCCGACCGGGTTGTTCGACGCTTGAAATCGACACGCCCATGGTGGCCAGCGGCGCGAACGCACGCTCGATTGCGTCGGGCTTGAGGATGGATGTATCGCTGCGTGATCGTGATGGAGCTGTGGCCCCCAATGCGAGCCAGCGTGAAAGCATCGCAGCCAGTATATGCGAAGTTTGAGTCAGATCCGAGCGGCTGGAAGTATGCCAACGTCCGAGTGTCTGTTTTCCTTGCCAGAGCCCAACCATCGAGCAAAAGGTTCCTCTCGTCGCCCGTTTCCGACAGTTGCCGTACAAGTCTGATGTCGGAAAGTAAAGTGTATTGGCGTGAAGCAGCCGCGATTTCCCGGACCTGTTTCCCTCGGGTCTATAATCAGTTCAATCTTCACTTATGTCCATTACTGACAGACTGCCTTCGCTCCGCAGTAATTCGCTATACCACCCAATCCGCAACGCGTATCTGTGCCTTTTCAAGCATGAGTTCTGGAAGTCGACGATACGCGATGTGAGGCGTTTCTATTCAGGATTCGTAGGACCCGGCGATCTCGTATTCGACGTTGGCGCAAACATCGGCACGTATTCGAAGATGTTTCTTTCGCTTGGCGCGACCGTGGTGGCGGTTGAACCGACGCCATCATTGATTAAGGACCTTCAGAGGATTCCAAGACTCAAGGTCGAGGGTTGCGCTTTGGGAGACGCTGACGGAGTTCTGCCTCTATCAGTGTCGAACTTGAATCTTCTGAACAGCCTCGTTCCCGGTTGGGAAAAGCAAATTGCCGGAACGCATGACGGGCAAGTCGTAAACGTCCCCGTGACTACGCTTGACGCCCTGATTGCGAAATACGGAGTGCCGGACTTCATCAAGATTGACGTTGAAGGATATGAATCCAAGGTTCTAAGCGGTCTGTCGAAGTTGCCGAAATATCTAAGTTTCGAGTTTCACGCGGCCGAGATCGAAGCAGCGATTGCGTGTGTTAAGCGACTGCAAGGATGCCAGTTTAATTACTGCTTCGGCGAGCCTGGGCAACTCGCGCTCCGCGAGTGGGTTACAGAAAAAGAAATTTGCGATCTTCTTCGAAGTCTGCCAAGGGATTGGCAGCAGTTCGGAGACATATTCGCGGCTCGAAACGGGACATCAGGCGGCAGAAGATCGTCCGTTGCCGAACCCTCCACTCCGCCTGTCCCATCAGGGTGAGGTTGTCTCCGGTACATTCAAACCCCTGATGAGCGGCCCTGTGCGCAGGGTTTCGTAGCCGGAGCCTCGCGGGTGTGCGCCCAGGATCTGGCGGGTAAAACCGTGGGGGTTCGAGTCCCCCCCTTTCGCACCAATATTTTAGGGCCAACCTTGTTTTTGGTCCTTGGTCGTCCGCAATTTTGTGCCGGCCCCGCTAGGCCGGAACTTCAAGACTTCAATACTTCAACTCCTTGCGACTCTCGACAGCTTGGTAACCCGTCCGGTTTGGTTCCAATCAGACACGAAGATGTTTGCCTGGAAATCGATGAAGCATCCGTGCGCTGCGCTGAACACGGCGGCATTGATCGCGTGCGGATCAAGGTCGTACTTCGCCCACTGCGATTTCTGCGGATTATCGCCAACGAAGGCGACAGGAACATTGTCTCGGTCAAGAATCGTGGCGCGTCCTTCCAATTCCGAAACCACAGCATAGTCGCCGTGAAAGCTCACCTGGCAGGGTCTACGAAGATGCTGGGTAACCGTGCGTACGTAGCGGCCATCCAGATCGAAATGGCAGAGACGGCGATTCTCACGATCACAGACCAGAAGAAGCGGTTGATCGTAGCGCGTGTCGAGTGAGAGGCCATGGCTGCAATCCAACTGGCCGTCGCCACTGCCCTTTCCCGAGTAGCTCGCTTTATAGTTTCCATTCTTATCGAAGCGGAAGATGCGCGAATCGCCATAGCCATTGGCGATAAAGACGGAGCCATCCGGGGTCGGCAGGGCCGCCGTAATGCGCCATTCATTGGGGGACTTGAAACCGGCTTCCGGAGGAGCCGTAATCTTCAGCACGACGTTGCCATCGGTTTTCATCTTCATGAAGAGCCAGTTGTCCGAGGGCGTGCCCTTTTGCACCGTGGCATATATGTATTCTTCGCCGCCCTCAGTGGCAAAGACGAGCGAGTGAACCTCGGGATATGCGGTAGCGATCTTCCGGAGCAGGTGGCCTTCGGAGCTGTAGATGAGAACGCCGGTGTCACTCTGCGTGCTGACGTAGATATTTCCGGCCTTGTCCTGGGCTATCGCGCCATGCGTGCCACCGAACCGTGTACCTGAGGGCAACGCTCCCCAGCCTGATACAACGGCGTACGTCCATTCCCCGTTGCCAGTGAGTTGAACAGGCATAGAGGAGGAGCGTGAGGAAGCCGAAACCGTGCGCCCGGACGCGAGTGCCGCGATTCCCGCCCCGGCAAGAAATGTGCGCCGACGCATGTTCGTCATTGTGTGCTCCGGAGAGTCGTGTTCGCGGGCTCGGAAGCTGGCTCCGCAAGCGTGTCGAATAAATAGATGTGACGCAGGTTCGGCATGTTTTTCAACGGAATCAGTGTATCGCTCGTCACCTTCGTTCCACTCAGGTTCAGGTACGAGAGGTGGGAGAGTGAGGTCAGTTTTCCCAGGGACTTGCCGGTAACCGCAGTTCCTTCCAGATGAAGAACGCGCAAATTCGTGAACTTGCTGAGTGTGTCGAAGCAGGCGTCGGTCACGGCGGTGCGTCCGAGTTCGGCCTCGACGATAAATGGAGCAAATCGCTGGAACTGGGCGAGCTGAGCGTCGTCAAACTTGGAGGCTACATCAATCGTTCTGAGAATCAGGCCGTCGGATGGCTTGGCAGAAACTGCGACCAGTTTTACGCCCTCCGAACTTTGCATCTGCCGAATCTCATCCATCAGATTGCTGTAGTCATTCACGGGTTGAAACGGCAATTCCGCGTTCTCCGCGACAGTGGCAATTCCTGGAACGCTGGTCGCTGTGGGCGAAGCGCCGGCGAGAATCCAGGCGCGGAGAGCCGCAATTTCTGTAACGGACAAAGGGGTTCGCCCTTCGGCCGGCATGAAGTGCCGGTCACTTGGGGAAAGCGTGACCCGCTGCAGCATGAGACTGCGATCCGGATTTCGCGGCGCAATCACAGATCCGTCCCTGCCTCCCTTCATCAACAGTTCATAGAAATCAAGGCGAAGGCCGGCCTGCTCTTTGCTGGATCCATGACACGCCACGCACTTGGCATCCAGGATCGGATGAATCGAGCGCATGTAGATCGAGCCTACGTAAGCAGCGTCGGAGGCGGCGGACGCCGTTGGAAAAAATCGTGCCAGAGGGGCCGGCATATAGCGCGTCAGGTAGTCGCTTCCATGAGTGAGCGAACCCCCTTGATGCGCCGTCCATATCAGCGTGAGCAGGCTTACTACGAGCAGCGCGGGATAAACCCGTGGAAGTTGCCCTGCGGCCCACGCGGGTCGAACGACAACGCACGCCAGCAATTCAATGAGGAGCACGATACCGCCCCACATGTGACGCGTCACAGTTACGCCCATGACGCCGCTTCCGTATGCCAGCAGGATTCCGAAGACAAGAGTTAGCGCACCCGTGGCCAACGCCAAACGCAATACGAAACCCGCAGCTTCGCGCAAACCGAGCCGGGTCGTCCCGGCCATCTCGAGAAACGGCAGTAGCACGAGCATGCCGATCGGCAGGTGCACTAGCGTGGGATGGAAGCGGCCCAGAAACTGAAGCCAGTCCGCATGCTGACGTCCGTCTAGACGGAAAAGAAATGGCAGGAGCAAGAGAACAGCGGAGGATCCTAGCACGACAGATCGCTGGGCTAGCGTAGAACGCGTCCATAGTCCGCGAACTTCCGTGAGTCTTGGGACAGAGATCACGCCAGCAATCCCTGCACGACAGAAGCCTCGACGGGGCTGGTCAACTTTTGATCGAGGCCCTGAAATTTATAAGTGAACTTGCTGTGATCGATGCCAAGACAATGAAGGATGGTCGCATTGAAGTCGCGGACGTGCACGGGATCCTTCACAATGTTATAGCTGTAGTCGTCGGTCTCGCCGTAAGTAACGCCAGGCCGGACGCCGCCGCCCGCCATCCATGTGGTATAGCATCTGGGATGGTGATCGCGGCCGTAGTTATCCTGTGTCAGGCCGCCCTGGCTGTACACCGTGCGCCCGAATTCTCCTGCCCAGATTACGAGCGTGTCATCGAGCAGGCCCCGCCGTTTGAGATCCGTGACCAGCGCGTACGCGCCGCGATCCGTTTCCTGGCACAATATGGGCAGCATTCCGACGGCGTCGTTGTGGACGTCCCATCCACGTTTATAAATCTGCGTGAAGCGCACCCCGCGCTCAGCCATTCGGCGCGCGAGCAAACAGTTATACGCAAATGTGCCGGGCTGCTTGGCTTCTGGTCCGTAAAGATCCCAGGTGGACTGCGGTTCCTTGCTCAAATCGGTGAGTTCCGGGACCGATGATTGCATCCGGAAAGCCATTTCGTACTGCGCAATGCGCGCGTTTGTTTCGGGATCGCCGATCTCGGCCAAAGTCTGGCGATTAATCTGTTCGACGGTGTCGAGCATTTCGCGTCGTACTTCGCGGTCCACGCCGGCGGGATCGTCGAGATAAAGCACGGGATCGGCGCCGGACCGCAGTCCCACGCCTGCGTATTCCGAAGACAGAAATCCACTGCCCCACAAGCGTGACGACACCGGCTGGTTGTTCTCCTTGGGATTCGTTTTCGTCTGGAGAACAATAAAAGCTGGCAGATTGTCGTTCATGCTGCCGAGGCCATAGGCCAACCACGCTCCAAGGCACGGTTTGCCGGCATTCATGTTGCCCGTATTGATGAGCATGATCGCGGGCTCATGATTGATGGCATCGGTGTTCATGGTTTTGATGATGGTGAGGTCGTCCACCATGCGCGCCGTGTTGGGCAACAGTTCGCTCACCCAAGTCCCGGTCTGTCCATGCTGCCGAAAAGGCCAGTGGGATGGTGCTACTGGGAAATGCGCTTGACCGGCAGTCATGCCAGTCAACTGCTGGTTGCCGCGAACGGAATCGGGCATGTCCACGTTGAACTGAGAAGCGAGGCTCGGCTTGTAATCTAGGAGATCCATTTGCGGCGGGCCACCCGACATAAAGAGATAGATGGCACGTTTTGCCTTAGGCGCAAAATGCGGCAGACCGAGGTCGTTTCGTTTATCGACCAAGGGTGCCTTGACATCCGCCCCGGCAGCAAAGCTTCTAATGCCCGTTTCACTAAAGAGTCCTGCCAGCGCGGCCCATCCCAGCACCTTGCCAGAGCGACCGAGGAAGCGCCGGCGCGTCTCGATCGCAGCCCACTCCCGCTTCATCGCCGTAGGGATGGGAAGCTCCAATGGAGTTACAGGATTTTCGCAATCCGTACAAAGTGGATGTTGCTTCATATCGATCCCCTACTATTTATTAACGGTCTCATCCAGATTCAGCATCTCCGTGGCAACTATCGTCCAAGCGGCTAATTCCGGCACTGGAATGGAGGTATCACGTTTCTTCTCACCAATCTCCACGAGAGAGCGTGCCGCTTTTGGGTCTGCTTCATAATGTTGTTGCATCTGGCGCAACGACGTCTTGAGCGCAGCTGCCATAGGCGCCGGCGCGTCACGAGAAAGCATGATCTCACTGATGCGATTGATGCGCTGCTCCGCATCTGGTCCCGCCTCGCGGATCACGCGCTGCGCCAGGGCTCGGGCCGCCTCTACCCACTGCTCGTCGTTCATGGTCACTAGCGCTTGTAGCGGCGTGTCGGTGCGCTGGCGGCGGGTACAGACTACATCGCGCATCGGCGTGTCAAAGGTATCCATGTCCGGCAACGGCGCCATGCGTTTTACGTACGAATACATGCTGCGGCGGTAAAGGCTGTCGCCGTGTTCCTCAACGTAGCGCACGGTATCGCTCGACGGGTAGCTCACCTCTTCCCAGATATTGGGAGGCTGATAGGGCTTTACGCTTGGGCCGCCGATCCTCCTTACTAACAGTCCGCTGGCCTGGAGCGCGATATCGCGCAACATTTCCGCATCCATGCGGAACCGCGGCCCATGCGACAAGAGCAGATTCCTGGGGTCCTTGGCTAGTTGCTGTGGATTCGATTTTGCGCTTTGCCGGTACGCAGCCGACATGACCATCAGCTTGTACATATGCTTGATGTTCCATCCACTCTCGCGGAATTCGACGGCAAGCCAGTCGAGCAGCTCGGGATGAGTGGGCCTCTGGCCCATGATGCCGAAGTCTTCGGTAGTTTCGACGATGCCGGTTCCGAAAAGCTCATACCACATGCGGTTTACCGTCACTCTCGCGGTGAGCGGATTGGCGGGACTCACGGTCCACTTGGCTAATGCAAGGCGATTGTGAAGGTCGCCAGGTGGCAATGGCGGTAGAAAGTGCGGCGTGTTGGCCTCTACCCGTTCTGTGCGCGCGGTGTAAACGCCACGAGTCAGAACATGTGCGTAAGCGAGCGAAGGCTTTTCCCACGAAACTTGCGTGAGGTCGCCGCTCTTTGAGAGCTCATCAAGCTGTTTGTCGAGGGGATCAATCTGACGTTGAATTGCCTGATACGTAGGATCCACATGATTGAGATAGAACTCGCTCATCACATGCCACTGATCTGTGGTCCACTGCGAAGCAGGATGCGATGCAACTTCCTCGGCATAATCCTCGACCGGAAGGCGATCAACTTCATTGGGGCTGAGAGAGCGCGTATAGAGACGGACGTCCTGATAGCGAACGTCCTTGGCGGGATGCTCCTCCGGATGGCGCCAACCAAGTTGCAAAGGAGCCTGCGTGCGGATGGTTGCGCCGTCCAGGTTGTCGCTGACAACGCGAGTTGCAATTGCGCTCCCATTGACGAAGATCTTGATCCCCGCAGCGCGACCGGAACCGTCATAAGTAAAGAAGATGTGCTTCCACGCGTTGTCCAAAGGCATGGGAGTAAGGGAAACGACACGGATCGCGATAGTCGAGGTCGTGTCTTTGGGCAGCTCTCCGGGCGACGGCTTTTTTACTTTTGCTTCAGCTTTGGCTTTCGCCTTGTCTTTCTTGGCCGCTTCTTCCTCAGCCTTCTTTTGTTCAGGCGGCTTGTTGGCCGACAAATCCTTCTTGCTGAGGTCCTGCGGAGTCGGATAGTTGAACGGTTCCTTTAATTCGGGCTCCTTCTCGCGCTGTCCTTTGTTCTTCGATTTCTTTTTCTCCGTCGGGTTTAAACCTTTGGGCATTTGGTTGACCAATGCCACGCTCACGAATCCGTCATCGGTGGCGAGCTCCCAACCTCGGTCGTGCTGAGTCGAATCCATTTTCGAGAGCAGGGTGCCAAAACTGCCGGGATGAGAGGGCGCGGCACGGAACATAAACCAACCGCCGGATGAGAAGGCTTGGTTCGCCTCATAATCGCCAGCCTGTCCAAGGAGCACGCGCGTGCTGGACTGCATGCGAAAGTCCGGCCAGAGCCACGTGGTCTCGCCCCATTCTCCCTTCAGAGTAGAGGTATGGAAGCTGGCAGGCTGGGCGTTTGGTGCGCTGTTTCTTAATTCGTCCCCGCTGCCTTCATCGAGTCGAAGACGTATCACAAGTCCATTCGGAGAGACTGCTTGAGGAGCGCTATTGCCGGAAGCGAGCCACTTGGCGACTAAGCGGTGACTCTCGCGCCGCATGTCGTTCAACTTGGCTTGAAGATCGGAGCGCTGCGCCAGCACGCGGTTATACGCGTCCTGGTTTTGCGCTGTGGGAACGCGTGCAACCGGTGCCCAAACCGGACGATCGTCATTGAATGGCTTCTCATCCAGATTGTTGAAAAATGCGCTCAGCGAATAAAAATCGTGCTGTGTGGTGGGATCGAACTTATGGTCGTGACACACCGCGCACCCAACGGTTAGCCCCATGAAAGTGGCGCCAAAGGCCTCAGTGCGCTCGCGGGCAATGTTGACCTTCAACTCTTCGGGGATGGTTCCGCCTTCATTGCTGCTCACGCCCAACCTGACGTATCCGCTGCCGATCAACGGGTCGAGATTTTTCATCGGCAACAGGTCGCCGGCAATCTGCTCCGTGGCGAACTGGTCAAAGGGCTTGTTGGCGTTGAACGAACGAATCACATAGTCACGATAAGGCCAGATATCACGGCTGTTATCGAAGTGCAGTCCATACGTGTCCGCATAGCGGGCGTAGTCGAGCCAGTAACGAGCGCGCTGCTCGCCGAATGTGGGTCGCGCCAAGAGTCCGTCCACCAGATGTTCATAGGCATCGGGTGAGGTGTCATTTATAAATGCGAGCACTTCTTCAGGAGTAGGCAGCAGGCCGGTGAGGTCGAGCGTGACCCGCCGGATCAGAGCTGTCTTTTCTGCTTCAGCAGAAGGATGAAGCCCCGCTAGCTGCATTTTCGTTAGGACGAAGTCATCGATTGGTGTTTTCACCCACGTTGCGTCGTCATGTGGCGTCGGAACCTTCGGACGCTGGGGCGCTTCAAAGGCCCAATGCGGACGGTACACTGCTCCTTCCCGAATCCATTCTGTGAGAGTTTCGATCTCGCCCGCGCTCATGGGCTTCGCCTCTCCCCGGGCAGTCTGCGGCATCAGGTAGTGAGGGTCTTTTGATTCGATCCGCTTTACTAGCGCACTCTTTTCAGGATGTCCAGGAACAATCGCGTCAGGATGCTGAGGGCGTTTCCTCAGCGCCCATTCCTCGAGGTCAAGGCGAAGACCGGCCTTGCGCATTTCAGGATCTGGGCCATGACAACTGAAACAGCGGCTCGCTAGGATTGGCTGCACGTCCTGATTAAAATCCAGTCGGCGGTTGGCAGTGCGACGACAGCCGAGGCCGGAGCCCAAAACAACGCAAGCCAGAAGCCAAACGAAGGCCAGCTTTGTATATCGATACGGCTTTTGTGGTGCCTGGCTGATGTGCTCAGCCTCCAGGAAACGCGGTGTCACGGCAGGGATCTCTGACTCCACAGATCAGAACATTGTATTGCTGATTTCCCGAGGATCTAACAAAATCCTCATTCCTCAACTAGAACGTCAGCCGAAGCGCAAGCTGCCCGATGCGGGGAGTTGCTCCACGAAAGCTGCCCGTTGTGGTGATCTGGCCGAAGGTCGGACTGTTGATGTTAGCCGCGCCATCCGCGAGGGTTGGTTGAGCGAACTCTGGGTGATTGAGAGCGTTGAAAAACTCGGCGCGAAATTCCAGCTTGACCCTCTCCGTGATCAGGGTGGTCTTCGCGAGAGCGATATCGAGATTGATCAACGTTGGACCGCGCAGCACATTGCGGGCGAGGCCGTAGGTTCGGTCGGCTGGGTTATTCACGGGATCGAGTTGCCGGAAGCAGGGATTGGGAAAGCCTCCGTCGAAGTACGAATTGTTCTCGAGTGGCACGTTGGAAAAGCTGTTGGGATCAAAGATGAAGTTGCCTGTGACTGGTGTCGTGGTGACTTGGCAAATCGTGCCCGTAGGGTCGGTTCCGTAGGTGATCTCATTAATCGTCCGCACCGTGCGGGGATCAAATGTGCGTATGGGCGCAACCACGGCGGCGCGCGAAAGTGACGGGTCGCCCGCTCCCGAAGAGCCTGGGTTCAGTGGGTCGGTCGCATCGGGCAGCTGTGCTGAAATGTCGAATGGGAATCCGGTTCGATACGTCAGGATTGGATAGAAACTCCAGCCTTTCGTGAGACGCTTCGGCCCGGTCGCCCAGGCGCGATCGAAAGGTAAATCCCATCCTCCACTCAGGCTGATGCGATGCCTGACGTCGGAATCGCCTGAGGCATAAAAAAGGCGAGGACTGTAGAAAGGTACGGCAGAATTACGCTGCTCGAAGCCGGAAGCGTTATCGATGTTATGGCCGTACGTGTAGGCAAGGGTGTAATAGATCGTTCCCAGGCGGGAGTCCTTGGGTTGCCGTGTCAGGCTCACTTCCAGAGCGTTGTAGTTCGCATTGGAAACATTCTGAAATTCAGGGAGCGCTCCGTAGCAGACCACACCCAGGTCGTTCCCACAGTTGCCGCTGGCGCTGTTAAGCAGTCGATTCGTACTGCCCAGAGCCATGGGGTTGATGTCTTTCAGTGATGTCAGTCCACGCCCTGTGCTGCCCACGTAATTCGCCTCCAGAACCGTGTCGGCGAGAAGGGTCTGCTGGACGCTGAGGTTGTACTGATAGACGTAGGGAGTGCGCAGATGCGGGTCGTCCAGAAAGATCGCACCGGTGGTGTTGACGGGTAGAAAGGGAGCAAAGTCGATGTTTGAGGCAGGCGGCTTCGACGGAAAACTGTTAGCCACGCCCAAACTGACGCAGTCGCCCGCGAGGTCATAGTTGCAGGCATTCTGGAACGGATTGCTCATGTAAGTCAGCGGCGCCGTGACCGGACAACCGCTATTGGAATATTCACAAGTTGGCGGCAAGAAGTTCGGCGAATTGTAGTAGAGTCCCGCACTGCCTACGAACGGAGGCTGGCCGTTGAACTGAAGATTGTCTTCGCCTTTCAGTATGTCATAGAAAATTCCGCCTCCGCCGCGAACGCTGGTCTTACCGGTTCCTGTTGGGTCCCAGGCAAATCCGAAGCGAGGCGCGAAGTTTTTCTTGTCGGGGAAGTTCGTGCCGGTTGGGGCTCCGCGGTCGCCTGGAAAAACCAATCCCGGCGGCGCGTTGACGAATCGCTGCGACTGAAGCCCGGGAATCACCGAAAACGAGCGCCCCTCGGTGTCGAACTTCGGTGAATTGTATTCGTAACGCAGTCCAATGGTTAGGACGAGGCTCTTTGTTGCATGCCATTCATCCTGGCCAAATAGATAAGTGCTCTTGCTCCGAATGTTGGAAGGCGCGAGCGCGTTTTGGAAGTACGCATCGGGGACGCCGAGCAAGAAATCTGCGAAATCATTTCCCGAGGCTGTGCTCGTGCCGGTGTAAAAGTCGAACTCTCCATTCAAGTAAAAGCCATATTTCAGATTTTCCTGATAGGGCGAGAATCCGGCTCCGAACTTCCAGTTGTGGTTTCCCCGTGTCCACGTCACTGCATCCGTCCAGGAGAAAGTGTTTTCGACGTAGCGCGTCGGACCGTTTTCGCTGGGACCGATTTGGAAGCCGTTATCGAAATAGATGTTCGTCGGTCCGGTCGCAAGGTCGGGAGTAATGTCGATACCGAGTTCCGGACCGGTCGGCTGATGGGTGGTCGTGACGCCCGAGCGGAAGTTACTGCGGTGAGCCACGAAATGAAATTCGTTGAGCAGGCTTGGCGAGAAGATCCCAGTGTACCCAAGATTAAAGAAGTAATAGTTCGCGACGGTCCGACTGGGAAAACCGGCGACGGTCGCGGCATCTAGCGGGGCGATGCCGTATGTGCGGTTCAGACCGAGAGTGACGGAAAATTTGTCTTTTGTGTTGGGATTGAAATCAAACTTGGTGGTCAACTCGTCTCGATTGTCCACGGCATCGAGTGACGTTGAATACAGACCGCCCGGAACGCTTGGGATTAAGCCAGCCTTGATGTAAGCCTGGGCGATGGGATCGAACTTCGTCGGATCAATTTGAGCATTACGCGCACCACCGTTGGTGGTCGCCGCAAAATATGGATTAGCGGTAAGGAAGGCTACGACACCCTGGTCTGGAGATCCACCGGTGGAAGCGTTGGAAAAATCTCCATTCAATTCCTGCGGCGTGTAGACCGGGACATCGTTATCGGGCACCGCCTGAACCTGTCGTTGTCCTTGGTAGGCCAGAAAGAAAAAGGCTTTGTCCTTGCGGATTGGGCCTCCCAGAGTCGCTCCATACTGGTTGCGTTTGAGATCGAGACGCGGAATTCCCAATCTGTTATTGAAATAGTCGTTCGCATCGAATGCCCGATTCCTCAGGAATTCAAAGAGGCTGCCATGGATCTGATTGGTACCGGACTTGGTCACAATGCTGATGATTCCGCCACCGTTGCGTCCGTACTCGGCCGTGTAGTCGCTGGTCAGAAGCCGGAACTCGGCGATAGCATCGGGATTGGGGTCAAGCAGGTTGCTGTTATCCAGCAGGTCGTTGTTATTTCCGCCATCGAGCAGGAAGGTTACAGAATCGGTGCGACCGCCGGCGATGCTGTAGTTGCCGGCGCCCGTATTATCGTCGTTACTTTCCGTGACGCCCGGCTGGAGCAAAGCTAAATCCAGCATGTCGCGTCCATTCAGAGGCATGTTGGTGATTACCCGCCCGCTGATCGACTGCCCTAACGTTGGGTTCACGGTTTCGACGGGCGCAGCCTCGGCCCCGACTTCGATGGTTCTGGTCTCCATCCCCACTTCCATCTTGAAGTCGATGCGCAGCGCCTGGTTGATCAGGAGTTTCTGCTCCGTGCTGATTACTGTGCGAAAGCCTGTGTGTTCGGCCGTCACCTTATAGTTGCCGATCGGCAGCGCCAGCAACTGGAAAGATCCATCCTTGTTCGTGGTGGCGACGCGCGTCTCCTGCGTGGCCGTGTTCACCACGGAGATCTGCGCTTCCGGAATTACCGCTCCCTGCTGGTCGTAAACGGTTCCAAAAATCCGCCCCGTCGCGTCCTGAGCTGAAGACACGACTGGCGCCGCTATCACAATCAAGAAGAGCAAAACCGCCCGAGGAAGCTTCATTGCGATCTCCGTGGCTCGATGACCGTTCCCACTTCCGGTTCACGAGTCGAACTTCCGATCAAACCGAGCATCGAAACGAGGTTGGGATAAAGCGCAAATGCGACCCGCCCCGTTCCGAGTTGCAGGCTATTGTTTGCGTCCAGGTTTGGCCTTTGCCACAGCGTGTTGTGCTGCGGGAAGTCCGGTTAGCGAGCCCTGCTGCTCAAAGAATCCCAGGAACACACCGTTGTCGTTTTCGTCTTCGTCGATCCAGAGCAATTGTCCGCCAGCACTTTGATAGAGGACAGTCGTGAAACTCACAGGGTCAGCTGCGATGGTCAAGGCGAGCTTGAGGTTGTAACGACCAGGGTTGGCGGAATCCGGGTTTGCCGTTCCCGCAAACGTCGCGGTATCCGTTCCGTCCGGTTGGGTGGCGTCGAAGATGAAAGACGGATCACTGAGGAGCCCGCTGGTCTTGCTCAGCGCATGACTGTTCACCGATCCCTGCCCGACAAAGTCGAACTCCCAACCAAGGCTCGCCCCGCGTGGGTTATAGAAGGCTTGTGCCCCAAAAGCGTAGTTACCTGCGAATTGGGTCGTCGCCGTGTTCGTTTGCGGAATCAGGACTCCGGTGCCGTTAAGCCCGGTCGCACCGTCCAGGTCGGCAACTACCGCACCCCCTAATCCACTTATCGTGTTGTTCGGATCGTTCAGATTGAGTAGCGGATCCGTCATATAGATTCCCAGAACGCTGACGTCTCCCAAGTCTCCCGGCGTGATCGTCAAGCTGCCGTACCCATTAGTCGCCACGGAATAGTTGCCGGAGATGGGGGAGTCGGGAACGATCGTGCCATTGTCGTATTCATTGTCATCGGCGATACCAGCAAATGTGCCGCTACCCGTGTTTGTGGTAAACATTCCTGCTGCGGCGTAGAGATTTCCAAACGAGTTACTCTCAACTCCGAAGACAGAGCTTCCCAGCGACGCGTTGCTGAAAGTGCCGGCGCCTTGGCCAAATACCGAACCTATGGCGGAATCACCGGCGTCCACATCGATGATCCGTATCGCCTCGGGTCCAACGACGTAGTAGTTGAGCGAAACTCCCAGAGCTGCGCTGCTAATCGTGCCCCGCCCGAAGGCATCAGGCGCAGTGATGGTTCCAGTAAGAGCTATTCCGAGTGTCGGAGTGGTAGTGGCTCCAGCATCGTCGACGTCGAAAGTGCCCGTCAATGCGGTCCCGCTGCCCGAGATGGAGAATACTCCGCCGAAAACAATCGATTCGAAATCCGGATCGATCCCAGAAAGCGTGAAGGCATAGTTGCCGTCGTTGAGTGTGCTGGACAGCGTTTGCCGGTCCAAGCTTCCGCTCGATGTTGCTGATCCGTCGAACTGAACGACCAGCGCATGATTCGTGTTCACAAACTGGACGCCAAGGATTTCGACGCCACTTAGGCCCAAATTCACATTGTTCGTGGTAAGCGTTAGCGTCCCTTGGCCGGTCGTAGGATCTACGGTGAGTGCCGCCGTACCCGGCAAGATAGCGTCAGGGGAAGGCTCGGGTGATGTGAGTCCGTCTCCATCGTTGTAGTCCTGTTCGCCGCCTAGGACGTTGCCATTGCCATCGAGAGACACCGATCCTGCCAGAGCGTAAAAGCCGGGCCCATTGACGGACTCCAGCCCGCTTAAGTAAAACGCAAAGCTGATCGGGTTATTTGTCAGAACAAAGCTGGCCGGTTCCGCTCCCGATGCCACTGTAGCTGTTACCGTGTAAGTTCCTACCGCCCCGTTGGCTGTGAATGTCGCCGAGGTAGCCACGCCGCTTGCGTTGGTTGTAGCGGTATTGACACCACCCGCGAATGTACCGCCGGCGCCAGTCGCCGGAATCTCGAAGGTGACCAGTACGCCGCTCAACGGGTTCTGATTACCGTCTGTTACGGTCGCGACCAGTGGTGCTGCGAATGCGGCGTTGACCGATGCGCTTTGCGGTGTTCCGCTCGTTGCCGAGATTGATATGAGTGCTCCGGTGACGTTTGTCAGCTGGAAGCTGGCTGGGGTCGTCACTCCCGCAACCGTAGCCGTCACCGTGTAAGGTCCGGCCATCGCATCGGCTGTGAAGATCGACGATGTGGCCACGCCGCTCGTATTGGTCGTATCCGTTTCCGTGGCTGAAGAACTCGACGCGAATGTGCCGCTCGCTCCTGTGCCCGGAGCTGTGAACGTCACCGACGCTCCACTCACTGGATTCTGGTTATTGTCCAGGACAGTCGCCACTAGCGGCGCTCCGAACGCGATGCTGATCTGCGCGTCCTGCAGGGATCCGCTCGTCGCCACAATCGACGCCGCAGCCCCGGAGGTGTTAGTCAGATTGAAGCTGGTTGTGGCCGTCACTCCTGCAACGCTAGCCGTCACCACATTAGCTCCTACGGTCGCATTTGCGGTGAATACTGACGAAGTAGCCACTCCGCTCGCATTAGTCGTATCCGTTTCGGTATTCGATGAACTCGATGCGAATGTGCCGCTCGCCCCAGTCGCTGGCGCTGTAAAAACTACAAACGCTCCGCTTACGGGCGAGCCTCCCATAGTGACCGTGGCAACCAGCGGCGATCCAAATGCTGTATTCACCGCCGCACTTTGCGATGCTCCGCTTGTCGCCGCGATCGCTTCGGTCGGGCTATTGAAATTCGAGCCATTACAACTCGTGAGGAACACCAGGGCCAGGAGAATTAATCCTGAGATGGAAGCGCGGAGTCGGCAGTTCATAGCGATCCCTCTTTGCGGCCAGCACTCTCGCCTGCTCGCTTTCGTGCCCGAGGCGAGACGGGGAATCCGTGCTTGTTCCGGACCGTATAGACGTCGCTACCCACTCTCACAGTACGAACCATGAAAATCGGCTTCTCATTCATCATCCTCATGATTCCGGTCGCCTCAATCTGCTGTCCAACCGCGATCGGCACGGCGCCGTTCCCAACCAAACCGAACCTCCCCAAACTTGCGTCCACACGACCGGAGAGAGTTTCAACCAACAAGTGAGCCCCCACAATCATTCCTGGAGCGGGTTTAGCAAGTACGCTGGACACGGTTCCTGTAATTGCGACTTCCTCGGAAACATCGTAGACGAAGGCGACGGTGGCCCGAGAACTTTCACTCGCTTTTTGCGCTCGGACAGATGGCGGAGTTGCGACAACCAGAATGATCACTAGACACAGAACAGCCGACAACTGTTTCATCTTTGCCTCCGAGTTGTCTTCGCCCGGCCCTCGGTTCATGAGGACGATGGCGCCAGAGTCATGTCTCGACCGCCGAATGCCGTGCGGCTGCCCCGCTTCGAGCCAATCCGTGATCGAATACGCAGTGCAATCTCTCCGCGGCATGGTACCAGAATGTCCGCCCTAATCTGAGAACCGATTCGCCCGCCGATGATACGAAAATGCAAGTTCGAATCCGAAAAAGAAGCGTGACCCTCTCAAACTGCCATTTTGTGATTGCGATTCCGCCGCATGCAGCAAGAATGATCCCTATCCTTACTACTGCTCGACGCTCGCACAAAGGTTTTAATACGCAGTTTTGATGGCCCTTCCCTATTCTCAGATGTCCCGGTACGCGCTATCATCAATGAAGCGTTCAGCGCAGATGCGGCCCGTAGAGCTCAGTCTATGGGGTAAAGGCGCTTAAGTCGTACCGTGTGATACGTCGGGTAGTCCCCAAAACTTAGCGCCCGCAGGTCATGGTGGCGCTTTCTGGCCGTTGGTTCTGGTCGGCTCCTCACTCGGTAACAAAGTCCAAATAAAAATCGTTGAATCCAGAAATTCTCCGCCGCGGAAGTGTGCTGCCAATTCCCCTATTTGCGAGGTAGTGATGTTTTCCTGTTTACGCGATCCAGATTTACACAATGCAATGATGCGTACAAATCCGTACGTACTGCAACGCGCGGCTTTAGTCTTTACTTTACTTACGCTCTCAGCAGCCACGGGTTGCGGCAGTTCTTCTCCGGCGAATAGCTCCCCGCCTCCATCGGCCTCGCCGGGAACGCTTAACGTTTCGGCATCTTTGCCTGCGGCGACGGTTGGCTCCAGCTATAGCGGATCCGTATCGGCAACGGGAGGAACAGCTCCTTACAAATTTTCGGTATCGTCAGGACAGTTGCCCGGTGGCGTGGGTCTCGACGATAGCACGGGGAAAATTTCCGGCACGCCCAGCGCCAATGGAAGTTTCACCTTCGCGGTGTCGGTTTCAGACGCCAGCGGCGACTCCGCTCAGAAATCTTTGCAAATCTCGGTCGCAAATAATTCGACGACAGCCAGCGGCGGTGGAAGTGGAGGAGGTTCGAGCGGCGGAACGGGAACGTCGAACGGCTCGAACACCAGCACGGGGCAATCGTTCAGCAACATTCAACGCAGCGGCGGATGGGCAGAATATGGACAAGGCCCGCCGAACTTTGTCGACTGCTCGCCTTCTCCCTGCGACGGGATCACTTTCTCGATGAGTCAGGGAGTCAGCTCTCCTTCGATGAGCGGATCAGCCACCGAGTTCGATATCGGGGGAACGACGCCGTATTCCGACGCGCTGTGGAACAACCATTTGATCGGGCCACTTTCGTCGCAGGGCACCTTCGACAGTGATGGAACTCTGGTGCCGTCTCTTCACACCTTCACGTATGACGTGTATTTCTTCGCGAGCGACTTCAGCCCATCCGAGGCGATCGAGTTCGATATCAACCAGTTCTTCGATGGCATGGGATTCATCTTCGGACACGAATGCCGCATCGATGCCGGAAACTCGTGGGACGTGTGGGACAGCCAGAATGCGCGCTGGGTCTCGACCGGCGTGCCATGTTTTCTCAACGCTAACGCCTGGAACCATCTGACGCTTCAGGTGCAGCGCACCTCAGATAACCATCAGGTCTACCAGTCGATCACGCTCAACGGCGTTACGAGCACCCTGAACTGGACGTTTGGTTACGGCTCAACGCCCGGATGGTACGGCATCACCGTCAATTACCAGATGGATGGAAATTACAAACAGGAACCTTACAACATTTATCTGGACAATCTGACTTTCACTTATCAGTGAGCGGAGACGAGCATGACTCTGAGGCGCCTCCGGCGAGTCTTGGCTTGTCGGAAATGACGGCCTATGATGTGGCATTGCCGGAGGGGCGATGGACGATCGGGCATTGCTGCATGAAGCACTGGAAGAGGCTCGAATAGGACTGCAGGAAGGCGGCCTGCCCATTGGCTCGGTGCTTGCGGACCGCAATGGGCGAATCGTCTCGCGCGGACACAACCTGCGCGTGCAGACCGGCGATCCCACGGCACACGCCGAGACGGTGTGCATCCGCAATGCGGGGCGCCGGCGTGATTGGACCGAGTTA
>Ga0209624_10001522_pt1 | contig 18067 bp, 14 predicted proteins | sample JacPinW_OM2H0_O1_FD_188565 | JGI IMG/M metagenome (GOLD analysis project Ga0209624, IMG submission 188565) | Forest soil microbial communities from Algoma, Ontario, Canada - Jack Pine, Ontario site 1_JW_OM2H0_O1 (SPAdes) (version 2) | ecosystem: Environmental > Terrestrial > Soil > Boreal...
AAGTTCGCGACTACCTCAGCGAAGGCTTGATCCGCAACGCCGTAAACATGCCCGCGCTCTCCGCCGAGCAATACCGTCTCCTGCGCCCCTACCTCGAACTAGGCGAACGACTCGGCGCGCTCGTCGCGCAAGCCGCTCCATCGGCTAGCTTCAGCCGCATCCGCATCCGTTACGCGGGAGAGCCTGCCGAGCTCGGCTCCCACGTAATCCGCAGCGCCGTTCTCATTGGCCTACTGAATTGCGTTCTGGACGAAAAAGTGAATCTCGTAAACGCGTCGCAAGCCGCCGCGGCACGCGGATTGATCGTGGAAGAAACCACGCGCCGCCGCGAGCGCGGCTTCCCCAACACCGTCGAGGTCTCCGCCGCAAATGGCGAGCATGAACTTGCCGTGGAAGGCACCGTGGTTCAAGACGGGTCGCCGCGAATCCTCTCCCTCGACGGTATCGCCCTTGAGGCTCCACTGGAAGGCACCCTGCTTTTGACCAAGAATCGTGACGTCCCGGGCGTCATCGGAATGATCGGAACATCGCTAGGGAATCTCGGGGTGAATATCGCCACCTTCGCTCTTGGACGTCGCAGTCCCGTCCACGGGGCCGAGGCCGTCGCGCTCGTGCGCCTCGACGGAAAAGTGGATGCGTCAATCCTAAAACATATTCGCGCCATCCCTTCCATCACCGAAGCGCGGCTCATCCATCTCCCGGAGTCCCCACATGAACCCGCTCAAGCCTAAAATCCGCCTCGCGGTTGTTTCTCCCTTTCTCGACAGGAGGCATGGCAGCGAAAGAATCATCACTGAATGGCTGTCAAATCTGCCCGCCGAGTTTGAAATTCACATGTACAGCCAGCAGGTGGAAGATTTCGATCGATCGAGATTCACACTGCACCGCATCCCCAGGCTGCCGGGCCCGCATCTCTTCAACTTCCTGTGGTGGCTAGCGGCGAACCGGATTTGGCGCTATTGCGATGGCCGCTTCCGCGGATTGCGCCATGACCTAGTCTTCAGTTCAGGGGCAAACTGCCTGGACGCCGATGTGATTTGCGTGCATATCGTATTCGCTGAATATGTGCGCCAGGTAAAACCAGAAATGAGTTTTGCGAAGAACCCCGTTTCGGAGTGGCCCAGGCTCTTGCACCGTAAGGCGTACTACAAAATTTCGCTCGCGATGGAAAATCGCGCATACAAAAATCGCGCGACGGCGCTGGTCGTTTATTCTCGCAAGAGTGCCCAGGAGCTGAAAACATTCTTCGGACGAACTGAGCAAATTCCCGTTTTATATCTTGGATTGGATCACCAGGTGTTCAACGCCACAGCTCGCGCCAGGCTGCGAGAACCAGCTAGGAAAGCGCTGGGAATCCCGGAAGATCAGTTCACTCTTATCCTGGTAGGCAATGACTGGCGCAATAAAGGCGTGCCGGCGCTTCTTGGTGCGCTGGCCGAATTGCGCGAACTCCCGATCGGCTTACTCATTGTGACTCGCGAGGACTCCTCGGCTCCTCGCCGCCTGGCTAGTGAACAAGGGTTAGAGAATCGAGTAACTTTCTTGCCGCCTCGGCAGGACGTCGAGTTCTACTATGCCGCGGCAGACGCCTATGCCGGGCCATCGCTCCAGGATTCCTATGGCATTCCTCCAGCCGAGGCCATGGCTTGTGGACTCCCCGTAATCGTTTCGGCTGCCGCGGGAGTATCCGAAATAGTTACGAACGGAGTGGATGGATTGATCCTCGAAGATCCCACAGACAGCTCCAGACTCGCGGACATGATTCGACATTTATATGACGACAAACAATTTCGGGACCAGCTCGGGAACAGAGCGGCGGAAACCGCCCGGAAATATACCTGGGAACGCAACGGCAACGAATTAGGCCTAATTTTCGGCGAAATCCTTCGGCGCAAAACGCAGGCCGGAGTGCAGACTCTGACGCAGGAATCGTAAATTGCAGAATTCCAGAAAATGAGATGACGTCATATTCACCGAGAGATTATTGGGCCGGGGTGGCCGAAGATTTTCGCTCCGCTGATCCTTCGGGCTTCGCGCCGGTGCTGCATCCCGGCGCACCGGCATGGTTTAACCAACTCATCGACAAGCTGCAGTTCCAGGCAATGCGGCGGGCGTTGGCGCTGGCGCAGATTCCGCAAAATTTTAGGATTCTCGATGTCGGCTGTGGGACGGGCCGTTGGGTAAGGCGTTACGCTCAATTAGGCTTGCGGCCCACGGGCCTCGACAGAACCCCGGGCATGCTTACAACGGCTCGGCAACAAAACACCGCTGCACCGCTACTCGCGGGTGAAGCTCACCGGTTACCGTTCCCGGATGGTTCGTTTGATTGCGTTACCGACGTTACGGTCGTTCAGCACATTCCGTCTGATCTTCAATCACAGGCGCTCGGCGAAATGATACGCGTGCTGAATCCCGGAGGGCGCCTGATACTGATGGAACTGATTCGCGGCACAGGAGTACACATTTTTCCGCGTTCTCCGGCGGACTGGATCGAGAAGACGACCTTACATGGAGCGAAGCTGATCGGCTGGTTCGGTCAGGAATTTCTTTTGCCCGACCGCGTCTTTGTGCATTTGGCGCAAAGCTTACGTGGCGGAAACGCCGGTCAGACGAATGCAAAAACAACGCCCTTGAATTCCGGAACTCGCCCTGAACCGACCCTGCGAAATATGTACTGGCGATTTAGACATATCACTGCGCCGGTCTCCGCCTGGGTCGATCCGCTCACAGAAAAAATCTGTCCGGGGAAGCTGGCGACACACGGTGTGTTCGTGTTTCATAAGAGCTGATGAAACAATCCAAGGGACAGACAAAAAAAATCATTGTACTGTTTCCGGAATTACTCGGTGTTGGCGGAATCCAGGAAGCGGGGCGGTTAACCGCCGCAGCCCTGGACCGCATAGCGAAAAGCCACGATAACTGGGTGACCTCATTTCAGAGTATCAACGATGGGCTGGGCGATCACCAATTTGAAATAGCTGGGCAACAAGTATCGTTGCGCGGTTTCAGTCGTTCGAAGGTACGTTTCGTCGGCTCTACACTCGGTCAATCCAGGAAGGGTGCGCGGATCGTACTCGCTGCGCATCCTTATCTCGCGTTGCCTGCCGCATGGATGAAATGTCTTTCACCGCAGCTCAAGACCATCGTGATGTCGCATGGCGTAGAGGTGTGGAACCCCCTTCCGGGTTTGCGACGCCGATCGCTTTTATCGGCTGATTTGGTACTAGCTCCGAGCAGTGACACGGCACAAAAGCTTGCGCAAGTTCAGGGCGTACCACCAGCTAACATACGCAAACTGGCTTGGCCCCTCAATCCCGACTTCTTGAAAATGGCGGACAATCCAGCCGAGCTTTCTTTGCCGAAGAATTTCCCGGAAGGGCGCGTAATACTGACGGTGGGGCGTTGGGCAGCCTCGGAACGTTACAAAGGCCTGGATGACTTGATCCGCACGGTCGCGCAACTTCAAACGAAGTTTCCGAGGCTGTGTTTGGCGGCGGTGGGCGACGGCGATGATCTTCTAAGGCTCGAAAAGATTGCCCGTGACTTGGGGGTTTCGGAGTCCATTCGATTCCTCACCAAACTTTCCCGCGAAGAGATAGCGGCTTGCTACGCTCACTCTGAGATTTTCGCGCTGCCCAGCACCGGTGAAGGATTTGGCCTAGTATTTCTGGAAGCCATGGCGTTCGGAAAGCCTTTAATTGGTGCGGCCCGTGGAGGGATAACGGACATTATCGAAGATCGAGTTAATGGTCTGCTCGTTCCGGCGGCAGACTTGAAGTCTCTCGTCGATGCTCTCGCCGAACTTCTTGAAAACGAATCGTTACGCATGGAGCTGGGAAGGCGCGGAGCTGGAATCGTTCGCCGGCGATATTCGTTCGACGTTTTCGTGAACGATCTCGAGCGGATTCTGGAAGAGTGCGGCTTGGACTCCGCTGTACCGGGATAGTATCCTGTTTTCGCAGGCTCGCCCTAGACGGGATAAGCAGTGCCTCATCGCTAATCCGAACGAATGCGCATTCTAAAGGTGGTTCAATCCTATTTCCCATTTCAGGACCAAGGCGGTCCAGTCGTCAAAGTGCGGGCTTTGGCACGAGGCTTAGCTAAGCGCCGGCAACAAGTGACTGTTTTGACGGCCGATTTAGGGCTGGAAACCGGTACGCATAGCGGCTCAGGCGTGAAATTCGAACGTTGCGCGTGGGGCTGGCAGGCCCAGGAGGATGGCGTTCGCGCGGTCTATCTCAGCAGCTTGGTACGGTATCGCGCTCTCACTGTGAATCCGCATGTGATAGGATTCTGCCGGGCATCCATCTCGCAGTTTGATCTGGTTCACCTGTATGGCCTCTACGATTTGCTGGGCCCAGCGGTGAGTTACTTCTGCAGACGCCAGGGGGTTCCGTACGTAATTGAGCCCATGGGGATGTATCGCCCAATCGATCGAAGTTTGCGGTTGAAAAGGATGTGGCATACCACCTTGGGCGAAATCAGTTGGCGGGATGCGGCGCGGATCGTGGCCACTTCGGAAATGGAGCGCCAAGAATTGCTCGATGACGGCGTTCCGAAGGCCAAGGTCGTGCTTCGATACAACGGCATCGACGTCCCCGGCACCCTGGATAGGGGATCGCCGGGAACTTTCCGAGCAAAATGGGGAATACGTTCCGACGAGTTAATCGTTCTTTTCCTGGGACGCCTGATCCCTCGCAAGGGCGCCGACGTTTTGATCGACGCTTTCGCGCAAGCCTGCGCTGAAAAGGGCCGGCTCGTAATCGCGGGACCTGAAGGTGAGCCAGGGTATCGTGCGACGCTCGAGAAACGAGCGCGCGAGGCTGGAATTGGATCCAAGGTGATTTTTACTGGCGCGCTATACGATCAGGATAAGCAGTCGGTACTCGCGGATGCTGACATTTTTGTTCTGCCGTCGCGCTATGAAAACTTCGCCAATTCGGCGGCCGAAGCAATATCATTCGGCGTCCCTGTGATTATTACGGAGTTCTGCGGCATTCGCTCGTTGGTGAGAGGACGCGCGGGACTTGTGGTTGCGCCGGAAAAGGCGGCGCTGGCGAAAGCGCTCCGTGATTTGATTTCTGATTCCGAACTTTACGCGAAACTAAAAGCAGGCTGCAGCGAAGTGGCTGCTGAATTGGGTTGGGACCGCTTGACCGAGCAGATGGAAGGTTATTACGAGGAAGTTTTGTCCGGAGCGAATGGTAACGTCCAATGACTGGAACAGAGTCGGTCACATTTTACGATCAACATCCGTTTGATTGGGCTGCCGCTGACGAAACAGCGGAAATGAACTCGATCGTCTCGCCGCTATTGGCTGATTTTATACGCGGGCTGGACGTGAACTCATTTGTTCTAGACGTCGGTTGCGGCCCCGGACGCGTCCTGGGCTTTATTGCGCGAAGGGGAATTCGATGTATCGGACTTGACCGCAGTCGTGTGTCTCTTGGCCTGGCGATAAAACGTTACGGCCGACCCGGGGTAGTGGGTGACAATCTGCAACTTCCGTTTGCGGAGGGAGCTGCGGACGTGGTGATTTCAGACGGCGTAATACATCACACCGAGGACCCGTTAGCAGCTTTCACCGAAAATTTCCGGATTTTGAGGCCCGGCGGGCGAATGTACCTGGCTGTCTATAAACCCAGTGGACGGTACCCTCTGCTTTACAGCTATCCTGGGGCGCTTATTCGATGGGCGCTGAATCGCGCGTGGGCCAAGCCCGGTGTGACTCTGTTTTTTCAGCTGCCATACTACTTAGTGCATTTTGCGCGATCCAAAGGGAAACGCACTTGGTCCGGAGCCCGGAATCTTTTCTACGATTATTTTGTTACTCCGCGAGTCGCGTTTCTGCCGCGCGGGTTAGTGGAACAATGGTGCGCCAAACAGCAGGGCCGCATCGTCCAATATGACGAGAATCCCGGACAAAACGTCCATTCATTTATTGTAGAGAAGGAACCTAGGCAAGAGCATCCGCGTCTGATCGAAATGAATGGGGAAAAGCCGGCACAAGAAATGCGGGAAAAGGCATGACTGAAGATCACCCCATCCTGTCGAATGCCGTCATGAATGCTGAACGCGAGGCTCCTTCCGCGGAAAACTCAGCGCGTTGGCCGAAGGCCATTCAGGACCCAAACAACCAGCGCCATCCCTTGTTTCACGTCCTGTGGCTCACGGTGAATTTTTTATTGATTGTCTCCGTTTTCCTTGCGGCATATTCCGCGGGATGGGAATTTTCCACGCGCCGATACCTGGAGGGATTCTCCGATGCGATAGTACCGGCTACGTCGCCGGGCGACGAGAAAATAGAAGCCATATTGCATTGGATGGCCCACGGCCCCGCTCGCCGAAGTTCGGGGGTCGAAGCATCTCAAACCGATCGCGACCCAACAGATACCTTAAACTACGACGCCCTGTTGCGAGTGTGCGGGACGGCCACGAATGCGTTCATCAACCTTGTAGACACCGGGGGCATGCAAGCCCGGCGGCTGCTTTTGATGGACTCCCACCAGATGACCAGGCACGTGGTAGCGGAAGTTCTAGTAGATGGACGCTGGATTGTTGTGGATCCGAGCTTCCGCGTGGTACTGCGCGGAGCGGACGGAAAGACGCTGACTCGCGAAGAGTTGATGGATCCTGCAGTCTTCGCAGCTGCTACGCGTAATGTTAAGGGATACGATTCAAGTTATACCTACGATCATACCGTCCATATCCGACTCGCGCGCATTCGCGTATTCGGAGCATTGTTCCGGCGAATTCTTGATCGTGCGTTTCCCGGATGGGAGGACACGCCGACTATGACTCTACTGGTCGAGCGCGAATCCTTTGCCGCTTTGGTTGCTTCTTTCCTGCTGGTGATTTTTCTAGTTCTATTCCGCGCATGCTTGCGTTGGTACGGTGAGAAACGGCTGGGCGTGCATTCGGTTCGCATCCGGCAGCAGATTCGCAGGGCTTGCCACGCATTTTTGGATGCCACTTAACCTGCATGTGTGGAATCTGCGGCACGATCGGATTTAACTCTCGGGAAACCGGCGGTGCCATAGTTCGCCGGATGCTCGCCGCAATCGTTCACCGTGGCCCAGACGACGAAGGAATATTGATAGCGCCGCCTGTAGCGATTGCCGCGAGGCGACTTAGCATTATCGACCTTCCCGGCGGTAGCCAACCGGTCTGGAATGAAACTGGCACGCTCGCGGCCGTTTTCAACGGGGAAATCTACAATTTTCGCGAGCTCCGCGAAGAATTGAAATCGCGGAAGCACACGTTCCGATCCCAATCGGACACGGAAGTGGTGATTCATGCTTATGAGGAGTGGGGACAGGATTGCGTGAAACGATTTCGCGGGATGTTCGCGTTTGCCGTGACTGAATTACCACAGGGACGGAACGGCCGCGCTGCCCGCGTATTCCTGGCTCGTGACCGCGCGGGAATCAAGCCCCTTTACTACACCCAGTCGAATGGCGTGTTTCTGTTCGCTTCCGAGGTAAGAGCTCTGCTTGCGAGCGGGTTGGTTGCCGCGCGGATTTCCGAGCAGGCAGTAATCTCATATCTTCTGTTTGGCTCCGTCGGCGAGCCAACAACTCTGATAAAGGGGATCTTTTCACTTCCGCCAGGGCATTGTGTGACGATTGCTTGTGATGAGCCGGTTAGCGTCCCAAAGCCGAAAGCTTACTGGGACCTCTCACAATTTTCACAGGCCCCGGAAGCGGCAAAAGCCACGGCGCGAAACACGAGCGCGAATAACAAATCTTGCGCCATGCGGGTTCGCGCGCTGCTCGAAGACGCGGTGCGAAGCCATTTGATTGCGGACGTTCCGGTCGGCGTATTTTTGAGCAGCGGAATTGATTCCACGGCCATCGCGACATTTGCCGCCAAAGCGCAAATTGGAATCCACACTTTTACCGTTTCGTTTCCCGACGTAGCATTTAGTGAAGCCACGGTTGCGCGGCGGACTGCGGAGCGGCTTGGAACACAGCACTGCGAGGCCGTGATTACCGGGGAAGAAATGGTTTCGCGGCTTCCGGAAGCAGTGGCTGCTCTGGATCAGCCGTCGATGGACGGCGTTAACACTTACTTTGTATCTTGGGCAGCGCGGCAAGCCGGTCTGAAAGTGGCGCTTTCCGGACTTGGCAGCGATGAACTTTTCGGCGGTTATGCTTCTTTTCGAACGACCGCAAGAATAGCGCGTGTAGCAGGTGCGGCCGGCTTCGTTCCGGAACGACTGCGTAGATTGACCGCTGCGGGAATAAAGCGGACGAGTTTTTCTGAATCCGCTCCCGACGTTTCCCGCAAAATCATGGCCGCGTGGCTTCAGCCAACATTGTTTCCTCATCCGTACTTTTTCACTCGAGCGCTTTTTGCACCCCAGACATTTGTTAACCGCCTGAATGGCGGCACGTCACGCTTGAACTCCATGGACTGGTATCGGTGGCTCGGTGACGCTGCCAATCAGTCGCGGTCAATGGACAACTTCACGCAGGTATCCTGGCTCGAGTTGCGCTCGTATATGGTGAATACGCTATTGCGGGATACAGACGCGATGAGCATGCGCAATTCGCTCGAAGTGCGCGTGCCGTTTCTTGACACTCCGCTGGTGGAATACGTTCTGGCTTTGCCGGAGTCGGAAAAGCGGCGCTACGGCCGCCCGAAAGCATTGTTGATCGAAGCGCTCGGGAATCTACTGCCGGACGAAGTCGTCAACCAGCCCAAGCGGACATTTACTTTCCCGTGGGAGCACTGGATGCGTGGAAAACTGGGAGAGCGCGTGGCTGTTGGGCTGGGGGATTGGGCGCCCGCTCTTGGAGAGATTTTGGACGTGAAATTCGGACAAACTGTTTGGAGGAATTTTTTGATGGGCAGGACTACGTGGTCAAGGCCCTGGAGTCTTTATGTGTTGAATGAGTGGATCAAACGGAGCTTAAACGTTCAACCTGCGGGGAATGTGGAAAATCGTGTCTCGTCAGCGCCAGCGGTGCAAGTGAATTAAATGACAGAGAGCGGCTTTGGTCGTACGGCCTTCTAAGATGATTATCCTGGGCATCAACGCGTATCACGCAAATTCTTCGGCGGCCATTGTCGTGGATGGGCGATTGCTTGCGGCGGTGGAAGAAGAGCGGCTCAATCGCGTGAAATATGCGGCGGGCTTGCCGGCTCGCGCGATCCAGTACTGCCTGGACCAGGCAGGGGCGAAACTTTCTGAAGTGGATCACATCGCGGTTCCGCGGAACCCCTGGGCGCGTTTGGGAACGAAACTTCGGTTCGCCATGCGCATGCCGCGCTTTGCTTTGGATCGCGCGCGCGTGATGCGGCGATTTGCGGGCGTGAAAGCAGATCTTGCGAGCGCGTTTGAGATGCCCGTCGAAAATATCCGCGCGCAATTCCATCGCATCGAACACCATACCGCACATCTGGCTAGCACGTACTTCGTTTCCCCGTTCGAAAATTCAGCCGTGCTTTCCGCCGACGGTTTGGGAGATTTCGCAAGCTGCATGTGGGCGCTTGGCGAAGGGCCTAAAATGCATCCACTCGGCGAAGTTCGGTTCCCTCATTCGCTGGGAATGTATTACACCGCGCTGACCCAATACATCGGCTTCTGGAAATTCGGCGACGAATACAAAGTGATGGGCCTGGCGGCTTACGGCGAGCCGGAATTTCTGGAGGAGTTTCGGCGCATCGTCCATGCCGACGGGCCGCTGTCGTTCCACCTGGGCTTGGAATACTTCACGCACCAGAGCCAGGGCGCGGACATGAGTTGGCGAGAAGCAAATCGCACACCGGTACTGGGCCGGCTCTTTTCGCAATACCTGGAAAAGCGGCTGGGTCCCGCGCGCAAAGAAGGAGAACCGCTCGAACAGCGGCATCGGAACATAGCCGCGAGCATGCAGGCTGCCTTAGAGGAAGTTCTCGCGGCGCACTGGCGCGCGCTGGCAAAGAAAACCAACCAGAAATCCTTGTGCCTGGCGGGAGGCGTTGCGTTCAATTGCCTGGCTAACGGGAAAATATTCGACCGGTCGCCATTTGAACGTGTTTACGTTCAACCAGCTGCGGGGGACGCGGGATTGTCGGTGGGGGCGGCATTCGCAGTGAACCATCAAGTTTTAGGACGCCCTCGTGAATTTGTGATGGATCATGCGGCCTGGGGCCCTGAATTTTCACGTCCGGATATTGTCCAAGCTATCGACACTTTTCACGGGCAGGGAGATGACGCAAGCATCACGGACGTGGACGAAAAAACCTTGCTCGAAACCACAGCGAAACACCTCGCTAACGGAAAAATAGTGGGCTGGTTCCAAGGGCGCGTTGAATGGGGACCGCGCGCACTGGGACAGCGAAGCATTCTTGCCGACCCGCGCCGGCCTGAAATGAAAGACATTCTTAATCGCAGGATCAAGCATCGCGAAATATTCAGGCCTTTTGCTCCCTCTATTCTGGAAGAAGCTACCGGCGAATTTTTCGAGAAAACACATCCTTCGCCATTTATGACGTTTGCTTATAACGTGCGTCCCGAAAAACGGAGCGTGATTCCCGCGCCTACACATGTGGATGGCACGGCGCGGCTGCAGACGGTAAGCCGAAAAACCAATCCGCTGTATTGGAAGCTTCTGCGAGCTTTCGGTGATCAGACAGGGGTTCCGGTTCTGCTGAACACGTCCTTTAATGACAATGAACCCATTGTGTGCCGGCCTGAAGAAGCGTTGGATTGTTTTCGCCGGACGCAGATGGATGTATTGGTAATGGGGAATTTTATTTTGGAGAAAAAACCCACAACGGCATCGCAGGAAGAAAGTGCGGATAATCTCGCGAAGCGCGCAAAATAGAGTGGTATGAGCCCAAGCTCGGCTCGTCGCTCTATTTGTCCAACCCGGCGGCGGGATGGCAAACACGAATTATGCACATTCTTCTTCTCAATCAATATTACCCGCCGGACACTTCCGCCACGGCCAAGATGGCCGTCCAAATCGCGGAAAAATTGGCGGAGCGGCACCGCGTAACGGTGGTCGCCGGGCGCCCCTCGTACGATCCCGACGAGTTTTACCCATTCTCGTTTCAGCGAAAAGATGTTCGAAATAATGTGACGGTTGAGCGCGTGGGCTCCACGGCTTATCCACGGCACCAGATGCGGCGGCGCGTCTCGAATTATTTGTCGTACTTAGCGCTGGCGGTGCCCCGGGCGCTGTCTATTCATCCAGACATTGTTCTGGCGATGACCGACCCTCCGGTAGCGGGTATTGCCGGAGCCTTTGTGGCGGGGATGGCGGGCCGGCCGTTTGTATATAACATCCGGGATTTGTATCCGGACATGGCTGTGGGCGGCGAGATCGTGAATTCATCATTCTGGGTTGACCGGTGGGAAGAAATGCACCGGCGCGCTCTTCGGCAGGCCGCTCGGGTGGTAGTGCTGGGTGACGACATGCGCGACCGGATCATCGCGGAAGGCGTGTCGCCGGAACGCGTGGTGATAGTTCGAGACGGTGCTTCATCTCCGCCAACCATGCCGGATCGCGGCGACCCGGTGGTACAACAAATTCGATGTGGCTTTCAGTTCGTGGCCATACATGCGGGCAATTTGGGCTTCTATGGAGCGTGGGGCACCCTGCTGAAAGCTGCGGAGATCTTGCGCAACGAAAATATAGGGGTTGTGTTTGTAGGCGACGGGGCAAATCGCGCGGAGCTCGGGAATTCCGCTAAAGCTTCGCCCAACGTTCGCTTCTTGCCGTTTTTCCCGGTGGAGCAAGTACCCCACGTGATGATGGCCGGCGACGTACACATCGTCACGGTTCGGCGCGGCCTGGAGGGGGTTGTAGTACCGAGTAAGCTCTATTCTATTCTTGCAGCTGGCCGGCCAGTGCTGGTTGTGGCCCCGGCAACGACCGATGCTGCGCGCATTGTTACAGAAACCGGCTGCGGAATGTGCGCTGATCCCGACGACCCGGGCGCAGTAGCCACGGCCTTGCTTGCGTTAAGGAGCGACCCAGCGAGGCTGAATTATATGGGCGCGCGGGCCCGAGAAGTGGCGGCCAAATATGCTAGAGTCAATGAGCTTGATCGGTTCGTAAATGTAATGGAAGAGGTGGGAAATCACTCTAATGTATAGCCACTACCTAGCAAATGGAGGCGGCCATCTGGAATCGTAAGAATGTGCTGGTAACGGGCGGGGCGTCGTTTATTGGATCGCACTTGGTGGACGCTTTGGTGGAACGCGGCGCGCGCGTGCGCGTTGTGGATGATTTGACGAGCGGGAGACTCTCGAACATCGAGCATTATTTGAAGGATGGGCGGGTCACGTTTGTGGAAGCTGACTTGCGCGAACCGGGTGTGACGCGAGCGGCCATGAACGGGGTGCAAGTTGTTTTTCATTTGGCTGCCGATCACGGGGGACGCGGCTATGTGGATTTGCACCAGGCTGGGCCGGCGTCGAATCTTTTCCTTGATGGGCTTGTCTTTTGGGAAGCGGTGAAAGCGGGCGTGGACAAAGTTGTTTACGCTTCATCGGGCTGCGTGTATCCGAATAACATGCAGACGGACACGAAGCAGGAGCTCTATCTGCGTGAAGCGGACGTCAAGCCTCCGCACGATGCCGACAATATGTACGGCTGGGCAAAGCTGATGGCGGAGCTGACGTTGCAGGCCTATCACCGCGAGCATGGATTGAAAGCGGCTTCGTGCCGCTACTTCACGGTGTACGGGCCGCGCGGAGTTGAAAATCACGCGGTGATAGCGATGATTGCGCGTGCCTTTGTGGGCCAGAACCCGTTTGATGTTTGGGGAGATGGCACGCAGATACGTAACTGGACCTATGTGGACGACATCGTCAGCGGGACAATCCTAGCGGCCGAAAAGATCGATGACGGTACCCCGGTGAATCTGGGGACCATGGAGCGCATTCGCGTGATCGATGCCGCAAAAATGGTGCTCGATTTTTGCGGACAGAAGGCCGAGATCCGTTTGCGTCCGGACATGCCTACGGGACCGGCAAATCGTGTGGCGGATAACGCGCTGGCCAAGAAGCTTATGGGCTGGGAGCCGAAGACGCCCTTTCGCGATGGTTTGCGTAAGACCATGGACTGGTATTTTGCGAGCAAACAGAAAGAAGAAGTCCGCGACGTCCTCGACAAGATGCTCACGGCGCGTTGAGCGGAGCAACTGCAATGACGTTCCTACATGCCGATTTGATTGCTTTTGCGGTGGCGCTGCTGGCCTCACTTGGCCTGACGATTCCGGTGCGACGTTTGGCATTGCACTATGGAATGGTGGACCAGCCCGGCCCGCGAAAAGTTCACCTCAAGCCGATTCCGCTTCTTGGCGGGATCGCGATCTATCTGGCATTTGCTCTGGCCATTCTAGTTACGGTGCACGGCGTTCCGCAGCAGCAAATTGCTGGGATTCTGTCGGGAGCAACTTTACTTGCAGTCGTCGGCTTCCTGGATGACGGGAAGCTTCTGCATCACCAAGTGAAACTCTTCGTGGGAATGCCTGTTGCTGCACTCATGCTGATTGCGACCGGAATCCACGCGCAGCTTTTTTCCAATTTTGTACCGGGGATGGCCGGGCGAGTTCTGGATGGGTGTTTCACAGTGCTTTGGGTTGTGGGAATCACCGCGTCGTTCAGCATTCTCGATCATATGGATGGTCTCTGCGCGGGTATTGCCGCCGTGGCCGCTGCATTTTTCACAATTTCAGCCAGCATGAATGGACAGACGCTAGTCCGTAGCCTGGGTGCGGCAGCTCTGGGCGCTTCGTTGGGATTTTTACGCTGGAATTTCAATCCGGCGAAAATATTTATGGGTGATGGCGGCGCAATGTTCCTTGGATTTCTGATGGCGACATTGGGGCTGAAGGTGCGGCCGGACGGAGCGCCTTTCCCAATTACTTGGCTGATTCCGGTTCTGATTCTGGGAGTCCCCATTTTCGATACGACTCTCGTGTCCATTTCGCGGGCACGACGCGGCCTTCTTCCCTTCACTTCGCCGGGCAAGGATCACACAGCGCATCGACTGTCGAACTTGGGACTGGGCCATCGCGGCGCAGTTCTTATGCTGTATTTTTTTGCCATTATTTTCGGGGGGGCAGCCCTGATTATTCCGTACTACTCAGTCGCGACGGCGTATGGGCTGGCGGGACTGCTTATTCTCGGCAGTTTGTTTGCAATATATCTGCTGGAAGCCGCTCCCTATGAACGTCAGGCGAAAGTGCCCAAGACATTTCTGCCCAGCGATAGCTAAACGAACCTGTCTTGTTGATTGCACGCGGGTAAGATATATACTTCTTCCTCGGTCGGTTGGGGCATCAAACACCCTGGGATTGGCATCAGAAAGTCCCGGCGGGTAGCTTCCCTGGAATCGTTCCGGCAATTTAAACAAAGGCAAATCGCAAGTGACAAAGACGGCGCCCGAATTACGCGACGCGGAAAATGTTGTTCGCGCTAATTCCCGCATAAATTCTCAAAATGTTGCAGTGGTGGGCGGATCAGCCGCAGGTTTGTTTACGGCTTCGCTTCTCGCGCGACAAGGGATTTCCGTCAGCGTGTTCGAGCGCATTGAAACGCTGGAACCTGACGAGAGAACCCTGATCGTCACGAATCGCATGCGCGCCTTACTCGGACGCGCCGCCGAAAAAAGCGTGGTGAATGAAATTCGGCGCTTTGAACTTTTTACCGATGGCCGTGCCGCAACGGTTTCGCTGAAGCACCCCGACCTGATCATCGAGCGTCGCACTTTGATTCAAGGCTTGGCGGAAGAAGCGCAACGTGCGGGCGTTCGTATTGAGCTGGGACGACGCTTTCATGCGTTGCATTCCAACGGCCGCGGGATGGTGCTGGAAATTGACCGCTGCAGTGACGGAACCCGCGAGGAAGTTCGCGCGGACACCATTGTCGGCGGCGATGGCGCGGCGAGCCGAGTGGCCCAGGCTGCAGGATGGTCGCCGCTTGAAACAGTTCCATTGATACAAGCGATTGTTCCGCTGCCGAAGGATATGGCGCGCGACACGGCGCGAGTGTGGTTTGTGCCTCAAGACACTCCATATTTTTACTGGCTCATCCCGGAGTCGGCGACCCGAGGCGCCTTGGGAATCATCGGTGAGACGGGCCCGGAAACGCGCAGCCATTTGGAGAAATTTCTGGAAAAACGAAACCTCGAACCCATCGAGTTTCAAGCGGCGCGCATTCCCATTTATAAACGCTGGGTTCCAGTACACCGCCATGTGGGTCACGGATCTGTTTATCTAGTGGGAGACGCGGCTGGGCAAGTGAAGGTCACCACCGTAGGCGGTATTGTGACCGGCTTTCGTGGAGCGCTGGGCGTGGCTCAGCAGATCTTGCATGGAGTATCAAGCGAGCTGCGTACGCTGCGACGCGAGCTTGACCTCCATCTCCTGTTGCGCCGCTCGCTTCATGATTTTCAGCAAGCTGACTATAGCCGGCTAGTGGACTTACTGAATGATCCTGCCAAGCAATCGCTTGCGGAATATTCTCGCGATGAAGCATGGAAGATTTTGTGGCGAGTATGTTTGAGCCAGCCGCGCTTGGTTTTGCTGGGGCTTCGCGGGCTGCTGTCGGGCAAAGGATCAGCGAATCGAGCAGGGTTCTAAATTAGCGCGTCCCGGCTGAGTCCGCGCCGGCTTCAAATCGCGTCCGCAGCAAAAACTAGATCGACATGTATATTCTGGGGCTTTCTGCAATGACGCATGACCCAGCCGCTGCGTTAATCAGCGAGCAGGGCGTGCTGGCAGCGATCGAAGAAGGAAAGCTCACACGAACGCGCGCAGCCGAAGGAATTCCTCGCTCGGCAATTAAATTCTGTCTGGAGCATGCCGGAATAGACTTAACGGCAGTGGAAGCGATCGCCATTGGCAGCCGTCCTCCACGTTCCTGGCGGCGCCAGACACTTTTTCGGGCCGGGCAGGCGCCTTTCTCGCTTAGTTCGAGCGGATACTTTGTAGGCAAAGCGTTCGGTGAGCTGAGCCGCGAGCTGAATAATTTCCGCTTGATTAGGAAAATGGCGGGAAATCCACAACGCAGGATCCGGAGTTTCGATCATCATCAATCTCATGCTGCCAGCGCGTTTTTTAGCTCCCCGTTCGACCGCGCGCTGATTGTTACGCTGGATGAACAGGGGGACGGGCGTTCGGGCTCGGTAAGTGTCGGTGAGGGCACGCGTATTCGCGAAGTGGAGTCGGTGGCTTTCCCCAACTCGCTGGCGTGGGTCTACACGCAGATTACCAGGTTGTTGGGGTTTCAGCCGCACGCCGAAGAACACAAAACTCAATGGCTGAGCCTGGCCGGCGAACCCGTGTTTCTGGATTTATTTCTCGATGCGCTGCGAAAAGACGCGAATGGCGCGCCGCACCTGAACCGAAAGTATTTCAAGCGCAGTTTCGCCGGCGAACTTTCGTTCAGCGATGAATTCTACGGGCGCGTCGGGTGGGATAACAAGTCCGACGCGATTGTGGATAATGGACTTCGGGCGAATATTGCGTCGAGCCTTCAACAGGCATGCGCGATGATCGTGAGCGAATGGGCGGAAGCGATAGCGAAGAAAAATGGGATGCGCTCACTTTGTCTTGCAGGAGGACTATTTCTAAATCCGCTGCTCGTCGCCGCTGTGGAATCGAACACGTACTTTAAAGGTGTCTTTGTGCAACCTGCTGGGGGAAACGAGGGAACTGCTGTTGGCGCAGCGTTACTCGCGTGGCATGCGGATAGCGCACGCCCGCGAATCGCCTCCATGGGCGCTCCCTATTGGGGGCCTGAATTCTCCAACGACTCGATCAAAAGTGTGTTGGACAATTGCAAAGCATCCTACAAATGGTGCGATTCGGAGGAAGAGAAACTCGCCGAAACGGTTCGGCTGATACAGGCGGGGAAAATTGTGGCTTGGTATCAAGGAGCAGCTGAGTTCGGCCCGCGGGCGTTGGGCAATCGCAGCCTGCTGGCGTCTCCTTGGTCGCCGTATGTGAAGGAAAATCTGAATGACTATGTAAAACACCGGGAATCGTTTCGGCCTTTTGCCTTGGCGATGCCGGAAGAAGATTGCGCCGAATATTTTGACTTTAGTTCGAACACGCGCTGTTTGACGACGATGGCGAGAGCAAAAGAAAAGGGACGAAAGCTGTTGGCCGAGCTCCCGCCTGGATTTCTGCTCAAAAACAATCTGGTGCGTTTGCACGCCGTAAGCTCTCGCGACAATCCCTTATTTTGGAAACTGCTGAAGCGATCGGGAGAAAATGCTCCTGCTCCTATTCTGGTGAATACATCGTTCAACTTGTTTGGCGAACCTCTGGTAGTGACGCCGCGCGACGCCGTTCGAAGCTATTTCTGTTCCGGCGCAGATGCTTTGGTGGCCGGCAATTTTCTTTTAAAGAAGCGATAGGTATCAATGGATAGCATCGAAAAATCGCAAAACAAGAAGAAGCAGAACTGGAGGCTTTTTTTAGTCTTCGTTCTGCTGGGTCTGGTGGTTTGCGGGGTTATCGCGTTTCGCGGCTTGGGGCGCTGGCTGGTGCGCGAGGATCCGCCGGCACATGCCGACGTTATAGCGGTCTTGAGCGGGGGCTTGCCTTATCGCGCGCTAGGCGCTGCTAAATACTTCGAGCTTGGATACGCGAACGAAGTGTGGATCACGCGGCCTGAAGGGCCTGCCGAACAGCTTAAGCAACTGGGCATTTCATTTACCGGCGAGGAAGAATATAGCCGGCAGGTCTTAATTCAACTTCACGTTCCCGAGAATGTCATTCGCATTCTTCCGAATAACATCATCAATACGGAGCAGGAAGTGGAAGAAATAATTCGCGCGTTGCAGCAGACGAACGAAACAAGCGTCATCATTGTGACGTCGCCTCAGCATACGCGCAGGGTCAAGGCGTTATGGGATAGATTGGCCGACAAGAATCTTACGGCGATAGTCAGAGCCGCGCCGGATGATCCCTTTGATGCCGAGCACTGGTGGCGTAACACACGGGATGCTCTTTTCGTGGTGCGGGAAGTCTTAGGTTTAATGAATGTTTGGGCGGGTCTGCCGGTTCGGCCTCATACGGATTGGGGCGCACCTACAACTAGTTAATTTTCCGCGCG
>Ga0209624_10001523_pt1 | contig 18063 bp, 17 predicted proteins | sample JacPinW_OM2H0_O1_FD_188565 | JGI IMG/M metagenome (GOLD analysis project Ga0209624, IMG submission 188565) | Forest soil microbial communities from Algoma, Ontario, Canada - Jack Pine, Ontario site 1_JW_OM2H0_O1 (SPAdes) (version 2) | ecosystem: Environmental > Terrestrial > Soil > Boreal...
AGATAGGGAACGGCTGCGGGAGGTGCTGACGGCGCTGGAGGCGAAGCAGCGGTTGGTGGAGCTGCTGAATGCGTATATCGATGCGCGGCAGGAGAGCGTGAGGGTGGTGTTTGGGCTGGAGGAGCACGCTCCCGAGATGGCCGGGCTGGTGTTGATTGCGGCTCCGGCGCGGGCGGGGGGAGAGAGCCGGGGGACGGTGGGGGTGATTGGGCCGAAGCGGATGCACTATGAGAACACCATGAACGCCGTGAGCTATATTGCGCAGGTTTTCGATCGGATACTGCATCCTGGTGAGTGATGGGGGGAGTGTTTTTTTTTAGTTTTTTTTGGCGCTGGTGGAAGGTGGTTTTTGCTGGGGTTTTTGAGAAAAACGGGGTGCAGAACGTGGTGTGTTTGAGGTGAATTTGTGGTGGAATGCGTGGCAAACGTGGTCAGTTGACGGGCGCATTTCGAGGGTGAAAGATTAGGACAGGAGCCGTGGATTTATTTATGAGGGGCCTGGTGTCGGGTGATGTGAGTCGTGGGGACTCACAGTGTGGGGATGGAAGACAAGAGGGTTTGGCGGATGACGGGACGAGAGCGACTCGCGCGATGGGCCGGAATGGGCAACAATAGAAGAGGAAGCAAAGACACGATCGGTGACAGGAAGGACGAAGAGATGGCTGCAGAGGTAGTGGCAAAGGATTTTGGCGAGCATGGCTCGCATGTGGAAGAAGGAACGCCCGGCACGATCGCAGAGCCGGTGGTTGAGACGAGTTCGGCTCAGGCGGAGCTGGAGCAGTTGAAGGGCGAGCGGGACCAGTTGCTGGATCGACTGGCGCGTCTGCAGGCTGAGTTTGATAATGCGCGGAAGCGGGAGATCAAGGAGCGGGCGGATGCTCGGGAGTACACGATCTCGCATGCGGTCGAGCCGTTTTTGAGTGTGATGGATAACTTTCAACTGGCGCTGAAGGCGGATGGGACTGCGGAGCAGCTTCGCAGCGGGGTTGAGCTGATTTTGAAGCAGATGGAGGATGCGCTGAAGGGATTGAATGTGCAGGCGGTTGAGACCGTTGGGACGCAGTTCGACCCGCGAATCCATGAGGCGCTGGGTAGCATCGAAACGAAGGAGTTCCCCGACCATCAGGTGCTGGAAGAGATTCGCCGGGGGTATAAGATCCGAGAGAAGCTGCTGCGGCCGGCTCTGGTGCGGATCGCGGCGAACGCGGACCAGGTTGCGGATTGATCGGCGATGGTGGACTGGATAGGAAGGCATACCCCAGGGGCTAAAGCCCCTTTCTTCCCGGGACTGAGGCAAGGCTGAAGCCTTGGGTTACCCAGAGGCAAAGACAAGAACGACAGCAAAAGCTAGAGCAACTGTAGTAACGATAACTTTGGCAGATTAGCGGGGAAGAGATTCTAAAGATATGGCGACGGCAAACGTGACGAAGATTGATTACTACGAAGTGTTGAGTGTCTCGCGGGATGCGAGCGACCAGGAGTTGAAGGCCTCGTATCGGAAGCTCGCCATGCAGTTTCACCCGGATCGGAATCCGGATGATCCGACGGCTGAGGAGAAGTTTAAGGAGTGCAGCGAGGCATACCAGGTGCTGAGCGATCCGGACAAGCGGGCCGCGTATGACCGGTATGGCCATGCTGCGTTCCAGGGAGGCGCTGCGGCTGGTGGCGGGAACCCGTTTGGCGGGGCGCAGGATCTGGGGGACATCTTCGGCGATCTGTTTGGCGAGATGTTCAACATGGGGGGCAATGGGCGCAAGGCTTCGCGGACTCAGCGTGGGCGCGACCTGCGGTATGACCTGACGCTGGAGTTTGAAGAGGCGGTCTTCGGGAAAGAGAAGGAGATCACGATCCGGCGGATGGAGACGTGTACGGACTGCAAGGGCGCGGGCGCAGCGAAGGGGAAGGCCGCGGTGACCTGTACGCAGTGCGGCGGGCGTGGGCAGATGAGGTATCAGCAGGGGTTCTTTTCTGTGGCGCGGACCTGCTCGGTTTGCGGCGGGACGGGGACGTTGATCGTCGATCCGTGCCAGACGTGCAGGGGCGAGACGCGGGTGCAGACGGAACACAAGATTCTGGTGAAGGTGCCGGCGGGTGTGGAGCAGGATACGCGGATTCGCTACCAGGGCGAGGGTGAGTCGGGCAGGTTTGCCGGGCCTGCCGGCGATCTTTATGTCGTGCTGAATGTGCAGGCGCATAAGTTCTTCGAGCGTGATGGGGACGATCTGCATTGTGTGATGCCGATCTCGTTTCCGCAGGCGGCGCTGGGGACGGAGCTGGAGATTCAGACGCTCGAAGGCCCTGCGGCGATCAAGGTGCCGGAGGGAACGCAGAGTGGGAAGGAGTTCAAGCTGAAGGGCAAGGGCGTGCCGCATCTGAACTCGCATGGGAAGGGCGATTTGATCGTGGAGATTCGGGTGCAGACTCCTGCGAAGCTGAATAAACAGCAGAAGGAGTTGCTGCGGCAGTTGAGCGAGACGATGGTGGTGGAGAATACGCCGACTTCGCGCGGGTTGTTTGAGAAGGTGAAGGAGATGTTCAGTTGAGTTGTCAGTGATCCGTTCTCAGTTGTCAGTTCCTAAAGTGTCCGGGCTTCGGCTCGGGCATTTTTTTTGTCATTGTCGGTGTTTGGTTTGAGTTACTGCCCTGTCTGGAGTTGCCTAAACGCGATGCTTCAGACTTAGCTTGAAGCAACGTCTATCTGCGACTGCTAAAAATGCTAGCTTACAGATCAAGATATTCACTTTAGTCTTGTGCTGAGCTGAGGTTGTGCAACCGGTGACAATCCGCGGACGGCTGTATGTGAGCGTGAAACCAGGAGAAGTAAATGCGATTGAAGAACTTTCAAGTGATGACTGTCCTGTTTGTTCTGTCAGGATGTATGGTTTCCAATGCATTTGCACAAAACGGGGATACCACGGCTCTCCCAGATTTACCGAGGCAATATGCTGTGACGGCGATTGGTCAATCGGGCGCAATGTCCGGCAAGACTTTCGGAGCGAATGTCTACATCACTGGCTGGACAACCGACCAGCAGGTAAAAGACTTTATCGGCACCCTGCGGGAAAAGGGGCCGGACGGACTAGTTAGCGCGATGGAGAAGACGGAAGACGTGGGCCGCTTGTCTCCGACCGGATTTGTGGGTAGCGGCTTTCGCTTTGCCCGATACCGGCCAACCGCAAATGGCGGACTGCACATTGTGATGGTGACGAACCGTCCCATCGCGTTCGGCGAAGCATATCACGGGACTCGCTCGAGGGATTATCAGTTTGGCATCGTCGTGCTCGATGTGGACAAGGACGGTAAGGGCACTGGCCAACTGGCACCCGTGTGCAAGATCAAATTCAACAAGAAGAACGAACTCGAGATAGAGCACTACGGCCAGAAGCCCTTTCGCCTCACAAATGTATACCTGCAGAAATAGTCAGCTTGTGTCTTTGAAGGGAATGGCCGGCCGCAGTGACGATTTTCGAGTTTCTTGGGTTGGGAGCGTCTTACGTTCCAGTGAACAATCGCCTTCGATATACGGCTCTGATAGCGACGCTCCTGCTTGGCTTCCTTGTCTTCAGCCCAAGCCTGCACGCGCAGGAGACGTGCGACGCGGAGGTGAAACTTCTCCTTTCCCCGACTCAGGCGCAGGCTGCGGTTGCGGCCCTTCAGGCTCGTGGAGAGACTCATGGCCGTGTCTATTTTTATGACACCCCTGCTCTTGATTTGCTCTCGAAGGGCGTGATTCTTCGTTTGAGGGAGGGCGGCGCGGAGAGTGATCTTACAACAAAATTCCGACCACTCTCTGGCGAGAGACTGGTCGATCCGTCCGGCGGGCGGGAACGCTACAAGTGCGAAGCAGATGTGATCGGTGGCGTCGAGAACCCGTCATTTTCGCTGGTGATTAAGTATGGTTCGGCAAAGACCCCGGAGACGGGCGAGGCACTGTTCGGACTGCTCAGTGAGGGACAGAAACAACTGCTCAAGGACACGAAGGTCCAGATTGACTGGAAGCGGGTGAAGCGTATCGCAGAGATTCGATCGACCAGTTGGACAACGCGCGCGAATCGACCGTTGGGCAAGTTGAGCCTGGAGCTTTGGGAGTGGCCGAACGGCAGCATTCTCGAAGTGTCAACGAAGGTAACGGCGGATGCCGGGCCGGCTACCTATGTCGAACTACGAGAGCTTGCGAACAAAAATGGGTTGGCGTTGAACAAGAATCAACAGGCCAAAACAACGATCGCGTTAGAGGAGATTACAGGCTCGCATTGACAGTTGCGTGCCTCTAGCGCGGGTTCGGTCTGTCCCCTCCGCGTGGCTGCCCTTGCGGCTGTCCTTGTGGACGGCCGCCACCAGAGTTTGGCGGCCTAGATTGTTGGGGCGGTCTGCTCTGATTTGCTGGACGATTTTGTGGTTTAGGCTGTGGAGCTGGACGATTTTGAGGTTTGGGCTGTGGCGCTGGACGAGTTTGGGGTGCTGGCTTGGTCTGTGGCGCAGGCCGGGTTTGCGGTCTTGTGGCCGGTTGATTGGTACCTGGCCGCGGCTGCGCTGGGCGGGTACCATTCGGCGGCGTGGTCGGTCGCGTGGCTGGTTGTCCAGGCCGGACTGGTTGAGTGCTTGGTTGGCCTGGCGCAGGACGAGTTCCGTTCGCGGGTGGACGATATCCGGGTTGGCCCGGCCGGACCGGTTGAGTGGTTGGCGGACGATATCCGGGCTGACCAGCCGGTGGACGATATCCAGGTTGACCGTAGCCCGGCGGGCGATAGCCAGGTTTACCGTAAGCCGGCGGGCGATAGCCTGGGTTGCCCGGATAATGCGAGGGCGGGCGGTAAACCGGCCGGTGCACGGGGTAGGGTGGGCGGTAGTTCGGTGGGTGATAGCGCCAGTTGCCACCGTATCCTGGATAGCCGGCATAGTACGGAGGGCGAGGGTGATACCAGATGGTGGGGGGACGATAGCCGCCGTGCCAGCCTCCCCATGGGCCGCGATTGTAGTAGACGCCGTGACCCCATCCCCAGCCCCAGCCGCCCCAGGCCCAGGGCTGGTTATTCGCGATCAGGAATCCGATGCCGACACCGACGCCGAAGGTGATGAGCGAGGTTGCTACGACGGTGCTTGTGCTGGGGGCGACGTAGACGACGGCGGGATTGTATTGCGGGACGTAAACGATCTGCGGATTGGCAGGCTGAATGACGTAGACGGGTTGGCTTGCGACCTGCTGGACCTCAACCTGCTGCTGTTGATTGCTGCGGAGCGCACCTGAGGCATAGGCCTGGGCGCGCAGACGCTGGATGGAAGCGGCCACCTCTGCCTGATTGGTTGTCATGGCTTGCCCAATGGCGGCGTAGTCGTCGATGTTGTCCGCCATCATCTGGAGCACGGTAGGGAAGGCGACCAGAGCGATGAAGGCCGGATCGAACCCCTGCTTCTGGGCAGCATCGGTGAGCGCGGCGCCTGTGAGGTTCGGGTTCTGCGCAAGCCAGTTGGTGACGTCCAGAATCTCCTGAGGGTTGGTGGAAGCGGTTGTGATCTGGGCCAGGAGCGAGTCGGGATAGAGTGCGACCGGGGAGAGGAGCTGATCTAGTTGCTGCGGAGTGGGCGGCGGGGGGGGCGCGGTTTGCTGCGGCGGCGGGGGAGCGGTTTGGGCCTCTAGAAGCGGCGCAAAATTCGAGAAGAGAAGAAGGCCGATCAGCAAAAATACTGAGGTGATGCCGGGACTGCGTCGCATGCAAACTCCCTGAGTAAACAGTCTCTGCCGGTTGGGTCTGAAATTAACCAACGGTGAGCTGGATCAGTATATATCGCTGTCACTTCGGAGACTTAGAACGGGATTGTTGCAAGCATCACTGCGAACCCGCGGGCGCAAGTTAGCCCTCACGACTCAGTGGCGAGCACTGAGCGCGGGAGGGCTGCTGCTTCGGTTGGTTAGGTGCCGGAGACGCCCTTGTTCTGCAGAATCCTGACGACTACGCGGCGATTCTCGGCCTGACCTTCAGCGGTGGCGTCGGAGTCTACCTGAGACGAGGTGCCCATAGCGCCGGGAGCGAGCATGTTGGTGAGGGGGATCTGGCCTTGCTGCTCGAGGATCGCAGTGACGGCGTTGGCGCGTTCACTGCTGAGTTTCTGGTTTAGCGCGGCGCTGCCAACTGCGGAGGCGTAGCCCTGAACCTGGAGGATGTAGGCGGTGATGCCTTTGGCCTTCTGGGCCAACTGCAGTAACTGGGCCTGATATTGAGGATCAACCGTGATTTTGCCGTTGCCGAAGTAGACGGTGGTCTCGCCGAGTATGTTGTAGTCGCCGAGTTCGCCGAAACGTTTGTTGTCGGCGGCGATCGCGGCTTTGTTGGCAGCGATCTTCTGTTGCTCGACGGTGAGCTGCGCCTGCTGGGCTTGCAGCGCGGCCTGTTGCGCTGCGACCTGCTGCTCGGTCTGCTGGATCTGCGCGGTGTTGGCGGCTACCTTCTGCTCGGTGGGCTGGAGGCCAGCTTGTGCGTCCATGGCCGCCTTGAGGTCGGAGCCTTTGAACTTGACGCTGTCGGCGACGAGCTGGTTCTGGGCGTTGTAGGTTCCTTTGACCTGGACGGGGAGGCCGGGGATGAGGGAGGTCATGGGCATCTGTTTCGTGCGGCCGTGAAAGAGTCCTTCGGCTTCGCCGACGTCGGTACTGTCGGTGAGGAGAACGACTGTGTCGGGAGAGCCGACGATCTGGAGGGACATGGTCGCGCCACTGCGTCCGTCGATGACTCCCTGGATCTGCGTGTCTTGTGCGATGGCAGGCGGGCTGGTCAAAACAAAGGCTGCCGTCAACAGAGCGATGAGCGTTGTGAATCTGACTGCGCGGTGCTTGTTCATGGTCGTTACCTCGACTGAGTCGAGTCTAGCCAGCAGCGGTGGGAAGGGACACTAGTAAATGTCCTAGGAAGGCAGGAAAGGATTAGCAGTGATTGAACGAGGATCGTCGGGCGATTTCCGATGTTCCCGTGCCGAAAGCCAAGCCGTAAGCGATTGTCTGCTCAGGGAGACAGGTTAGATTTGGCTTTATCTCTATTCGGGTCCGGCCTTCGACCAGGGCGGCACAATGCCGTTCATGCGTGCGTAGGCGATGAGTTGCCCCATGTGTTCGTTGTCGTGAACGATGATGCGTAGGTACATGCCATCTACGGTGGCGTCTTTGTTCATGATTTTAACTTTGCGTTGAAGGTCGCCGGGCTTTAGTTGAGCGCGGGCTATCTTGACGGCATCGAGGGAGCGCTTCAAAAAGGCGATGACCTCCGCCTTCGATGTCACTGTTTTTTCCATGTCCTCGGACTTGATGTCTGGCGGCATTGGAGGGCCGGTCTGGCTCAGCAAATAGAAGTTAGCCAAGGCGATGTGCATGTAGACCTCGCTTGTTGACCTCACTCCGGGCGCTGGACGCCACGCAAACTTGTCGGCAGGAGTGGCCTCTGCGAGGGCTATCAATTGCCGGGAGACGTGAGTCCACTCGCCATCGTAGCCTTCCCAGAGTCCCTCGTACTGGGCGTGTAGTGGGGCGGTGCTCATTATGAGGAATAGTAACAAGGTTTTCATCGCATTCTCCTGATTGCGGCTGCGGCGTGCCGCTCACGCAAAGCTGTTGAACAGAAAAACTAGGAGCACAACGAAGATAAACCCATCGGAGACGATTGCCATGTCAAGTGAAGCAATCCGTCGTCCCAAAATTCGGCATCTAACCGCAGATGAGCACGTTCAAAAAAGCGGTTCTCATCACTCCTCTCCTCTTCGCAATCAGCGTTGTTCCCGCGTTCGGGCAACAGCACAACAATAGCGCCTACTACAACGGCATGCGTCACGGCACGCAAGGAGGCGACTACTACAGCAAGCATGATCGCCCCTACCATAACGATTACTACCAGCAACCCAAACAGGGTGGCATTGGACCGGGCAAAGGTGCGCTTATCGGCGCGGCTGGCGGCGCGGCGCTCGGCGCAATCTTTGGCGGTGGCCTGAAGGGCACTCTTATCGGCGGAGCGGCCGGCGCGGGCATCGGGGCAGTCGTAGGCCAGTCTGCCCAGAACAAGCGCAACAACGACAACTACCACCGTCCCTACTAGCTCTCAAAAATTGCAACGGAGAAAAGGATCGATCATGCGCCTGGCTTATACAATCGCACTCAGCCTTACGCTCGCCGCCACATTGGCCGCGACCGCTCAGCAGCCGAAGTCTCCAGTGACCATTACTCCTTCTGCGGACTCCACAACGCCGCATAACTGGACTACTGAACAGATACTCACGTGCACCGTCTCCGACTGCTGGCAGCTCGCCGGCAGGAATGAAACCACCTTCTTCGACATCATTCAGCAACTTGCCGCGATCTCCGCTCAGACGCGCGGGCTCACGCTGCCCGACACCGCAGAAGCCGGCCAACGCACCGGTGAATACATCAAGGCCAAGGCCCGCACCGATCATGGGCAGCTTCTCTATGCCATTGTCGACGCGGCCATTCGGAAGGTAGGAACCAGACCTACAGCGACGAACTAGACGGTTTTTCATGGAGGAGAGACCACGCTCCATGGCGATTCTCACTGCGGTGTGGATTTCAGGCGAGGTGGGTGGAGGCTATGGCTATGGCCGGCCAGGCCAAGAATGTATACAGTTTGACCGGAGATGTCGATCAGGTGAACTACTTTTGAAGGAACTTGCGGCGGGCGACGCCGGCGAGAGCGAGGAGGCCGGTTGCGGAAAGGATGAGAGTGGAAGGCTCGGGCGTAACGGCAGGCCCATTTTGGCCGACTGCGTTCGAGGTGAAGGCAGTCTCATTCAGTTCGCCTGTGTCCGAGGTAACGACCGTTCCATTGAGGTCCACAGCGTAGGGGCCGAACCGATTGGACTCGGTGTCCCACGAGTTGGAGATACCGCACGCCTGTTCGGTGGGATCGCAGGCAAACTGCGTGCCGAGGGTTCCGTAGGAGGAGAGCAGAGGTTGGGCGTAATCGATCGCGGCATTGGCGCCGGAGAAATCAAGATAATACGTGCCGGGCCCCAAGGTGATGTCGAGGTTGCTGAAGTCGAACAACTGGGAGGTCGTGGGCCCGTTTGGGCTAAAGACCAGAGTGCCTGAACCGATGAGCGTGCTGGAGGCGCCGAGCTGGGTTCCGAGGCCGAGGCTGAAGCTGCCGTCTGGATTGTAACTGCCGCCGACACCGCTGAGGGCCACCTGGACATCATTGATGACGACCGAACTGGAGAGGGTGAACTGTTCGGCGCGAAGGGTACAGTCGGAGACCCCCGGACACAGAACTGCGCCCCCGTTGGAAGCGGTCGATAGATTGGATCCGACCAGGAGCGAATCGGCTAATCCTTGACAGGGAAGGGTCAGGGAACAGGCGACGATCAAGCTCAACTTGAGAGGCGTTTTCAACTTTTTGTCCTTTCGGGTCGCCGGGGAAGGCGTTGAAGATGAGGCGACAAACTGCCGGTTGACGGTAAGGAAAAACGCAGCGATGGGTGATCCTGATAGTCGCATTAACGTTGGCGCAGCAGCGCGATCAACTTGAATTCTATTGAAAGCAGATTCGTACGATTTGGAAAAGTGCTGCTTGCTTGCTCAACTTTTGGGGGATTGCTTTTTTACGGGTAGGCGAAATTTATGCCTGGCGCAAAACACCGATGGGTTACGCCAGATGGGTGGAGGCTATGGCTATGGCGGCGATGGCGGCGGTTTCGGCGCGGAGGATGCGAGGGCCCAGAGTTACGGGCTGCCAGTTGTGTTGGAGGAAGAGGGTTATTTCTTCGGGGGCCCAGCCGCCTTCGGGGCCTATGGCGAGGGCGTGGGTGATTCGGTGGGCGGCTTCGTGGCTGGCGTTTGCGTCTTCGAGGGCGGCGGTCAGGGTGGTGGTTTGTTCGGTTTCGCTCAGGAGGATTCGGGTTGGGGTTTTCTCTTGTTCGAGGGCGGGCTTGAGCTGTGCGGGGTCGGCGATTTCGGGGATGTCGGTGCGGCGGGATTGCTTGGCGGCTTCGAGGGCGATGCGGCGCCAGCGTTCTACACGTTTCGCGGAGGCTTGGGCGAGGTGCTTTTCGGTGCGGCGGGCGAGGATGGGGGTGATGCGGGCGATGCCCAGCTCTGTGGCCTTTTCGATGGCCCACTCCATGTGGTCGAACTTGAAGATGGCGAGGAGAAGATGCAGGGGAAGGGCGGCGTCGGACTCGAGCTGTTCGTGGAGGGTGAAGAGGACACGGTCTTCGCTGACGGTGGAGATTTCGGCGCGGTGGAGGAAGCCGTTGGCGACAATATCGAAGATCTGGCCGGGTTCGGCGCGAAGGACGCGCGCGAGATGAATGGCCTGGTCGCCGGTGAGGGTGGCGGTGGTGGGGGTCCAGGTGTTGGCGATCCAGCGACGGCGAGTCATTGATTCAGTTTGCGCTAGTTTGCAGTCTCGGGTGGGCCAGTGGTTGCTGGAGGCTGCGAGGTTTGGCCGGCTGCTTCGCTGGCGCGACCGATAAGAACGGATTGCTGTCCCTGGTGGTAGAGATCGAGGTTGAGGGTGGCGGTGCGGCGGTGGTCCCAGACGTCTTTGGCGACGGGGAAATGGAGCAGAACCATACCTTCGGCGGACCGGCCGGGGGCGATCATGGTTTCGCGGAGGAGGGGTTCGGAGGCGAGCAACTTGAGGTCGGGGAAGGAGGTGTAGACGGCGGCGAGGTCGTCTTTTTCGATGGCGCTGGAGGTGATCTCCTGGCCGTCTGCGGTGGTGAGGGTGGCGGTGAAGTCCTTGAGGAAGAGCGGCAGGTGCAGCCGGTCGTCGATGCGGAGGTTGGTGAGGACGTAGAGCTCGTCCTGCGCCTGGTCGTGACCGACGAGGGTGGTATTGGACTTGAAGACGGTGTGGGTGGGGAAGACAGCGGTGCGGGTGATGGCGAGGTCGGCGGTCCGGTGCGGCGTGGCGCGGATGAGCAGGGCGATGACGATGCCAAGAAGCAGGAACGCAATGAGTACCGGAGCGAGGAGGTTGCGGCGGACGGGTTGGGCGAAGGTAAGCTCTGGCACTTTGAACCAAGGATATCGTAAAAGTAGTGTTACAGGAGAACAAAAGCAGACCCACTTTACACTAAAGTGCCGTATATGGGTAGATAGGTAGCACCCTAAAGTACTTTTTTCCTGTTAATTTTGGTCCTTCTGGACGGCGTACTCCTGGAGCAGGACGGAGATGAGGGCGGCTGTGGGGACGGCGACGAGGGCTCCGACGATGCCTGCCAGGGCGGTGCCGAGGAGCAGGGCCACAAGGACGGTGAGGCCCATGAGATTGACGCTGGAGCGCATGATTCGGGGGGTGAGGATGACGTTTTCGATGTTCTGGTAGATGACGTAGAAGAGGAAGACGCCGGCCATTTTGGTCCAGGAGTCGAGAGCGGCGACGCCGGCTGCGAGGAGGATGGTGATGACTCCGCCTGCGATGGGAATGATGTTGAACAGGCCCATGAGGAAGCCGAGAAGAAGGAAGTAACGGACGTGCAGAAGGCCGAAGACGATGGTGCTGGAGACTCCCAGGATGAGCATGAGAAGGCCCTGACCGAGGAGCCATTTGCTGATTTTGAGTTCGGCCTTCTTGAGGGTGATGTTGAGGCGGTTGCGCTGGGAGAGGGGAAAGAGGGAGAGGAAGAAGGCATAGGCGAATTCGCCTTCGAGCATGAAGTAGATGCAGAGGAAGATGGTAGTGAGGATGTCGAAGATGTGCGAGAGCCAGAGGGGGAGCGAGGTGAAGATGTAGCTGGCAGTGGCGGTGAAGGCTCCTTCGGCGCGCTTGGCGACGGTGTCGATGCCGAACTTGTCGGCCAGGGGGATCTTCTTGATGCGGGCGACGACCTCGGGGATGTGCTTGGGAAGGTCGTTGGAGAACTCGCGGAGATCGCGCAGGACGGGAGGGAGGCCGGTGGTGAAGAAGATTCCCAGGACCAGAAAGACGGCGAGGATGAGAAGGACAATGGCGACGGGGCGCGTGGGATGGTAACCGCGGAGGTCGAGCTGGGAGATACGGGTGACGACGGGCATCAGGACAACGGCAAAGAGGGCGCTGACGTAGAGGATCAGCAGCTCCTTTTGTAAGGTCCAGGCCAGGGCGAGTAGAAGCAGGATGACGAAACAGAAGAGGATATTGCCGCGGACCGCAGTTCGGGACTGCTTTTGGTCTGGGGTCAGGTGTGGGAGGATGGTGGCCAGCTGGTTCTCCTGTTGGTAACTACTGTGTGATGCAGGTAGTGTGCGCCTTGGCGGCTCAGGAGAGGGAGTGCGGACTGTGGTTCAGGGCGTGCGCTCGGCCTGATGTTCGAGCTTCGCGGCAGGGCGCTGAAGGCGGCTACTCGAATGCGCTGGAGAGGATGGCGTCGACGGTCTGGTCGGGGGTGAGATTGGCGGTGTCGATGGTGAGGCCAGCGAGGCGGAGGTAGAGGGGATGGCGGTGGGCGAAGCGAAGCTGGGCGGCGGCGGGGTCCGCGAGGACGGGACGGGCGATGTCCTGCAGCATGCAGCGGTCGAAGAGGGTGGGGAAGGGAGCGTCGAGGAAGATGGTGAAGGTGCCCGGGGTCTGCTCGAGGAGGAGGCGGTTGGTGAGCTCTTCGGGGGTTCCGCCGCCGAGGGCGAGGATGGTGTTGGTGCGGGCGAGAGCGGAGGCGAGGGCGGTGGATTCGAGGCGGCGGAAGCGGGCTTCGCCGTGGAGGGCGAAGAGCTGGGGGATTGTGGCGTTGGTGCGGGCCTCGAGGTGGGCGTCGAGGTCGAGGAAGTCCCAGCGGAGACGGGCGGCGAGGAGACGGCCGATGGTGGACTTACCCGCTCCCATGAAGCCGGTGAGGACGAGGCGCCGGAGGTGCGCGGGGAGGGCTGGGGGGGGCGTTATTTTAGGGGCGGTTTTAATGGTCTTCACTGTGTTCATGGTAGTGGGTGCGGACATCGGTGCTTCTCCTTAATGCTGCTGTGCTGTCTGGAGCATGAAAAAGCCGCGACCTTGGAGGGCGCGGCTCGGAAGTTTCGAAGACTCTGAAGGTTTATCTGTTTTATCTGTTTTCAGAGATGCATGCGAGGACTCCACTGGCCGCGGGATAGCGCCAATAGGAGTACGTAAAAAACACGGTCTGGAAACGGCTCGTCATGCTGGATTAAGGGTACAGCGGGCTGGGGGTCGATTGCAAGTATAGAGTTTCGGTTTATGGAGTTTCCGAACTTACCAATATTCGGGGGTTATTCGTTCCAGATCCAAGGCTTTTGGCCTTTACATCCCACGCAAGGCCCATCACTCGTAGTGCGCAAATACCGTACCAGTTTGGATCGAACTCGTACCAGTCCAAACCGTGTCGAGCTGGTTGCGTAAAGGTTCTGTCGTGCCATAGGTTCCGCATGCGGATGTCTTTCTCTTAATTCAAGCGAACACGTTTGATGAGGTTTCATTTGACTTGGCGCGGCTCTCGGCGCGCTAACAGGGACTCACAACAGTGTGCGGTACCCGACAGAGCGCCGCTACTAGCAGAAGTGCTAAACAAGGAGCGATTGTTTGAGTGCCTGAGCTTTTGTCGAGCTGGCTGAAAAGTTGGGTTTTCGGAGATTTGGGAGGTCTCGGGTGAGAGGTTGCAGATAACAGCGTGTTTTCTGGGAACTACGCGTTGACTCCGGAGAGACCCTCTTTATTAGTTCGTTGTTATCATAAGGATTGCCCTTGCTCGATCACGAGCTTGTACGCGACGTAGTACTTGTAGATATTGCTCACGTACTGCACTGTCACCGGCCCCATGCTTTTGGCAACCAGCAGTTCGACGTTGCCGAACCACTTGTTGGGATCCAGTCCCGCTGCCGGTGCTTTTTTTCGGAGATCCGCGATGCGATTGGGACCCGCGTTGTACCCGGCAAAGGTAAACAGCAGGCGGTTTACGGGATCAATCTTCGGGTCGTTGAAATAGTTGTCCGCGATGTCGCGCAAAACCTTGACTCCCGCATGAATATTATTGTCTGCAGTCGTTATGTCGGTAATGCTGATGGGCGCCGCTGCCGCAGTTCTCGGCTTTACCTGCATGATTCCGACAGCACCGCCAGGACTCCTCGCGGATTGGTCCAGCATCGACTCCTGGTAGCCTTGCGCCACAATCATCAGGTAGTCGAAGCCGTACTGAGCGGCGTACTTCTTGAAGTAGGCTACGGTCTCATTGAACTTCTTCAGTTCAGCTTCAGAGGTTGCATTGTTGACGAATTTATCGTTCTGCAGATACCGCCGGACCAGAGTATTGCCGAACGACGTTCCCACGGCGCGTGTCTTGATGAATTCATCCAACAGCGCTTTGAGCTGCGGATTGTCTTTTCGCATCGCCCATGCGAGTTGGCCCTCGCTGCCGATTGCGAGCTTTGGGTATGGCGTGATGTTGGGAAGCACCTGGGACCAGAGGTTAGCGCGCTCGGTGGTGGTGACGGTCGCCGGAATAAGGCCCGCGTTGACCATTTCCAGCAGATCTTCATCCATCAAACTCTTATCGGCAGCCTCGATAAGGATCGCCGGCTTACCCTGCTTCCGCAACGAGTCGTTCGCCCTCTTCAGACTTTCTGGATAAGTGGTGAGTGGATTGACAAAGATTTTTTTCCCGCCCAGGTCCGCCAACGAGGAAACAGGGCCGAACTGCTTTCCCGTGACGACGATCTGTTGTTCGTCTGTTTGTATGGGGATCGAGAAAGCGACCTGTTGTTGACGTTCAGGGGTCACAACCAATCCGAAGGCAATCAGATCTCCGACGCCTTGTGTCAGAGCTGCCTGAATCTTATCGGGGCGAACAGGAATGAAGGTGACCTGCACGTGTTGTTTCGTGGCGCGCAGCTTCTGATTGACAAATTGCTCGAATGCCCTGAGGGCCTCGTAATAAATGCCTTGTGGCCGGCCGTCAACGTAGAAAAAACCGGTGCGGCTGTACAACACGAGTGCTCGAATCGTCCCCTGTTTTACCATCTCGTCGAGGTCGCCGGTGCGGCGCTCGAAATTGAGCGGCAGCGCGGCCTGATCAGACGCGTGTGAGGGTACAGACTGAGCGTGAGTCGCCCGCGCTGTGTTACCAAAGACGATCAAGAACAGAAGGTCGAACAACAGCATTAGACGTACGCTTCGTCGATGCGAAGCGATGTTTGCAAACACAATGAGCCTCCCGCATCTCTTTCCGTTGCCCCATCGTATACGTTACTGCGTATGGCCAGTCGCAACGGGGGCTTTCTCATCGGCATATTTCTGACGGTACTGCCTGCGAAGTCCGATTTCGGCAGGTATGCATGAAGGTCTGAGTAGGGTGAGTGACTTTAAAGCATTTTGGCGGACCACGATGCGCGGTCCCCAAGATGATTTTGCATAAATATACTTGACTAACCAAGAAGACGTACCTCACGCAGCGAATGGGCTTGCGGTAGCATGGCTGGCATGACGCTTTCGACTAAGGTGGGTATCGTGAGCATTCTCCTTCTTACGGGGTCACTCCTCCCTTCACCGTATGGCGGGGCTTTCGCAATTACCTCTGGAGTATGGGGCATTGCAGCCGCAATACTAGGTAGCAAGTGGTGGCTTGCCGTTCCCGGAGCAATCCTCGGAATGACAGCGGTGATGTTCTTTGTCTTACGCCATTCCCACTGAAACAGTTTTGGGGACCACGATGCGCGGTCCCCAAAATGATTTTGTTTATGATGTGTCGATCAGCGCAGGTCGTCGTCGACGGGTTGCTGCTTGAGTTTGTTCTGGATTTTGTTCCAGACGGCGTCGCTGGGTTCGGTGGGGGCAAAGAGGCTTTTGGCGTGTTCGGCGATGGTTTCGAGATCGCGGACGAGGGCGGCGCAGTCGGGGTTGTTTTTGAGAAAGGTCTGGAGCCTGGGGTCGGTGCTGACGTGTCCGTCTCCGGTGGCGAAGAACTCGGGCAGATATTGTTCAAAGTCGGCAGGGGTCATGGTGTCGAAGTCGGGAAAGTCGGAGTTGCTGGTCATACCGCCGCCTCCTTGAAGCCGGGGGATTGGGTGGTGGGCGATTCGGGCTGACGAAGCAGGTCGCGCAGCTTGAGGCGCGCTTTGTGGAGCTGGGATTTGCTGTTGCCAGTGGAGCACTCGAGCATGGTGGCGATCTCGTTGTGCTCGAAGCCTTCTACATCGTGGAGGACGAAGACCATGCGGTAGCCTGGAGGGAGCGAGGCGACGGCGCGCTCGAGAGCTACACGGTCGACCGAGCCGGTGAGAGTGAGGTCGCGGCTGCCGAAGTCGCGCTTAGGCGCGTCTTCCTCTGAGGGGTTGATGGTCTCTTCGAGGGAGACGAGGTTGAGGCCTTTTTTGCGGAGATGCATGAGGACGAGATTGACGGTGAGGCGATGGAGCCAGGTGGAGAAGGCGGATTCGCCGCGGAAGCTGCCGATCTTGCGGAAGAGGTGGAGGAAGGCGTCCTGGGTCATGTCCTCGGCCTCGGAGATGTTGCCGAGCATGCGCAGGCAGAGGGTGTAGACGCGGCGTTTGTGGAGAGCGTAGAGCTTGGAAAATGCCTCTGCGTCTCCGTTCTTGGCGGCCTCGATGGCTTCGGCTTCGCCGGCGATCGGGGGATTTCGTTTGAAGAGGCCTGGAACGGCTTTGGTTTCTGTCATTTGTAGGCCTTGGACGTCCATAGCTAGACTCCGGGATGAGGTCATCGTACACCGTTAAGTTTTCGCCTGCTGTTAAGCCTACCGCAAACGGATGAATGTGTTTTAGTGCTTCTCTGTTGGAGTGGTTTTTGGGGATAAAGGTTGTGTTGGGTCGAGGCGGGCCGTGAGGGATTCTGAGGTATGTCTCGACGGCAGAAGCAGATGCAACAACCTACGGGATGACAGATAAAAAAACGGACAAAGGCACCGACAACAGCAACGGCCAGAGCAACGACAACACAGTGCCGGCAACAGATTTTTCAGGAGCCGATGAAGCGGGCGTAGAGGGAGCGGGCGAGGGTGATGTCGGTGGTGCCCTGGATGAGGGCGCGGCCGTCGGGGAAGAGAGTGAGGGTGTGGGGCGGGCGTTCGAAGCGGAGGAGAAGATCGTTGAAGCGGACGGCGCCGTGGGGGAGGAGGCGGTCGCGCATGGCGGCGAAGTCGACGGGGCGGTGGTGCTCGTGGATTTGGACTGAGTTGCGGCCGCAGAGGGTGATGTGAGGGCGGCCAATGCCGGCGAGGTGGATGAACTGCCGGTGGGCGCAGACGGCGCAGTCGGGGTTGGGCGTGCCGGTGTTGATCTCGCTGCGGTCGAGACTATTTTGGCCGGTGGGATTCCACAAGTCGAAGGAGAGGAGGGTGCGGCGCATGAGGTGGGACTGGCGCGTGAGGAGTTTGAGGGCTTCGGTGACCTGGATGGAGGCGGCGAGGTTGACCGCGGTGGAGAGAATGCCGGCGGTGTCGCAGGTTTCTACCGGGCCGGTGGGGGGCTTGGGGAAGATGCAGGCGAGGCAGGCGGTGGGGGCGTAGGTGTTTTTGATTGGTACGTCGCTTCGCTCCGTCCGGAGAGACAAATGCGGGGGTTCTTCCCCTTCGACTCGCTCCGCTCGCTCAGGGCCAGAATGACGACCTTCAATATCTCTATCTGTGCCTTGATCTGTCCCGTGCCGAGAGTTGCGGTCTGCAGGATTGTGGGGTGAATGGACTGGGAGGATGTTCATGGTGGCGGCGTAGGCGCCGATGGCGGCGGCGTAGATCCAGGGTATGGATTGCTGGACGCAGAAGTCGTTGAGGAGGTAGCGGGTTTCGAAGTTGTCGGTGGCGTCCAGGATCAGATCGACAGGGGTGGTGTCGGCTGGGGTGAGGAGTTCGTGGATATTGGCCGGGACGAGGTCGGCGATGCGAGGGTGGACGGTGACGGTTGAGTTGAAGAGGGCGATCTTGCGGCGGGCGGCTTCGGCCTTGGGGAGGGATTCGCGGGCGTCGGTTTCGTCGAAGAGGATCTGGCGCTGGAGGTTGGAGGGCTCGACGAAGTCGCGGTCGATGAGGGTGAGGGTGCCGACGCCGGCGCGGGCGAGGAGCGAGGCGGTGGCGGCTCCGGTGGCTCCGACGCCGATGATGGCTACGTGGGCGGAGCGGAGGAGATGCTGG
>Ga0209624_10001524_pt1 | contig 18060 bp, 16 predicted proteins | sample JacPinW_OM2H0_O1_FD_188565 | JGI IMG/M metagenome (GOLD analysis project Ga0209624, IMG submission 188565) | Forest soil microbial communities from Algoma, Ontario, Canada - Jack Pine, Ontario site 1_JW_OM2H0_O1 (SPAdes) (version 2) | ecosystem: Environmental > Terrestrial > Soil > Boreal...
GCCACTTATGGCTGCAGGTGCTGCCGGTGAATTTCGATTCGGCGCAGGGCGATCCTCGCAGGGCGCTGCAGGAGGCGCTGGCGCGCCATAACGTGGAGAAGAATCCCGGCGATTTCGAAGCGCACTACAATCTGGCGGCGATGCTGCAGGCCAGGGACAAATTGGACGCGGCAATCAAAGAATACGAACTTGCGGTGCGCCTGCGCCCGGACGATGCGACCGGGAACAATGCTCTGGGAGCGGCATTCGTAGCTGCCGAGCATTCCGCGCAAGCGGTTGGATATTTGCAGACGGCACTGAAGACGCGTCCGGATTATTTTGACGCGCGCTACAATCTCGGCTTGGCGCTGGCGGGCCAGAGCGACTTTCGAGGAGCGGCCGAGCAATTTCGCCTTGCCTTGCAGTTGCAACCGCAAGATGCGAATGTGGAGGCAAACCTGGGGGCCGCCCTGGCCCAGTTGGGGCAGCTTCCGGAGGCCAAGTCACACTTTGAGCGCGCTCTCGAGATCGATCCCAATCAGCCGATTGCGAAAGAGAACCTCGGCGCGCTGCAAAAAGAAATGAATTCGCATTGATCGCGAAGCATCGATCACGAAGCATCGATCACGAAGCATCGATCACGGAGCAGCGACCGCGAAGCATTAACCTCCGAATTGCCGCAGTTGTGCTCTAATTCCGATATGCAACCCGCCCCGGAAGCGAAGCGACCTCGTTTTGTATTGCGACTTGCGTTGCTTGCGGCATTCTTGTGGGCATTCACTCCGTCGGGGTTTGCGCAGGAGTCCCCGCCGCCGTCGGCATCGCAAGCGGCTTCTGCCCCGCCCACTGAGTTTGCCGGGGCGCGAAAGTTGATCGAGCAAGGGAAAGTTGATGAGGCCATTCGGGAGCTCGAGACCGTCGAGGCCAGCGACCCCGCCGCCCAAGGCCTGGCGCTCGAAATGGGCGCGGCTTATTACAGGAAGAGCGATTTTCCCAGAGCGATTGAGTATCTGAGGAAGGCGACCGCCGCCGAGCCTGCGAACAGTGAAGCAACCCAACTGCTCGGGCTTTCTTATTACCTCGGCGGGCATCCGGCGGACGCGATTCCATTGCTCGAGAAAGTTCAGGGCTGGTACTCGCGCGCCAACGTGGATGCTGCCTACATTCTTGGCATCTGCTACATCCAGACGAAAAACTACGATCAGGCGCGCAAAGCTTTTGGCAAGATGTTCGACGTGTCACCGGACTCGGCGGCCGGTTACTTATTCACCGCACGGATGCTGTTGCGCCAGGAATACGATCCCGTGGCGGAAGAATACGCGCAGAAGGCAGTCGCTCTCGATCCCAAGCTGCCCTTGGTGCACTTCCTGCTCGGCGAATTGTATCTCTACAAATCGCGGATACCGGAAGCGATCTCCGAATTCCACAAGGAACTGGCCATCAACCCGGGGCATGCGGCCACTTACTACAAGCTGGCGGACGCGTACTCGCGCGTGCAGAAGTTTGAAGACGCGGAGCGGGTGCTGCAGCGCTCCATCTGGCTCGACGCGACGTCAACCGGACCATACATCCTGATGGGAAAGGTGCTCGAGAAAAAAGGCGAATTCGATTTAGCGGTGCGCGCCCTGCAGCGGGCCGCTACCATGGACCCGAACAATCCCACGACCCACCACCTTCTCGGCCAGGCGTACCGCGATATGGGAAAGAAAGACGAAGCGGAAAGCGAACTCAAGCTGGCGGAAGAATTGCAAAACAAACAAGACGGGCGCTGATCTCCAAGAGGTTGTCATGCCGGTGCCGTCCGAAAGGATGGTACGCGAAGTGGTGGAGACACCTGCTGCTTCGGGTGAATCGTCTCACAAGGCGGCGGCCTGATGGCGGCGGCGCGCCTGGATTTCAATATAAACGTTCACCAGCGACACCGCCGCCGGCGTCACTCCCGGAATGCGCGAGGCTTGGCCAATGGTACGCGGGCGCACGTGAGTGAGTTTCTCCTGCATCTCACGCGAGAGTCCGCTGACCGAATGGTAGTCGAACCAATCGGGAATCGAGTGTTGCTCCGATTTCTTCAGACGCTCCATGGCGCGCTGCTGCTGCAGCAGGTAGCCTTCATACTTGATCTCGGTTTCGACCGACTTGAGTTCGTTTCTTACTTCTGCCGAAAGATTAACCGCCGTTTGACTGCGCGCAAGGGAGGCTCCGGTCACCGCGGGAACAGAGGAATTTCTTGCGAAAAGATCCGGCATGAGCTCGCGGAGGATGGGAACGAGTTGTTCCACTGTGACTTCGGGACGCTTCAGGAGTTGGGCCAGCGATTGACCCGTTGCCGCGGGCAACGGTGTCGCGGCTGCCCAACTCTGCTCCGCCAGCATTGCGGGTGTGAGCTTCATGGTTTCGAGCAACGTCTTCAATCTTTGCAGGCGCTGTTGCTTCGCCTGGAAATCCGCCCAGGCTTCATCCGCGATCAAGCCTACACGCCGACCATGGGGCGTCAGTCGACGGTCGGCATTGTCGATGCGCAGATGCAGACGGAACTCGGCGCGCGAGGTAAACATGCGGTAGGGCTCGTTCGTCCCCTTCGAAATAAGGTCGTCGATCAGGATCGCGGTGTAGGCTTCGGTGCGGTCCAGAATCAGCGGGGCCTGCCGCTTCACCTGCAGCGCCGCATTGATGCCCGCCATCAACCCCTGGCAAGCCGCTTCTTCGTAACCAGACGTGCCGTTAATTTGCCCGCCTAGGAATAAACCTGCAATCTTCCGAGTCTCGAGCGTTCGCTCCAGTTCGGTGGGATCGATCGAATCGTATTCGATGGCATATCCAGGGCGGAGCATATCCGCATTTTCGAGGCCAGGAATCGACTTCAGGATCTCGAGCTGAACCTCTACGGGCAGCGAGGTGCTCATGCCGTTGACGTAGATTTCGTGGGTGTTCAGGCCCTCCGGCTCGAGGAAGAGCTGGTGCATCGGCTTGTCGGGAAACTTCACGATCTTGTCTTCAATCGACGGACAGTAGCGCGGGCCAATCGACTGGATCTGCCCGCTGTACATGGGCGAACGGTGAACATTTTCGCGAATGATGCGATGGGTCTCCGCCGTAGTCCAGGCAATGTAGCAGGGGACCTGCGAGTCATGGTGCGCGACGCGCTTGGTGCGAAAGCTGAAGGGCGTAGGATCAACGTCGCCCGGCTGCTCTGCAAAGCGCGACCAGTCGATAGTGCGTCCGTCGAGGCGTGGCGGGGTGCCGGTCTTGAGCCGACACCCGCGCAGGCCAAGTTTCTTCAGCGCCTCGCCCAGCAGTACCGCGTTGGGCTCGCCGGAACGCCCGGCAGGATACTGCTGCTCGCCGCAATGAATCAGACCGTTGAGAAATGTTCCGGTGGTGATGATGACTGCCTGCGCGCCCACGCTGCGGCCGTCGCGAAGACGAATGCCAATAGCTCGGCTTCCGGCTTCCGGCGGCCGGCTGCGGGACTCGTCGGGCTGAGTGTCCTGTGCTTCGCCAGCCGAAAGCCGGGAGCCGGACGCCGCCTCTAAGATCAGATCCGCAACTTCCGCCTGCTTGATCTTCAGATTCGGCTGCGACTCCAGCAGCTCGCGCATCTTCAGGCGGTAAGCCTGTTTGTCACATTGCGCGCGCGGCGACCACACCGCCGGGCCACGTGACGTATTCAACAGGCGAAACTGGATGCCAACCGCGTCCGTGATCTCGCCCATGATCCCGCCGAGCGCGTCGACTTCGCGGACCAAGTGCCCCTTCGCGATTCCGCCCACCGCGGGATTGCACGACATCTGCGCAATCAGGTCAACGTTGAGGGTGTAGAGTGCGGTCCTGAGGCCCATGCGCGCGGAGGCCATTGCGGCCTCGCACCCGGCATGCCCAGCCCCCACGACCACGACATCGAATTGTTCGGTGAACGGCATGAGGATCGGCAGAGCAACCGCAGAAATTTTTTTCCCAGAGATTGCCCAAAAACTTTGCGCGAGTTTCCTCTCATTCTAGCAACTTGGCGAATTTCACGACGTCGATTACTTGCGGGTGCTTGCTTCCACCCGTATATTGAACTGTCCTTCCGAACCGCGGGGCTTCACCAAGAAGGCTGAATTCGTATCAGTTTTCCAAAGCTCTACACTCCATGATCACGATCTCTTCGTGTCTCCTGCTGGCCGCCGCAACTGTAATGGTCCCGGCTTCGGCTTCGCCCGCGCCGCATACACAGCAGGAGACCGCCAAATCAACTCCGCTGAGCCCGGCAGAGATTAGCCGACTCCAAGGTAGGGCTGAGGCTGGAGATGCAGGCGCCGAAGCAGCCCTGGGGCACGCCTATCGAGACGGCAAAGGACTTCCTCAGAACCGAGCATTGGCAGCGAAGTGGTTCCGGCGGGCAGCGGATCAGGGCGACGCAGATGCCGAGGACAGTCTCGGAATCATGTACGGCGTGGGTGAGGGAGTCGAGCGGGACAAGGAAGAAGCTGTTCGGTGGTATCACAAAGCCGCGAAGCAAGGGAATGCCAAGGCAATGTTCAATCTCGGCGCTTCCTACTACAACGGCGATGGTGTGGCGACCGACGACGTCACATCCTACGTCTGGTTTCTACTCGCCCAGGAAGCTGGCAACCCTGCTGCTGATGAAGCTGTGCAGCGGGCGCTCTCGGAAAAGTCGGTCTCACCCAGTGCCGCATGCGTGAAGGTAGCTCAAATGTACGAGACGGGAGCCGAACTGCCCAAGGACTCGAACCAGGCTTTGAAGTGGTATCGCAAGGCTGCGGATGCTGGGAATCCAGGGGCGGATGTTAAGGTCACGAGCCTGCTGCTGAACTCCGGGCATAGCCTAACCCCCGAAGAATACACCGAAGCACGGCAGCGCTGCGAAGACGCCGCCAATCGTCATTTCTCGCCAGGTGCTTACTGTTTGGCTTTGCTCTACGAGCGCGGCATCGGTGTGACAAGGGATCCAATTGAACGTGTGAAATGGTTGGGTCGGGCGGCTGAATTGGGAAATTCGAGGGCTATTCTCGAATTAGGCGAGGCATACTGGAAAGGGGTAGGGGTTAAACCCGACCTGGTTGCCGCGTATATGTGGATTTGGCTCGCAGGCAACGCGAAAATGCCGCGAGCCGAGCAACAAGATGAGCAGGAAATCCGCAAAGAACTGTCGGCAAAAAAAGTGGGTGAAGCCAAACAAAAGGCCATCGACTGGGCGAGAAGGCATCAGCCCGTGGGACTGCGGCAACACCAGTCTGACAGCTCGCCTCCCCCGCAGTAATCATCGCCACAACGAGGTTATCCCTAGATCTTCCTGAGGCCACGCATGGCTAACAATATCCCACTGGGTGCGCGCGGCGAGGCGGAGGAGACCGTTGAGTTCCAACACACGCTCACGTCGCACCATCCGGAATTGCCCCCTGTGTACTCGACCCCCGATATGATCCGGTTGATGGAGACAGCGGCATTTCATGCGCTGCAGCCTTACTGTGAAGGCGACGAGATTACCGTGGGCACATCCATCAACGTTGAACATCGCGCCGCCAGCGGCATCGGTGCCCGCATCACAGCCGAGGCTGTGCTCCAATCTTTCGATGGCCGCTTCTATACCCTGCGCGTCACCGCGCGCGACGCAGCGCGTGAAATTGGGCGCGGAACCGTCGGGCGGGCGGTGGTCAGCCGGGGAAAGTTCGCCAAGAAAGTGGAGAGTGGGAGCCGCTAATCGCATCCAATTCTTTCATATGCCCGTGCACAGTCTTGAGCAGAAGGAAAGAGCAAAAGCGTTTCTGGCGCTGCATTCAGCCGCCAACCCACTCATACTGCCGAATGTGTGGGACGTGGCCAGCGCTCGCATCGTCGAAGAGGCCGGCTATCCTGCACTCGCAACCACCAGCGCAGGAGTGGCGTTTTCCCTGGGTTACGCGGACGGCGAAAAAATTCACCCAGACCACATGATGGCGGCAGTGGCCCGCATCGGGCAAGCGGTGAAAGTACCGGTAAGCGCCGATGTTGAGTCGGGATATGGCAACGATCCGGAAAATGCGGCCCGGACGGCACGCGCCGTGGTGGTTGCCGGCGCAATCGGCTTGAATCTCGAAGATGCGACTGGCGATCCCGAGCAACCGCTCGTGGATGTTTCCCTGCAACTGGAAAAACTTCGCGCGATTCGCGCGGTGGCGGATGAGTTGGATGTCCCCCTGGTAATCAACGCCCGGACGGATGTCTATCTTCTACACGTGGGCGAATCGTCAGGTCGCTATGACGAGACCATTCGCCGGCTGAGCGCCTACCGCGACGCCGGGGCCGATTGCGTGTTCGCGCCCGGCCTTAGCGACGCTGCCACGATCAGGCGGCTGGTTAGGGAGGTGAAGTGTCCGGTGAATATTCTTGCCGGATTGAGTTCGCCATCCGTGCGGGAACTGCAGGCGCTTGGAGTGGCGCGAGTGAGCCTCGGTTCCGGTCCCATGCGCGCCGCCCTAGGCACTCTGCGTCGTATTGCCGAAGAACTGAAAAACAGCGGCACTTACGGATTGCTGGCAGGCGCCCCCACTCACGGCGAAATGAATCGGCTGCTCGAAACCAGAGACTGAGAACTGAGACTCCCATCGTCATCGGCGTCATCTCCGATACTCACGGCCTGCTGCGGCCCGAGGCGCTACTGGCACTGCGAGGCTCGGAGCACATCATCCACGCCGGCGACGTTGGCGCGCCAGAAATCCTGGAAGAGCTCGCAAACCTTGCGCCCCTCACTGCGATCGGCGGCAACGTCGACAAAAGGCCGTGGGCTTGTAAACTTGCGGAAAATGAAGTCATCGAGATCGCCGGCATTTCCATCTACGTGGTGCACGATCTGGCGCAGCTCGAACTGAAGCCGGAAGCCGCAGGATTCCAAGTAGTGATCTCGGGCCACAGCCACATTCCGAAGCAAGAGATGCGCAACGGCGTGCTCTACTTCAATCCCGGTAGCGCCGGTCCACGACGCTTCAAATTGCCGTTGACGGTTGGCCGACTGATCGTAGAACGCGGAAGTGTGCGCGGAGAAATCATTCCGATTGCAGATGGAAGATCTTAAAATTACAGATTTGAAAACTCATTCGAGACCACATCCCTTTGCCCGGCGCAGGCAGGCCCTTGCCGCGCTTTCCACGGCAAAGGCCGGCAAGCTTCCGAATGCCGAATGCTCTCCGTTGCTACAATCCACGAAGTGTCTGTCGCATTCCGTATCGATTCCGCCCACGGCAGAGCCCGCACCGGTCGCCTGCTCACTCCGCACGCCGAAATCGAGACCCCCGTATTTATGCCGGTGGGAACGTTGGCCTCCGTAAAAGGGGTGCCCCAGGACACGCTCGAAGAACTGGGCGCTCACATCATTCTGGGCAACACCTATCACCTGTATTTGCGGCCCGGAGTCGAAACCGTGCGCCGGATGGGTGGCCTGCACGGATTCATGTCGTGGCGGCGCGCCATCCTTACCGACTCCGGCGGATTCCAGGTTTTCAGCCTGAATGAACTCCGCAAGGTCAACGAGGAAGGTGTGACGTTTCGTTCGCACCTGGATGGCTCGTCGCATTTCTTCAGCCCAGAGATCTCGATGGAGGCGCAGATCGGGCTGGGTGCCGACATCATCATGGCGTTTGACGAGTGCACCGAGTTTCCGGCGGATCGCACCCGCGCGCGCGCCTCGATGGAGATGACGGCACGCTGGGCGGCCCGCAGCAAGAAATATCTTGAGGATCACAAGCATGAAGTTCCGTGGAATGCGGCTTCCCGCTGGGGTGATGTGGGGGCCGTCGCCCCCCTCTGTCCGGCGGAGCGAAGCTCTGCAGCCGCTCCGGCGAGCTCGCGCTCGCCCCGACAGCCGAAGGCGGCTGTCCCCACACCAACCTTTCCCAGGCAAACTGTCTCCCTACCATCTCCGCCCACCCAGGCTCTGTTCGGCATCATCCAGGGCGGTATGGATCGCGACCTGAGAAAGGAGTCCGCTGAGCGGACCATCGCCATCGGGTTTCCCGGCTACGCCATCGGCGGGCTCAGCGTGGGCGAGCCGCGCCACCTTACGCGGGAAATCGTCGAATCAACGCTCGAGCATTTGCCCCCAGATAAGCCCCGCTATCTTATGGGAGTGGGCACGCCCGAGGAGATTGTCGAATACGCCTGCCTGGGCGTGGACATGATGGACTGCGTCCTGCCGACTCGCGCCGCCCGGCACGGACTGCTGTTCACGTCCGAGGGTAGAGTCTCGATTAAGCAGGCGCGCTACGCCCAGGATCCGGCTCCGCTCGACCCGAACTGCGGCTGCCAGGTGTGTCAGCGCTATTCGCGGGCCTACTTACGTCATCTTTATGCATCCAATGAAGTGTTGGCGCAGGTCCTGAACACGATCCACAACCTGAGTTTCTACCTTGACACTATGCGGCGGGTACGGCATTCTATTTCACTTGGGGAAGAGTCCCGTTTTCTTTCTAGTGTCCGGTCCCGACCGAAACCGTAGACTCGATGGGAAGATCTTCCCGGATTCAAACCCTGAAAGCTGAACGAACCCGGCCGATGTCGATCGAAACTCCGTGGTGACATAACAGCTCCCGCGGCGCGAATGGGCGCGGGCGATTTTTTCGCGAATACTTACGTTCAGACCTCTAACATGCAATTCTTATTGGCAGTGCAGTTCGGCGGTGGCGGCGGTATGGGGTGGCTCGGTATGGCGCCCCTCATCTTCATTTTTGCGATTTTTTATTTTCTCTTGATTTTGCCCCAGCAGCGCCGGCAGAAAAAATGGCAGGCCATGCTCGATCAACTCAAGACCGGCGACAAAATCACAACCAGCGGAGGCTTGCGGGGCACGATTATGGCGCTCAAGGACGACTGCGTGCATCTGCGCGTTCCGCCTAGTAACACTTTGCTGGAAGTGACCAAGGCCTCGGTGCTGCAGGTGACCACGACCGACGAAGAAGTCAAGACCAAATAGAAGAGATTCACACAGCTTTGCTTTTGGGATGAGCTTTTTACTATGAACAAGAATTTTCTCTGGAAGTTCGTCTTCATCGTGGGCACGCTGCTGTTTTTCCTCTTCGGAATCTTCGGAAAGCCCAGCAGTTTTTCCCGCCAGGGACTGCTGGATGCGCTCACCGATCACATCCACCTCGGACTCGATCTGAAGGGCGGGACGCACCTGATTCTGCAGGTCCAGGTCAACGACGCAGTGAACGTAGTCGCGCAGAACGCCGTCGAAGTCTTGAAAGAACAGCTGCGCACTCGGAAGATTGACTATAGCGACGTTTCCCAGCCTGATCCGCAGAACAATCCCGACCAGATCGCGCTCAAGGGCGTGCAACCCAGCGCGCGCGGAGACCTGCTCGACATCGTGCACGAGCGCCTTCCCGATTACGACATCACTGGCGGCGCCCAAAATACCTGGACGTTGGCGATGAAGCCTGCGAGTCTGAATGAACTGAAGGACAAGGCGGTCACGCAGGCCATTGATACCATTCGCAACCGTATCGACGCTCTCGGCGTCAGCGAGCCCACCATCGAACCGCACGGGATGGGGCAATACCAGATTCTGGTGCAACTTCCGGGGATCGACGATTCCGGCCGCGTGAAGGACATCATGCAGTCCACCGCCATGCTTGAAATTAAGCAGATGACGGATGGTCCTTACCCCAGTGAGCAAGCGGCCCTTCAGGCCAAAGGCGGGGTCGTGCCCGCCGATTCCATCCTGCTTCCGGGCCAATGTGCGAACGGACCGGAGCAGACCTGGTGCTTTGTGTCGCGCGTTTCCGCCGTCAGCGGCAAGGATCTCCGCGACGCGCAGGCCAGCAGCGACCAGAACGGCCAGCCCAGCGTCACCTTTTCGCTTACGGGCGACGGTGGACAGAGGTTCTACAACTTTACTTCTGCGCACGTGGGCGAGAACCTGGCCGTGGTGCTCGACAATAAAGTGCAGGAAGTGGCCAGCATCAAGGAGCCGATCCGCGACCAGGGCTCGATTAGCGGCGGCCACATGAATGAGCAGCAGGCGAAAGATCTTTCCATGGTCCTGCGCTCCGGCGCTCTTCCCGCCAGCATTAAGTATCTGCAAGAGGAGACCGTGGGTCCGTCGCTGGGAACGGATTCGATTCGTTCCGGCGTGCGGGCCGCGGTGTATGGCATGATCGCCGTGCTGATCTTCATGCTCATTTACTACCGCGGGGCAGGCATTAATGCCGATGTGGCACTGATCATGAACCTGATCATTTTGCTCGGGTTCCTGGGATGGTCCACCATTGCGGGGGTTAACGTTGCGCTGACCTTGCCGGGAATTGCCGGTGTGATTCTGACAGTCGGCATGGGCGTGGATTCCAATGTGCTGATCTTCGAGCGCATTCGCGAAGAGTTGCGCAATGGCAAAACTCCGCCCTCGGCCGTGGATCAGGGCTTCAGCCACGCTTGGATTACGATCGTGGATACGCACGTCACCACCATCGTTTCCGCCGCGATTCTATTCATCTTTGGTACTGGGCCGGTCAAAGGATTCGCCACCACGCTCACATTTGGCTTGCTGGCAAATCTGTTTACCGCCGTTTTCGTATCGCGGTTCATCTTCGATTGGGTCCTCAGCCGGAAACAACGGGGAGAAGCGCTCAGTATTTGAGGCAGAGGGAGATCACGGCGAGTGGCCGAGTTTCTCATAAAGTGGTTCGGCGCCGGGCTGGCAGGCGGCATGATCGTTTTCTTAGCGATCCCCATTGGGCCGTTCAGCTCCCCTTTGCTTTTGGTCGTGCTGATGGCATTGGGTATAGGAGCGGTGAGAGCGGTGAGTACGGTGGCGGTAATTAGGATTGAGCAGGTGGGTGGGACCGCGCCGCTCGATGATTTCGTTGTTAAAAGTAAGCGGCAATCTTTGCTAAGTCATAGATAGATAAGGGGCTAAACAAAACCCGTGGAGTTCTTTCGCAATACAAATATAGATTTTCTTGGGAAGAAGTGGTATTTTCTCGCCTTTTCACTGATCTTCAGCGTCGCCGGCTTATTTTCCATGCTGTTCTGGCACCACATTCCCTGGGGCGTGGACTTTCGCGGCGGGACCCTCGTGTATGTGAAATTCTCCCATCCGCCGGACTACGGCGCGATCGCCGCGGAGATGAATCGCGCCGGGTTGCGCAGTCCAAAGTCTCAGCGTTACGGCCCAGCTTCGAACAACGAAGTGTTGATCGACCTGGATGTGCGCGAAACCAGCGAGCAGGCGCTCGATCAGGGCAAGCTGAAGATCATCCAGGCGCTGGAGGCTCACGCGCAACCAGGGAAGATTGATCTGAACAACGCCAGCCTGTTGGCCATCAAGAACTATTTGATGGATAAAGATCCTCTGCACATTGGCCCCGATGATCAGAAATATGGGGCACAGGCGCAAGCTATCGTGGATTACCGGAACAAGGTTCTGGGCGGAGTGTTGAATTCCGCCGACCAACTGCAGGCCGCGCCGGGAGTTGACCGTGCCGTGGTGGCTTCCCTCCCAGACGGTTTTTTTGTTTCCGACTTTGGCGTACGCGACGTCCAGATCATCGGCCCTCAGGTCGGCAGCCAGTTGCGCACCCAGGCGGGAATGGCTACCCTCTATTCGCTGCTGGGGATGCTGGTTTACCTCGGGTTCCGGTTTGAGTGGATCTATGGGATTGCCGCGGTGGTGACGGTTTTTCACGACACTTTGATCACCGTCGGGTTCTTTTCCCTGACGAATACCGATATCACCCTTACCGTGATTGCGGCCATCCTGACTTTGATTGGTTACTCGAACAACGACACGATCGTGGTATTTGACCGCATCCGGGAAAACATTAAACTCATGCGGCGCGAGAAGCTGGCCGACGTCGTCAATCGTAGTATTAATCAGACCTTAAGCAGAACGATCTTGACAGCGGGCCTAACCTTCCTTACCGTACTCGCACTCTTTTTGTTCGGAGGCGAGGTACTTCGCGGATTCAGCCTCGCGCTGGTCATCGGCATCCTGATCGGTACCTATTCGTCGATTGCAATTGCGGCTCCGATCCTGGTCGCATATCAGGATTGGCGGATTCAAAGAGGCAAACGGCCGATGGCCATGCCGGCAGGCCGGTCTAGGTAAGTTACCCGATGGCGCGCCGGTATTGATTGCGTTAGCCCTGGTTATGTAGGCAGTTACTCGTCGGTTGTTAGGCCTGTCGGGCTATGCCAGCCTGCATGGCGGAAGAGAAAACTGGGAGCAAAGGGGAAGCGTTCGGTGTCTAAGTATCCGTAGGGTCCTGATGAAGGAATGGGGAGAATCACATGTTTGAAGACAGCCTTATCGAGTCCGGCGGCAGGTTGAAAACTAAGCGTGGATGGACGTCTATCGTCTCATTCATCATCCAGATTGGGATCGTCGGCGTCATGGTTCTGATCCCGCTGATTTTCACCGAAGCCTTGCCCAAAGGTACAACGCTATTTATGTTGGTGGCCCCCCCGCCGCCACCACCACCTCCGCCTCCAGCCGCCGCGGTGGTACACGTCGTGAAGCAGGTTCAAACCGACATCGTGAACGGCGAGTTGCGTACTCCGACCAAGATTCCCAAGAAAATTCAGATGATCAAAGAAGACGAAGCCCCACCGCAGATGGCATCCACTGGTGTGGTGGGCGGCGTTCCGGGAGGTGTGCCGGGCGGATCGATGGGCGGAGTGATTGGCAGTGTTTTGAGCTCTACCCCGGTCGCGGTGCCGAAAATTGCCACCCCGACTCGCGTGCGCGTTTCCTCCGGCGTTTCCTCCGGTCTTCTGATCCGTAAAGTCAGTCCGAACTATCCGCCGCTCGCGCGCCAGGCTCGAATTCAAGGTACGGTGATACTCCAGGCTCAAATCAGCAAGGATGGCAGCATCCAGAACCTGCAGTTGATCAGTGGGCACCCCATGCTGGCTCCGGCCGCTATCGAAGCGGTGAAGCAGTGGAAGTATAAGCCGTACCTGCTCAACGGAGAGCCGGTCGAGGTCGAGACCCAGGTGCAAGTAAACTTTACCCTTGCCGGGGGCTAAACTCCCCCAGAGTGGCGCAGTTCGAAATTTTTCGTAGAAGTGTGTATGATCCCCGTTCCCATCAAGAATCCTGGTGGCCATGGGAAAGAGGCTTTCGGCAGCCCGGCACGATCGCTCTGCGCATCTGAGTGAATGGCGATCCGAGTTCGGGACGGCGAAAGTAGCGCGCCCGCCGGCGATTGAATTCTTAGCCAGCGTTTAGCCCGGCAAAGCGCATCAAAGGTTCCTGGTACAGAATAAGTGTCGATGTCGAGAGTTCCGAGGAGGGAAAGCAACTCATGTTCGCAACTCACCTAGCAGGTCTTCTCAGTCACATTCCTGCCGCAGCCACCTGGGTCGTCCAGGAAGGCGGCGGCACCTTGGCAACCGATCCGTTGGGCTTGTGGAAGGCAATGGGCTGGGTCGCCAGAACCGTGGTCATCATTCTTTTCATCATGTCAGGTTGGTCCATCGGCGTGATGATCGATCGCTGGATGGCCTACAGCGCCGCTCGCAAACAGTCTCGTGCTTTTGCCCCTGCCGTGGCTGGAGCTTTGCGCGATGGCCGTATCGACGAAGCCATTAAAGTTGCCGAGCGCAACAAAAAGAGCCATCTGGCCAAGGTTGTCACCGCTGGCCTGATGGAGTTCAAGGCTCACCAGGATAGCCCCGGAGCCATCCCCGGCGAAACCATTGAAGCCTCCAAGCGCGCTCTGGAACGCACCGAAGCCATCGTCCACGCCGAACTCAAGCGTGGATTGGGTGGTCTCGCCACCATCGGCTCAACTGCTCCTTTCGTGGGACTGTTTGGGACGGTGATGGGCATTCTGAACGCCTTCATCGGCATCAACAACTCCAAAGCTACCGGTCTGGCGGCGGTCGCTGGCGGTATTGCGGAAGCGCTGGTTACGACGGCTATCGGGCTACTCGTCGCCATCCCGGCCGTCATGATGTTCAACTATCTCACCGGTCGCGTGGAAGCGTTCGACGTGGAGATGGATAACTCGTCGAGTGAGCTGATCGATTACTTCCTGAAAAAGCGCGGCGATATTCGCCGGTAGGGCGTTCGCAGGGTAACGATCGCACGGTAAGGTAAGGAACGGCTGGTTTCCGCAGTGAGTTGCTTGTCCGGCGCTGGAGCGATCCGGCGCCGGGCCTTCCCAACTTGAGGCGGGTCGCTGAAAGCCCCGGGCCGCACGGTGCAGGTACGGGAGAAGTACGGGAGATACCAAGCCATGGCATTAGCGAAGCGAAACGAAGGCGCAAAGGTCAGCTCGGAAATCAACGTTACGCCCATGGTGGACGTGATGCTGGTGCTGCTGATCATCTTCATGGTGGTCACGCCCATGTTGCAAAAAGGTATCAGCGTGGATATGGCCCCGGTCAACAATCCGGAACAGATGCCGGATGCGGATAAAGAAGATGCACTGCTGGTCTCCATTACCCGGGACGGCAAAGTATATTTCGGCAGCGAACAGATGGCGGTCGACAACCTCACCGGCAAGGTCAAGGATCGTCTTGCCAACAAACCGGATAAACGCGTGTACGTAAAGGCGGACATGCGAGCCCGGTTTGGCAGCGTCGTGCAGGTTGTGGACGCGGTTCGTGCCGCTGGGGTCGATGACCTGGGCTTGCTGACTGAGCAGAAGAAAACTGCTCCCAGCACCCCGCCACCCCCGGTCACGCCAGGGCAGTAGTTAGCGGGTTTAGAGTCGGTTCGATCGGATTTAGGCGCGTTTAGGGAATCGCGTTCAGAGAAATAACGAGGAGAACGATCATGGGTATGGCAGTCGGCCCGAGCGGAGGCCAAAGTGCAAACATCAACGTCACGCCGCTCATTGACGTACTGCTGGTGCTGCTGATCATCTTCATGGTGATCTCGCCGGTGACTCCGAAAGGACTGGATGCGCTGGTTCCTCAGCCGCCTCCGCCTAACGCTCCCAAAAATGTGAACCCCGACCGTACCATCGTCGTGCAGTTGATCGACCGGGGTCCGGGCCAGGCGCCGGGCGTCAAGATCAATACCGAAGACGCGACTTGGGACAACCTGCAGGGTCGTCTCACCGATATCTACAAGCAACGCGCGGAAAAGGTCATGTTCGTGAAGGGTGATGACTCCATCCCTTTTGCCAATGTCGCCAATGTGATTGATATTGCCCACGCCGCCGGCGTGGACAAGGTCGGTCTGATCACCGCGAAAATCGAATCGGGCGCCTAAACCGCCCGGCCGGTTTAGCGGGCATCGGAAAAGCTCGGGGTTGCGAATTTCGTATTCGACCCACGGAAGCCCCTGCCGCTTCCGTGCTACAGCAGCCCGCGCCTGTCAAACCCGCGCTTGCCAAACCCCAAGGTTTGCCAAAGCGTGCTTGTCAAATCGATGTCTCTGGGCCTAGGATGCTCTGTCGAGGGAGACTTATACCGCAATGAATAAGACCGCAAAACTCATTACGCTGGCGGCGGCACTGCTGGCGCTCTTCTCCTCCATGGGATGCGACAAGCTACGGGCACGCGATCAACTCAATAAGGGCGTGGAATCGTACAAGAACAACCATTACGAGCAGGCCATCGATCATTTCCAGGATGCGGTTCGACTGGATCCCGGCCTGATCAATGCTCGCATGTATCTGGCCACCGCGTATGTGTCGCAATATATTCCCGGCGTCGACTCGCCAGACAATCTGCGCACCGCCCAGCAGGCGATCGACGAATATCAGAGGGTGATCGATGCCAATCCCGCTCGCGAACAGAAGGTCAATAGCGCGAAGGGCATCGCCTACCTCTACCTGAATGAGAAGAAGTGGGACGATGCCAAGAAGTATTACCGTATGGCCTCCGATCTTGACCCCAACGATCCTGAACCCTACTACTCGGTCGGCGTCATCGACTGGACCGCCTGCTACCAGCCCCGCATGGAAGAACGCGCCAAGTTGGGCATGAGGCCGGAAGAGAATCTGAATCCCAAGAACAAGGATCAAAAGAAGGTCTGCGAAGAATTGAAGGAGAAGAATTCGCCCGCCATTCAGGAAGGCATCGACAGCCTCAACAAAGGGATTCAACTTCGTCCCGACTATGACGATGCCATGGCCTACCTGAACCTGATGTACCGCGAAAAGGCCGACGTCGAATGTGACGATCTCTCTGCCCGCGCCGAAGATCTGAAAACTGCCGATCACTGGGTCGACGAAACCCTGCGGGTGAAAAAAGCCAAAGCCGAAAAAGCCGCACAGAACTCTGCCGGTGGAATTACGGTAGATCAGAAATAAGATCAGCGCCGGTTGTGACCTAAAGCTTCCGCCTTCATGTCGTGTTTATGAGAAGAAGGCTTTTTCATTCCGGCGCAACCCGGAATACGAAACAAATCTTCCGCACGGCGGTCGAGCAAAACTCCGCCAAACTCCAGCCGTGAATCAGCGGCATGGGAAAGCCCGACGGCGGCAGTGCCCGGGTTGAGTCTAAAACGGAATCGAGTGCCGCAGGGACGGCGTAGGTTCTCAGCTCCTCGACCGCGAGGCGATAAAGCTTTTCCGGGGAAGAGTCGGCCCCAGGATCATCCAACGATCTAACTTGACCGCAACCGTGCCCTTTTGCCCTACTGTTTGCTATACATCCTCACTTCAACTCTGGGGAACTGCCAGCGCTGCAGCTTAGGAAAAGATCGAGGAAGCACTTCCGACAGCATCGCGGTCGTAGGGTCGGGATTCTCCGCCGAGCCGTTGTTCATCAACATAATCCACACTCGCGAATGGCTATCACCCATCGCGCCCAGAAAATCCTCCGTAGGCTTACCCGTGAAGTCGCGGTAGTCAAGACCCGCTCCGTGCCGTGGAAATAGAATCTCGGGCCCGAGTTGAGCCGTGAAACCGGGACTCGCCGTATTCTCCCGGGCGCGCAGCGAGCGGAAAAATTCATAGGCAACGCGGGTGGCAGCAATGTGGAAGACCACTGCGTCCCCCGCCTGCGTATGATCGAGAATGAAGTTAGTCGCTGCACCGGAGGCGTCCCGTTGATCGTCGAAGTCGTGACCGTAAACGAAAAAAATTCCCTGCAAACCGAGTAGCAGTATTCCCGTTAGCGCCGCCAGCAGCCAGGCTTGGCGCAGCCGCCCCAGTCCTGCCGCCACCAGGATCAGCAGCGCGGGCAGGCAGAAGATCAGATAGCGTCCCAGGAACACGGGCCGGACCAACGACAGCAAAACCGTCAGCACCCCGGGAAAGAGTAGCCAGATGAGAAGAAACTGCACTCGCCAAGTCTCCCAATTCTGTTCTCGCGCCAATACCTGTTTGCGGACCGGCATCACGGCGGCGCCGCCCACCACGGCGCAGACCATCAGAAGAACCCAATTGCTGCCTCCCGCCAGGTGCTGGTAAAACTCCAGCACCTCGCCAAGGCTGGGCCGTCGAATCCAACGGAGGGGCCCGGCGCCCGTTTTTGCCACAAAAATCAGCAGAGGTAGCACCGCAAGACCAATGATCATCCAGCCACGCCGCAACTGCGGGTACGTCGGTGCGGCGGCAATCCGGGCGCGGCCGTCGCCCAGCCAGCGCACGCTAAGCCCATGCGCCGCCAGCAACAGCAGCGCGTAAAAGTGCGCATAGACCGCCAGAACGCTGACCAGAACATAGCCGATCCAGTTGCGGCGGGTCGGCTCCCGCAGATAGGCAATCAGAAAACCCGAAGAAACCGTCGCCAGCAGCAGAAAAAGCGCGTAGCTGCGAGCTTCCTGGGCGTAGCGGACGTTGTAGGCGTTGAATGTAAACAGCCCAGCCGCAATCAAACCAACTCGCCGGTCGTACAGCTGTCTGGCCAGCCAGTAAGTTACCGGCAACGTCGCTGCGGAAATTAACACAGACAGGCTGCGGATGAAGAACGGGCTTTGCCTCAAATGCACACCCACGCTCAGCCAGAGCCGCAGCAGCACGTAGTACAACGACATATTGGCTTCGCGCCACCACAGCAGGCGCAGGAAATTCTTCCCGCCAATTCGCGCGACTTCCACGCTGAAACACTCATCAAACCAAAAGGGTTTACTCGCGAGATGAAGAAACCCAACGGCGAGACCGGCAGCCACCAGAAAAAGAAGAGTCAGCCAGTGAGCCCGGG
>Ga0209624_10001525_pt1 | contig 18038 bp, 8 predicted proteins | sample JacPinW_OM2H0_O1_FD_188565 | JGI IMG/M metagenome (GOLD analysis project Ga0209624, IMG submission 188565) | Forest soil microbial communities from Algoma, Ontario, Canada - Jack Pine, Ontario site 1_JW_OM2H0_O1 (SPAdes) (version 2) | ecosystem: Environmental > Terrestrial > Soil > Boreal...
CCTAAAAGAATGAGGAACGCGAGCCCTGCTTTGCGGGCGAATGATTTTATGGCAGCAGGATCGGGCGGCGAATCGAGGTTGACGGCGGCGAGTCGAAGAGCGGTGTCCGCCAGGGTCCTCTGTGCCTGGCGAAGTCGCTGCAACTGATCGCGGCATGCGGCAGAATCGGTAGTCCAGAAAGTAAGTAGCACGAAGCGGTCTCGCAGCGAGTGCAGATCGATCCGATTGCCGGCCGTGTCGGGCAACGAGAAATCAAGGGCCGGGATGGGTTCGATCAGCCAGGTTGCCGAGGACTGCGGCAGCGTTTCCTCTCTCGCTGGATCGCCCGCTTGCGCCCAGGATCGCGGAGAAAGCGCGAATGGCTTCACCTTGAAATCCCCCGAGCCCTCTTCGATTTGAATTCGGTGATTGATCGGCAGCGCGGCGCAGGTCTGAGTAAGGCCGCTCGGCCATCGGACCGTCACTCGAATCGGCTCCTGATGTTTTCCCACGCCGAAACAAAGTTCCTTCGTGTGTTGCGACAGAAATCCGGAGCCAGCCTGCAGATACTTGCTCTGTCGCAGCGATCCCGCTTCCACGGTTACACAAGCCCCAATCGCGTCACGGTTGCTTTTGCTTCCTCGAAGACGGATGACGATCGAATTCCCGAGGCCATCCATGGCGAGACGCAGGACACGAATTTGCGGCGCATTCCGGTTCTTTAGCAGAATTTCGAGCCGTCCATCGCCATCGAGGTCGGCGAGCGCGAAGGCGCGGCTATCGTCGCGAAAATCCATGCCGACGACCCCAGAAACGTCGGAAAACGTGCCATCGCGATTATTGGCAAAGAAAACATTTCTCTCGCGTCCGTTCCAGGTCGAGTCGGAACGAATGAGTTCATTCATCGCACTCCACCCCTGTTCATATGCGGGAGCAGGAGTCGAATCCTGCGGCGACTTGGCGACGACCTGCCGCCAGAAGAAACTGGAGACATCCCGCCGCTCGGCGCCGGAGATGTAGCCATTGGCGACGTACAGGTCTGGATAGCCGTCGTGATCGAAGTCCCAGGCATCGGTCGACCACGACCAGCGACCCATTTCGACGCCAGCTTTCACGGCCACGTTTCCAAAGGTGCCATCCCCCTGATTTCGGTAGAGCGAGTTGCCCGCCATGTGCCGCCGGTAAAGACTGCGAATCGATTCCGGTTCTCCGTTGTGAAAATGAAAATCTTCAAACACCCGCATGCCGGCCGCGACCCACATTCCGGCGGCGTAGATGTCCTGCTTGCCATCGTTGTCGAAATCCAGCCAGCACCCGCTCATCCCGGCGCCGGCTTCATTCACTCGGGCTTCGTTGGAAACGGCGGCAAAGGTGCCGTCGCCCCGATTGCGATAAAGACTGTTGCGGCCGAAATCGTTGACCACGTACAGATCCGGCCAACCATCGCCGTTCGCGTCTCCCCAGGAGCAGGCAAAACTGTAGCGGTCATTCTCCAGGTTCAAACCTGCAGCTTCGGTGCGGTCGTCGAAAACCCCATTGCCTTCGTTGTGAAAAAGATAGTTTGGAGGCCCGTTGCGCGCGTCGAAATACGGCACCGGATAGCGATACTGATCGAGTCCCTGATAGTAGTTGTAAAGGCAAAAATAGATGTCGAGACGCCCGTCGTGATCGTAGTCGGCAGCTGCCGCATGCGTGAACGCGCCTTGCGGCGGATGCGCAAACCGGAACGCGTCCTTCTTTAAAGAAAATTTGCCCTTGCCATCATTCACCAACAGCATGGGCCCGGTCGATGAGACCACCACGAGATCCTGTCTGCCTCGATTGTCGAAGTCGGCAAACAGCGCGCACGCCGTGAAATCCAGCAATCCGACCCCTGACTGTTCGGTCACATCTTCGAATGTTCCATCGCCCCGATTGCGATAGAGGCGGTTGGGCAGACCGGCGGGTTGGCATACATACAAATCATCCAGCCCATCGTTGTCGAAGTCCCCGACGGCCACTCCGTTGTTTCCGTAAACATCGACCCCGACCGCGCCGTCGAGAACCGTCCGCCAATAGTCAGCGCCGCGAAGAAGTTGCTGTTTGTAAGAATCGGTTTGTCCGAGAACCCGGGAGCTAATATCGACAAAGATTGGTCCCGCGGCGCGGCTGATGGTTTCCTCGAGTGTGTTCCATCGCAAGATTCGCAACCCGCCGGATTCATCGCGAGACCAGCGCGTGAGCCAGGTCCCGATTCGTTCTTCCCGGACGCGGTTCTCTCGCGTGCCCACAAAGTCATAGCGAATCTTCGCGTCGAGCGTCAGCGAGGAGCCGGCTGCCGGCGTGCAGTCATAGATTTCAAAGTCCGCGACTTCCACCTTCTGCAATGGGGCCAGGCAAGTTCGCATATCCTCAACGAAGCGTTCGCGGCCGGCCAGAGACTGCGAGGCAAATTCCCTGCGAACCACCTGGATCGGATTGCCCGACCGCAGCGGAATTTCGCGAATGGGAGTGAGTGCGTTCGCTTGCATGGAATCATCCGCGAGACTGTTCAGAATAGTCGTGGCGGAAGAATTCACCCTCAGTTGCTGTCCCCATCGCTCGAGCAGCACCATGATCTCGGCAACATATCCTTCCGTAAGGTATTCATCCGTGCCGGGAGCAGCCAGAGCTAGAAGATTGTCCAGTGGTGAACTTGAAGGATAGTGAGGACGAAGCCGGACATCGGCAAAAGGGAAGTGGGTTGCATGGGTTGATGCGGGGCTTGACCGGGCCGAACGAAAGAAAGGACTGACCACCGGCGCGGGAAGAAGAAGCACGGGCGCCCAACCCATCTGCTGCAGAAATAACCGGCGTGAAATCGATGGGTCTTTATCGTTTCCAGGCATGCTGGCGCGTCCCGTCGGGCTCGCTTCAGGCAGTTTACCAATCGGAGCGCTGATTCAACGGGCAGCCGGTCCAGAAGAATCTCCCAACACCAGGTCCGCGCCGATGCGATATTCGCGGCCCTGGGGATCGTCCGAACTCGACAGTTCATGAAGAGCGTCGGCCGCCATGTGGCCCAGGGTCTCGCGATGAACATCGACGGTGGTGATGGAAGGGTTGCTGTATTCCGCCAATCGTGTTTTGTCGAAGCCGGTCACGGAAATATCCTGGGGCACGCGGCATCCGGAATTCAAGAGTCCTTTGACGACTCCTACGGCGGTGAGATCGTTCACCGCCACCACGGCGGTAGGGCGCGAAGCCAGTTTTGCGATGCTGAGGCCAGCCGCGAGACCGCCCTCAAATCGGAGATCGCCGGCGAGCACCGGCCCGGGCTCGAGCCCTAAATCTCGCATGCATTGCTCGTAAGCCTCGAGGCGCGCGACGTTTGATTTGAGCCCTTGCCTGCCAGCGACGAAGGCGATGCGGCGGTGTCCTTGGGCGTGCAGGTGCTGCACGATCTGCTGGATGCCGGAGAAGTAATCGATGCGCAAGTTGCTGATGTATTTTCGAATCGGCGCCAGATCGAGGAAAGTTACGGCGATCCTTCTGCGCGCCAGCTGATGAATCAATTTGAGGCTGATCTCGGAGGTCATCACGGCCACGCCGCGAACCTTGTGTTCCATCATCCGGTCGGCGGCTGCGCGCATCCGGCGCGGATCGTAGTTGGTGTCGCTGAGAATGATGTCGTATCCGAGTTGCCGGGCGCGCGCCTCGAATCCTTTGACGACTTCGGGGAAGAAGGGATTTTCAATATCGGAGACGATGATTCCCAGCGTGCGGCGATGACGCGAAGCCAGATGGCGAGCGTGAACGTCGGGAATGTATCCCATGCGCTTCACGGCACCGAGCACAACCCGGCGTGTGTGCGCGCCAACCTTTCCCGTCTTGTTCAGGACGTTGGAAACGGTCGCCGTGGAAACACCGGTTGCCTTGGCAACATCACGAATAGTGACACTCATGGTTCGTGGTAGTTAGACGCACAATCATTCGGCATGTTTCTTTGCGTGGAATCTGCTCGTCGCGCTCGCAGCGTGAACCTCGCGGAGTGTAAATCAAGAAAAAAATCTTGACAATAAAGCAGTTACCGTGATATTCCCGACCCACTAGTATTTTTAGGTTAAGCGGTTAATTCGCTTTTTCACGGGAAGGCAGGCAGGCGAGGATGTGGCGCTCGCACTGTTCTCGGGGAATCAAACAGTTCTGAGTTGTTTTCATGGTCAGCGGCTTGCCGGGATGCGAGTCGCACGGCTCGAAGGAGAGCTCATGAACCGATACGCAGCTAGCTGTAGTCTGCGCAGTTTGCTGGTGGCTGGAGTCTTCGCTTCTCTCATTCTTCCTCTCCGTGCTCAAGTTGACACCGGGTCCATTACCGGCACCGTCACAGACGCTTCGGGCGCCGTCGTCAGCGGCGCGAAGGTCACGATCACCAACGAAGGCACTGGCGCCAGCCTGTCGACGACGACCGAAGCGGAAGGAATCTACAATTTCAGCCCGGTGAGAATTGGAAGTTACAAGCTTGAGGTTTCCGCGCAGGGCTTCAAGAGGGAATCTCAAGTGCACGTCGCGGTCGACGTGAGCGCCAGGGTTCTGATCAATTTCAAGCTCCAACCCGGATCCGTAGCGGAGACCGTCGAAGTCACTTCGGCCGCTCCGGTGCTGCAAGCCGAAGATGCCTCCGTGGGCCAAGTCATCGACCAGCGCAGCGTGAATAACCTTCCCCTGAACGGCCGGAACTTCACCTTCCTGGCCCAACTGGCCGCCGGCGTGAACACCCCCGAATCGGACACCCGGGGCAACGCCGCGTCCGGCGCCTTTACGGCCAATGGGAATCGGCCGGCGCAGAACAATTACATGCTGGATGGCATCGATAACAATTCTGACACGGTCGATTTCCTCAACGGCACCAACTTTGTCGTTCTTCCTCCAGTCGACGCGATTCAGGAATTCAAGGTCCAGACCTCGGACTTCAGCGCAGAATATGGCCGCTCGGGAGCCGCGGTTCTCAATGCTACGATCAAGTCCGGCACCAATCAGTTTCACGGCGCGGCGTGGGAGTTTTTCCGCAACGATAAGCTCGACGCCCCGGACTACTTTGAGGACGCCGGTGGCGTACCCAAAGGCGAATTGCGGCAGAACCAGTTCGGAGCCACCTTGGGCGGCCCGGTGATCAAGAACAAGCTCTTCTTCTTCGGCGACTATGAAGGGCTGAGAAGGATTCAGGGAACGATTCTGACTGGTTCCGTGCCAACCACGGCGGAGCGCACCAGCGGTTACACGGATTTGTCCGACCTGATTGCCGGGCAGACGGGGACGATGACGGACCAGTTGGGTCGAACCATGCCTACCGGCACGATTCTGGATCCGGCTACGACGCGGCCGGTTACGTCCGGGGTTGTCGATCCCGTGTCTGGTCTCCTGTCCAGTGCGACAGGCTATGTTCGCGATCCCTTCGGCACTTGCGGGCCCGGTACCCTCGCCTTTAGTTCCAGTTGCGGCCTGAACCAGATTCCGGCTGGCCGCTTGGATCCGAACGCCATCAAGTTGCTGAATCTGTATCCCAATCCGACCAACGGTTCTCTTTTCTCGAACTTCGCCAATTCTCCCAAACTGGATGAACATAGCGACGCCTTTGACGCCCGACTCGACCTTAATATCAGCGACAAGGACCAGGTGTACTACCGCTTCAGCTACAAGGATGACCCGCAGTTTATTCCTGGAATTTTCGGAGGCGTGGCCGACGGCGGAGCCTTCCAACAGGGACCACAAACGGCGACTGCGCAACAGAGTGCTTTAGCCTACACCCATGTTTTTTCTCCGACCTTGGTGAACGTCGCGCGTGTGGGGTTCAATTACCTGAATACCACTCGCGAAAGTCCCGAGGCTTCTAACCTTGGTCTTCCTGCCCAATTCGGCATCCAGGATATTCCGCAGGTTTCCAAGAACGGCGGCCTTCCCGCCTTCGGAATTAACGGACTGTCAACTTTGGGCAGTAACTCCTTCCTGCCTTCGGACGAGGTCAGTTCTACATTCCAGCTGACGGACGACCTTACCAGGATTTACAGCAAGCACACCTTCAAGATGGGTTTCGAGTGGCAGCACGTCAAGTTTTCTACGCTGCAACCATCGTGGTCCCACGGAGAATTCGACTATGACGGCGATTTCACGGAAATACCAAGCGGTCTCGCCAGCAGCGACCAGGGCAGCACTGGGCGGGCCTCATTCCTGCTGACGCCGATCGCGTCGACTGTCGCCGGCGGCGTGCCTTATGACGTGGGAGGATCGACGAATATATATGCCTCCAACATCTACCTCACCGACGACGGAAAGAATTATTACGGCGCCTACATCAACGACGACTGGAAAGTCACTCCCAAGCTGACCCTCAACCTGGGTTTGCGCTGGGATTTCTTCACGCTCGTATATGAGCACCACGGGGCGCAAGCCAACTTCGTTCCCGGCGGCGCACCCACCGGCGCTCCCCTGTACATACTCCCGGGAGGTACCAACCCTGCCGATCTTTCCGCGAGCTTCACCAGCTTGCTCGCGGCCGATGGCATCACGCTCGACATCACGAACAAGTACGGCAAAGGGCTGGGCAATTCGCAAAAGGGAAATTTTGCCCCTCGTGTTGGTTTCGCCTACCAAGTGAGTCCGAAGCTGGTAGCTCGAGGCGGGTTTGGCATTTTCTACAACGGGTTTGAGAATCGGGGGTATTCACCGAACCTGGGCGAAAGCTATCCCTTCCAGTTCGATTTCAACTTTACTCCCCCCAATGATGGCATCCCGCATACCTATCCGGGTTGCTCCACCGCGGGTCCCGGTGGCACCGCCACATTTGAGGCGGGATTTTCCTGCACTCCGCTCTCACCGACCGCGGTCCAGGCCAATGGTTTGGCATTGCGCGGAATTCAGTTTAACTACCAAACTCCCTACACCATGAGCGGGAACTTTACTTTGCAATATCAGCTGACCCCCACATTGACGGTGCAGGCAGCGTACGTGACCTCCTTGGGGCGTCACTTGGAGTCGTTTCCCGGATCCAACATTCCCACGGCAATCTTGCCTACGGGTACGCCGCTCACCAATACTGCCGGGTCCAATGGTACGGTCGGCAGCGGTGCTTGGGCTGCCGCTCAGGGTGGAATTCCGTGGCCGGATTTTGGCGAGAACAATAGCTACGCCGCCACCATTGGCCTCAGTTACTACAACTCGCTTCAGACCAAAGTGGAAAAGCGATTGGGGAACGGGCTGAATTTCCTGGGTACCTACACCTGGTCTCAATCCCGCACCGACGCGGGTGATTTGCTGAACGGCGGGAGCCTGGCGGGCTTCCGTGCTCCGAATGTTCCCGGGGTCGGCATTCACTATGATTACGGCTTGGCTGACTTTGATATTCGGAACGTTGTTCATCTCAGCGGCGGGTATGAACTTCCATTCGGCAAGGGGAAACACTTCCTGGCCTCGGACGGGGCGGCCAGCAAGGTGTTCGGAGGTTGGAGCATCAATACCAGCATCGTGCTGGAGGGTGGCCAACCGATTACTTTGAGCTGCCCTTCGGGTACGAGTTCCGGGAGTGGGTGTTATGACTTCATCGTTCCGGGGCAGTCTTTGGACAGAGGCGTCCACATCGACTCCAACGGGAAAGTGAGTTTCTTCGGGAATCCTAACGCCTTCAGCCAGCCGACGCCCTGTACGGCCCTGCCCTGCCCTCTGTCCGCCTTAGGCGGGCCCCCGGGCCAGATTGCCGGACCGACCTTTAAACGAATGGACTTTTCGACCTTCAAGGATGTGCGACTCAGCGAGCGCTTCTCCCTGCAGTTCCGGGCTGAGTTTTTCAACCTTTTCAACCACCCGAACTTCAATGCTCCGAATTTCGGCGGCAATGGCGTGGTTGCGGTCACAAACTCGGGCAATTTCACAAGTTCGAACTTTGGCGAGATGGGGTCGACGCGCGATGCTCCGTACGATCCACGGCAGATCCAGTTCGCTCTGAAGTTGTACTACTAAGGAAAGTGGCATTGTTGTCCCGAGAAGGCGCATGAGAAGCGCCTGCTCGGCGACAATCCTCCTCGCCATGCACCGCTTGCCGCAGGGCAGGTGATAGCATGCTGACCGTGCATATCCGACCACGCTTTCTGGAGTGTGCTGGCCTGATTCTCTTGCTGTCGGCAGGGGCGACGGCGTCGGACGAGAACCAAACCAAGCGGCTCAATCAGGAGTTCCAGGCGGCCGTGGCGCAATATGACGCGGGGCATTATCCGGAGGCGGCGGCCGAACTCGAGAGGCTGCTCGACGAAGTGCCGCAGAGTTTCGAAGTGCACGAACTGCTGGGAATGGTCTATGCGGGAGAATCCCAAGACACTCTGGCGAACCAGCAGCTTGAGGCGGCAGTGCGCCTGAAACCCGGTTCGGCTGCGGCGCGCACCAACCTGGCCGCCAATTTAGTTCGTCTGGGAAAATTGGAAACCGCGCAGGAACAATTGAAGAAAGCGGTCGCGCTCGAACCCCGCAGCTTCGATGCCAACCACAATCTGGGAGAGCTCTACGTCCGTATGGGAAAGCTTCCGGAAGCCATCCCATTTCTCAAACAGGCGCACGAGATCACTCCCTCCTCGTACGACAACGGCTACGACTTGGCACTCGCCTATGTGCTCACAGGAAAACCAGAGCCTGCGCGGACGCTGGTCGAACAGCTTCTCCAGGAAAAGAATACGGCGGAGCTGCACAACCTGCTCGGCGAAATCGAGGAAAAAGACGGAAAGTTCGTCGCTGCCGCCAATGAATTCGAAACCGCAGCGCACCAGGATCCGAGCGAGAGCAATCTGTTCGACTGGGCCAGCGAGCTTCTCCTCCACCGGACGCTGGAACCCGCCATAGAGATTTTTCGGCAGTCCGCGGAGCGCTATCCCAATTCACCGCGCATGGCGATCGGCCTCGGCATCGCGCTTTACTCGCGCGGCAACTACGACGACTCGATCAAAGCGCTGCTCCGGGCGACGGATCTCAGCCCCTCCGATCCGCGGGGCTACGCTTTTCTCTCGAAGGCGTACGACAGCTCGCCGAGCCAAGCCGATCAGGTCATCGAGCGATTTCGACGCTTTGCTGCACTCGAACCGGACAACGCGCGGGCCAACTATTATTATGCGATGAGTTTATGGAAGGGAAAGCGAGCTCAGGATCCCAGTCTGGATCTTCGCCGGATCGAATCCTTACTCCGCAAGGCGGTTACTCTCGATCCCAAACTTTCCGAGGCGCGTCTGCAGCTGGGAAATCTTTACTCGGACCAAGCTCGCTACGCCGACGCCATCCCGGAATACGTGACCGAGTTGGACATCGATTCTCGCATCGCGGATGCACACTATCGGCTGGGGCAAGCGTACGTCCATACTGGCCAAAAAGACAAAGCCCAGGAGCAGTTCCAGCTCTACCAGCAGCTGCGCGCGCAACATATGGCCGATCTCGATAAGCAGATCGCGGACATTCGGCAGTTCGTGTACTCGGAAAAGGAAGGAAACCCGGCGAAGCCATGACGGTTGAGCGATGACCGCTGCGCCTCAACATTCACTTCTTCCCAGGGTTGGCCCCGACAGATGATCGATGCATCGCAGAATCGAAGTGGAATCAGAGGCGACAGCGTCCGAGATGGCGCAACCGTGGCCCGCACCCGCCGCGACTTCCTGCGCAGCGCTGCAGGAGTGGCCCTGGGCAGCACCTTGCGCCGCGCCTCCTGGGCGCGAGCTACAGCCTCTTCCGCAAAGAGAAAAGTCGTGGTTGTCACCTTCGGCGGGGGAGCCCGCGACCAGGAAACATTTGCCCTGGAAGGCCAGGAAAATATTCCCCATATGATGCGCGAGCTCATCCCGCAGGCCACTTTCTTTACCCAAGTTGTGAATCGCGGAATTCTGGGCCACTACGTCGCCACCGCGAGCCTGGCAACGGGAGTCTACGAGACGATCAACAATTTTGCGTCGCTCCCGCCGCAATCTCCTACGGTATTCGAATACTTCCGTAAAGATCTGAAGCGTCCGTCCTCGGACGCCTGGGTAGTGGCTCCCAGCAACGGTTTCAATCGGATTGGCGAAAGCAGCCATCGATCCTATGGGCCCGGCCTGGGCGCGCGCGTGATTTTGCCGAAGCATCTACTGACCGCAGCGACCTCCGGCCGCCGCGACGACTACCAGCACCTGCTGCGTGACAATTACGAAGCGCCTTTCTATGCGCCGGAGCTGGCGGGCAGCGAGTTCGAACTGCAGCAGTTGGAAATGATTCTGAAGCTCTCGGTCAACGATTTCAAAGCGCATGCGCAGACCCTGTCCAGCCCGGATGAGCTTTCCGTCTACATCGCGCACAGGCTGATGCAGCAGGTGGCGCCCAGCCTTTTGTGGATCACGATGCACGACATCGACATCGCGCACGCCGGAGCGTACTCGCTCTATGTCGACGGTATTCGCCGCACCGACCGCCTGTGCTCCGACTTATGGAAGGCAATCGAGAGCGAGCCCGAATACGCGGGCAAGACTACGCTCTTTATCCTTCCCGACTTCGGACGCGACTCTGACGACGATGCCGGAGGGAACGGTTTCCAGCATCATCGCACCGGCGACGCGCTCTCCAGGACTACGTGGATGCTGGTAGCCGGGCCGGGCATTCGCCAGGGAGTCGCTCTGGATCGACCCACGGAATCGACCGATCTGGTGCCCACGCTCGGAGCGATGCTCGGCTTTTCTCCGTCGTTGGCTCAGGGCAAGCCCATCGAGGAGCTATTGTAACTTTCATGTTGCCACGGGATCTCAAACCGGAGCAGTTCGCTGTGTATCCGCTCGAAGCGCGGAAGCTGGTCACCGACTATCTCGGCACGCTCAAGAAGTTACCCCTCAGCTTTGTGCCGGGATTGCTCCGCGAATTGATTGATTACGATTTCAAGTTTCCCGCCGAGCAAACCGCACATGAAAGGGAACTGGCGAAAGTCGGATCGCTCTCGAACGATCAACGGAAGGAATGGTTCCACGAATTCGAGGAAATCAATGTTTCCGCGCAGCTGGAAGCCTTCGATTGGGTAAAGTTTCCAGCTCAGTTCGTGGAACAACTGTCCGCTCATCTCTGGAGCACGCACCAGCTCGATGCATTTCGCACGGCGTCGAATGACTACGCCGAGCGTTTACGCGTGGCGGTGCCGCCCCAGCCCCCTCCGTTCCCGAGGCTAGGCATCACCGTCATCGGAAAAGGAGTCGCTTCTTACGATGATCCGTTATTTCGCAAGCTGCGTCCCCACGGCGCCTATTTCACCCGCGTCAATCCAGAGAATGGGCTGCGTTTGTTGCTCGATGCCGCTGCGGCCAGAGCGCAGAAGCATCCCGCTCCCTATGGCCACTGGTATATCGATGGTGGCGAAGAAGCAGATCACGCCGCAGAGCTTACGACGGTTTCTTATAGGGCTCTCGAACCGGCCCGAGCCGCTCTGTTGGGCCGAATACAAACGGAGCTGGCTCGTCCCGGTATGGGGCCGGAAGCGTTGCGCACGGTCCTGGCGCAGCTGCGACCGTGGGATCTGGGAGTGGGGGCTAAGAATCATGGAACCGCTGGCGACGAAGTCCTCGAACGTTTCGATATCAAACTTTTGACCGAGGGCTCGGGAACGCAAATCTTTAGCACGATTTTTGCTCAGTGGGCTGCCCGCGAAGCGCTGCGTCGCGCTCAGCCGCTGACCTTACTGGTGCGGTTCGCCCCGCGGCAGCGGCAGCGGCCGATGAACGAACTCATCACCGCCGTCGCGCCCGGTCCGGAACTCGATCCGGTCGGGTCCCTCGTCGATGCCGACATGGGTGCTTACTACAACTGGCTGAATCAACAGCGGCTTCCCGGAGCCGAACAGTCTTCATTCTTGGTTTGGTTTGAAGGGCACAACCGGGCGCTGGTCATTGGCCCGAGTATGCCCCGTGGAACCGAGTCCACGTCGGCAGCCGACCTCGGCCAGTTGCTCGCTTGGGCGGCGTAAATCGCATTGCTGCATGAACGCATTCCTGAGCTCGAAGTCGATGATCAAGAAAGGACCGAGGGGGAAAGGGAACGAATGGACCGACGCAAATTCTTACAACAGACAGGAACACTTCTCGCTGGAGCCGCTCTCGGGCCCTATGCGATTCCGGAGGGTGCCGCGCAATCTGGCGCCTCGCCGGCGAGTGGGCGCATCATCCTTCCCATCAATCGCAAGTGGCGTTACAGCCGAACTGTTGTAGAAGGTGGGCATACAAAAGAATTCGACGATTCCGGATTCGACCGGGTCGTCATTCCGCATACCAATGTCCGGCTCCCGTGGCACGGGTTTGACGAGAAGACCTACGAGTTTGTGTCGCTCTACCGCCGTCGCTTCAGGCTTCCAGCGGAAGCGCGCGGAAAGCATGTTTTCGTCGACTTCGAAGGCGTGATGACCGCTTCCACGGTCTGGATCAACGGAGAGCGTCTCGGAGAATACAAAGGCGGCTACACTCCATTCTCATTCGATTTAACCCCGCACATCGACTTTGATGGGGAAAATGTCCTGGCTGTCGACGTCGACTCGTCGGAGCGTTCCGACATTCCACCCTTCGGATATGAAATCGACTACCTCACCTTCGGCGGCATCTATCGCGAAGTTGCGTTGCGCATCGTGCCATCGACATTTATCGAAAACATTTTCGCTCGGCCGAAAGATGTTCTCTCGGCCAATCCCAGCGTCGATCTCGACTGCTACGTCGAGCATCTGCAAGCGTCTAAGGAGGTCTTGACGATTGAGGTCGAATTGCTCGACGGCGACCGCGTGATCGCGAAAGCCTCGCAACCAGTGGCGTCTGCGGGGGCGCCGAGCGACCCGCTGCCGCATACGCTTCGCCTCGACCGGCTGAGCGGAATCAAATTGTGGAGCTTGGAAGAGCGCAACCTTTATTCCACTCGCGTGCGCTTACGTCGCGGAACCCAGTTGCTCGATCAAGACTCTCGCCGTTTCGCTTTCCGCGAGGCCCAATTTACCGATCACGGCTTCGAATTAAACGGCAAAGTCATCAAACTACGGGGGCTCGATCGTCATCAGACGTTCCCATTTGTTGGCCAGGCGATGCCCGGCCGCGTGCAGCGACGCGACGCGTTGATCCTGCGTAACCAGCTCAAGTGCAACATCGCCCGCACTTCGCATTATCCGCAGTCGCGTCATTTCCTTGACGCCTGCGACGAAGTCGGACTTCTGGTTTTGGAAGAGATCCCGGGCTGGCAGCACATCGGGGACCACGCCTGGCAGGACATCGCCGTCGATAACGTTCGGCGCATGATTCGTCGCGACTGGAACCATCCGTCTATCATCCTGTGGGGAGTACGCATCAACGAATCCAAAGACGATCATGATTTCTATACGCGCACGAATGCCGTGGCTCATCAGTTCGACCCAACCCGGCAGACCGGCGGCATCCGGAACTTCCAGGCATCGGAATTCCTGGAAGACGTCTTCACCGTGAACGATTTTGGTTTTCCCCTAAAATCGCCGAACCATTCTCGATACTTAAACACGGAATTTGTAGGACACACCTATCCCACCAAGACCATCGACCAGGTGGAACGCCTCACCGAGCACACCCTGCGTCACGCCCGCATCCACGACCAGCTTGCGTCAAATCCGCAATATGCCGGCGGCATTGGCTGGTGCGCTTTCGATTACAACACGCATGGAAATTTCGGGTCCGGCGACCGCATCTGTTATCACGGGGTCACTGATATATTCCGCGAACCCAAGCCGGCAGCGGGGTTCTACAAATCGCAGTGCGATCCGGCTGAGGAAATTGTGCTCGAACCTGCGTTTCATTGGGCGCGAGGCGACGCATCGATCGGATTCTCGAAAGCGGTCGTCTGCTCCAACTGCGACCACATCAAGTTCTACATCGACGACAAGCTGATTGCCGAGGTTGACCCCGACCGGAAGCAGTTTGCATCTCTCCGCTATGCACCCTTCGTCCTGGAAATGGGGAACCTGTTCCACAAATGGGGAGATCTGCGCCTCGACGGCTATCTCCAAGGAAAGCAGGTGATCTCCAAGCGCCTCTCAGGAACCGGTGTCGATCGAAAGTTCCTGCTTCTACCCGACGACCGTGAGTTGATGGCCGACGGCGCGGACGCCACCCGAGTCGTGCTGCGCGTCACCGACGAGTTCGGCGCGATTCGGCCATTTGCCAACGACGCGATCGCACTCGAAGTCGAAGGTCCGGCCGACATCATCGGAGACAATCCATTTTCGCTGATCGGCGGTACCGGGGCGGTATGGATTCGCGCGCGGGAGAAGCCGGGAACGGTGCGGCTCAAGGCCGTCCACCCCGGGTTAGGAGCGCAGCAGGTCGAAATCCAGATTGTCGCCAGCGCGGAAGAAACCATCTAGCAGCGCCGGCGCTCGATCTTGCCCCGGCGCTAACGCCCGCATGAGCGCCTTCAATTCATCTGAATGCGGAAGGCATACGCGTACTTTCCCGCGGGCTGTTCCGGCAGATGAATGTGCAAGCCATCTTCGCGCTGTTCAAACTCCAGCTTCCTGTCGGAGCCGAGCAAGGCGACGGATCGAATCTTTGGATGACCCTCTACGCCGCTGCCCAACGAGTGTATGACTGCCTCCCGACTCGACGGCCAACCAAGTTCGATCGCAAAAAGCGTATCGCCCTTCTGGGTGAAGCGAAAATCTTCCGCAGTATAGGGATGGGTGTCGGTATCGTGAAATGCGCCTTCGCTCACTTTGGTCGGGCCCTCGCCGAATATTTTCCAGGTTCGCGTGCCGTAGATCGCGTCGCCGCTGATTTCGAGCCAGGAACCGACCTCGCGCAGCACCTGCTGAACCTCTTCGGGTATGGTGCCGTCGGAGCGTGGACCGATGTTCAGGAGAAGATTGCCGTTCTTGCTCACGATGTCGATGAGTTGGTGGATCACAAACTCCGGCGACTTGAAGGTATCGTTCTGAATGTAGCCCCAGGATTGGTTGCTGACCGAGGTATCGGTTTGCCAGTAGAGCGGCCGAATGCCCGCCAGTTGGCCTCGTTCCACGTCGAGCACGGCAGAGTGCTCCTGCATCGCGAACTCCTTGTAGTTGATCACGCCCATGGGTCCGCCATTCTGCAGCGACACGTTGTAATAGAACGACGCGAAGCGGGCGAGGTTCTCGCGAACCGAAGGTTGTCCGATCCACCAATCGAAATACATGATGTCGGGGTGGTATTTCTCGACAATTTCCGCCGACCGCGCAAGCCAGTCGTCGGTCCAGGCCGGGGAGACGAAAGTGAAGTCGTTGGCCAGTGGGGTATGTTCGTTGGCTTCCATCCAGCGGTGCGCAGGCCCATAAAACGCGGCGTATTTTGGATCGTTGACGTCGGAGGCCAGAGTGCGTCCTACGCCCAGAAAAAAGTTATGTTCCACGCGATGGGAGGAAGCCCCGAGATGCAGTCCTTCGGCCCGAACCGCCTGGGCGAGATCACCCCAAAGATCGCGATGCGGCCCCATTTTGACGGCGGTCCAATCGGAGAGGCTGCACGCGTACATGGCGAAGCCGTCGTGATGCTCAAACACTGGAACTACATATTTTGCGCCAGCCTCTTTGAACAGGCGAGCCCACGCCGCCGGATCGAATCTCTCCGCCTTGAACGAGGGGATGAAGTCCTTATATCCGAACTTATCCTGAGTCCCGTAAGTGACAAGATGATGCTTGTACTCCTCCGAGCCCGCGATATACATGAGCCGCGGGTACCACTCGCTGCCAAAGGCAGGAACTGAATACACGCCCCAGTGAATGAAGATTCCAAATTTTGCGTCCTTATACCACTCGGGAACTTCGTAGTTTCGGAGCGACTCCCAATCAGGACGAAAGGGACCTCCGGCATTGACGCGATCGACGTTATGGAGGATGGCGGTGCGGGCGGTGTCATATTTTGCGCTCGCTTTTTGCCACGTCTGGTCAAGGGCACGAGGGTCTTCGGCGGCGGTGGGAGCATCAAGGGCTTGCGCGAATGTCCGAGACGGGGCGGCAACGAAGTAGAGTGCCGCGATCCATAAAGAGAACGCTCGCACCGGCCTTGCAATCAACATGGAGTTCCGCCTTTTCCGCATCTTTCCGCCTGAAGTTCGTCTTGAAGTTCGTCTTGAAGTCCGTCTTGAAGCTCGTTGGCCTGAACCTTGCTCGCGATCCCGGCCAATCCGAACTCGGTCGCAAGCGCTGAGCTCGTTTTGAGGTTTCCGAGTACGATCATTTTGCCTGAGGCGAAAACCATCTGGAAGCCAAATCGTTGCACTCCGGGCCCGAGGAGTCGAATCATCATCATGCTTGCCTTCACTGGGGCTGAACTCGCACGGCCAACCTCAGTTTGAGTTCTCCCATGATTCCGGACGGCAAGGCCTGCAAGTTCCCCATATCTTGCGGAGTGAATCGTTCCCCATATCGCTCCTTGAGCAGCCGGTAAGCAGGGAGCGCACCCGCCGCCAACGAGTTGACTGCCGTATTCCCGACAATAATATGGAGGCTGTTTTTCCCCACCGTCAGGAACCGGCTTACGTCAAGCGTATAGGGCGGGTGCCAAACAAATCCTGCGCGCTCTCCGTTGACATAAACCTCCGCCGCTTCTCGAACCGGTCCTTCCCAATATGCCTTCATGCTGAATTGCGGCAGCGGGTCCGGTTCCTCAATCGGCGTGCCCGTTCCGAAATCAAGCTCACCAACGATTCCGGAACTGAGGTCCTGGGCCGAAAGATCGAAAGTTCCGAGATAGCTCACCGGACCTGAATAGTATTTGAAATCCGGATCCTCGCTCCAGGAATGAAGCTTGGGCATGCCGATTGTTTGCTTGGTCTCGCTGAACGTAATCTTCCAGTTCGTGGTGAGGTCGATCGTTCGCGAGGGAGCAGCGGGCGCGACCGGTTTTCCTTTTTTAATCCGACTCGCCGAATCCGTGAACAGGATCAGTCGTGACTCATAAGGCTGCAGGTCTAGATCCACGGCCGAAGGAGCCTCCAGGGGAGATACTGCGCCGGTAAACGGATTCCACCATTCAGCAGCTTTTTCAGAATGACGAAATGTTGCCTGAATGTGGTGTGATCGATTGCTGGTGTTGGCGATGAAATACAGATCTCCAGCTGCGAGCTTGCGATGGAGGAACCCGATTCGTGGAGTCGGTGGAGAAAAAACGACATCCGGAGTCAGAAGAGTTGCGAGCGCAGGCCCCAGTTGCTTCTCGTCGGGAATGAAATGTCCCACCCCATCCTTTTCCTCGAACAGATGTTGCGAGATCTCCCGAATCCGTCGACCGTCAGCTTCCGCCTCAACGAAACCCGGTGCCGTCGAAGGCAAGCGGTGGGCAGCAATTACGATTCCCCCGCGCCGCGCATAGGCTTCTATTTTCTGATAGGTCGCCAGCGGCAGCCGCTCGATCCCGGGCAGAATTAAAGCTGCGTAGGGAATGCCCACAGTGTCAATTGTGTCGGCGTCAATAAAATCCAAATTGAATCCAGAGTCGAGAACTTGGGGAATCAGCCGGCTTACCAAGGAATTCTTGTCTAGCGATTCATCCATGCTGAAATTCGAACCGGCAATGTTGAAGCCTCCCTGGCTGATCACCGGATTCGTGGAATTACTTTTCGCCGAAAACGTGGACCAGATATCGTCATTCGGCAGCAGCAATACCACGTCATTGGCCGGCTTTCCTTGCCGCAGCGCGAAGCTGACCCGCTGCAGATAACGAGCCAGATCCGGCATGGCAAACGACCACGGATTGTGCGCATTGAGAGCCGTTGCAGCATACATTCGCCATCCCGGCTCGGGTTCTTCTTTGGGGGAATACGGCCACCCATGCCCGACTAACTGGTTAATGCCCTGCAGGAAGTGCAGATCGGCTTCTGCCTTCAGGTCCAAAGGCGTGGCGCGAAACGCTGGAGAATGCAACCACGTCCAGGTTTCCGACGAGATCACCGGGCTGCCAAACAGATGTCCTGCCGACGCCGCCCAACGCAGATCGGAGAATTCTCGCCACATCATCAACTGTCCTTTGCCCTCACCTTCGGGAAGATCCGCATACCGGTTGCTCGAGAGCGTGACCGGTGGGTATCCA
>Ga0209624_10001526_pt1 | contig 18029 bp, 12 predicted proteins | sample JacPinW_OM2H0_O1_FD_188565 | JGI IMG/M metagenome (GOLD analysis project Ga0209624, IMG submission 188565) | Forest soil microbial communities from Algoma, Ontario, Canada - Jack Pine, Ontario site 1_JW_OM2H0_O1 (SPAdes) (version 2) | ecosystem: Environmental > Terrestrial > Soil > Boreal...
CCAGGCTATGCCTGCTTTACCCGATTTGGTGAAGCGCCTTGCAGATGACATTCAATGGACGACGGATCTTGGCAATGCGTTCCTGGCACAGCAAAAGGACGTTATGGACGCTGTGCAGCGCATGCGCAAGAAGGCTCAGGACAAGGGCAGTTTAAAAACGAGCGAGCAGCAGAAGGTCGAAACCAAGGTAATCGAAAGCAAGAGCACAATCGTTATAGAACAGGCGAATCCACAGGTCGTATACGTGCCTTCTTACGATCCTGTCGTGGTATATGGGCCGCCCATATACCCCTACCCGCCCATTTACTATCCGCCGCCTGGATACTACGCAGCCGGTTTGGCGATCTCTTTTGGCATCGGCATCATGATGGGTGCCTTTTGGGGCGGCGGCTGGGGTTGGGGTTGCGGCTGGGGTGGTGGCAGCGTCAATGTCAACATCAACAATAGCTTCAATCGCGCCAGTATCGGTGGTGGAGTCGGAGGTGTCGGTGGAGTCGGAGGTGTCGGTGGAGTGGGCGGCGTAGGTGGAGTGGGTGGTGTCGGGGGAGTTGGCGGAGTGGGTGGTGTCGGGGGTGCAGGGGGAGTCGGCGGAGTGGGTGGAGTGGGTGGTGCCGGGAAGCCGGGTGGAGTGGGTGGCGCAGGTGGCGTTGGCAGTCCCGGTGGGGTAGGCGGCGTGGGTGGTGCCAACCGTCCTTCACAACTACCTGCTGGAGGAGCTGGAGGCGGCAACTGGCAGCACAACCCGTCACATCGTGGCGGCGCACCCTACGGAGACCGCGCAACGGCTGATCGATTCGGCGGCGCAGCTCGCGGCGACTCCCTCGCCAACCGACAGGCCGGCGCAAGGAACCAGATTGGACGCCAGGGAGGAAATCTTCCGAGTAACCGCGCCGGCGCCAGCAACCGCATGAACACCGGCGGCGGTGCCGGCAATCGTGGCGGCAGCTTAGGCGGAGGCCCGAATAGCATCGGCTCCCGCGATGTCTCTCGTCCCTCTGGCGGCGACCGCAGCGCATTCGGATCAGGTTCCCGGGGAGGCTACAACGGCTCCTCGGCACGATCTGCCAGTAGCCGCGGGTCCTCCAGCTTCGGCGGCGGCCGTGGCGGCGGTGGTGGTCGTGGCGGCGGTGGAGGCCGGCGTCGTTAGAGAGAAACACCATGAGGAGCACAAAATGAATTCACGATCCGCGAGAAAAAATCTCTTCGAGCTTCTTTGGATTGCGATCATCGTCGCCTGGGCATGTCTCTCCACCCAGGTTCTCTTCGGTGCGCATCAAGCCTCCGCCGGCACGCAAGCTCCTCCGACACAGACTCCTGCTGCCACCGCGGCTCCTCATCCGGTTGAAGGCGAAACCTTCAATACTCCGCAGCAAGCCGCGGACGCCCTCATCGCTGCTGCCGGCACATTCGACGAGGCCGCCCTGGCGAAGATCTTTGGCCCCAACGGCAAAAAAGTCGTCTTCACTGGAGAAACCGCCCAGGATCGCCAAAGAGCCTTAGGTTTCGCCGCTGAGGCCAAAGAGAAAACACAAGTCGTCGTCGATCCAAAAACCGGCACGCGAGCCTTCATCAACGTTGGCGACGAAAACTGGCCCTTTGCGGTGCCCATTGTCAAGGCCAATGGCAAATGGTCCTTCGACGCTAAGGCCGGCGAGCAGGAACTCCTCTACCGCCGCATCGGCTCCAATGAACTAGACGCCATTCAAATCTGCCACGGCTTCGTCGAATCTCAGGACGAATATGCTCTTCGAAGCCGCCAGCTCTATAACGTCAACCAATACGCACAGCGCATCATCAGCACGCCTGGCAAACAGGACGGACTCACCTGGCTAAACAACAATGACACTTGGGAGGGTCCAATCGGCGAACAGATTGCTAAGGCCATCGCACAGGGTTACACCCCCGGAGAGACGCCCTATCACGGGTACTTTTACAAAGTCCTAAAAGGACAAGGTCCCGCCGCGCCCCTTGGAAAACTCGATTACGTAATCGAAGGCGTGATGATCGGAGGTTTCGCGCTTGTCGCCGCGCCCGCCCAATACCGCGTCACCGGAGTAAAAACCTTCATGGTCAGTTACGACGGTGTTGTCTACGAAAAGGATCTCGGGCCTGACACACTCGAACAATTCAAAAAGATGGAGCGCTTCAACCCCGACTCATCCTGGCAGCCTGTTAACGACCAATAAAGACAAGTCAGGCAGAGTAACTTCTCCAATTTGGAAATCGAGACTAGCTGTCAATCTCTGGTGGCTTATGTTGAGAGATGCGCATTCTAAACCGGAATTAGCAGACATCGAAGACGCAAATACGCTCCCTCGATTCAACCCGGACACCTATATCGACACTGCACATTCCACTCGCGAATCACCAGCACGCGGGGGAATTGATTCAGAATCCTTCGATCGGGACACTCAATCTTCCCAACAGGGCTATGACGCCGAAGAATTCTAATCCGCATTGTTGGAGGATCGAATGAAAAGCTGCACAACGATGCCATTTTTCCTTGGCTCCCTGTTGATATTGGGGTCGGTTCCCGGATACTCACAGGCAGAATCGGATAACGCTCCGCGCGGTGCCACGGTCCACGTCGTCATCACGGACATGGCTGTTCAGGATAACAACGAGTTGCCGCAGCTCCTGAAGAACGACGTCAAGGTAAAGCAAGGTAAGACCATGTACACCGTGACACAATTGATCCCTGCGCGTGACCAGGCTGCTGGGCTTCAATTGATGATTTTGATCGATGAGACTTTGAATACCCAGGCCGTTGGAAATAATCTGACTGATCTTAAGGAATTTGTTAAGGCGCAGCCGGCAACTACGGCCATCGGTATAGGCTACATGGCCAATGCTGGGGTCAATGTTGTTCAACAATTCACCACGGACCACGAAGCCGCAGTCAATGCGATCCGCCTTCCGCGAGGCGGCCTCTCCGCTATGGATAGCCCATACCTGTCCCTGATAAGCCTGGTAAAGGGTTGGCCCAAACAAAATATTCGTCGCGAAGTGCTCATGATCACTGACGGTATCGACCGGCTTCACGGCGAAACACCTACGGCCTCGCAACTTGGTCCAAGATTTGCAGCAAGAGGAACAACCGGACCAACTGTGTATCACAGTATGCCCACCATCAGCGTTGACGCCGACTCCGCCAGCGAGACCAGCCAACGCTACAACGTGATCGTCAACAGCATCTACTCGCCAGGAGTTGGCAGAGCGGCAAGAAGTTCCTGGGATCTCGAGCTCGGCCTCGGAGGTCTTGCCAAGATCGCGGACGAAACCGGGGGCGAATGCTACTCCCTCGGCACTTCGAACCCGGTCAGCTTCAAACCTTACCTCGATCGTTTTCAGAAAAACCTCAACAACCAGTACTACCTGGTCTTTTTGGGGGAGCCGAAGAGAAAAGGCAATCTGCAGCGCATCAAGATCTGGACAGAGAAATCCAACTCCGAAATTGCGGCGCCAGACAACGTCTGGGTTCCTGGTCTTGAGGATAAAGACAACGACAAAAACAAATAAAGCTGGACGCCATCTGGCTGTCCAACTCAAAGATGACCTCCTGACCAAGAGCCATGCCAGCATGCGGGGCCCACTCCGCCCGGTGGCAGACCCTAGAACCAACTTCTTCGATCGGTCACTCTTGATCGATGCTAATGTGGGCCCCGCTCTCCGAAGTTGTCTGAGAGGGTGTTTTGTGAGCCGCCTCCCACGCTCTGACTTTGGGCCGAGCCTCATCGAAAAGACGCGCGAAGTTTCCTTTACGCACCTTCTCGCTCGCCTCCGGAGTAAGCAGATTCCACAACGGCTCATATTGGTAGAAGACCTTCAAATAGCTCTGCTGGCTGGTAGGCGCAACTTCGTCAGTACCGAACAGAAAGCGATCCGGGAAACGATTGATTAAGTCCGCAGTAGTCTTTGTCGCTTCAGGGCTCGAAACAACGTACTTGGCCACCTCGTCCCACGAGATGTCGAAATAGACATTCTTCAACGCAGGATCGCTGAGGATGACCGCAAGATTGGCTGCATGATCTTTTATCGGCCGAACGATACGTCCGACACCTGTGTGCGCCCAGATGATTGTCGTGTTAGGGTGCCGCTTCAAAAGAGCTTTCATCTGTTCCAGGTACGCCGGCGGCGCGCCTTGTTTCGGGAACGGAACATCCATGTCATTGTGGAGGATAACGACCAGTCCAACCTCGGCAGCGAAGTCGAGAACCCTATCCAGCGCACGATTTTGAAGATCGGCTGTCTCTCCCGCAATCTTGGCGGAGACAAACTCCTTATGAATTGAGAACTCCCCGATTCCTGAGAACACGTCCGGAAATGTCTGAAGCACCCGCCGTATGTGATCCGCGGCATACATATCGGTCGGGTTGAAGCCCGTGATCATCGGTTCAAAGCGTGCCTGCTCGTCCTTGGAGAGCGATCGGTAGGCCATGGCGATGTACGCATCTGTGAAGGAGTAATAGTAGAGCGGGGAATCAGTCTGTAAGTAATACGTAGGAGCGGAGTCACCCGAGTTTTCATAGGACCACTGCTGTTGCAACGGAATTCCGAACAGCGCAACCCGTCCCACCTTGCTGCCCATGATCTTCACAAAGTCGTGAATATCCGTGCCTTCCTGGATATAGTTCGTGAGATGGAAATGAGAGTCGTTCGCGACAGGGTCTTCCATCGCCGCCGCAGTCTGCCCTATCGCGGACCCGCTCGAGTTCCACAGCAGAGCGGCGATTAGTAACACCACGCATCTCTTAGACAGAGCCAACAGCCTCGACACACTTCTCATGGCGACCTTATCTCTCCGAGCCAATCGTCGGCTCAAACGCACCCGTCGGAACTGGGCGACCCGTTCTCAGTAGAGGGCGGTCACGCCAAAGCTAAACACCTGACCAGTGAGCTGTCCGATATAGAAACCGAACGTACTACTGACGGGCGAGTGACCCACATTGATCAACTGAGTGTTCAGCCGGATGTTTCGTGTGTTCCACGGATAATAATTACCGCCAAAGATAAATTCTTTGGGCTTTCCATAGTCGCTGAAGACATACGAAGTAGCCGCGTAGAGTTCGAGTCTTTTTGGCACGACCATGTCCGCCATCTGAACGTAGAAGCCAGTGTCTCGAACCGCGCTTACTGGTAACGGCCCATCCGCAACGAAATTGTCGAGCCATCTACCGTAACCCTCGCCTTGGAGCCAAAAACCGTGATACTTCATTGCGGCGGATGCGGAAACCATTTTGTAATGTGTGCGCTCTATTGTCACGCCGTTCACCAGAGCGCCCGTATCAAATATGTTGAGGCTATCCGCAAGACGAAGGGTGGTGTTGCCCGCCGGGGTGCCAACTGGCGACTGGCGCTCCTCGGGGCTGTAGGTGTAAGCCAAATTGAACCGAGTCGCGAGACTCTCGTGGTATTCGTAATCTCCGAACGCACCACGGGGGCCAAACTCGCCTGTTGTTGGCAACCATGTCAAGGCGCCGCCAGCGGAAAGATCCCGATCAAGCTTAACTGCCGCTACGTCCAGGTTGCTATTATTATTTCCGACCATCCACCTGTACTGAAGCTTTGGAATGATTATCCCTTGGCCAAACACGCCTTGCGAGAAGTAGGGCCGGAAAAATTCGTCCGCCATGACGCGATCATAGGACTCCCAATACGGGTGAGAGCCCTGCAAAGACATCGTGCCTGGATAAGCGTTCCAGCCCATTCCGACGGTCGCGTACTTACTGAAGCTGTAATACAGGGCGCCGCCTACGGCCACCTGATTCGTGTCCTGCACTGTCCATAAGAAACTAGAATATTGGAATTTAGGACTGAACAGCCATCCTTGAGAAAACAACATGACCCGATGGAACTGGAAGTCCTGGCGAGGCATCACTGTGATCGGGCGTCCCAGGTGGTCTACGGCAGTCTGCGTGCCGGGCAGCTGGTTCAGATACCGTGCAGCCATATAACCGCTGAGATTCAGCTCCCCGTACTCGCCCCGGCCCACAGTAAATCCGCGGCCCGGATTGAATTCTCCGAAAATGGCAGGATTTCCATCCGAGCTTTCCGGGAACTCAGTCTTGTCATCAACATTGGTCCGACTGGGAAGAGTGACTTGCGCGGCCTGTTCGTCCTTTACGCTAATAGTGGTTTGCTTCGCGCCAGCAGTGGCTTGAGCGGAAGCAGGTGCAGCAGCTTTCTCGCTCCCATTTGCAGGCCGAGCCACCGTACCAACAATCGATGCTTCCAACAGCTTCGCCTGCGAGGTTCCCGTGTAGTCTCCTTGAGCCGCAGGCTGCACATTGCCCACATCGGATCCTTCACGGGCCTCCAGATGCGCGACACGCTCCTGGAGGCCCTTGATGAGTCGCAGCATTTCCTCTTCGCGTGGAGTGAGGGGAGGTCCACTGGTAAGAGGAGCTAGCGCATCGTCGCTTGCGCTATGTCGCGACTCATTGTCTGAGATTGTTGTTTCCTGTCCATGGCTTTGAACGGCCGCAAGCAGGCTCATTGCAAGGCCAACCCCGATACAGAATCTGCGGCACTTCCCTGTCCTTTGAAGAATTGAGTGTACAGAGCTCATAGTCCCGACCTGTTGGAACACGAAGATTTTCGATCGCCGCGAAGGCACGATTTACCGCTACTTCCATCCCACCGACAACGGCGAATAAAGGTTGTAGTTCAACTTTTGAGACACGTAGTCGATTACCTCTTGCGCTTTCACACTGTTCCCAGCCTCATCCAGTGGAGGTGCAAAGACGGCAATTGCGCCCTTCCCAGGGACAATCGCTACGATCCCGCCGCCGACGCCGCTCTTCGCCGGCAAACCCACGTTCCATGCCCAGGTGCCAGACCCGTCGTACAACCCGGCCTCCATCATCGTGCTCAGAATGTGCGGAATGTCTTCCGCCTTGATCACTCGCTCGCCGGTCGCCGGATTAACTCCGTTGTTCGCCAGCGTCGCTCCCATCCTTGCCAACTGCGTCGCATTCACGCCGACTGAGCACTGCTTTGTGTACACATCCACTGACTCAAACGGATCCGCGTAAATTCGGTCATACTTCGCCAGCAGGTACGACAACGCTTTATTTCCGGTGTTCGTCGCAGCCTCAGACTTGTACACCTCATCAATCAGAACCAGCTTCTCTCCCGCGGCCTTGCTATAGAAATCAAGAATTTTGTTCCACTTCGCATCCGCAGTGCCGCCTGAGATCAGACTCACCGTCGCAATAGCGCCAGCATTAACGAAGGGATTTCCGCTATGTGTCGGCATATCGACTACGGCAATTGGAGAATTGAAAGCGCGCCCGGTAGGCTCAGACCCAATTTTTGCGAGCACCTTCTCCGGGCCCTGCTCTTCCATCGCAAGTGCCAGCGAATAAACCTTCGAGATCGACTGGATAGAGAACGAATAAGTCACATCCCCCATCGTGACAACCTGGTTGTCCGTCGTAACGATCGCAATTCCAAACAGCTTCGAATCGACCTTCGCGAGATACGGAATGTAATCCGCATTCTTTCCGTTCGTGTCGTTCTTGTATTTCTCGTATGCTTCTTTGACAACTGCCTCAACTTGCGCCCTTCGCGGAGCAACCGGACTAACGTTGGTGCTGCTTTGAGCTACGACAGGAGTCGGGCAAAAGTACTCAGGAACAATAGCAGCTGCCATCAACACCAGAATCGAGATTCGACGTGTGTTCATAGTAGATCTCCTTCACCTCGCAGTGACCTGTATCTTGCGGACTGGGGAGCCGTGGCACCTCCGCCCTCGGAAAGCAATCATTTTGCTGTAGTCGTATTTGAAAGAAATCGCTACAACCAGAGTTCAAAGGGTGGGGGTAGTGAAACTCTTGCTCCAGTCATACTTGAATGAGAACTGCACTTTGTAATCGTTGTAGTTGAATCCGTCGCTGAAGTTCACCCGTCTGCCGAACTGGAATTCGCCACCCATCATGACCCTGGGAATGGGGTGGTACAGCAGGTTCCCGACCGAATAGAAGCCTTGATGGAAGTCCGACGCTAGCTCTCCGCCTGAGTTATAGATGTTCACCATTGAGAAGCCGCCTGAACTGGTAAAGCGCTCGCTCCAGGTGTGATCGAGGAACGCTACGACGCCCAGCACTGGCAGTGCAACGCCTTTGATGGGCACGACTGAGCCGGGAGCAGTGTGCCCGATGCCGATGTCGAATGGCGCGTCGTTCATATAATTTTCGGTTCCATGTCCGTAGGTAACTTGGAGCTTTGCGACATTCTGCTTTGATAACTTGAGATTGGAACTCAGGTTTACGCCCCATCCCACGACACTGCCGCCGAGGTTGGTCTTGTTGGCGCTGGTGTCAACCCACCCGATCTTTCGAACGATGGCCGCCCCCTGGAAGTAGCCCCAGTTTCTGACTATCCGCGCATTTCCCGAAAGATCCGGGAAGTTGAACCGGGGCGTTATGTTGCTTAGCTCGATACGGTCGGAATAATTGCCCTGGTCGCCGCTGGCACCCGGTCTCTCCAGAGCAATAGTGACGCTGCCACCCTTCTTTCGGACCGGCATCCAGCGTAGCTGCACGTTGCGAAAGAAGACCATTCCGTTCGGGCCCCAGTACTCAATTGTGTTCGGGAAGACGTCTATGTCCATGTAGGGGCTCCAGGTTTGTCCGGCTCCGAATGCGCCCAACTCACCATAGGCATGCCGCAGACGGAAGGTGGTCTGGCCGGCGTCAACTCCTGTCCCAAATAGTTCGAATTCGAAAATTGTGTTCAGATCGCCGAGTCCGGTGGTGGTGGATGACTTCACCCCGAAGCGGGTCTGGCGGACACCAGCGAAGACACTTCCACTCGGCGGGTACTGGTTGGCGAAGGACGGCAACTGGGTGGGACGCTCTACGTCGAACCAATTCGGATTTATTTGCCCGAAGTTGTATCCGGAGTCAAGCATTGCGAATCCGTAGATGCTGACCTCATTCTTGCCCTCCGTTATTTCACCTTCAATCGGGACCGCGTTGGGCGGGGGTTGACCGATAACCGATTCCGAGGGAATAGCTACCACACCTTGCGGCTGTGCAGGCGCCTTTTGCGTCCCCGGGGAGGGCTTCTGGCCTTGCCGCTCGAGTGTATTGATCTCCGCCTTGAGCTCATCCATCATCAGATCCATTTGCTGGATCTTGTCCCTAAGTCGCTGTATCTCTTGCTGGCTGTTCTGGGATTGCGGCTGAGCAGTGAGAGGTTTACTCCAAACGACCGAAAGAGTAAGCATCGCGAAGAAAGCAACGGCTTTTCGAGTGGCTCGAAGATGGCATCTCATAAGACTCCAGCCTCCGTTTAAACTGCCTTGCAAAGATGTCACCGCTAATTGCTAGAGGTTGAGAGTCTTGTATGCCTCGGACCCCGCTCACCACAACTAGGAGATTCCCTAACTAGGGAAATCCCTAGGTCGTAAAAGCCACGGATCAATCTAGGAAAGTCCCTAGTTGTTTCGTTAGAAATATTGTTCTACCTTCTGCTCTTGGGCATATCCGTACGGACTCAACTTTTAGGACCTATAGTGATGAAACCTAGAATCCTATTGGCCGACGATCATCCTCCGCTTCTCGAAGCCGCGTCGACGCTGCTGAAGCCCCATTTCGATCTGGTTGGAATTGTGACTGACGGCGCGATGCTGGTGTCTGAGGCACTCCGGCTTCGACCAGACGTGATCGTGACCGACATCACTATGCCCGTTGTGACTGGAATCGATGCCGTTATTCAATTGCACAAGTCATGGTCTTCCGCGAAGGTAGTCTTCTTGACTGTTCATTCAGAAGAGGAGTTCCTGAAGGCGTGTATGGCCGAAGGCGCATCGGGATACGTCCTCAAGTCACGTATGAGAACGCATCTGATCCCTGCCATCGACGCCGCACTTGAAGGCCGGATCTACATTTCTCCGTCTGTGCCCAAGTGATGTTTTATGAGAATTATGTTTCTGCAGCAATTCCCGTCTCTCGGTAGAAAAACAAACTTCAACGCGAGTTGAATCACGCGAGAATGTCACTGACGTACTTCGAATGACACCAAATGTCGGAAAAGCGAGGTCATTGACTGGATCCAGCAAGCTGAGGATGATTGAGCGCGTTATAAAATTCGGTACGGAACTCCAGGCTGCTCTCTTCGACGGGCCGCTCGCATTTAGTATCTTTGAAACCGCAAGATTGATGTTCGCTTGTCCGGGTCCAGTTGCCGCCCCTGTGCGGCTATTCCCAAAACCAGTTCCTATTCCAGCGGTGCCGATCGCCGGACGTGGTTTGCGGATGCAAGGACCCAGCCTCCACCATACTTCCAGAATGGTTACTTGAGAGGTGACGACTGTTTAGACCTACAAACTGTCTGGCAGTATAGTGTTTCTGCGTCAACTCAGAATCAAGGGCTCGCAATTTGTATTGGTCCGACCGCTTGCAGGTCCGGTCGTTCGTAGAAATTACTTGAATCGCAGTGCCTTTGGAGGCTTCTGTGAGAGCGACGTGCAGAACCATACGCGAGCGCATATCCGGTCAGTCTCCCTCCGGAACCTCAGCGCGCAGGTTGCTCCTATTTGCGGTAATTATCCTCCTTCTGACGCAAACGATCGCTTCGTACGCACAACAGCCTGTACGTCGGGTCCTTATTTTCAACGACTTTAGTTCTGTCTCATCACCCGGCATTGCGTTGCTCGATAATGCTATTGCTAAGGGCCTTGAAACTTCACCGTATCAAATCGAGTTGTACAGCGAAAACATCGAATCTACTTTGTTTTCGGACGACACTGCTCAACGGCGCATCCGTGATTGGTACGCTCAGAAATATTCAAGTCGCAAACCGGATGTGATCATCACTGTTGGGCCTGCATCTCTCAGGTATATGGTCGAATCACACAGAAGTCTATCCCCAGGCACGCCAATTGTTTTTTGCGGAACTACAGAGGAGTGGCTGCAGCCCCTGAAGCTCGACGCTGACCTCACGGGCGTATTTGGGGTAGCTCAACCTGAGAACACGCTTCTCGCAGCACTGAAATTGCAACCAAGCACTAGACATGTCTTCGTGACCGGCGGAGTGGGCACCTTTGACCGGGACTGGGAGACCCTCGCTAAAAAATCTTTTCGTAACTACGAATCAAAGCTTGAGTTTACGTATCTTACAGAACTCGATGTGCCATCTCTACTCGATCGCCTAAGACACCTACCTAACGACAGCATCGTGTATCACACTGCACTCACACAGGATGCTGCAGGATCTCGTTTTATTGACTCTGCTCAATCAGTCCCACTAATAGTGAGCGCAGCGAACGCACCAATTTACGTCATGGATGATGTGGACCTCGGCCGGGGAACTGTGGGGGGGTATCTGATTAGCTGGGAAGCAGACGGTGACGCTGCCGCCACCATAGCTGTTAAAGTTCTCAACGGCGAGAAGCCACAAAACATCCCGATCGTAAGGAACAAGAACGTCTACATGTTTGATTGGCGCGCAATGCGCCGTTGGGGACTCAACGAAGAGGATCTGCCGTCGGGCAGCATCGTTCTCTTCCGAGAGTTATCGGTGTGGCAGCGCTCAAAGTGGTATTGGATTAGTGCGCTGCTTATAATCCTCAGCCTATCTGGCCTGGCGATCTACCTGCAATTTAGCCGGAAACAACTAAGAATCGCAAGAGATGCCCAGATGCAACTTAGTGGCCTATTGATAAATGCCCAGGAGAAGGAGCGAAGTAGGCTGGCTGCCGAGCTTCACGACGACTTCAGTCAACGCCTGGCACTCCTGGCACTCGGCTTGGAAAACGCGGCAGAGGCATTACCGGATTTTCCAAGAACGGCGAAACAACAACTCCACGAACTTCTCAATTCAGCCAGCGAGCTTGGAGCGGATATTCATAGTGTCTCCCATAAGCTGCATTCCGCCACACTTGAAAGTTTGGGACTTGTCCCTGGAATTGGCGCTTTATGCAAAGAATTCGGCGACCGGCATGGGATCGAGATTGATTTTTCGCCCGAAGACATTCCAAGGGATGTTCCTTCAGATGTTGCTCTGTGTTTGTTCCGTATTGTCCAGGAAGCGCTTCAGAATCTGAGAAAACACAGTGGTGCTATAAGGGCCGAAGTGAGATTGCGCAGAAGAGGAAATAGAATACTCGTCTCCATTCGCGACGAAGGCAAAGGATTCGATCCGAGAGTGAACGGTGAGCCGGGTCTAGGTATAAGAAGCATGAGAGAACGCGCACGCCTGGTCCGCGGACACCTCAAGATTTATTCCGAGCCTGGAAAGGGAACAAGAATTGAAGCAATGGTGCCCCTCCAATTGACAGCTGATCTGTCTCGATAGCCAGGCTTGCCTACTGTATCCTTCGAAGCTACCCTCTGGTACTTCTGCCAGTTGTCAATACTCCAATCACGAGTTCACAATTGTTTTTACGTAATAGACTTATAAGTTTCGCTCCACCAGCGGGCTCTCTGCGGCAATTTGCTTGATTGGTGACGAAAATCGAAACAGACACCAGTCGACAATCCCTTTCAGGTCAACCTTGTTGCGAAGGGAAGGTCCCACATTTATGGACACAGTTCGTACAGACCATCCCCGCCCGCATGTGTTAATTGCAGACGATCATGCGATCTTTTCCGATGCTTTGCGGTCCTACCTGGAAAAGAACTTTGAGGTAATCGGACAAGTCTCGAACGGCCGCGCCTTGGTGGATGAAGCTGCAAAACTCAAGCCGGACCTTGTCATCGTCGATGTGGGAATGCCTGTGCTCAATGGGCTTGACGCAGCTCGGAGGATCAAGGAGAAAAACCCAAAGGTAAAGTTTATTTTTTTGACCATGCAGGACGACCCACACCTTGCAGCCGCGGCTCTTGAACTAGGTCCCGTCGCCTTTGTCCTTAAGCATTCGGCCGGGTCAGAGTTGCTCAAAGCGATCGACCAAGTAATGCGCGGTCACTCCTATATATCGCCCAAAATGAGGTCTGAAGATTGGGCAGAATCAAAGGCAAGAGCAAGGCAGTTCGCAAAAGACCTTACATCGAGACAAAGGGACATTGTCCAATTGTTCGGCGAGGGTCGGCCAATGAAAGAGATCGCCGGGCTACTGAATCTTAGTGAAAAAACCGTGGAGTTTCACAAGCACCACATCATGGTATCGTTCAATCTAAAAAACAACGCTGATCTCGTTTTGTTTGCGCTAAATCACGGTCTCATCCTACCCTCTCCCGCGCATAGTCGAGCGAATCCCTCGGCATGATCCTGTGTGGTTTTCGATAGCCTAGTTGCCCGAGACGTTACCCGCGACGCCCTTGTTTTGCAATACCCGAACTATAACGCGTCGATTCTCTGCTTGCCCCTCTGCGGTCTTATCGTTTCCCACTTGATTGCTTTCGCCCATTGCGCCGGGAGCCAACATTCTTGTAAGCGGAACATGACCCTGTTGAAGCAGTATCGTAGTGACATTGGCGGCACGGTCCTGGCTGAGTTCCTGATTGAGGGAAGTGCTGCCCACCGAGGAGGCGTAGCCTTCGACTTGAATCATGTAACCCTCGATACTAGTCGCCTTCTGTGCTAACGCCGTCAATTGTGGATTGTATTTTGTATCGACCTTCGTCTTGCCGTTGCCAAAGTACACCGTGATTTCATCAAAAATGTAGTAGTCATCCAACTGGCCGAAGCGCGCTATGGCAGCATCGATTGCAGCTTTGTTGGCAGCGATCTTTTGTTGCTGCTCGGTCAACTGTGCCTGCTGCTTTTGCAATGCTTCGTTCTGCGCTTTCAGCGCTTCATTTTGCTTTTCCAATTCAGCCTGTTGTTGTTGATTTTGCACCTTGGTCTCGTGGAGCCCAGCCTGGATCGACTCCGCCTCCTCCAGGTCGTTTCCCTTAAACGAAACCGAACTCGCCACCAGCTTATGGTCTTCGTCGTAGTTGCCCTCCACCTTGACTGCGAGACCGGGAATGAGGGCCGCCATCGACATATCCTTCCTTCGAGCCTTAAATACTCCCTGCACCTGCGCCACGCGAGTTGTATCGGTCAGCAGAATAACAAGCTCTGATTGACTCGAAGTCTGAAGTGTCATCGTGTCACCGCTTCGTGCCTTAATAATTCCTTCCACTTTGACGCTCTGGCAAAAAGCCGCTCGGTTGGACACTCCGATAACGACTAACGCCAGTGCAATGGCAACTGTCCTTATTGACTTATGTCTCCTCATGTCTTCCTCTCCCAAGGCCGGCCTCGTCGGTGTTGCAATGATTCGCTTCCATCGGCGGGTTAGTTTGTGTCTAACTCCTCGGGGAGCCCTCGTGCTACTGGGAAATACCCTAGGCCGTTGCGACCCGCGGGCGTTTTCCAGCGTCTTTTTCGAGGACGTTCCGTTCCAAAGACGGAACAATCCACTGTGCGATCCGATCCGCGAGGGTCAATACCGGCCGTCGCTGCTAGCCGCTACTGCTGCAGCTGGACCGGCCAGTAGATGAGGTTGCGAATTCTAGAGTTTCCGGCGAGTCTGCTGGGTAAATCGAGCGATGGCACAACGGTCGAACCCGGGGCTCTCAAACCAGTAATCCGAAAAAGGTTGGGCGGTCGGCAATCACTTACTTACAAGCACCGTGCGGCCGTTCAGGGACTGAGTTGGCCGCTCATCGTATGGGTAGATCGCGGCAAACGTCGCCACTTGTTTCTTCGAGATCGTTACAGGCATCTTGAGTACGAACCAATTGACACCTTCGGTGCACGGCGGAGTCGTCAACGAGCCGGCGAAAGTGAAATAGCTACGGTTAGCAGGTAACAAGTCCGCGACATTGATTTGCAGGTTATCGTCCGTCTTCTCCGGACCGGCCGTCTTCGGCGCAAGACCCCACAGCGTTTCAACAAGCGGATTTGCAGAACCCTCTTCCAACAGCACGGATACCACGACCATATTCCCGTCGGCATCTGAGTGCACCAGGTGGGCCTCCATGGGAAACCGCTTATCCTTGATGGTCTCCTCGCTGGGATGGTGGAAATGGAATTGTTTTAGTTCGTAACGCTTGTCTCCGACTCTGATAAAACTGCCGGGAGCGTAGTTGATTTCAATTGTGTGACCATTATTGATGATGTGGAGCGCGCTCGGTTTGTATTCGAACTGAATTGCAGGCAGATCAGCACTCTGAGCACCGACAATATTGACAGGGGACTGGCGGTGGCCGGTTTTGCATGCGGCGAATTCGGATGTTAGATCGCCCCAATGCGCAGGGCCTTCACTTCCACTGTAACCCCATTCATGAGCAGGGTGTTCCTGTGCCATGGCCGCGTAGGGCCCGCATATGCTACAGACGATCGCACACAACATTACCAGCGTTCTTGGAAATCTCATGTTTTTCCCGTTTTCTCCTGGGGAAGACCGAGCATGGGGAACGCACGGGTCTCCCCTAGTTGTTTATGCTGACCGCGGACGACGATGTCGCCGGTTACGGGCCATCCCTCGCTATCTGGAGCGGAACAAATAGCACGCAGCAAGGTACAAGAGGCAGTCCGGGAGTTATTATTCTCGGCATCGGCGAGCACATGGTTTCAGAAACTATCCTGCGACGTTCCCCAGAAAACCGAAGCCTTGTCGCATTTCGTCTACCTACGACTTGTTGAGGTCGTCGTCTTTTGAGTACTTGGTACCCTTAGCTGTGATTTCCAGCGCCAATCCCTTGTCGGTCATTTGATACATCCAGATACCGTCGGAAACCGATGCCGCACCCTGCATCGATCCGCCCTTCTCCGGGCTGGTTTTGGCAGCAGCCGAGGTCTGCCCTCCGAGCTCCCATCCCGAATTCACGAAGCTATCGAATGCCTTTTGATTGTCGAATATAAAGATGACCTTGAATTTCTTGACGCCCATGCCAAGGCCAGCCTGAACCTCAAACATCTTCATAAAGGTTTCAGCTTTGGTCTTGTTGTTGACGGCCACGCCTTCGCCACGGCCAGAACCGCCAAAAAGGATCTTGATGCCCGTGTTGCTGAAAACGGCATATCCGTAACCCTTTTGAAGGGCTGCCTGGGCGGAGGGCTGTGCCTTGTAAAGGCGAGCAAGTGTTTGCTGCGCCATTTGGCGGACTTCGGTTCTCTCCTTCTCTTTATCTTTTTCATCCTCGGCGGAGGTGCCTACTGCGAGTAGACAAAATAGTGATGCGACTACGAACCGAGACGCGATGAAGAAACGATTGACTATCATAGGCTGCTCCTTGAACTTCATGGGGCCGTTGTCACAGGTTTCGTAGTGGATTTATTGCGACCGCGTCCGCGAAAGCAATGGGACTTGAGCCCCGGTCCAGAAACCCTTCCCAGAAGTTAGCAATGGAGCGTTATCGAGTAGGTTTCCGCGCTGCTGTTTTGCTGGAAACGCAGGAGCGAGCTCCTGGCCTTACATCGCGCTTAGATTAGAGAACCGAACGTACTACCGCTACTAGGAAAAGCCCTAGCTTTCCCAATTAATTTTCTCCCGATTAGATGGGTGCCCCCTTTCGAAGAGAAGATCTCTTCAATCAAGATGTGTTTGGGAACGCCCAGAATGGCCGGGGTCATGGAATACGTCGTTAATGCGCCGAAGCAGCCAGACCCTCAATCAGGTCGGCGTATCGCTCGTTGTTTACACACACGCGAGAGAGCGAGAGACTGTCTTCGACGTTGTCGAAGATTGCTTGATAGATGCCATTGCCAATCCACATTGACAGATAGCGGTCGAGTTTCCTGTGCGGGAAAAGATTCGACAATCGCTGGTTCTCCTCAGCACGCCCAACTTAAAGAATATCTTCCGTAAACTTCACCGTGAACTCCGGTGGTATTCGATAGACTCGCCCAATGTGATCGTGTCCTTCCATTTCGGCCCATGCACGGTTATGGTGCCAGCGGGGTCCGCTGTTATTGTGATGACGGGTGGGTTGCCTTTTGAGGGGATGAACAATGAGATGTATCGAACATCCACGTCCTTTCGGCGCACGATCACGAAGGGGACTTTTACGGTTGGATGAGGACCGGGTGCTACTCCCTGAAAGATCTCTGACTGCACGCCACCAAGTACGGTCAGAGACATACTGGTGTCGCCGTTATCGAATCGAGTCGCTAGATTGCTGCTCGTCTCGCCGCGTTGAACTTGTTCCAAGTGGTTGTATCCGTTTTCGTTAGGAAACCCTGTATAGGGTGCCGTCTGCAGCTGCATCGTCTGCTTGCCGAAGTTGTGATAGTTGAAGTCGAAGGTGTGGGGCTTGCCGTCGGTCGAGCGAGCGCGGTCGATCTGCAACACATAATCGTCAGTTACGAGAATGCTGCGGGTGAGATCGGCAAATCTGTAGACTGATCCGGCACTGGCGGTTACAGCGGTGTAGCCGTCTTCGTCCTTCCACTCGATTAGTTTGCCGGTAGCCTCATCCTGACGAAGCTCGTCTGCAGTGAGCGTATTGTGAGCGACAGACATCTGGTCCCACTCTTTGTGCAGAGCCATTCCGTAGAGCTGAGTACCGGGATCGACCGCCTGGGTGCGGCCTTCGGCGTAGATGATCTCTCCGAGCTTGTCGTAATGGCCATGACCCCCGCCGTGAGGACCGAACTTCAAGATCACGCTGAGATCATTGTTTTTCGCGCGGAGCGTAGCATAGCCGGATTCGGGAAAGACGGCGCTTTTGAGCAGTGGGCCTTTTGACTCAGGCAAGGTTGGTACACCGAAGAGAAGAGCTTCCTTGCTGGTTCGTGGCGCGTTGTCGAGGACTGCGAGGAGTCTGGGGTCGTGTGTGTTTTCGTAGGCAAGCTCGAACAGCGGGGCATTGCTATCGAGACGGACTTCTTCCGAGTCATTGAAGGCGGGAAGCCTGCCGTCGGGCAGCATGACTCCGAGTGGCGAGAAGAACATGCTGGTCAGCGCAGGCTCCTGCTTCCAGAGATCCATGCCGTTTTGTTTTGCTATCTCAGCCGTTGCCGTGAGTGGACGCATAGCGTAGAACTGGTAGCCCCAGGCACCTTCGATCCAGAATCCTTCGTGGACGTAATTCTTCATCTGGTAGCGAAAGCCAAGGGGGCCGTCGATCGCCTCGTCGATGAGCGCT
>Ga0209624_10001527_pt1 | contig 18028 bp, 14 predicted proteins | sample JacPinW_OM2H0_O1_FD_188565 | JGI IMG/M metagenome (GOLD analysis project Ga0209624, IMG submission 188565) | Forest soil microbial communities from Algoma, Ontario, Canada - Jack Pine, Ontario site 1_JW_OM2H0_O1 (SPAdes) (version 2) | ecosystem: Environmental > Terrestrial > Soil > Boreal...
CGACCTGCTCGATGAACGCCGCCAGCGCGGAGATCTGTTGTGGCTGGCTGTTTAGCTTCAGGCGTCGCAGCGCTGCGAGCATCGGCCGCGGGTTGTAGCCCTTGAGTATGTAGTTGTCCGGATGCAGAAGCCCTTCGCGCAGGAAGTGTTCGTCTACAAGCACGCTGCGGCCATCGCTCAACGTTACGTGGTGACCAGCAAAACTCGAGAAATTGGGCGCGATGCTGGGCTTGCTGAGAGTCAGATGACAAGCGGCGCAGCCGTCGGCGACTACTAGGTGAGCGCCTTTTTCGATCAGGTGCTGCTCAGGGGTAAAAGGTTCGGTGACGTATGACGGTACGCTCGCGCTGGAGGCGCTGGGTGGGGTGGCTGCACCGCTGTTCCCACAGCCGGCGAGCACAACCGCGAGTACCGTTGCAAGCGCGGTGTTCTTGATGCCCATCGCGGCGCAGGCTACGCCATGTCTCCTCCGCTGCGGCTGCTCGGCACCGCTATCCTGAGCTGGAGCCTCGACTAATGAGCACGAGCCAGATCGCAGAGCCGACCGCCGCCGCCGATCCGTCCAACGGACGTCATGAGGTGATGGAACTCGACGTCTCCGGCATGACTTGTGGTTCGTGTGCGGCGCGTGTGCAACGAGCCCTCTCGCGCCAGCCGGGGGTGAGCGAGGCTCTCGTCAACTACGCCACTGGACGCGCCACCGTCGAGCTGCAGCCTGGCGCGGCGGATCTCGCAGCGCTCACCGCCGCAGTGCAGCGGATCGGCTACGACGCGGCGCCGGTTGCGCCGAGCGCATCCGAGCAAGCCCACAGCTTCGAGGATCTCGAACAACGCGAGGCCAGCGAGCAGGCCAGTCTCCTACGCAGGATCGCGATCGCGGTGCCTCTCGCCGTGGCTATCGCGGTGCTCACCTACACACAGCCTCACGATCTCACCGCGCGCTGGATCGTGGCGGCGCTGGCGGTGCCGGTGCAGTTTTGGTGCGGGCTTCCGTTCCTCACCTCGGCTTGGGCGCGGGCGCGTGTCCGTGCCACCAACATGGACACGCTGATCGCGCTCTCTACCTTGGCGGCATTCGTTTACTCGACGGTGATGCTGCTCACCGCCGAGGCGGTCTACCAGCATGGCGTGCCGGTGGGGAAGTTCGACATGCCGCTCTGCTACGACATGGGCGCAACGATCATCGCCGCGCTGCTGATCGCGCGCTGGTGTGAGGCGAAGGCTCGCAGCAGCTCAGGCCGCGCGGTGCGCGAGCTGGCACAGCTCGGAGCTACGCAGGCACGGTTGCTCGACTTTGACGATCCCAGTGCGCCAGAGCGTCTGGTTGGCGTTGAGCAGGTACAGCGAGGCGACGTGTTTCGCGTGCGCCCCGGCGACAGCATCCCGGTCGACGGGATCGTGCTCTCGGGGGCTTCCGCGGTGGACGAGTCGATGCTCACCGGTGAGTCGCTACCGGTGGAGAAGCAGGTAGGGGCGCTGCTTACAGGCGCCACGCTGAACGTCGATGGGGTGCTGCAGGCGCGCGCTACAGCGGTGGGCGCCGAAACCGCTCTCTCGCAACTCGTGACGTTGGTCGAGCGGGCACAGGCGTCCAAGCCGCAAATCCAGCGATTGGCAGACCGGATCGCCAGTGTGTTTGTGCCGCTGGTGCTCGTCTTGGCTGCGCTCACTGCGCTCGTGTGGGTGATCACCGGCGACGGTCTCCAGGGCATGTTCGCCTCGATGCACCTACAGCGTGGTATCGATGCCACGATCGCCGTGTTGATTGTCGCGTGCCCGTGTGCGCTGGGTCTGGCTACGCCCGTGGCGATCCTCGTGGGAACTGGTCGTGGCGCGCGGCTCGGGCTGCTGATTCGTAGCGCGGAGGTCCTCGAGCGCAGCCAGCGTCTCGATACGATCGTGCTCGACAAGACCGGCACGGTGACGACCGGCGAGCTCTCTGTGGCCGGTCTCTGGAGCGTGCCCGGCGAGGACCGCGATCGTCTGCTGGCTCTCGCTGCCTCGGCCGAGTCCGGCTCCGAGCATCCGGTGGCACTCGCGATCGTGGCCGCCGCACGGGAGCGCAACCTCGAGCTCGTGCCGGCGAGCGAGTTCCGCTCGACCCCAGGTCGGGGCGTGCGCGCACTGCTGGACGGAATCGGCATCTGGGTTGGGCGCCCAAGCACGCTCCAAGACGGCACCGAGCTTGCAGGTGTGCTCGAGGGTTGGGAGAGCGAAGGGCGCACGGCGGTCGTGGTTGAGCGCGACGGCTTGGCTGGCGGCGGCGAGCGCCAGCTTCTAGGCGCGATCGCGTTGGCCGACACGATCAAGCCGGAGGCGCGGGCCGCGGTCGCTGGGCTACGCAGCATGGGCATCGACGTAGAGCTACTTACCGGCGATAACCCACGCGCGGCCCACGCGGTTGCTGGCGAGGTTGGCATCGAGCACGTGCTCGCCGGCGTAAGCCCGAGCGGCAAGCTCGATGAGATCGCGCGCTTGCAGGATGCAGGGCACCGTGTGGGGATGGTCGGCGATGGCGTCAACGATGCCGCCGCGCTCGCCAAGGCGGACCTCGGGATCGCGATGGGTACTGGCGTGGGCGCCGCAATCGAGGCCGCCGACATCAGCGTGCTCTCCGGCGATCTGCGTGGCGTGGCACGGGCCCTACGCTTGGCACGGGAGACCTACACGATCGTGCTCCAGAACCTCGGCTGGGCGTTCGGCTACAACCTGATCGCGCTGCCGCTGGCGATGACCGGACTACTCAATCCCGCGCTTGCCGCGGTTGCGATGGGCCTATCGAGTATCACCGTCGTCGCCAACAGCCTGCGCTTGCGTCGCTTCGGCCGTCCGGGCCATCAGACGCCCGTGCATAGCAGCCGCCGTCGGCTCGCCAGCATTGCCACCGCTAGCGCAATCCCGGCGCTCCTGCTCGGCGGACTGGTACTCGTCGTCCCTAACTCCTTCGCCGTACCCCGCGCGGCCTCGATCACCCTGAGTGAGCCTGCAGGCGAGACGCTCGAGGTCTATGCCGAACCGCTGCGGCCGGGCAACGTGAACCTGCATCTGTATCTGGAGGGCACGACGAGCGCGCGCGTAGGCTATCGCTCGATCTCAATGGCCGCTGTTTCAGCCACTGGCAAGCGCGCGCGCGTCGGCTTCTTCGACGCCGGTACCGGGCACGACATCGCCGAAGTCAGGCTCACGCGCGGCGTCTGGGACTTCCACGTGACCGGCGTGGACGGCGCTGGGCGGCCGCTGGGCGGCTCCTTCGCGGTGCAGATCAACTAATTCCGTGGCTTAGGTTCTTACCGCCGCGTCACGCGGCGAGGCTATATCCGGCCTCTTCGACAGCGGCCTTGACGGCGTTGCTGTCGATCTTGCTGCCGCGCACCAAGACCGTGCCACTGGCGAGATCCACCTCAACGGCGCTCACTCCAGCCAGCTCGCCAACCTCGGCTGTGATGGCGGCAACGCAGTGCTCGCAGGACATGCCCTCAACTGTGTATGTCTGCTCGGCGGCGCCCATTGGGAGCTGATTTTACCCAGGCTGGAGACAGGCTCGCTGCGGCCGGCCGGCGAATGCGTGAGAATCCAGGCATGCACGTCACTGCCAAGGCTGACTATGCGGTGCGGGCGGTCATTGAGCTCGCCGACAGCGCCCAGGACGCTCCCCGCAAGGTGGACGAAGTAGCGCGCGCCCAGAGCATCCCCGTGTCGTTCCTGGAGAACATCCTCACGCAACTGCGCTCCTCGGGCATCGTTCGCAGTCAACGTGGGCCCGAGGGCGGCTACTGGTTGGCGCGCCCAGCCGCCGAGGTCAATCTCGCGGACATCATCCGCGCGGTGGAGGGTCCGCTGGTCGGCGTTCGCGGACAACGACCCGAGGAGGTCGAGTACGCCGGGTCGGCCGAGAGTCTGCAACAGGTGTGGGTCGCGTTGCGCGCGAACCTGCGCAACGTGCTCGAGAACGTGACCGTCGCCGACGTGGCCCACGGCAAGCTCCCCAAGGATGTCCTCGCGCTCACCCGCGCCGAGGAAGCTTGGCAGACGCGCTGAAGTTGCAGAAGCGCCTGATTCATACAAACGTCGTTCACCTCGGACAACGTTAATTACATGAAAAGCCGCACTGGAAGCGGGCTTTGCGGGTATCGGTGGCTTGCTGGCGACTCGCATACGTGGCCCCGTCTGGGGTACCCTGTCAACAGTCGCTGCGCAACCGTTATCGCGGGTTGCGCAGTACCAGCGCTCGTTCCCCGGCGCCATTAGTCACCCCAAATGGAGGTCTCGCCCCCGATGTCAGCCTCGCCCACAGCCGTCTCGCCCACCGCCGATGCCGCCGACGCGGCCGTCGCGGCGATCACCGGCGCAGCCAACCAGGATGTGACGTTCTCGCTCGCGTTGACGCAGGATCAGAAGGACATCCGCGACTGGGTGCACGGTTTCGCCGCCGACGTCATGCGTCCGGCGGCCCACGAGTGGGACGAGAAGGAGAAGACTCCCTGGCCGATCATTCAGGAGGCTGCGAAGATCGGGCTGTACGGCTTTGAAGGTCTCGCACAATTCTTCGCCGACCCGACCGGGCTGATGCTGCCGATCGTCAATGAGGAGCTGTTCTGGGGCGACGCCGGAATCGGGATGTCGATCATGGGCACCGCGCTGGCGGTCGCGGCGATCTTTGGCCAGGGTTCCGGTGAGCAGATCGGTGAATGGATCCCGCGTTGCTTCGGCACCGTCGAGGACATCAAGGTAGCCGCCTTCTGCGCATCGGAGCCGAACGCGGGCTCGGATGTGTCAGGCGTACGCACCCGCGCCAAGTACGACGAGGCGACTGACGAATGGGTCATCAACGGCCAGAAGGCATGGGCAACTAACGGCGGCATAGCGGATATTCATGTCGTCATCGCCACCATCGACCCCGAGCTTGGCTCCAAAGGTCACGCGGCTTTTGTGGTGCCGATGAGCGAAGCGAAGGGCATCTCCCAAGGCACCAAGGTCTCCAAGCACGGCCTACGTGCCTCACACACTGCGGATGTCTTCCTCGATGACTGTCGTGTTCCGGGAGCGTATGTGCTCGGCGGCAAGGAGAAGCTTGACGAACGGCTGGCACGTGTGCGCGAGGGCAAAAAGAGCAACTCCCAAGCGGCGATGCAGACATTCGAGTCATCCCGGCCGACTGTTGGCGCGCAGGCACTCGGCATCGCCCGCGCCGCGTACGAGTACTCGCTCGAGTACGCCAAGGAGCGCGAGCAGTTTGGGCGAAAGATCATCGAGAATCAGGCCATCGCGTTCACCCTGGCGCGTATGAAGCTGGAGATCGACGCCGCGCGCCTGCTTGTGTGGCGCGCCTCGTGGATGGGTCGCAACAGCGTGAAATTCGAGAACGCAGAGGGCTCGATGAGCAAGCTTAAGGCCGGCGAGGTCGCCGTTTGGGTGACCGAGCGCGCGATCCAGATCCTCGGTGGCAATGGCTACACGCGCGAGTTCCCCGTGGAGCGCTGGCACCGCGACGCGAAGATCTACGACATCTTCGAGGGCACGGCCGAGATTCAGCAGCTGGTGATCGCGCGTGCGATCTCCGGCATGCACATCAAGTAATCGCAGTACGAGCGCGGCCGCCGGTGAGCTATTGCCGGCGGCCTTGTCGAGCCTGAACAAAGGCTTCGCACTGGGCGGAGGCTCCCCGCCGCGTGGTGCTTGCTACCAGGCCTGGTCAGCGCCGCAATGCGGGCAGATCACGCTTGTCGAGACGCTCGCGCTGAAGAGATAGCCGCAGCCGCAGGTGTAGGAGGCACGGTCGATCGGACCACCGGCGTCGCGCACGCGTTGGACTGCCGGATCGCCGCACCCGATTACCTGCTCACGCTCAGGTTGATGTACGGCCGCAACCAAGGGGACCGCGTGTCCCTGGCCTTCTCGGCGCGCACGCACACGGCGTGGCTGGCGTAACGGGTGTAGGAGGCTGGCTCGCATGGTTAGCTGATAACTACAACCTTGTTCACGCCGGAAGGTTTCGCTGTGTATCGGCAATTTCCTCGCGCAGCTGCAGCGCGCGCAGGCTGTGGCCGTGGTTTGACACCAGCGCGGCAGCAAACTAGGTTTGCGATACTTGCCTGCGATGAACCCCGCGCGCAAGCGAACGGTGCGTTTGGTGGTGGCGTTGAGTGCCGCCGTACTGCTGGCCAGCGCCCTGATCTATACGAGCTTTAGCGCCGCCAGCCCGGCGCTGACACCCACGCAACTGGTCCATGAGGCCCAGCCTGGTCGCAGCTATGAGCTGACCGGCACCGTGGTCAAAGGCTCGGTGCACCGCGAAGGCAACGTGCTGGACTTCGCCGTGGCGGACCGCGTGGGAGGCACTTCCGTGCCGCTGAGCTACACGGGCGTCGTGCCGGACCCGTTCCGGGAAGGTCGCGAGGTGATCGTGAACGTCGAGAAGCAGGGCGACCGCTACATCGGCGAAAACAACTCGCTGATCACAAAGTGCCCCTCCAAGTACAAGACCGCTCCTCCGAGCGAGAACCAGAACGCCTGAGTGTCTCAGCAAGCGGTGGAAACCACCGGCATGAGCCGTAGTCGCTGATGGCTGGTCTCGGGTTCGCGTGTCTCGTGCTGGCGCTCGTCGTATGCGTCTACGGCATCGGCGCATCGTTGTATGGCGTGCGCAGCGGTCGCCCGGAGTACTCAGAGTCCGGACGTCGCTCTGTTTACGCGCTGGCTGGTGTGCTGAGCGTCGCGATGCTCGTGCTGGAGATCGCCTTCCTCGGCAACGACTTTGCCTTCAACACCGTCGCCGATACCTCGAGCCGCACGACGCCCGAGCTATATCGTGCCGCCGCCGTGTGGTCATCGCAGGAAGGCTCGCTGTTGCTGTGGGCGTGGCTGATGTCGCTGTGGTCGAGCCTCGCGCTCTTCCTCACGCGCCGGCGCCTGCGCGACGTAGCCGCCTATGCGACAGCGATCCTGCTGGGCTTTGGCGGGTTCTTTGTGGCCTTGATGGTCTTCTACGCGAACCCGTTCGCGACCACCCATCCCGCCCCGCCGGAAGGTGTGGGGCTGGATCCGCTGCTGCGCTTCCCCACGATGATGATCCACCCGCCGATGCTGTACTCCGGCTACACGCTGTGCACGATCCCGTTCGCGTTCGGGATGGGGGCGCTACTCGCCCGCAGGGTGGACGCCGACTGGATCAAAGCAATCCGACGCTTCGCGTTCGCCGCCTGGCTGTTCTTGGGGATCGGCATCCTGCTAGGTGCGCTCTGGTCTTACTCGGAGCTTGGCTGGGGTGGTTACTGGGGCTGGGACGCGGTCGAGAACGCCTCGCTGATGCCATGGCTTACGGGCACGGCATTTCTGCACTCGTTGATGATCCAGGAGAAGCGAGGCATGTTGAAGGTCTGGAACGTCTCGCTCGTGCTTGCCACCGGGACGCTCGCGATCATGGGCACGTTCCTCGTGCGCAGCGGCATCCTCGATTCGATTCATGCCTTCGGCGGCCATACGCTCGGCGTCCCGTTTGTTTGCCTGATCGCGCTGATGATCACCGGCTCGATCTATCTCGTGGTCTCGCGGCGCGAGATGCTGCGCTCGGAGCATCGCCTGGACTCGCTGCTCTCGCGCGAGTCGATTTTCCTTGCCAACAACCTCGTACTGGTGGGTCTGTGCTTTGTGATCCTGTGGGGTACCTACTTCCCGCTGATCTCCGAGGCGCTGACGGGTCAGGAAGCCTCGGTGGGGCCGCCTTGGTTCGACCGCTACACGGTGCCGTTGGCGCTGATCTTGGTCCTGCTGAGCGGGATTGGCCCGGTGATCGCTTGGCGCCGCGCGACCTTTGCCAACGCGCGTCGCAACTTCCTGGCGCCGCTCGCATGCGGACTGTTGGCGCTCGCCGGACTGGAGATCGCAGGCGTTACGCAGAAGCCGTTGGCGCTCGTGATGTTCTGCTTCGCGGCGTTCGTCTTCGGCAGCGTCGGGCAAGAGTTCTTCCGTGGCACGCGCGCACGGCGCGCGATGGCCAGCGAACCACTGCCGCTAGCGCTGCTGAGCCTCGTCAGGCGCAATCGTCGCCGCTACGGTGGCTACATCGTGCACATCGGCATCGCCGTGCTATTCGTCGGGGTAGCTGCCTCGTCGTCCTTCCAGCACGCCTCGCAGTTGAGCCTGCGCCCCGGGCAGTCCACCCGCGTTGGCGCCTATGAGATCCGCTACGTCCGCCCGACGGTCACGATCACGCCCAGGTACGACGAGGCCCACACCGGTTCTACGGTGAGCTTCGGGGGGCTGCTCGACGTCACGAAGAACGGCCACCACGTTGCCACGCTGAACCCCAGCGAGGGTTTCTATGCCTCCGAGGAAGCAAGCCAGGGCTCGGTCGGCAGCCTGATCGGCGGCCAGCCCGTAAGTCATGTGGCGATGGACGCAAGCCTCACACGCAACGTCTGGACGGCGATCGAACCCGACATCGAAACTCCCAGCTTGAAGCGGATAATCACTGCCGGCAACAACACGCTGCCTCCAAGCGAGGCACTCGTCGCGATCGCTTACCTGGCGCGGGCATACCTCCAGCATCCGCCGCCGACGCAGTTCAACTTCTTGGTCTCGCCGCTGGTGTTCTGGATCTGGATAGGCGGGCTGATCGCGGGCGGCGGCGGTCTGATCGCCATGTGGCCAGCCGGTGGGTGGGCTGCGTATCTGGTGCGTCGTCGCGTTGCGGTGCGCTCGCGCGCTCGGGCGCTGCGAGGCCTGGCGCGCGCCTGACCGCGCGTCGGCGAGCGTAACGCCATGGCCTTCCTCGTTGTGCTGCTGACGCTCGCGCTGATTGCCCTCGTGATCCTGGTGGTCGTTGCGCCGCTACGTCGCGAGCGCCACTCAGAGCAGGCAAAGGATGGGGTGGATCTCGCTTCGGCATCCCATCAACCGCGGCGCGCGATGGCTGTAAGCCGGATCGCGGATCTGGAGGCGGCGCGGGAGGCCAAGTACCGCGAGATTCGCGATGCCGAGCTGGATTTTCGCACGGGCAAGCTCTCGCGCGAGGACTACGAGCTGATCGATGCCGATCTGCGTGCCGAGGCCATCGCGATACTCAACGACATCGAGGCCGGCAATTAGCTCAAGCCCAGGGAGCCTTCAGCAGCAGGAATGCGTTCAGAAAGAAGACCACAGCGAAGAAGATCGTCCAACGGTTGAGGTTGCGCTCTACAAGCGAGCCGCCGCCCAACGGGCCAGTGCCGCTGCCCACGCCAAATGCGCCTGAAAGCCCAGAATCCTTGCCTGAATGCATCAACACCAGGAAGATGAGGACAACCGCGAAGAACACCTGCAGGACCGAGAAGATAGTTTCCACATGCTCAGAATATCGATTTGACGCCGCGATTGGGGGCAAACTGCGGGCAGGAGTGCAGTCAGGCGTCCAGAACACGCACCGGATAGGCGTTCCACGTGCGACGCTTCCGCCTTCGCTTTCGTTACGTTGCCGCAGCGTGCGCTCGACGCATACCATGGATATAGAGCTTTTGAAGATTTGCTGGCGCGATTACGAATCCTTTACGGATTCATGGTTGGCTGCCGATAAGAATCCCGGTGGGCGTACCCGCGACTGTGGGCGAGCTGCGCCAACCACAAACATGGGATGCCCTTGAGATGATCGAATACAGCCGATGCAGCCCTTGAACCGTGCCCGCCGACGGGCTGTGCGCGCCGTCCTTTCTGCCCTCGCTGGTGGGGGGCTGACCGCCGCGGGTCTCGCGGGACCACTTGCCGGCGGGGCGATCGCAGCCACCGGAAGCGGTACGCCTGTATCCCCAGAAGGCTCATCGCCGGCTACCGAAGCCGGAGGCGTCACCCAGGAAACCGAAACGGGAACTACGTCGACGAGCACCGCAACGACGCCCTCCCCGACGACCACGCCGACGGAAACCTCGACCGCGCCAACCACGAGCACTCCAACCACAAACATTCCTACGACCGCCGCTGCTCCTACGACGACTGCCGCGCAGCCTGACACCGCGACGCCGTCCGCTGCTGATGCCCCCGCAGTAGTGCTGCAGCGCAAACAGAAAGTCAGCCCCAGCACGCCGGCCAATCCGGCTCAGACAACGACCAGCGAACAGACAGGCCAGAGCGAAAAACCCGCCAAGCGCGCCAAGGCCAACAAGAAGGCATCCGGTCCCAACAACGTCGCGCTCTCGCCGCAACTGGTAGCAGCCGAGGCGGGTCAACTCGTGGCGATGCTCGCTTCCGCGGAAGCCTCCGACCAGTCGCTTGGTTTCTATCGCATCCCGCTGTTCTTGCTACCTATTTATAAGGCAGCCGCCGTTCAGTACGGGGTTCCGTGGCAGATCCTCGCGGCGATCAACGAAATCGAGACCGACTACGGCACCGACCTCTCCGTCTCCACCGCTGGAGCTGTCGGCTGGATGCAGTTCATGCCCAGCACCTGGCTGCAATATGGCGTGGATGCGCTGAATGCCGGCTACGCCGATCCGTACAACCCGGTCGATGCGATCTTCGCGGCCGCGCGCTACCTGCGTGCCGCCGGCGCAGCAACCGATCTCCGGGCCGCGATCCTGGCCTACAACCACTCTGAAGAATACGTCGAATCGGTGCTGCTGCGGGCCAAGCTCATCTCGACCTACCCCAAGGGCGTGATTGCCACCCTCACCGGCCTGATCGACGGTCGTTTGCCCGTCACCGGCAAACGTGTGGCCTGGAACCCGTTGCCGGCGCAATCGGCCTCGAGCGCAACCGCTAACGCCACACAACTGCCCAGCCAGCCCTCCACGGCAGCCGCGGCTGGAACGTCCGTGGCGCCAGCAGCCACTTCCCCGAGTACTCCGGGCTCCGCCGCGGCGCTCTCGCCCACGGCGGCGGCTGCCGCTGCGACCCACGTCAAACCCGAGCAACTGCAGCTGATCGAACTGCTGAGCGCCCCTAATGCGTCGGTGCTTGCCGTACAAGATGGACGTGTCCTCAAGATCGGCCACTCGCACAAGCTTGGTAAGTACGTCGTGCTGCGTGACGTATATGGCGATGTGTTCACTTACGCCGGTCTCGGCAGCGTCGCACCGACCTACATCCTGCCGAAGGAGTCTCGCGCGCGTATCAAGTCGCAGGTGGTGCAAGCTGCCAGTACGCATGGCCCCGCGCCTTCACAGGCCGCCAGTGCCGGAACCCAGTCGCCTTTCACGCTGCACGTTAAGAAGCCGGTCCTAGCGCAGGCTCACAGCGAAGTGTCGGTACCGAGCAGCGAGCAGGAAGCCACACCGCCCGGCATGGAAAAGGTCCGCCTGTTTGCCCACCCAGGCAATCCCGACGCGCGCGCAGCAGCCGTCGCCAGTGCTGCGAGGAGAGCCCGGCACAGCCGCGCCGGGCAGCCGCTCCCGCTAAGGGCAGGATCGGTAGTTGCCTCGGGCACCGTGCTCGGTCATGTGCGTGTTCCCCCCGGAGCCAAAGATGGGCATCTGCGTTTCGCTATTCGTCCGTCAGGAGACACCGAAACGATCAATCCCGCGCCGATTCTGGCTAACTGGGCTCAGCTGCAGACGGCGCTTCACCCGCAGGGCGCCAAGGCCACAAATGCACTGCTTGGAGCGACCGCTAGCGATGCCTTCCTCCTGTCCAAGCCCCAGCTCGAGCGTGCGGTGCTCTCCGACCCGGGGATCACACTCGATGCCTGCGGTCGCCACGAAGTCGCCTCCGGCAAGGTCGACAGCCGTGTCCTGGCGGTGCTCGCGTTCCTGTCACGCAGTGGGCTCGAGCCGACCGTCAGCGCCCTGCGCTGCACTTCACCGCAGTTCCCTGGTTCGCCAGCCGCTGGTTACAGCGCCGAGGAGGTCGACATATCGGCGATCAACGGCACCGCGATCTCCGGCCACCAGGGACCGGAAACCATCACCGACCTCACGATCCGCACGCTGCTGACGCTACCTAGCGAATTCGTGCCGCACGAGATCGTGAGCCTGATGCGCTATCCAGGCTCGCCGCGCACGCACGCCTCCGCCGCCGATGCAAACCACATTCACCTCGTGTTCCGCCCGGCTACCGCCACCGCGACGCTCAGCCCCGCAGCTGCCGCGAGGGCGGCTCACTCTGCCCGTACAGGGCGAACGGCTCCCTCGCCTCTGGTCACCACGAGCATCCTCAGTGCCACACAGTGGAACCAGCTGATGACGCGCGTGGGCACGCTGCCGATGCCTACGGTCGCCACCAAGCCGAGCTCCCAAGCAGTACCTGACCCAAAGTCCCACTAGCCGGTTGTGGGGGCTGTACCGGGTGCGCCTCGGACGCCAGGCGCGCCTCGAAGAGCACCGCTTAGATCAGGCCGGCACTTAGCCTCGGCGGCTTTGAACTTCGCGCTGCTCGTGTTTAGTCCCTTGCTATTGAAGATGGGGCCGTTGCCGGAGGTATTGGCGTTGGGTACTGCTACGCCATTTTCATGCATGCATGCAGCGAACTTCGTCAGCGCCTGTTTGAACGCAGGGCTGTTGAAGCGATTTCTGCCACCGGCAAAGAACGCCGGCCCACCGCACTTCTTGATAGCTGCTTCATATTGAGCTTTGGTCACCCCTTTGGGCAGGGACGAACGGCGCGTCCCCGGCGATTGGGGCTTGCCGGGGGTGAACTTGGGCAAGGTGATGCCGTTCTTCTGCAGGCATTCACGCAACGCCGCGAACCCTCGGCCCGGCGGGCGTCGCACTTTGGTGGTGCTCGATGGTGTTGTAGAGGCGTTCGCGTTGGCGCTCGTGGAGGATGAGTTGGTTGACGAGCTCCCGCACGCCGCCAACGTGAGGCTGGCGAGTATGGCCAAGAGAGTGGCCGTGGCCGTGGGTGTACGTCGGCGTTTGCTGATGATTTGAGGCATTGAGCTCCTTGTCGATGTTCGTGCTCCCGAACGCACGGCAACGTTAGCGGTGCCTGCGCGTACGGTAGGTCTTGATTGTGCGCTTTCTGGCTAAGTCACACCTAATCCTCGTCAGCCACCGCTGCCAAAGAGCGCTGGTTCACCACTCCCCGAGCCACCGGCGCCTGCGTGCGTGCTGGATTTGGACCCGCCAAATAGCGCCGCGAGAGCTGCGCCTGCGCCCGAGCCCACGCTGATCGATTCGGCCGCGATCGACCCGCCGGTGCCACTCGTGCCGGTGATGGTGACGGTTTCACCTGGATGGATGGAGCCGACGCTCGCAGTGACGGTCTTTTTCACGCTTGTGGCAGCGGAGGTTGTGACCTTGATGGTGTTACCTTCGCTGCCCGTGACATACAGCGTCTTGCCGTCAAGGTAGGCAACGGTCCCAGCGGTCGGCCGCCCGCTGCTACCGGCTGCACCTGCGAATCCCGCGAAGCCGCCCGCGGTGGCGCCGGCCGAGCGCGCTGCGCTGCTGGAGCCGGCGCCGCGTAGAGTAGCGAAACGCGACGCCAGGCTCGACGCCGAACCGCCTGTATCACCAGACGAGCTTTCGCCCTTCTCTACGAGCACGCCGCCGATGAACCCGCAGGCGATCAGCAGCACGCCGAGCAGTGCCAGCGCCACAGGGTTAGCACCTGTGCCAAACACGCGCCGGCGTGGCCGGGGGGGTAGCTCGGGCTCTTCCTGGAGCCAGTCATCGTCTTGCTCGTGGGGCATTACGGGCTCCTCATGTGGGGACGGTTGCTCACTCAAAGCGCAGCGCCTCGATCGGTCGCAGGTGGGCGGCGCGCGCCGCTGGATAGGTGCCGAAGAACAGGCCAGAGGCCAGCGCTGCGCCGAAGGCGAGGAAGATGGAGTACGTGGCGATCTCCGGATGGACCCCGGCGATTTCGAACTGGCTGCTGACCACGCCGACGACCACGCCGGCAATGCCACCAAACAGTGATACGAGCACGGCCTCCGTGAGGAACTGGGTGAGAATATCCGACCGTCTCGCTCCAACCGCCTTGCGGATGCCGATCTCGCGAGTGCGCTCGGTGACGCTCACCAGCATGATGTTCATCACGCCGATGCCGCCGACGAGCAGCGAGATTGCCGCAACCTCTCCGAGAAGTGTGGTGAAAACGCTGCTAGTCGAGTTGGAGGTTTCCAGTAGCGAGCCTTGATTGAGCACGCTGAAGCCGGGTTCGGAGGTGTCCTTAATTTTGTGACGTTCCTCGAGAATCGTGGTGACCTCGGCTTCGGCAGCGTTGAGTGAGGATTCGGACTTCGCTTGCACGGTGATCGAGTCGACCGGCCCCGTGCCAGTGAGCGAATCCTGAACGGTCGTGATTGGTGCCATCACAACGTCGTCCTCGTTGGTCGTGCCGTTGGTTCCCTTTTTGGCGAGCACGCCAACCACTTCGTAGTTACTGCCGTTGACCTTCATATTCTGGCCCACGGCGCTCGCGCCCGCGAACAATTCCTGTACTACTTCCTGGCCGATGACCGCGACGCGCCTGTGTTTAGCGACGTCTTCAGCGGTGAACGTGGTACCTTCTGCGAGCTTGTACGTGTGGGCGGTGAGGTAGGAGGGCGTGGTGCCCACGAACGAGGATGGTTCGAAGCTCGTGCCGCCATATACGAGCGACACGCTACTCGCGTTTACTACTGGCGAGGCGCTCTTGACATCGGGCGCGAGGCTCGGATTCTGCAGTGCTTGGGCGTCGGCCTTCGTCAATGACACAGTTGTCGCAGTGCTCGCTGCGGGGCCGAAGCGAAAGCCCCCGCTGCCCTGCACCACGAGAACGTTGGTGCCAAGGCTCTGAATCGAGGACTGGACGGCCTTGGAGGAACCGTTGCCCACCGCTATCAACACGATCACCGATGCGACCCCGATTGTCATGCCAAGGATCGTGAGCCCAGAGCGCAGCTTATTGGCGGTGATCCCACCCCAGGCGATACGCAGCATCTCTGGGCCGATCACGGTCTTATCTCCACCACGCCACCCTCGCTCGGGTTGTGCGCGGACTTCAGATGGCGAGCTTGAGGCGGGGCAGCTGATACATCCGCGAGGCGCCGGTCCTCGATCACTTGCCCGTCGCTGAGACGAATGATGCGCTTGGATTGTTCGGCTACGTCAGGCTCGTGGGTGATCAGTACCACGGTGCGTCCGTCTTCGTTCAGACGCGCGAAGATCCGCAGGACGTCCTCGGTGGCATGTGAGTCCAGGTTCCCGGTCGGCTCATCGGCGAGGACCAAAGCCGGGTTGGTCACAATCGCGCGGGCTACGGCAACGCGTTGCTGCTGTCCTCCCGAGAGCTCTGAGGGTTGGTGATGCATACGGTTCGCCATTCCCACCGAGCGCAGCGCGCGTTCAGCACGCTTTCTGCGCTGAACGCCACGCAGGCCGGCGTAGGCGAGTGGCAACTCGACATTCACTAGTGCGCTTGTGCGAGCGACTAGGTTGAAGCTCTGAAAGACGAACCCGATCTTGCGGTTGCGTAGATCGGAGAGATCGTCCTCATCCATCTGGCTGACGTCCACGCCGTCGATCTCGTAGCGGCCACTCGTGGGTATGTCTAGGCAGCCTAGAATGTTCATGAGCGTGCTCTTGCCACTGCCCGAGCTGCCCATGATCGCAACCAGATCGCCGGTGTCGATTCGCAGTGAAACGCTTTGCAACGCGCGCACATGAATCTGACCAAGGTCGAAGATCTTGCTGACGTTATGCACCCGGATCACTGGGTGCGGGCGGGCGGCGTCCATGGTGGTTTGCGTGGATGGCTGGGCTGTCGTGGAACGTTGCACCAGCGGCTGGGTGCGCGCCGCGCGATGTGAGGCTCGTGTGCGTGAGCGTTGCCCCCAGCGCATCAGCCGCCACCCCGGAAGAAGGCTCCGCCGCCCCCTGCGCCGGCACCGCCGGCACCGCCGAGCCCGCCCGCGGCGCCTAGACCCCCGCCGGCGAGGCGGCTGCTGATCCGGGAAAAGACGTTGGTGGCGCTTGAGCCAGTGGTGCTTGCCGCCGGCAAGACGACCGTTTCGCCGGCCTTCAGGCCGCTGAGGACGATCGTCGAGGTATTGCCAGCGAGTCCCGTCACGACCCGCTGGTGGACCTGCTTGCCATTGCGCTGCACCGTTACCTCCCCAGCTGAGATCGCGCTGGTCGGGACGTTGACCCCTTCGGCCTGCTTGACGACGACTTCGGCGGTGGCGCTCATCCCGAGCTTCAAGCCCGGCGCCAGCTGATCCAGCTGGAAGGTCACGTCATAACTCACGGCGCCGCTGCTGCTAGTAGACAGCAGTGCGACTTCGCTTACATGAGCTGCCAGTTTGCTTGCGTTGAGCGCTTCGACGGTGACTGTTGCGATCTGGCCGTCCTTGACGCTATCGATTTCGGATTCACTCAAGGCCACCACCAACTGCATCGAGCTGAGGTCGCTCAAAACCGCAAACGACGAGCTGGAAGAGCTGCCTGAGCCGCTTGAAGCACTGGAGCTCGTTGCTGATCGGCCAGTGGAAGCAGCGCCGGTAGTGGCCGCTGTGGAGCCACTGGATGAGCTGGCAGTGCTCGAATCCTTGGTGGTGCCGCTGCCGGATACGACTTCGCCGACTTGGCCGGAGAGTGAGACGATCGTGCCGCTTTGCGGCGCGTAAAGCTCAGTGTCCTGGACAGCCTGTTGATCGCTTTGCACGGTCAGGGTGTCGCTCCTTACGGCAGCTTTGGCGGATGCCAGGTTGGCTTCGCGCGTGGCCGTGCTGATCGATGATTTGGACGAGCCAACAGCAGAGCTCGATTCGCTGTTTTCGCTTCCGCGGGCCGTTTTGGTGCTCTTGCCCGTTGCGGTGGTCGAGCTGGTGCGCTTGCCGGGCGTCGTCGTGGCGGGTGCGGTGGCCGCCGGCGTAGTGGCCGTATTTGTCGGCGTCGTGTTCGTCGACGTAGAGCTTGGTGGCGTGGTGCCGGTGGGCGAAGTGCTCCTCGGCGTGATGCTGGCGGCGGAGGCGTTAGCACCACCAGATCCGCTCGAGCCACCTGTGCTCGTGCCTTCGCCGTCGGTTTCTTGCTCCTTGGCGAGGTTGGCTTCGGCCGATTGAAGCGATGCCTTGGCCTGTTCGAGCGTGACTTCAGCGCTTTGCGGGTCGAGCGTCGCGATCAGCTGCCCTTGGGTTACGTGTTGACCTTGTGAGACGTATATGTGAGTGACGGTTCCGCCGGTCTTGAATCCCAGGTTCAACTGGCTGGCGGCCTGCAGGTTGCCGCTGCCGGACACGGTCGACTGGACGACCCCCTGCGCGGCGGTAGCTGTGCGGGTGATGGTTGCGGTGCTGCTCGACGCTGGCCCCACCAACAGGATGGCCGCGACAATCGCTCCGGCGCAAAGAGCCCCGAGTACGTATACAAGCCAGGATGCTCTGGTGCGCTCGGTCATCTTGCTAACGCCTATAGTCGACTCAACCCGTAAGAGGTGGCGAAGAAACCCCGCAAGTAGGCATAAATTCGCCTAGCGCTTGCGGTGGCGGCTGCTTGCAAGCTAGCCGTCTGCCCCCGCGACGTCTGCGATCATGCAGTGCCGATGGGCATGTATGGGGGGATCGATCTTGGCGGCACCAAGATCCAAGCGGCGATTATCGACGTCGAGCACAGCGTGCTCGGCTCGGCTAGGCGGCCGACGCCAACCGAGGGCGGGCCGAGCGATGTGGCGGCAGAGATGCAGACCGCACTACGTGACGCCGCAAAGGCAGCTGAGGTGGAGTGGGTGGATGGGAACCCGATCCTTGCAGGGGTCGGGGTTGGCTCGCCGGGAACGATCGACGACGGTAACGTGACCAGTGCGCGCAACCTGCCCGATTGGGAAGGCTCATTCCCGCTTGCGAGCACGCTTGAAGGCGGACTCGGCTGCAGGGTGGTAGTGGGTAACGACGTGCAGGTTGCCACCGACGCCGAGTTCAAACTCGGTGCCGGACGGCTATACAAATCGCTGCTGGGGGTGTTTTGGGGTACAGGAGTCGGCGGCGGTCTGATTCTCGATGGCAAGCCGTGGACAGGGCGTGGCGGCGCAGGCGAGATCGGTCATGTGGTGGTGGAGATCGATGGTGCGCTCTGTACATGCGGGCGGCGGGGCTGTATGGAGGCATATGCGGGCCGGGCAGCGATGGAACGTTACGTGC
>Ga0209624_10001528_pt1 | contig 18019 bp, 13 predicted proteins | sample JacPinW_OM2H0_O1_FD_188565 | JGI IMG/M metagenome (GOLD analysis project Ga0209624, IMG submission 188565) | Forest soil microbial communities from Algoma, Ontario, Canada - Jack Pine, Ontario site 1_JW_OM2H0_O1 (SPAdes) (version 2) | ecosystem: Environmental > Terrestrial > Soil > Boreal...
AAGAGAGTTTGGGGCGCCGCAAAAGATACAAACGATTCTCCTGAAACACTGGGCCGTTTCTCAAACGATCTTGTCTACTCTGGCTAAAGAAGATGCCGACCTGCTTGTCATCGGCACACGAGGCCGCGGAGGGCTGCAAAAGCTTGCCCTCGGTTCCGTCGCCGAAGAACTGATGCGCCTGGCTCCCTGCCCCGTGATGACCATCGGGCCGAAAGTCGATCTCTCGGCTCACAGTGCGGGGATCGAATTTCGTACGATCCTTTTCGCAACTGACTTTGGCAAAGGATCGACCAAAGCACTGCCGATTGTGTTGGAATTGGCCCGTCAGCATAATTCAAAGCTGATCGTGCAGCACATGCTTGCCCCGATGCCGATGACCTCGACAAGCCTTTCGGCTTACGCTCCAGCATCGGCGGCAGCCGACGAGTTCCAGGAGTGGGAAGGATCGTCGCGGAACCGCTCACTGCAGCAACTGAGAGACTGGATGCCTCGCGACACGGGGCTCGCACAGGATCCCGAATATGTTGTGGGAACCGATTTCTCGCCAGAGGGAATCTTAACGGCAGCAATCAATGTCAACGCCGACTTGATTGTGATGGGCGCAAACCACAAGGGTTCGGCGCGGTTCGCAGCCCATATTCCATGGACCGCCGTACACGAAGTTGTAAGGAACGCGCCTTGTCCTGTATTGACCGTCGCAGGATAGAACGCAAACTAAGGTCGGGGACAGAATGGGCTCTGTCCCCGGCCGCTTTTACGACAGCACGATCTTTTCGAGAGCCGGCCGATTGCGAATGACCAGCGTCGAACCCTTCAGTTGCAATAATTGCTTCTTTTTGAAGTCCGAGAACAGCCGGCTAACCGTCTCGCGCGTGGTTCCGATTATCTCCGCAATCTCTTCATGAGTCAGCGTCAGTTTGACCTGGCTTGAGCCATCGCTCTGCGACGGCTTCGTTGACCAGGAAAGGAGCAGCTTGGCGAATTTTTCCGACGGCGAAGTTGCTAGACCCAGCGTGCGGATCTCGTCATAAGCCGTGTAGTAGTTGCGGCTCAATTGTTCGGCGACCCGCAACGCCACTTCCCCATGATCTTTCAAGAATTGCAGCAACGACTCCCGAGGGATGAAGTTAGCCTGGCCCGGTTCCATCATTTCCGCGGTCACTTCATACGGACGATCCGAAACGACCGCGTTGAGCCCGAGCACGTCTCCACCCTCTGAAAGTTTGGTGATGATCGTCTTGCCTTCGCGAGACGATGTCGACAGCTTGGCTTTTCCTGCGCACAGCACGAATACCCCGCGAGGTTGTTGCCCTTCGATGAAGAGCATCGCGCCCTTGGGGTAAACGGCGGTGGATTTTATTTCGTTGAGGCGTTGTCCGGCTTGCACAGAAAGATTGCAGAAGAGATGTTCTTCTCTCACCGAACACGTAAGGCAATTATCAAGAATATTAAGACCGTAAGGGGCGCGCATGAAAGCAGCACCTCTCTTTCACATAAATTGTACATCCGAATTTCTGCGTGTGATCGTCGTCACGAGCCTCAGTGATCGCACCCCTATTGTGATCACAGACACACAAGCCACACTGTGACATCATGGGTGAAGTGTCTGGTGCCGAGCTTGCCTTTGAGTCGCAAACATTGTGCACAAAATGAACGCGTTCGCATTCGCGGAGAAATGAGTTGAGCAACATTTCGAACGCATCAACAAAACCGCAAGCGAACGCGCCGATCAAGAAGATGTCGCAACGAGCCGGACTGGAATCGCTCTTTGTGCCGCACTCCGTCGCCGTCATCGGCGCGACGGACCGTCCCGGAACCGTCGGCTGCAGCGTCATTTCGAATCTTCTCGCAAGTAAATTCCCACTGAAACTTTATGCGGTGAATCCCCACCACGCCGAAGTGCTGGGCATCAACGCTCACAAGCAAATCGGAGATGTTCCCGGCCCAGTCGATCTCGCCCTAGTCGTGACGCCCGCCCAAACCGTGCCACAAATTATCGGCGAATGTGTCGACGCCGGTGTTCGCTCGGCGGTTGTAATCTCCGCAGGTTTTCGTGAGCAGGGCCCCGCCGGTGCGGAGCTAGAAGAAAAAATAAAACAGCACCTGCAACGCGGAATGTTGCGTTTGATCGGTCCCAACTGCATGGGATTCATGAATCCCACCATCGGACTGAATGCAACTTTCGCGAAATCCATGCCGCACAAAGGCAGCGTGGCTTTTCTCAGTCAGAGCGGTGCGCTGCAGACGGCAATCTTGGATTGGAGCCAGCGCGAGCATGTCGGATTCAGTGCCATCGTCTCGACGGGTTCGATGCTCGACGTCGGTTGGGGCGACCTCATCTATCACTTCGGCGACGATCCGCACACGAAGAGCATTCTGCTGTACATGGAGTCCGTCGGCGATGCGCGCTCGTTTCTGTCCGCCGCTCGCGAGATCGCGCTCAGCAAGCCCATCATCGTGATCAAGGCCGGACGCTCCGACGCTGCATCGCGCGCCGCAGCCTCGCACACCGGAGCACTAACCGGTAGCGACGACGTACTCGAAGCCGCGTTCCGACGCTGTGGCGTCTTGCGCGTGCAGAACATCGCGGATCTCTTTTATATGGCGGAGGTTCTCAGCAAGCAGCCTCGCCCCCGCGGTCCGCGGCTGAGCATCGTCACCAATGCCGGCGGCCCTGGAGTTCTCGCCACCGACGCTCTCATCGCCACCGGCGGCGAACTCACCGTGCTCTCGCCCGAATCCATTCACGCACTGGACGGCTTTCTTTCCGCGCACTGGAGTCACAGCAATCCTGTCGATGTTCTCGCCGACGCCGATGCCGAGCGCTTCGCCAAGGCAGTTGAAATCGTTTCGAAAGACCCTGCCAGCGACGGATTGCTCGCCGTCATCGCTCCCCAAGGTCTCGCCGATCCGACACAAACCGCCGAACAAATAAAGAAGTATGCTCACAGTTCCACCAAGCCGCTGCTCGCCAGTTGGATGGGCGGAGACGGAGTGGCCGAAGGAACCGCAATCCTCAACGCCGCCGGCATTCCTACATTTTCATATCCCGACACCGCGGCTCGCGCCTTCACCTACATGTGGCGCTACACCTACAACCTGCGCGGACTTTACGAGACTCCGGCGCTGGTGGAAGGCTCTGAACCCGACGCGGACGCGCGCGCGAAGACCGATGGGCTTGTGCAGCGCATCCGTACCAGCGGCCGAACGATGCTCAATGAGTTCGAAGCCAAGCGGCTTCTCTCTTTCTACGGAATTCCCGTGGTCGATACGCGGGCTGCTGAAAGCGAGGGCGAGGCTGTGGCGCTCGCCGCAGAAATCGGTTATCCCGTTGCTCTCAAGCTGCTCTCCAACACCATCGCTCATAAAACAGATGTCGATGGAGTCCGCCTCGGTCTGCAAAACTCCGATCAGGTTCGGGCTGCATTCCGCTCGATTCAAGTTTCGGTCACCGAGAAGGCGGGTGCGCAGCACTTTGGCGGCGTCACGGTTCAGCCCATGGTCCGCCGCGACGGATACGAACTCATCCTGGGCAGCACGATCGACGCGCAGTTCGGCCCGGTGATCCTGTTTGGCTCCGGCGGAGTGTTGGTCGAGGTTTACCGCGACCATGCCCTCGCTCTGCCTCCGCTGAACACCACGCTCGCGCAACGCTTGATGGAGCAGACTCGAATCTTCACCGCGCTCAAAGGCGTTCGCGGACGCAAGCCGATCAATCTTTCTGCCCTCGAGCAACTTCTGGTCCGCTTCAGCCAGCTCATCATGGAGCAGCCCTGGATCAACGAGATCGACATTAATCCGCTCCTGGCCACTCCGGATCAATTGCTCGCGCTCGATGCACGCATCGTCGTGCACGATGCAACCTTGCGTGCCGACCAGTTACCGCGCCCTGCGATTCGCCCGTATCCCTCGCAGTACATCTGGGACTGGCGCCTCAAAGACGGTACGCTCGTCACGATCCGGCCAATCCGTCCGGAAGATGAACCTTTGATGGTCCAATTTCACACCACGCTCTCCGAGCGCAGCGTCTACTTGCGATATTTCTTTTCCCTAAGCCTGAGCACGAGAGTGGAGCACGAGCGCCTAGTGCGCATCTGTTTCGGCAGCTATGACCGTGGGTTCGCTCTGGTCGCTGACCGCAAGAATCCAGAGACCGGTCATCACGAAATCTTAGGCGTGGGACGATTCAGTGCAATCGATCGTGCCGAAGCCGAGGCCGCGGTGCTCGTCTCTGATCGCTGCCACGCCTTGGGATTGGGTACGGAGCTTCTGGCCGGAGTAGCACGAGTCGCCCGCGCAGAAAACTTTCAAAGACTATCTGGAGAGATTCTCCGAGACAATCTCGCCACGCAAGCAATCTTTAAGAAAGTGGGATTCAAACTCAGTTCGACGGAGGACCCGTCGTCGGTGTCGGCATCGCTGGACCTGAGCAACGAAGGCAACTCCTGACTGATGCCGGATCAGACAAAGGCTTCCTTCTTGTAGCTTCGTGTCCTTCGTGGCGGAAGCTTTTGGATCGGTGGATTTCAGGTATCGAAAATTATCAGGCAACCGATATCGGCTTCGTGATTTCCAGCTGTGGCTCGAACTTCAGCGTCGTCCCTAACGCTCGCGAGACCAGACACAGCTTTTCGGCTCGCTTCAACAATTCCAGCGCGCGGTCTCGCTCTTCGGCCGTCGCAATCTTGAGATTGGGACGCACCACGATCTGCGTGAAGCTGTATCCGGACTCCACTTTGCGCACAGTCCCGCTGGCTTCCACCTGCAGATCGGTAAAGTCGAATTGGGCGCCTCCGGCGATCGCGCGCACCGTCGTCGTATAGCAACCGGCGATGGCGGCGAGCAGAAGTTCCTCCGGCGTCCAACGCCCTTCCAATCCCCCGAATTCAGCCGGCGCTGTGAAGTGAATCGCGTTCGGCGCTGAATCCGATTTAGCCAATCCAGTGCGCCCCGACGTCCACCATGCTGCGACTCGATATGCGTGCTCTTCGCTCATCACTCTTACTCCTTGGGAAGGTTTCTGTGTGTTAAGAACTGCATTTGTTTGAGTGCGACGGCATCAAGCCGCCCCTTGTTCCGAAGAGATCCCGCGCTCTCGCTCAATTCGCTCGATCTGCGCCCGGAGCCACTTCGCCAAAGCGTCTTCCATTTCGACCTGACTCCCGGTGCGATACAGATCATCCACCGTCAATCCAAATTCGTTGAGCGGAATGAAGCGGCACGGAATGCTTTCTTTCTTCTGCTCCGTGGGAACAAACTGCTCGAGCAGGCAACTCTCGCAGGTGTGCGGTCGGCCCGCATGGCAGAAATTCGGACAGATTGGTGAGTCTTCAAAAATCGCGGGAGCACGCCACGGCGTCCGCGGAGAACGCCCGTATCCCCCGTCCAGCAGGAAACTCAACTCGAACCGGAGGACATCGAGAATGTCACGCTTGTCTTGCGCCATAGGTCACCTCAATTGGTAGTCAGGATGCCAAAGTAACTGCGAAAACGCCGTATATCGAGTCACTGGAACTGGTGATTCCGGTCACATGGAGATGCTGCAGTTCGCAACACTTCGCGTTGAATTGCCCTAATTTTGCAAGATTCCCAAAAAGTATCGTGTGATTACGATCTCGGGCGATTGTGATTTCACTCACGCTGGGCTACGGAAATGTCCCAATTCCGTTCCTTTGCGAACTCGGCCGACAGTCAGCCGTGCCCCCTCGAGCCTGGATGCAGTTCCAGAATGGAACAATCACGAGTCTGAGTTCAGTGCGGGCCTGACTTGTTCTCAGTCACAGCTGGCCGTGAGATAAATCACAATTCTTCGAGCCTTGGCGCCAAGTGGATTCCGAAACGTTAAGTTCTGCGGATATCTGCGATCCGGCTTCGAGCCAACGAGATTGCCTCCGGCCCTCTCTTACGGTTCGTACGCACAACAAGGTTCGGCAGCGAACAGATCGCCCGTAATCGCGTAGGCCCGGGCTCGCGAGCCTCCGCAGATGCTGCGGACCGGACAGCGCCCGCACTTGCCTTTCAGCTTCGAGCTATCCCGTAGCGACGCAAACAACGGGGAATCGCAATACACTTCCGACAGCGACTGGTTCGTTAGATTGCCCGCAGCAAGCGGCAGATAGCGGCTCGGATACACGTCCCCCTGATGATTGACAAACACAAACCCGTTGCTGTCATTGACCCCTTTCGGCGCGGCTGCGATTACATCGTCGGCGTTCATTTTGCCCCGCGATTCACGCACGCGCTGCTGCACGACATAGCGCTGGTAGTGCTGCCCCTCGGTGGTCTTGATTTGAAAGTGCACTCGTCTGGATGCCGCATAAAGCTTGGCAAAAGCCTCCTCATTTTCTTCCGCAGTCAGCATCTCTTCGGTGTGCTCGTGATCCGCAGGCACATAGAAGAAGACGTTCCACCAGGTTATATCGAGACGCGTCAATAGCTCGATCATCGGTTCGATGTCATGAAAATTGCGCCGGGCAAGAATCGTATTGATCTGAACCGGAAGCTCCACTTCATGACAGTGGCTGATGTGCTCAACCGTTCGGCGGTGTGATCCAGGGACTGACCAATACCCATCATTCAAGCCGGGTGTCGAGCCATGCAGCCAGAACGCCACCCGCATCAGGCCACTTGCCTTCAATTCATCGATCACCGCCGGCTCGAGTATCGGAGTCGGCAGCAGCGTCAGCGACGTTCGCACGGCGCGCTTCGACGCAAACTCGATCACCGGAAGCAAGTCCGGCCGCAGCAATGGATCGCCGCCCGTCAGCGCCAGCAGGGGCACATGTAGGCGCGCAACTTCGTCGATCAGGTGAAACGCCTCGGCGGTGGAAACCTGTTTACGCTCCCGCTCGCGCGCCGCTCGTGCCGAGGTTCGAGATGAAGAAGCTCTCCAGTGGCAGGCGCTCGTCATCTCCCACGTCACCTGCAGCGGATGCGTTCTCGCTCCGGGCTCTGTCGGCGCTTGGACGGATGTCTCACTCCGCGACGGTGTTTCTGCCTCGTCCAAGTCTTCGGGAGGGAATTCTGCCGCTGTCTTCGTGGTCGATGGCATATCCGGATCCTAGGTTGCAACCGGATCATCGACAGTGCCGCATCGCACGCCCGCACGTGATAAACATCACAATCCACGGCAGAAAGCTGTGTGATTGCTGTCACAAGGCGGGGTGACTTCTGCCATAGGTCCATTTTCGCGTGCGTGTGATCCTACCCCTGCGAGTGAGTTCTCAGGGTACGGGACGAAAGCACGACCCACAGCAATCCTGATAACGGGATTTGCGGCGGTTAGGTAACGGGCTAACCCTGCTCTGTGATATCGTCCGCTTCCTCAGGAGGAAACACCAATGAAGCATCTCTCGTTTCGAATGGGCCTCATCACTCTGATGGCAGGGTTTGCGTTGTGCGCATCTTCTGCGATCGCTCAAGACGCAGCCTCCACTTACAAAGCAAAGTGTGCCATGTGCCACGGAGCCGACGGCAAAGGCGGCAAGATGGGAACTCGTGACTTCGCATCCGCGGACGTTAAAGCGGAGAGCGACGCGCAACTGGTCGACATCGTTACCAAGGGCAAGGGCAAGATGCCGTCCTACAGTGGCAAGTTGAAAGACACAGAAATCAAAGACTTGGTGGCCTACATTCGTACTTTGGCCAAGTAGTCATTAACCGACGGCGGCTCTCCAAGAGGCCGCCCGGAGAATTCAATTCTGAAAGATTGGCGGGTGAGAGCATGTCCAAGCGAACGATACGGGGTCTTTTTGCGCCTGGAGTTGCCCTCGCCCTCCTTTTAACCGCTGTTTCCCTTCACGCTGCCGGCAAGAAAGATCCTCCGAAACCCACTGCGGATGAATGCCTGGCCTGCCACAGCGATGCGAGTCTGACGCACGACGTTAACGGCAAAACTGTCAGCCTGCATGTCGATCCGCAGACCTTCAAAGACTCGATCCATGGCAGCATGTTCACTTGCGTGGACTGCCACACCGACGTCACCAGCGCCGCGCACGAAAACACTCCAAAAAAGATCAACTGCGCGACCTGCCACGCGGACGAGCAAGCCGCCTACGATCGCAGCTTCCACGGCAAGGCCGTGCAGGGCGGCAATACGAAGGCCGCCACCTGCATCGATTGCCACGGCGGCCCGCACGAACTTTTGCCGGCGAGCGATCCGAAGTCGCGTGTGCATCACACAAACATTCCGGCCACGTGCGGTTCCTGCCACAGCCAGAAATTTGTCATGAACGACGCCGGCCAGAGCGCCCAGATGGTCGCTTCCTACGAGCAGAGCGTTCACGGACACGCAGTCGCTGCCGGTTCCGAGAAGGCTGCCGTCTGCACCGACTGCCACGGCACCCACGAGATCCTTGACGCCAAAGACGCCAAGTCTCCCATCTTCAAATTTAACGTTCCGCAGACTTGCGGCAAGTGTCACGACCAGATCTCGAAAGAATTTCAACAGAGCATTCACGGCACCGCCGTCGCGCAGGGAAACTGGCAAGCTCCCGTTTGCACCGATTGTCACGGCATCCATTCGATCAAGGCGCACACGGATCCGAACTCCCCGGTCTCGGCACAAAACGTAGCCCAGGTTACCTGCGCCCGTTGCCATGAAGGCGTGCGCCTGTCGCAGGAATTCGGTATCGAAGGCCGGCGCGAGACCACTTATCTCGCCAGCTATCACGGCCTCGCCGCCCGCGGAGGCTCCCAGATCGTCGCCAACTGCGCTAGTTGCCACGGCACGCATAGCATTTTTCCTTCGAGCGATCCGCGATCGACGATCAACCGCGCCAATCTGGCTCGCACTTGCGGCCAATGCCATCCCGGAGTCACCGAGAAATTCACGGCGGCCAAGGTTCATGTGGATGCGCCACTCTCCGCCGACATTGGCAGCAAAGCCGTCCGCTGGATTCGCCGGTTCTACCTCAGCATGATCTTCGCCGTGATCGGCGGGATGCTGCTGCACAACTTCATCATCTGGCGATCCAAAGTTGTGGCCCGACGCAAATTGCGGCAGAGTTTCGTCACGCGCATGCCCCTCCGCTTTCGCTGGCAGCATGCCTTGCTGCTCTCCAGTTTCTTCACGCTGGTTCTGACCGGATTTGCGCTGAAGTTCCCCGATTCCTGGTTTGCCTCGATGCTGGCCATGAGCGAGAAACTTCGGCACTTGCTGCATCGGATCGCCGCAGTGGTTTTGATCGCAGTGAGCGTCTATCACATCTTCGACATCATCTTTACCCGCGAGGGACGCAAGCTGGTCTTCGATCTCTTCCCTACCCTGGACGACGCCCGCGGCGCGTGTCAGAATGTCGCCTACTATCTAGGCCTTACTTCGAATAAACCTGAGTTCCGCCGCTTCAACTACGCGGAGAAAGCCGAGTACTGGGCCCTCGTCTGGGGCATGGTCGTCATGGCAGTCACCGGCACGATGTTGTGGGCCAAAGTTCTCGTCGGAAATCATATGGCGCGCTGGTGGCTCGACGTCGCGACCGCCGTTCACTTCTATGAAGCGATCCTCGCGACTCTCGCCATCGTCGTCTGGCATTTCTACCAGGTGTTCTTTGATCCGGATGTATATCCGATGAACTGGGCTTGGTGGGATGGAAAGATGACGCTGCATCACTATCGCGAAGAACACGGCCTCGACCCGAATCCGCTGATCGAAACGCCAGCGCCTCTAAACAAGGGCGTGAATGAATCGGCGGACGAGCCCGAACCAGCCGAGATCAAGCATGGACACTGAAATGACACCGCCACCGGAAGAGCAGCGCCACGGCCTGCGCATGCTGCTGCGCAATCCCGTCAGTCTTGCGGGAGTAGCACTCGCACTCGTCAGTCTGGCCAATATTTTCATTTTCGTGCTGCTCGATCAGATCGCCACCAAAGCCAGCCCTTACATCGGAATCCTGGCGTACATGGTGTCGCCGGCCTTCTTGGTATTCGGATTGTTTCTGATGCTGGTCGGAGTTCTGTTGGAGCGACGAAAGAAAGTTGCACCGACCGCCTTCTATCCCCGCATCGATCTGAACGATCCCGCACAACGCGGCGCCGTAATTTCGTTCATGACGTTCCTCGTCGTCTTCGTCATGGTCAGTGTCGCCGGCAGCTACAAGGCTTACGAGTACACCGAGTCCGTACAGTTTTGCGGCCAGTTGTGCCACACCGTGATGAGTCCTGAATACACGGCCTATCAGCTTTCCCCGCACGCTCGCGTCGCCTGCGCAGAGTGTCACGTGGGTGCCGGTGCAACCTGGTTTGTGAAGTCCAAGCTCTCGGGCAGCCGTCAGGTGTTTGCCGCTGTGTTCAACACTTTTCCGCGGCCGATTCCAACACCGGTCCACAATTTACGTCCGGCGCAGGAAACCTGCGAGCAGTGTCACTGGCCGAAAAAATTCTACGGCGGCCAACTCAAGGTCTTCACCCACTACGCCAGCGACGAAAAGAACACGATGCGCCAGGTGCGGATGATCATCAAGACCGGTGGAGGAGATCCTGCAACGGGCGCGCCTGAAGGCATCCATTGGCATATGAACATCGCCAACAAGATCGAATACGTGGCGGCCGACGAGAAACGCCAGACGATTCCTTACATCCATGTCGAAGATCAGCAGGGTCGCGTCACTGAGTACTACGCCAAAGATTCGACTCTCACCAAGGATCAAATCGCCAAAACGCCGCGCCATCGCATGGATTGCGTCGACTGCCACAATCGTCCAACTCACATTTATGTTCCCCCGGACCTGTCCGTCGACCAGTCCCTGCTAGCTCGCCGCATCGACGCTTCCCTGCCCTCCGTCAAGCAGGAAGCGGTCACGGTCCTCACCGCGAGCTACAACACCACCGACGCCGCGACGCAAGGCATCGCCAAGGGCATGGAAGATTTTTATGAGAGCAAATATCCGGACGTCGCGAAAAGCAAGCAGCTGGAAATCCGCAACGCAGTGACCGAGGTTCAGCAGATCTTTAAGCGCACCACGTTCCCAGAGATGAAGCTGAACTGGCAGACCCATCCCAACAATCTAGGACACTTTTATTATCCGGGATGCTTCCGCTGCCACGATGGCCAGCACGTCAGCGCCGACGGCAAGATCATCAGCCGCGAATGCAACCAGTGCCACACATTAATGTCAGAGACGGAAGGTACGACCAATGTCGCCGCGACGGCTCTGCCAGCCTTCCAGCATCCGGTTGATATCGGAGATCTGACGCAAGTCAATTGCGCCGACTGCCACACCGGAGGCAACGGCCCGTAGACGGGACTCGATTTCTAATTGGCAGCGTGGCAGGAACTAATTGGCCAAACCGACGCGGTGAAGCAGATTTTTGTAGCGAGGGTCGGAGCGGAGACTGTCCATTCGCAAATCCGCCTTCAGACTCCAGGAAAGGTCCAGGCACTTCTCCCGATACGCTTTCTCGAGCATCTCAAAGGCTTTGTCTTTTTCCCCAAGTCCCGCGTACAGGGTCGCGATCAGGTAAGGCGAGACGTAGGGGGTTTTCGTTTCTCGCTGAAAGTTGTGAAGCATCTTCCTGGTCTCAGCTTTCCGGCCGATACCCGCGTACGCGTACGCTAACTCTGCAGTAGCATCCTGGTCGCCGCCCGACAGTTCGACCGCCCTCTGAAACTCCACGATGGCTTCCAGTTGTTTTCCCGTGCCCTCATAGCCGACGCCGAGAAAGTAGTATTCCAGCCACTCCTTCGGATTCAAGGCCATTCCCCTGCGGCTTGCTTCGATCAGGCCCGCGAAATCCCGCAACTGATAATCAACGGCCGATTCGGTGAGGTCGGAACTCACGCTCGAATCCAATGCCATGCTCTTAGCTACCTCAGCCCTGGCCTCTGCCCCTCTCCCCTGAAAGGCAAGATATTCGGCTCTATCCTCATGGGCGCAAATGTAACTCGGGGCCAAAGCAATAGCCTGTTGCAACTCTCGATCGGCCCCGTTCCAATCCCACCGGTACCGCCAATCGAGTACCGCCTGCGTGTCGTGAATCTCGCCAATGCTATCGTCCAGCGCGCTCGCCTGCCGAAGAGCCTCTTCGGCGGACCGGTACGCCGACTCCGTCGATAACTGATGAAAAAATCCCAAATATGCGTACGCATCCGCCAGACCTGAATATGCCAAGGCGAAACCCGGATCCTTTCGGACGGATTCTTCGAAGTACTGCTTCGCCATATTCAGAGGCTGCGGCGTTGTGTAATCGTTCCACAAGTAATATCGCCCTCTCAGATAAGCATCGTATGCCTCGGGATTTACCGGTCGCGTCGATCCCAAACGGGCCTGCTGTTGCGGAGTGAGTTCCGCGCGCACTTGCTGCGCGATTGCCTGGGCTACCTCACTTTGCAAACTCAGGATGTCCCCGAGATCGCGTTCGTACGTTTCCGCCCACAAGTGCTTGTCCGTCGGACCATAGAGTAGTTGTGCCGTAATCCGCACTCGCTGTCCCGATCGCGTGACCGAGCCTTCGATGATCCCATCCACATTCAATTCTTTTGCGATCTCTGGCAGACCCTTCCTTGTGCCCTTGTAACGCATGACGGAAGTTCGGGAGATCACTCGCAGGGAGCCGATCTTGGCAAGATCCGTGATCAGTTCATCGGTCATGCCGTCCGCGAAATACTCCTGCGCCGGATCGCCGGAAAAATTATCCATCGGCAGGACGGCGATCGAGCGGACCGACGGAATCGCAGATGACCGGCGCGCAAGCGCAGGGGCCAGCACCAGGCCTGCCGCTGCGACAACGACAACCGACAGTCCAGCGATCAGGGCGGCGCGAGTCGTGGTTCGGGGCGCTTCAATCGGAACCGCAACCGCAGGCTCACTAACGGGAAGCTGCTGGGGCTCGGGAATCCCGACCTTCTCCACCGGCCGGATGAACCGGTAGCCTCGGCGCGGCAGCGTTTCGATATACCGCGGAGTTTCTGCCGAATCGCCCAGCACTTCACGAATTCTCGAAATCGCGTTGTGCAGGCTGTGGTCAAAATCGACAAAGGTCTCTGCCGGCCAGATTTCCGCCCGCAACTCTTCTCGAGTCACCAGCTCGCCCGAACAACTCAGCAACTTAGCGAGAACTTGTATGGGTTGGCCTTGCAGACGGAGCTTGATGCCGCCCTTGCGCAGCTCAGCCGCTCGAACATCGAGCTCAAAACTGTCAAACCGCAGCAGGCGCGAGGCTGGAGCCGCTACCAACATACGAACCCCATTAAGGTTTCCAAGCCTACCACAGTTCTTTCTCGGTAGAGGGCCGTTTTGGGCGCACTCAACTCTATGTCTTTCATACATTTAGCCATGGAGGAAACTTTGGGGACAGAAGGAGACTGCATGCATTGCTCCAATTCGCCGCTCGGATAAGGATGGTCCCACTCGAGTCGCAGCGGAAACGAATGCGGCCGAAAATTTTGACGCTCCCAGAAGGAAAAACCTATGACAGTACCGACCTCGACGCCCATCCGGAAATTCATCACACGTACCCTCAGCCTGGCTTTGCTCCACAGCATGATCGTGGCCGCCCCGCTGCTTGCTGCCGACAAGACGAACCATCACATGGCTGCCCACGAACAAACTGCCTCCGCCACGTTGGTCCAGGCAGTTCGAAGCGGCACGCGTCAGTTCATCGACGTTAACAATGCCACCGCCGCCGGCTACGGACCATTTCTCGGCTGCGTTTCCGGTACCGACCACGGTGCGATGGGGATCCACTATGTGAACCCCACGCTCCTCGGCAATCTCACGCTCGACCCCGCGCAACCCCAGGCCCTGATCTACGAGCCTTCCAACGGCAAGCTGACGCTGGTTGGCGTCGAGTTCATCCTCGACTCCGCGACTTGGCTCGCCGCCAACAACAACACGCCTCCAGTCCTCGACGGACAAGTCTTCAATTTCGTGGGCGCGCCCAACCGCTTCAATATTCCCTCGTTTTTCGAAATTCATGTCTGGGCATGGCGCGACAACCCCCAGGGAGCCTTTGTTGACTGGAATAACCACGTCACCTGCGCAGGTCAAAGCACCAACTAGAGAACTGCAGCTCGCCGTTGTACCTGAGGCCGAAGCCTTTTTGTTGAATCGGGGGCGCAGGTCAACCGCGGGCTGCAATTCATTTTTTACGAGTTGCGACTGGCTGACACCATTTCCAAATAGCATCCGAATCTTATTTTTCCTGCCTGTGTCGTCTTTCCTCCCCAGATTCCGATCTCCAAAGTAAGGGCCGAGGAGAAGGTTCGACCTTCCTCCTGCATTCCTGAAGAAATCCAGATGCTCCCGCAAGAAGTGGGTCCCAGATCACTTTGAAACGGGCACAAACGCGAGCTCACTTTTTACCCTACGGAGGCTATATGGGGACAACCCCGACAACTAAGATCTTTCTTGCTACGCTGTTGCTGGCGCTTTCACTTCCTGTAGTGCAAGCCCAGATGATCGATAACACGCAGGCCACAAACACGGCCGCCGCAGGCATCAACAAGTCACTCACCGACGAAATTGGCGCGGGACGCGGTACCGTCCTGACTCCTGGTTCGTCTCTTTACATCATCAAACGCGATCCCTTCCGCTCGATCCGCCGCGGTCGCCAGCTCTTCCAGAGAAAGTTCACTCGCGCTCAGGGTCAAGGTCCCAACGAAGGCGACGGCGTTGGCGATATCAATACCGACATTGCGATCGGTGCCGGACTCTCGGATAGCTGCGGGGGATGCCACAGCCGTCCTCGCGGATCCGCGGGCTCGGGCGGCAACGTCGTCACTCGTCCCGACAGCCGCGACGCTCCCCACCTCTTCGGACTCGGCATCAAGGAGATGCTCGCCGACGAGATGACCTCCGAGCTCCGCCGCATTCGCGACCAGGCTGTCGCCCGCGCTCAGAAGAGCAAAAAATCCGTCACTTTGCCACTCTTCACCAAAGGCGTTCAGTTCGGCAGCATCACCGGCAATCCGGACGGCACCTACAATACATCGCAGGTGACAGGCGTTGACCCTGATCTGCGCATCAAGCCCTTTAACGCCGACGGCTCCATGATTTCGATCCGCGAGTTCGTCGTCACCGCACTCCACAACGAGATGGGGCTCGAAGCCTCCTCTGATCCCGACCTCCTCGCCGCCAGCGCCGGAGCACGCGTCGTCACTCCCTCGGGCATGGTTCTCGACGGATCGACGGACAAGATCACGCCGCCGCCCGCTCCCGATCCTCAAAACGGAAATGAAATTGATCCCGCCCTCGTGGATCATTTTGAGTTCTACCTTCTGAACTACTTCAAGGCCGGTCACTATCAGCAGACGGCCACTACCGGACACGGCCGCGCCATCTTCGACAAAATCGGTTGTGGAACCTGCCATATCGACAACATGATGATCAATCACGACCGCCGCGTTGCCGATGTCGAGACCGTCTACGATCCGGTCAATGGAATCTTCAACACTCTGTTCTCAACTGCAACCACCATGTACTCCACCCAGGACGACGGCAGCGGATATCCCGTTCTGAAGTTGCCATCGGGAAATCCCTTCCAGGTGAAGGACATCTATACCGACTTCAAGCGTCATGATCTTGGCGCCAACTTCTACGAGCGCAATTGGGACGGCACGCTGCAAACCCAGTTCCTGACGCGTCCTCTGTGGGGCGTCGGAACCAGCGGTCCATATGGACACGATGGCCGCAGCATCAACCTCAATGACGTCATTCTGCGTCATGGAGGAGAAGCCCTGACCTCCCGCAATGCCTTCGCCGCTCTCAATCCCACCGATCAGGGCGCGGTGATCATATTCCTCGACTCGCTCGTGCTATTTCCGCCGGATGACACGGCTTCGAACCTCGATCCGGGTAACCCCACAACAACAAACTTTCCCCAATTCGGCCATGGCAGCATCAAGCTGACAGTTTTATTCAACGATCCAACAGACCTGGAATAGATGTCGCCGTCGGGGTGCTCTCAGTCACGAGTGCCCCACTCCCGGCCCCGGGTGCCCCACTTTCGGCCGCTGTTGCCGAAAGTGGGTTTTACACCGCAAGATCTCAAACCCCGGTCGTGGTGTCGATGACCTTGCCCACTTCCGTAACCTTCGTGGCCGGAAAACCGCTCAGCTGCGCGTGCCGGTGAATGATCGCTTCATCCTTGCCCAGGTAGACGCAGAACATCTTGTCCGCTGTAACGTACGACTCCAGCCACTGAATGTCGGGACCCAGCTGTCGCAGCACTTCGTTCGACTTGGTGGCCGCCTGTTGCAGTTGTTCCTGATTCAGACTCCCCACATTTGGAATGTCCCGCTCGATCACAAATTTCTTCATCGCATCCTCCGATCCAATCTCGCTCAACCCCTTACGGTCGATTCTATAAAGCTAGCTACAAACTGATCTTGTCACAAGATGGCAGATTTGCCATTATAGGTAGGTGATTAAGCCATCAACCAACAAATCGGAGCCGCGAAGCGCGCGCATGATCGATGTCACCATTCTGCTTCTCGAGGATACGTTCGCTTCCACCGCCATCGGACCGATGGAAGTCTTCCGCCACGCTGGAACGCTATGGAACTTCCTCACCGGCAACCGCCAGTTGCCTCTCTTCCGCGTGACCACGGCTTCCGCAGACGGGCGCCCCGTGCTCTGCGATGGATCCATTTCCATTCGCCCACAAGCCGCCATCACCGCCATTCGCAAAACTGATCTCATTTTCATCCCGACCACCGGCCTCCATCTCGACAATCTCGGCGAACTCTATGGCCCGGTGCTTCCCTGGCTGCGCCGCTGGCACAAGCGCGGAGCCGCCATCGCCAGTGTCTGCTCGGGCGTCGGCCTCGTCGCTGCGACTGGAATGCTCGATGGCAAACGCGCCACGACTCACTGGGGACTTGCCGATACGTTCCGCCGAAAATACCCCAAGGTGCGCTGGATGCCCGAACTGATGGTGACGGAGGACCACGGCTTCTACTGTGGCGGAGGCGTCCACGCCGCTCTCGATCTCAGCCTTTATCTGGTGGAGAAATTCTGCGGACACGACGTCGCCCTGCAAAGCGCGAAGGCCATGCTGATTGAAACTCCACGCGCCTGGCAAGCCGGATTCGCCATCGTCCCTCTCAAGACCGAACACAGCGACGATGCCATCTCCCACGCGCAGGAGTGGCTGCACGAGAATTTTCATCGGAACTTTCTGCTCGAGGCGACGGCTCGCCGCGTCGGCATGAGCCTGCGCAACTTTGTCCGCCGATTCAAGCAGGCCACTGGAGACAGTCCCCTGATCTACCTCCAGAAGCTTCGGGTCTCCGCTGCCAAGCGTCTGCTCGAGAACGACCATCGCACCATGCAGGAGATCGGTACCGCCGTCGGTTATCAAGACGTCGCATTTTTCCGCCAAATCTTCCAGCGCCACACCGGAGTTTCCCCCAGCGCCTATCGTGAGAAGTTCGGGATCTAACAAGCTATTCGGAACGCATCGACCGAACGACTGGCCCCGTCTTCTTTCACTTCACTCCGAGGAACGGTGACTTTGACTCTTGGCGCTACTCGTTGTTGCTGGGCAAAGTCTCAATCCCAAAAAGAGTCCAACAAACAGGCCCAAAGCGACACGACCTACTCCATTCATTTCAAGCCATTTCCACGTTCTTTGTGATTTGAATCACATGACCCTGTGAATCCATACCCCGACATGCGGGTATTCCTTCCTGCATCCTTGTTCTATCGCAGGACCACGCCAGTGGTTCCGACGAGAAATCTGAACGGGGGATGTCAATGAAGCGCAAATTCAAGACCATGGACGCCAACGAGGCGGTCGCACATGTCGCTTACGGTGTTAGCGAAGTGATCGCTATTTACCCCATCACTCCTTCGTCCCCGATGGGCGAGTGGGCGGACCAGTGGTCCTCCGAGGGCCTTCCCAACGCTTTCGGTAGCGTGCCGCACGTCATCGAAATGCAGAGCGAAGGCGGAGCCGCCGGCGCCGTGCATGGTGCTCTACAGACGGGCGCGCTCTCCACCACCTTCACCGCGTCACAGGGATTGCTGCTGATGATCCCCAACATGAACAAGATCGCCGGTGAACTGACCCCGACGGC
>Ga0209624_10001529_pt1 | contig 18010 bp, 14 predicted proteins | sample JacPinW_OM2H0_O1_FD_188565 | JGI IMG/M metagenome (GOLD analysis project Ga0209624, IMG submission 188565) | Forest soil microbial communities from Algoma, Ontario, Canada - Jack Pine, Ontario site 1_JW_OM2H0_O1 (SPAdes) (version 2) | ecosystem: Environmental > Terrestrial > Soil > Boreal...
ATGGGTGGCGGGTGCTTTGACAAATTCGGCATAACCGCCGTCCACGGTCACACCGGTAATTTGCTGGCGAACGCAAAGGTTCTCGTTGCCCTCGCGGCAGAACTCACACTTTCCGCAGGTCCAGTGGATCCACGGCACGCCCACGCGGTCGCCGACCTTCACACCCTGCGCAGCCGAGCCGACCTCAACAATGGTACCGACCACTTCGTGCCCGAGGATCAGCGGCTTCTTGACGATCCCAGCCAGCTGAGACCAGTCGCCATCCGCGACGTGCAAATCGGAGTGACACACGCCGCATACTTCCACCTTGATTAGAACTTCACTTTCCGTCGGTTTGGGAATAGAGACATCTTGAATTGCAAGCGGCGTCTTGAAATCGCGAAGTACGGCGGCTTTCATCTGCTCCTCTCTGGGAACCACGATTAGTCCTCGAACAACGCATCGACTGGAGGTTCGAAGGATTCAGGCCTGGAGCCCTCGAAGGAAAAACTCTACTGCGCTGCGCACTCGATCTGTGAGCTTATGGGGCCCGGTCAAATCAACTGCCCACTGCCGGACCACAGTGTTGTAGAGGCCCTCCATAAATTCCGCCAGATGGACGACTGGAAAATCGTGCGTAATTTCACCCCTTTTTTGTCCCTGCACGAGAATCTCTCGCAGCAGGCCAACCGTGGCCTCCTCGTGTCCCCGCACATTCGCGCAACGCACCGGGTCCATCGCGCCCGAAAGGACAACCGCCTGCCACAAGCTGCGGTCCGCTTCCACTTCCTTTGCCATGCTGATATAGAGCCGACGCAAGCGTTCGGCGGTGCTCGCATCGGTAGATAACTCCGAACGCAGCCGGTCCCTTATGCAGGCAAATCCGCGTTCCCCGACCTCCCGTAGAACCGCGTCCTTGCTGGAAAAATACCGGAAGAACGTTGGCTGGCTGATCTCGAGAACCTGTACGATGTCGTCGATCCGCGTGTTTTCGAAGCCGCGCTTGCGAAATAGTTTGATCGAGGTATCGATGATCTGCTGACGCAGTCGGGCTTTTTTTCGCTCCCGAAGTCCCACTACCATATCCTCTTCAGATCGTTCGACAACAATTCTCCGCGCCGCCCTCACTTGAAGCATCGGTTCTCCCATGATTGATCGCAGCAGCGATCGCCACCTTACCAGGCAATGTGATAGGCACTATAACAAAATAGTGACTATCGCATAAAGATTCTTTCAGGGCTTCGCCTGCAGCCAGGACAGCAATTGTGCCGGTGTCGCGCGTGCTACTGCTCGATGGTTGTCTCCGACTTATCCGGCTTCTGGGTCACCTGCTGCGGGCTCGGTAATTGTGAACGATCCCACCCTCCGCCCAAGGCCTCTACCAATGCCACGGCAGAGGTCATCTGTTGCACCTGAAGAGCATTCAGAACCTGCTGGTCCGAGAGCACCGTGGTCTGGGCAATCAGCACGTCGATATAGGGATCGACGCCCGTGTCGTATCGCGCCTGTTCGAGTTTGAGGAAGGTTTGAGCCGAATCCACTGCCTGCTGCTCTTCCTTAATCTGCTTGGAAAGGATGCGGACTTCAGCAAGAGAATCTTCCACCTGTTGAAATGCGGTAAGCACAGTCTGACGGTATCCGGCGAGGTCCGCATTGTAGGTCGCGACGAATTGCTGGACGGTGGCGCGGCGCAATCCCGCGTCGAAGATGGTTTCCGGGATCGATGCGCCTACGGACCAGAAACGGCTCGGCCACGAAAGCCAAGTATGGAAAGCGGAACTTTCGAAGCCGCCCTCCGCGGTCAAAGTCAGGTTCGGATAATAGGCCGCGTAAGCGATACCGATCGTGGCGTTAGCTTCGGCCATGGTGCGCTCGGCGGCGGCGACGTCGGGTCGCCGCTCCAGTAGTTCCGAGGGCATGCCGACCGGTATTGGCGGCGGAGCAACTGTCATCGGCTTCACAGGAATCGAGAAATCGGAGGCGGTCTTGCCGATGAGTACGGCGATCGCGTGCTCAAACTGCGCCCGCGCGATTCCAACATTCGTTGCCCCCGCCTGCGCGCTGTGGAGCGTGGTTTCGGCTTCGACCAACGAAATCTCGTCATCGATGCCGGCTTCATAGAGCGCACGGGTCAGGTCATACGCTTTCTGGTCCGCCGCAACAGTGTCGTCGAAGATCTTTTGCAGTTGGTCCTGGCCGCGAATCTCGAAAAAAAACTCCGCCAGGCTGGCCTGCTCGGTCAGACGCTCGTTCTCTAGATCCGCGGCGCTGACTTGGGCAGCGTACTGGGCTTGATGCACCGTGTTACGGACCTTGCCCCAAAGGTCCGGTTCCCATGATGCTTCGAGAGGCAGAGAGTAGACGGTACTTTGAAGTTGTTTGGCGGCCGTGCCCGTACCGGAGGTGTTGACGGGGGCCGTGTTCAGGTTTCCAGAGGTTCGCGAGCGGGTGAACGCGGGCGCGACCGTCAGGGTGGGAAAGTATTGCGAGCGGGCTTCGCGCACCACGGCCCGGGCTTCCATGAAGTTCTCGAAGAATTGTTTGATGTTCTGGTTGTTGATGTCCAGTTGTTCCTCGAGGGCGTTCAGTTCGGGATCGTTGAAAACCTCCCACCACTTGCCGCGCAGCTTGGCATCCGCAGGCTGTGCTACTGTCCAGTCTCCAGTTTCCTTGGACGGGCTGGGTGATTCCTTGTAAACGGCCTGAGGCGGCTGCGGCGGCGAAGGTGGATGGTACTTTGGACCAACCACGCAGCCCGCCAACATGAACAAGAGCGCAGTCGCACACAGCCGAATCCCGATGTTCACTACTCGTCGCGTGAATATCTTCATAACGTTTCTGCCTAACCAACCGTTCATTTCAGTAAAGCGTGTTACAGGGCTTCCGGAGCCAGAGAAGGCTGGCGTGCCTTTCTGCCCTCAAACCACAGCCGCAGCCGGTCGAACACCAAATAGACGACCGGCGTGGTATAGAGCGTGAGCAACTGGCTCAAGATGAGCCCTCCCACAATCGTGATGCCAAGGGGCCGGCGCAGCTCATATCCAGTGCCAGTACCCAACGCCAATGGCAAGGCGCCCAATAACGCAGCCATCGTCGTCATCAGGATCGGCCGGAAGCGCAACATGCATGCTTCAAAAATGGCATCGATAGGCTTCTTCCCCTCCTCGCGTTCTACTTGAAGAGCGAAATCGATCATCATGATGGCGTTCTTTTTTACGATTCCAATCAGCAGCACAATCCCGATGATGGAAATGATGTTCAGATCCTGTTTGAAAAGCATCAAGGCGAGCATCGCGCCTACGCTCGCCGACGGCAGCGAGGAGATTATGGTCAAGGGATGGACTAAGCTTTCGTACAAAATGCCGAGAATGATATAGACGGCGAGCAGTGCCGTCGCGATCAGCCATGGCTCGCTGCCCAGCGATTGCTGATAGGCCTGCAGCGTGCCGGCATAAAAGCCTTGCAGCGTGGAAGGCGCACCCAGGCGCTTCTGCATCTGGGCAATGCTCAATGTGGCATCGCTCAAAGACACGTTCGCTGCCAGGTTAAAGGACACGGTAACCGAGGGGAATAATCCCGTGTGGTTTATGGCCAGGGGTGTGGTGTTGGCACGGCCGTTGGCGACGGTGAGCAGAGGAATGTTGCCACTTTTGGATTGAAGGTAGATGTCTTTTAATCCTTCCGGGCCCTGCCAATATTGCGGGGCCACTTCCAGCACCACGTAATACTGATTCAACTGCGTGTAGATGATGGACACTTCCGATTGACCGAAAGCACTGTACAAGGACGAGTCCAGCTGCTGCGTAGTAAGCCCGAGCTTGGCTGCTGTGACGCGGTCATAGTTCATCACCTCATCGAGTCCGCCATTCTGCTGGTCGGAACTCACGTCCTGCAGACCCTGCAGATGCTGCATCGAACTCAGTATGATGGGAGCCCAGTGGGAGAGATCCTGGACGTTGTCGGATTGGAGCGTGTACTGGTACATGGCGTTGCTGGACCGGCCGCCGATGCGCAGATCTTGTACAGCCTGGAGAAACGCAGAAGCCACCGGCAGATGGTTCAACTTCGGGCGCAATCGGTCGATGATCTGAGAGGCACTCACTTTACGCTCCGCCAGCGGCTTTAGCGCAACATACAGGGAGCCGGTATTGGTGGCGCCACCGCCGCCGGTAAACGCAATTACATTCTGGACAGCAGGATCACTCTTGATGACTGCGCCGATCTGCCGAATCGAGTTGTCCATTGCTGGAAACGACGAATCCTGCGGCCCTCGCACGCTGCCCGTGATTGCCCCCGTATCCTCCACCGGGAAAAAACCCTTGGGGATCTTGAAACCCACCACCACATTGAGCGCAATGGTGATGAACAGTACGATGAGCGTCAGAGTGGAATGATCGAGCACCCAATGCAGGCTGCCGCGATATAACGACAACACCCAGTCGAAGAACTTTTCGCTGGCCATGTAGATGCGGCCATGTTTTTCATCGCGCTCGCTCTTCAACAGGTAGGCGCACATCATGGGGGTCGTGGTCAGGGAAATGATCATGGACACGAAAACGGCCGTCGAAAGAGTGACCGCAAATTCCCGGAAGAGACGGCCAACGATTCCGCCCATCATCAGAAGAGGAATGAAAACGGCGATCAGCGAAATGCTGATGGTGAAGACGGTAAATCCGATTTCTTCCGCACCTTTCAGAGCCGCGCCAAAGGGGCTCAGGCCGTCTTCCAGGTGCCTCGAGATATTCTCCATGACCACGATGGCATCGTCGACGACAAATCCCGTTGCAATGGTCATGGCCATCAACGAAAGGTTGTCGATGCTATATCCGAACAGATACATCACCGCGAAAGTCCCGACCAGCGAGACCGGCACGGCAACGGCGGGAATGAGCGTGGCCCGGCCGTTGCGCAAGAAAACAAATACCACCAGAATGACCAGGCCGATGGAAATGAGCAGAGTCCTTTCTACGTCACTCACCGAGGCACGGATGGTGGTGGTGCGATCCAGAACGATCGTGGTGTCGATGCCGAGCGGAATGGACGCCTGGATCGACGGAAGTTGCGCAGTTATTCGGTCGACCGTGTCAATAATGTTCGCGCCGGGCTGGCGGAAAATGATGACCGTAATCGAGCGCTTGCCATTCAAATAGCCGGCTGCACGGACGTTCGCCACCGAGTCTGTCACCTGAGCGACGTCGGACAGGCGGACCGCCGCGCCCTTGCTATATCCAACGATCAGGGGCTTGTAGTCCGCGGCGTGCGAGATCTGATCGTTGGCCAGGATGTCCGCGGTCACATTGCCGTCGGTAATTTGGCCTTTGGCCAGGTCGGAGTTCTGCAGACTCAGCACTGACTGCAAATTCGCCATTGTGAGTCCATAGCTGGCCAGTTGCGTGGGATTTGCGTCCACGCGTACGGACGGCAACGCACCGCCCCCGACACTAACCTGCCCTACGCCCTGTATCTGCGACAGTTTTTGCGCAAGCACGGTCGAGGCTTCGTCGTAGATCTTGTCAGGACCGAACTTGTCCGAGGTCAGGCCGAGAATCATGATCGGCGAATCTGCGGGATTGACCTTGCGGTAAGTCGGATTGCCCGGCAGGTTGGCGGGCAGATAGGTTCGCGCCGCGTTAATTGCGGCTTCCACATCACGCGCTGCACCATCAATGTCGCGGCTGAGGTCGAACTGAATCGTGATCGAGGTACTGCCGAGCGTGCTGGAAGAGGTCATCTCCGTTACGCCAGCAATATGACCAAACTGCCGCTCCAGAGGAGTGGCGACAGACGACGCCATAATCTCGGCGCTGCCTCCTGGCAAGCCTGCACTGACTGAAATGGTTGGGAAATCGACCTCCGGCAGGGGCGCGACCGGCAGCACCTCAAACGCAATCGCCCCGGCAAGGGCAACCGCCACCGTAAGTAGCGTGGTAGCGACGGGGCGTCGAATGAAAGGTTCGGAAATGTTCATGCCGGTCCTGCCACTTCTGCCTCTCCTGTCTCCGACTGCTTCGATTTATGCCCAAAGCGCTGCGCCAGATTGTCAAAGAAGATGTAGATCACGGGCGTGGTGTACAGCGTGAGGGCCTGGCTCAGCAGCAATCCGCCGACCATCGCGATGCCCAGCGGTCGGCGCAACTCGGAACCGAAACCAGTCCCAAGCGCGAGCGGCAGTCCCCCCAGCAGTGCGGCCATCGTCGTCATCATGATGGGGCGGAAGCGCAGCAGACACGCTTCGTAAATCGCGTCAGTCGCGTTTTTTCCGTGCTTCCGCTCGCCTTCGAGCGCGAAGTCGACCATCATGATGCCGTTCTTTTTTACGATACCGATCAGCAGGACAATGCCGATGATCGCTACCACGCTCAAGTCCTGGTGAAAGAGAATCAGCGCGAGGAAAGCGCCTACGCCCGCCGACGGAAGCGTAGAGAGGATCGTAATCGGGTGGATAAAGCTCTCGTATAAAACGCCCAACACGATGTAGACGGTGACCAGCGCGGCAAGAATGAGCAACGGCTCATTCGCCAGCGAATTGGTGAACGATGCTGCCGTGCCTTGAAAACCAGCCTGCAAGCTGGGAGGCATGTGCATCTCTTTCTGCACGTTGTCTACTGCCGTGATGGCGTCGCCCAGCGCGGCGCTCGGCGCCAAATTGAACGAAACCGTGATGGCCGGAAATTGACCCTGGTGGTTAATGGAGAGCGCCTCTGTCGTCTTCTCAAAGTGCGAGAAAGCGCTCAGCGGCACGGCATTGCTCACGGCGGAACTGGTGACGCCCGCAGAGTTTGCTCCGTTACTGGATGTCGCGGACGCGCCCGGCGAAAGCGCGTTCGCAGGAGGAGCAAGCGTATTTGCTGCCGGCGTGTACGGTGCTGAAGCCGTCAGCGCATTGGATCCAGCAGAGGATGCCCCGGAGGAGGCGAACGAAGTAGAAGCGCCAGCACCCGTTGCGCCTGCCGACGCATTGGACTGGATGTAGAGATGGTTCAGCTTATTGGGATCCAGTTGAAACTGCGGCTGACTCTCGAGCACAACATGGTACTGATTCACCTGCGTATACATCGTGTTAATCTGCCGCTGGCCGAAGGCATCGTACAGGGTGTTGTCGATCGTTGTCGGCGCGATGCCAAACCGCGAGGCCGTGACCCGATCAATCACCAGAGATACCGCCAGCCCTCCCGTTTGCTGATCGGTCGCGACGTCTTCCAGTTCCGGCAACTGCTTCAGGCGGCTGACGAATCGGTTGGTCCAGTCATTTAGTTCATTCGCATCGGGATCTTCGAGCGTGTACTGGTACTGCGTGCGGCTCACCCTATCGTCGACAGTAATGTTCTGCACCGGCTGCATAAAAAGCTCTATGCCCTGAACCTGGTCCAGTTTTGACTTCAGCCGGCGGATTACATCGGAAGCATTCATACTGCGCTGATTGAGCGGCTTGAGGTTGATCGACATTCGACCGCTGTTGGTCGTTGTATTCGTCCCGTCGGCGCCGATAAACGACGAGAGGCTTTCCACAGCCTGATCGTCCAGAATTATCTTTGCCAACTCCTGCTGCTTCGCTGCCATGGCCTTGGAGCCGATCGTCTGCGGCGCCTGCGAGATGCCCTGGATGACGCCTGTATCCTGCACCGGGAAAAATCCTTTTGGGATGATGATGTAAAGAAAAATCGTCAGCATCAGCGTCGCCAGCGCGACCAGCAGCGTGATCGTCTGGAAGCGAAGGACAAACTTCAAGGTCCGGCCATAGAAAGCGATCATCCCCTCAAAGGCACGCTCTGTGGCTCGATAGATGCGCCCCTGCTGCTCTTTGGGCTGGTGCCGCAGGATTCGGGCGCTCATCATGGGCGTGAGCGTAAGGGAGACTACCGCCGAAACGACAATCGTGACCGCCAGGGTCACGGCAAACTCCCGGAACAGGCGACCCACCACGTCACCCATGAATAACAGCGGAATCAGCACCGCGATGAGGGACACGGTCAGTGACAGAATGGTGAACCCAATTTGCTCGGCACCCTTGAGGGCCGCTTCCATGGGCGGTTCGCCCTCTTCGATGTAGCGCGCGATGTTTTCAATCATCACGATGGCATCGTCCACCACGAAGCCGGTGGAGATGGTCAGCGCCATCAGCGACAGGTTATCGAGGCTGTAGCCGAGGATGTACATCGCCGCGAAAGTGCCAATCAATGAAAGCGGCACAGCCACGCTGGGAATAATCGTGGCATAGAGACTCCGCAAAAAGAGGAAGATGACCAGCACGACGAGCCCCACCGTCAACATCAATTCAAACTCAACATCGGAAACCGATGCTTCGATGGCGGTCGTAAGATCCGTAAGCGTAGACACTTGAATGCCCGTGGGCAGGTTGGCCTCAAGCTGCGGCAAAAGCTGCTTGATGCTCTTGACCACGCTGATAGTGTTGGCCCCCGGCTGGCGTTGGACATTCAGAATCACAGCAGGGGTCTGGTTCATCCACGCAGCCTGATTATTGTTCTCCACGCCATTCACGATCTCCGCCACATCCGTCAGCATCACGGGGGCGCCGTTACGGTAGGCAACTACCACCTTCCGATAGTCATCGCTTGTGACCAGCTGATCGTTGGCGTCAATCTGGTAATCCTGGCGTGGCCCGTCGAAGTTTCCTTTCGCGGCGTTCACACTGGCCTGGGTCAGTGCCGATCGCAGGTCTTCCAGGTTGATGCCGTACGATGACAGAGCCGCAGGGTTCGCTTGAATGCGGACTGCCGGCTTCTGTCCTCCGCTAATCGTCACCAGACCGACCCCGCTGAGCTGCGAGATCTTAGGTGCGAGACGCGTGTCCACAAGGTCCTCGACCTGAGAAAGCGGCATGGAACTTGAGGTAATGGCCAGGGTGAGCACAGGAGCATCGGCAGGATTCGTCTTGCTGTAGATCGGCGGCGCGGGCAGAATGGATGGCAAAAGACTCTGCGAGGCGTTTATGGCAGACTGCACCTCTTCCTCAGCTACATCGATATTTAAAGTCAGATTGAACTGCAGCACAATGACAGAAGTACCGCCGGAACTGGTCGAGGTCATCTGGCTCAAGCCTTGCAGCTGGCCAAAATTGCGCTCCAGTGGCGCCGTCACTGTCGTCGATATCACGGTCGGGCTCGCTCCGGGATAGAACGTGAGCACTTGAATGGTCGGATAGTCAACCTCGGGCAAGGCGGAGACCGGCAGTTGCGTATAGCCAACCATCCCGACCAGGAGGATTGCAGCCATCAGCAAAGCGGTCGCAACCGGCCGCAGAATAAACGGGCGGGATGGACTCACGGGGCGCTGCTCCCGCTGCTGCTGGCTGCGGCAGGTTTGGACGGAGCCTGGTTCGAAACCGCGACCGCGATCTTGTCCTGCAACTTATCGAAGCTGCTGTTGGCAACAACCTCCCCAGGACTGACGCCGTCCACTTGCGTGACACCGCCGTTTGTAACTCCCGTCTTGATGCTGCGCATGTGAGCGATGTTGTCTTGGATCACGTACACGAATGATGCCTGGCCATTTTGTTGAATAGCTGAAGCTGGAATCAGCGTTACCCCCTGCAATGTATTCACCAGCAGCCGGGTGTTCACAAACTGGTTTGGAAAAAGCGCATCGTTCTTGTTGCCAAAGACGGCTCGTGCTCTCACTGTTCCTGTCGTAGTGTCGATCAGGTTGTCGAGCGTCAACAGTTTCCCGCTTGCGATTTTGGTCTGAGCCGTGCGATCAAAGGCATCGACAGCGAGCGTAGCCTTCTTCTGCAATCGAACTTGAACCGGGCCCAGACTGTCTTCCGGCATCGTGAAGATTACAGTGATAGGGTCCAACTGCGTAATGACAGCGAGGGTGGTGGTTCCCGAAGACTGCACCACGTTCCCCGGATCCACCAACCGTAAACCGACACGGCCCGCGATGGGCGCAGTAATATGGCAGTACTCGACCTGAATCTGGTCAAATTGTACGGTTCCCTGATCGTTTTTTACTGTGCCCTGATCCTGCAGCACGAGTTTTTCCTGGTCGTCCAACAGTTGCTTCTGGATTGCGTTGCGCGCCCAAGCGGCGCGATAGCGTTCCAGGTCCATCTGGGCCTGGGCGAGCAGATTTTCGTCTCGCTCGAGCGCACCTTGGGCCTGCAAGAGAGTAGCCCGATACGGACGCGAATCGATGTCGACCAGCGGATCGCCCTTGCTTACCAGTTGACCTTCCTTATAATGCACTGCTGTGACCAGGCCGTTCACCTGGCTGGTAATCGAATCGGTATAGACGGGAGTCACCGTACCGATTGCATCCAGGTAAACGCCGATGTCGCCCTTCGTCGCAGTCACGGTCGTAATGTTGATTTTCGGCGGGGCGGGCGCAGGTTTTTTCGCGTCCTCGTGGCGACGCCACAACACTACGGCAAGCACAAGGAGGAGCACCAACACAATCCCGATAACAATCCACAATACTTTGTGTCGTTGAGGTTCCGAACCGTGAGCCGTGAGTTGATGGCCACGCTCGATGTGGGGCGGTTCACTCGTGTCAACGGTCAAAACGGATCTCCTTTGTCGGCTCCGAATTGCAGAATTATAGCTGTGTAATGGGGATTACAAGCTCGCAATCGTTATGCCGACGCCCGGATTCAGCGATTGTCCGAAGTGAAAACTTCTGCACAGAAGTTCGAATCGGAAGTTGTAACCTCCTTGGGATTGCCGGCCAACCGGTCTTGACCGATGGGAGGAGCGAGTGTCAAACTGTGTCGAGGGAGGACTGCCAGAGCGTACCGGAGCATTCCTTCTCTTTACTCTTTGCACTGTGCGTTCGCCGTACAATCAACGTACAATAGAACTTGGATCGTGGGGCATTTGGACCCTTAGGCCTGATGCAAAATGAATAAGTTTTGTGTTATCAATGTAATGCGTTAGTTCAAGTCCCCGCTTCCGGAACCGTTGCACTCATTCTGAAATATTTAGGATCCTTGATTCCATGATCATTCTTGTCACCATCATCCACGTGATTGTTTGCCTGTTTCTGATTGTGGTTGTTCTGCTGCAGAGCGGCAAGGCCGGGGATATTTCGGCAGCCTTCGGCGGGCAGGGCAGTCAGGCGGCGTTTGGCCCGCGCGGTGCAGCCACAGCGCTCTCCAAAGCGACTACGATTTCCGCTGTCCTCTTCATGTTGACTTCGATCACGCTCTCCATCAACGCCATCAAGCAAGGCGGCCCCAAGTCAGTCTTGCAGGGCATAAAATCGACGCCAGTTAAGACGCAGCCAGCGGCTCCTGCGCCAACACCTGCGACTCCTCCAACGCAGAAATAAGCTGCATTTCAAGGAATCGACCACTCGAAGCTGCGGTGTCCCCAACGCCTGGCTAAGCATTTTGCTGTAATTGTATTTCCCTCATGCGGGTGCTAACATCCGATTGTCGGCACTTATCGCCGGGAGGCATCTGCTATGTCGGATCGAGACAGCAACACTTTTGTGTGGTTCCTGGCCGGGTTGGGCTTGGGTGCGTTGGCAGGCGTGTTATACGCACCGCGCTCAGGTAGCGAGACGCGGGAAGTGCTGCTCGCTCGAGCGGAAGAGGGACGCGACTACATGCGCAGCCGCGCCCGCGAAGCTCGCAGCCAAGCTTCGGACTGGGTGGATCGCGGCCGCGACGTCGTGAACCAGCAAAAGGAACAGTTCCGCGCCGCTTACGAGGCTGGTCGGCAGGCTTACCAGGAAGCCACAACGGAAGCCGGAGCGCCGAAGAACCTGTAAACCTCTTGCGGTCGGCGAGCCGACTCGGGGGAGAGCTTAATGCAAAACATTGATGTATTCGTCGCTCTGACTGGAATAGCCGTCCTTCTGCAGGCGGGCATTCTCGCGGCCTTGTACCTGGCTATGCGCAAGAGCAGCGCCAGCATGGAAGCGCTGGCGGTCGAAGTCAAAACCAAAGCTCTGCCCACGCTGGAAACAGTGCAGGAGATCCTAACCGAGCTCCGTCCCAAGTTGACGGTGATTGCCGACAATCTCACGGAGACCACGCACTCAGTGCGTTCGCAAGTGGAACGCATGGATGCCACGGTGAACGACGTGGTCGACCGTGCCCGCCTGCAAATCATCCGCGGCGACGAATTGCTCACCCGCACCCTCGACCGGGTAGAAGAAACTTCCGACATCGTGCACAACACGGTAGTCTCGCCCGTACGCCAATTCGCAGGCCTGATTCAGGGCGTGACTGCGGGCATTGAGTTCCTGCTCGGCAACCGTGGCCGCAGAAACGGCGGCAGCCGCGAAGCCCGCCGGCCCGTGCCGCAGGACGAGATGTTTATCTGAGCCTGTTGGTCCTCGCCTAAGCTGAAGCTTGCTGCTTCCGCTGGGCAGAGTTTTGTGCCTCAAGTAAGCTGATTCCGATGCCTCGTGATTCCTTGCGATTTCACCTTCCCGTTTTTCTTCTGACTCTGACGGGCATTCTCTTTGCAACTGTATTTGCCCTTCCGGAACGCTCGCTTGCCGCCGATGAGAAGATCGTCTGGAGCGATCAGGAGAAACCGATCGTCGAGCAACTGCACGGCCTGCGAAAGCTCCCCGATGACGTGCGCGCCCGCACAACTATGGAACTCGCACTCCAGATTCGGCGACTTCCGGCAACATCCAACAAGCTGAGACTGGCAGACGGCTTGGCAAGCTTGTCAACCGAAGGCGACTTTGGCCACAACACTCTGCAGGAAGTCGCCAATACGCTGGCGGCAGCCCTTCGCGAGCAGCCGCAGCCCGACAAGAATGGCGAGCCGGGATCTCTCTACGTGGAGCTCGCTTCGTTGGTGCGCTACGAACATGTGGAGACGGCCATGGACGCTCCTCAATTTGCCGCGGCTATGGCCAAGCTTCAGGCAAACGATGTGAAACGTCAGCAGGCCGACTTCACACTTGCCGATCTCCAAGGCAAAAGCTGGACTCTCAAAGATCTGCGTGGCAAAGTGGTGCTGCTGAACTTCTGGGCGACCTGGTGCCCACCGTGCCGCAAGGAAATGCCCGACTTGGAAGCGCTCTATCTCAAGTTCAAGGATAAGGATCAGGGCTTTGTGGTGCTGGCCATTTCCGATGAAGATGCAGCCAAGGTGAATCACTTTCTCGCGGAACGGAACATTACATATCCCGTGCTGCTCGATCCGGGCCGGAAAGTGAATGAACAATTTCAGGTTGAAGGCATCCCAAAGAGCTTTGTTTACGACCGCAGCGGCAAGCTGGTGGCACAGTCCATCGACATGCGCACGCAGCGGCAGTTCCTCGAAATGCTGGCGCAGGCGGGGCTCCAGTAGTAAAGACGAAGGTCACAATGCGATATCTGGTTCGAGCACGCGTTAAACCCGGTCGCGAAGGCGATCTGTTGCAGGCCATTGAAAAGGAAACACTCGGGCAAGGCTCGGTGGCCGAAGGTGAATATCTGCGCAACATGAATGACGCGCGGCTCTGCGACGACCAGACCGTGCGGTGGGTGGAAGTCTGCTACTGTCCCACTCCCCTGCAGGAAGAACGGCCTTACTGGGAAGAATACTTTGACTTGGCGCGCGTGCAGGATGCCCATGACCGTCGCAAGTGCCGTGACGACAACGGAAGCGAACCCTGGGCCTGCAGCGACTGCGACTGCACCCCGCGGTTGGAGCAGAAGTTGAAGGCTTCCGGTTCGCCTTTTCTGAGTTCACTGCGCGCAAAGAAGTAAGTGACTCTGAAACTTCCCCTCCGGTTTATTTTGGCTTCTCAGAAGGCGCTATCTGTAACTGCAATGCATGAACGTTGTCAGATTTTGAAATGTCGACTGACACTACTTCAAGACTGCCGTTTGCGTCGCGCATTTGAATGGTTTGGGTGCCCTGCGTTCCGGAGGTACCAGTTCGCACGGAGTCGGTTGTGAGAAGGGTCACTCGGAGCCCACCGCCCGGATCGCCAGGATCGGGCTGCTCCACTTGATTCCCGGTGTCTTGCTGGCCGGTTGAACTGGTTCTTTGGGTGGTGGTTGAGCGTTCAACCAGATGCAGGCTTCCGTCCCGAGCCGCACCCGGAACATCTACGGAGTAGCTTTCCACTGTACTGCGCTTTTCCCCTGAAGTCTCAGATTCCTTGCTCACGGTGCGAGAGACTTCGCCCAGCTTGCCGTCAGCATCCGGGCGTGAGACGCGCTCGTCTGTATTCTGGTTCTTTCCGTCTCGCTTCGTAATAGCTTCCTTGACTTCGCTCACTTGCCGGTTGCCATTGAGATCGGGAAGCAGCGTAGTCTTTTTCGATGCAACCGTGCCATTCGCTTCCTGCTGACGGCGCTCTTGCACCGTCATCACCGGAGCCAAAGCACCGTCGGCCCCCGGCAACATCACCGTGGTCTTGGTCTCCTCCACATCTTTACCAGTCTTTTTCGTCTCCTCGATTTCGCGCTGAACCAGTTGAAGGTTGCCGTCAGCGTCTGGGTTCGAAGTCGAGCGCACGACGGAAAAGTCACCGCCGGCTCTTGTGTGAATTTCTTCCTCGCTTACCTGTATCAGTTTTCTTTTGCCATCGGCATCACGACCGAAGGCGCGCGTAGTAGTTCGCACGGTGGTCAAGTCCACCCGCACACTTGTCTTTTCAATGTCCTGGTAAGGTTCAAAGTCTCCATCGGCGTTGCGGCGCTGAATTGACTGACTGTCTACCGTTCGATTTCCGCTTTGGGTGTGGCTTTCGACAGTGCGCATCGGATTCGTACTGCCACTCTGCGACTGGCTTGTGCTCGTCCAGGACTTGTTCGCGACGTCCGATTGGGAATCGGATGTCTGCGCCCGAAGGGCGAGACCCGAGCACGAATATGCGCTGATTGCGAGCACCATGAGTCGGGCCAGGTGGCCGCCGGCCGACATACAGGAGGAGCCGTCTCCAAACTCACCACCACCACGTACAGACCGCCGAACGCCATCCTGTTCGCAAATGCCTGCACATCGCATGTCTATAATTCTCTTCCTGTGGACATTCGATGTCCAGTCAAACGACTGTCCAGTCAGGTCTTGACCTGAGCATTTATGAACGGGTGCCGCGGGGGTCTCCTCCATTCTAAACTCGGGAGGGTAGCCCAATCGCTTCGATTATGGCCAACACTTACAAGCTGACGTTGGACACGCTTCTCGATGCAGCACGAACCACTGTGGCGGCCCTAGTGTCCCTGCTGCTTGCCCGTATTCTGAAGCTCCCTGAGTTTTACTGGGCTCCGATTTCGGCCATCGTGATTATTCAATCCACCATCGATCCCAGAACCCTGGCATGGCAGCGCTTTGCAGGAACTGCTCTGGGAGCGGCATTAGGAGCTTTGATCGCGACATTTCTTCCCCCTACCGCGCTGGTATACGCAGTCGCAATTTTCTTGTGTGGAGTGCTCTGCGCTCTACTCCGGTTTCGTGGCGCTTACCGCTTTGCCGCGATTACGTTGAGCATCGTTCTCTTGATCGCACACCAAAGTCCGGCGTGGATCGTGTCTTGGCATCGTTTTGTGGAAGTGTCGGTGGGCATCGCGGTCGCGCTAGTCGTAGCCGAATTGTGGCCCAGTCGCGTGTGACGGTGTTTTATCTCTACCTCTGATCTAGGCGATCCAGCCGCCGCCGACGACCACGCCTTCGTCATAGAAAACCGCAGCCTGGCCCGGCGTGATGGCGCGCTGCGGCTGATCGAAAGTGACAAGAACTTCGTCGTCACCGACCTTCTCAAGCATTGCCGAAGCAGGTTCGTGCCGGTGACGAATCTTCACGGACACCCGCATAGGCTCGCGCAGATCGTCGACGGAGATGAGATTCACGCGGCCGGCCTGCAGCGTGCGCGAGTAAAGGTGCTCATCGCTGCCCACGACCACCTGCTTGTCGGCCCCGTTAATCTGAATTACGTAGAGCGGCGACCCAGTCGCCACACCCAAACCCTTGCGCTGTCCAACCGTGAAGTTGTGAATGCCGGTGTGCTCGCCAATCACTTCTCCGTTCGCCGTCACTAGCTCGCCCGCTGTGTCGGGCAGAGCCTCGCCACTCTCGGCGAGATAGGCGTCGATGAATCGCTTGTAGTCTCCTCCAGGAACAAAGCAGATCTCCTGCGAATCGGGCTTCTCGGCCAGAGCCAGTCCCTGTTTGCGCGCTAGCTCGCGAACCTCAGGCTTGGTCATGCCACCCAATGGAAACAGCGTTCGGCCGAGCTGTTCCTGAGTGAGCCCGAAGAGGAAATAAGTCTGGTCTTTGCTGCGGTCGGCTGGACGCTTCAGCAACCAGCGCGCGCTGGCATCGTCGTACTCCACGCGGGCGTAGTGGCCCGTAGCAACACAATCGGCGCCAATCTGCTGGGCGACGACGTGCAGTTGATCGAACTTGAGGTGATTGTTGCACAGGCTGCAGGGGATGGGCGTGCGCCCCGAGAGATACTCCGCGACGAACGGGCGCACCACGTCCCGCTCGAATCGCTCTTCGTGATTTACCACATAATACGGAATGCCGATATGCTCAGCCACGCGGCGCGCGTCGTAAACATCGTCTAGCGAGCAACAGCGTCCCGTTACCTGCTCCGGCATGCCTTCGCGTCCAGCCATCCGCCGTTGGTTCCACAGCTGCATGGTCAGCCCGATCACGTTATGTCCCTCAGCGCGCAGCATGGCTGCGACGGTCGAGGAATCGACCCCGCCCGACATAGCGACGGCAATGGTCTTCTGATTCGTCATGCTAAGAGTTAACCACTGTCTTCCCGTACGAGGGCGACAGCTCCCGCAACCGCGCTACCGTTTCCGGCACCAGGGCAAGCGCAAGGTCAATGTCTTCCGCCGTGTTCTGCTTACCCAGACTGAAGCGGACGCTGGCGCGCGCCCGATCGGCCCGGAGCCCCATTGCCAGAAGCACATGAGACGGCTCAATCGCTCCCGCCGAACAGGCGGCACCGGTGGAAACCGCGAGACCCTTCAGGTCCAGCGAAATGACCATTGCCTCGCCTTCGATATGATCGAAATAAGTGTTCACCGTGTTCGGCACGCGCGCCGCGCCGTCGCCGTTCACGGCAGCTTCCTCCACTTGCGCGAGAATTCCCTGCTGCAGGCGATCGCGCAACGTGGACATTTTCTTGTCGTCATCGTTCTCGAAGCCTTGCATCGCCAATTCTGCCGCCTTGCCAAGCCCGACGATCCCCGGAACATTCTCGGTTCCGGCGCGCCGCGAACGCTCATGCCGTCCGCCATAAAACAGCGGCTGAAGACGCGTTCCCCGTCGCACGAAGAGCGCCCCCACACCCTGTGGCGCGTGCATCTTATGGCCGGAAATCGAAAGCACGTCACAGCCAATCTGCTTCACATCAATCGGGACTTTCCCGGCAGCCTGCACCGCATCAGTGTGAAAATTAACATCAGCTTCAACGGCAATCTTCCCAATGTCTTCAACCGGCTGCAGCACTCCGGTTTCGTTGTTGGCCATCATGATCGAAATCAGCTTGGTGTTCGACCGCAACGCGCGCCGCACATCATCGGGATCCACCAGACCGCGCCCATCCACCGGCACATAGGTCACGTCGCAGCCCGTTTCGTCAATATGTTTGCAGGCGTGCAGCACCGCGTGGTGCTCAACGCTGGAAGTAATAACGTGATCACCCGCACCAGTCAATCCTGCAATCGCCAGGTTGTCGCCTTCAGTCCCGCCGCTGGTGAAGACAACCTCGGCAGGCCGGCAGCCCAGCAGCGACGCCACCGAATCCCGCGCCCGCTCTACCGCAGCACGAGTCTCCTGCCCATGATGATGGATCGACGACGCATTGCCAAAGTGCTCGCCAAAATATGGACGCATGGCTTCGAGCACCTCCGGCAGAACCGGCGTGGTGGCGTTATTGTCGAGGTAGATTCGGCGCATCGCACTCACTCCACCATTCTAGCTGAGGAGCGCGCGGTTGAGGACTTCGGAAGACTGCCCTACCGCTTTTCCAGCACTACGTAACGATTAGGGTAATCCGGCCCCATGTATTCGGCCCGCGGCCGAATCAGGCGGTTGTCGTCAAGTTGCTCGATGACGTGCGCGGCCCACCCGCTGATGCGGGAAACCGCGAATAC
>Ga0209624_10001530_pt1 | contig 17995 bp, 19 predicted proteins | sample JacPinW_OM2H0_O1_FD_188565 | JGI IMG/M metagenome (GOLD analysis project Ga0209624, IMG submission 188565) | Forest soil microbial communities from Algoma, Ontario, Canada - Jack Pine, Ontario site 1_JW_OM2H0_O1 (SPAdes) (version 2) | ecosystem: Environmental > Terrestrial > Soil > Boreal...
GGCGACATTGCGCGAGGTGGCGCGGCGGCTTGGCATCTTCGTCCATATCGGTTCGCTGGCGATCAAGGCGTCGCCGGAAAAGGCGGTTAACCGCTCGTTCCTGATCGATCGTAAGGGTGACGTCGCTGCGCGCTACGACAAGATCCACATGTTCGACGTCGATCTTGCCGGCGGCGAAAGCTATCGCGAGTCCAACAATTATCGCGCCGGCGATCTGGCGGTGGTCGCCGACCTGCCGTGGGGCCGTCTCGGCCTGACGGTGTGCTACGATCTGCGCTTCCCGGCGCTTTATCGCGCGCTCGCCGAGACCGGCGTCTCGTTCCTGGCAATCCCGTCGGCTTTCACCAAACAGACCGGCGAGGCGCACTGGCACGTGCTGCAACGCGCGCGCGCCATCGAAAACGGCTGCTTCGTGTTCGCCGCCGCGCAAGGCGGGCGGCACGAAAACGGTCGCGAGACCTACGGTCATTCGCTCGTGGTCGATCCGTGGGGCCGCATTGTCGCCGAGGGCGGCATCGAGCCTGGCGTGGTGATGGCGAATATCGATCCGGCCGAGGTCGCGGCGGCGCGGGCCAAGATACCATCCCTGCATCATGGCCGGCGCTTCGAGCTGGTCGAGCCGATGGCGGAGCCGGCTTACCTGCACGCGGTGCGGGAGCCGATATGATCCGCTACGCGCTCAATTGCGACCGGGGTCATGTCTTCGAAAGCTGGTTCCAGAACTGGGCCGCCTATGACAAACAGGCGAAACGTGCACTGGTGACTTGTCCGGTGTGCGGCTCCGCGAAAGTGGAGAAGGCCGTCATGGCGCCCAATGTGGCGCCGCATACTGCGCACGACGCCGCCGGCCCACAATCGCCATCGCCGGCTCCCGCGCCGCCTCTGGGGGCACCCGCCCTCAACCCGGCGCCAATGCCGCCGATCCCGCCAAAGAATCCAGTCGCGATGGTATCGGCGGCGGAACGGGAGCTGCGGCAAAAGCTCAAGGAGCTGCGCGACCACGTCACCAAGAACGCGAACTATGTCGGAGCCAGCTTTCCCGAAGAGGCGCGCAAGATTCATTACGGCGAGACCGAGCGCCGCTCGATCTACGGCGAAGCTTCACTGGACGAGGCCAAGGAATTGCATGAGGAAGGAATCGAATTCCACCCGCTGCCAATTCTGCCGGACGACCAGAACTAATACGCCAGAAGCAGCAGCACGACGCCGGCGACGACGAGCACCATGCCGATGGCCTCGCGCGCCGATGTGCGCTGGCCGAAGGCAAAGCGCGCCACCAGTTGCGCGAACAGCACTTCCACCAATGCCAAGGTCCGAACGCTCGCCGCGGTCGCGAGCGCGAAGGCAAGGAACCAGAATTGCGACGCCAGCGCCCCCATGAAGCCCGCGAACAGCGACGGCTTCCAGGAGCGCAACAATGCAAACATGACGCTCGGTTGGCGCAACGAAAGATAAAGCGAAAGCGTCACGGCCTGGATGACGAGCCCGACAACGAGCGTGAAAGTGGCCGCCATGAAATAATCGGGCAGGGCGAGACTGAGAATCGCGCCGCGAAAGCCGATGACCGCCAGCGCCAGCGTGCCGCCGGACGCAAGGCCGAGCAATGTCGGCCGCATACCCCCCACCGCACCGCTGGGCTTGATCGACATGACGATGACGCCCGCTGTCGCCACCAGGATTGCCATCATCATCGGCCACGTCACCACGTCGCCGAGAAAGATCAGGCCGAAGATCGCCACTTGGATCGGTTCGGTCTTGGTATAGGCGATGGTGACGACAAAAGAGCGCCCGGTCATTGCGGCGAGCATCAAAGCGGTGGCCGCCATCTGGATAAAGGCCCCGGCGAACACCCACAACCAGAAAATCAATCCCGGTCGCGGCAGCGGCGCGTCCGTGACGAGCACGAGCGCGATCAGGAAAATCACCGAGAACGGAAAGCCGAACAGAAAGCGCACGTGGGTCGCGCCGGCGGTGCCGAGGCTGCCCGTCAGCTCGCGCTGCATCGCATTGCGCAACGTCTGGGCGAATGCGGCGATGATGGTAAAGATGGCCCACAGCCACGAAGGAGTCGCCTGCATCACGCCGCCTTCTCAGCGACCACCATGTAGTTCACGTCCATATCGGTGGACAATTGCCAGCGGTCGGCAAGCAGATTGTAGATCACGCCGGTCTCGCCGGTCATGACAAGCCCGCTCTGTTCGATGGCGATTTCAAGCTCGTTGGGCGTCACGAACTTGTCCCATTGATGGGTGCCGCGCGGCAGCCAGCGCAAAATATATTCGGCGCCGACGATCGCCAGTGCGAAGCTCTTGACCGTGCGGTTGAGCGTCGCGACGAACAGCAAGCCGCCGGGCCTGACCATCTCGGCCGCAACCGCGACGAACAGGCCGACATCAGTGACATGCTCGACCACTTCCATGGCAAGGACGACGTCGAAGCCTTCAACGGCCTCCGCCAGCGCCTCGGCGCTGGTGTTGCGGTAATCGATCGGGAGCCCGGACTGCGCGGCGTGCTGCTGCGCGACGGCGATATTGCTGCCGGACGGGTCGACGCCGGTGACCGAAGCGCCGAGCCGCGCCAGCGGCTCGGACAGAATGCCGCCGCCGCAGCCGATGTCGAGCACGCGCAAGCCCGCTAGGCTATCGAGCGCCTTCGCATCGCGGCCGAAATGCGCCGCGGCATGGTCGCGGATATAGGCGAGGCGGACGGGGTTGAACTTGTGCAGCGCCGCCATGGGGCCGCGCGGATCCCACCATTGCCCGGCGAGCCGCGAAAACCGCGCCACCTCGGCCTGGTCGATGGTGCGTGTGTCCGTTTCCTGCATGCGCAATCCCGGCGTTTCCATCATCTGTGACCCCGCCACCGCAGCGGGGGCGAGCGCCTACCGGCCGCGTCAGTAAACACGCGTTGCACTCGCGTTCAACCTGAACGAGGATATGGCCCTAAACCGGTTTAAGCACGATACGAACTGGGAGGGGAACGATGCAAAAATTACTGTCAGGCCTGACGGGACTAGCGCTGGCGGTGCTCGGCATTGGCGCGGCCAATGCCCAGGACACGGTCAAGATCGGCATTATCAACGAATATTCGGGGCAATTCGCCGACACCGGCAACCAGATCGACAACGGCATCAAGCTTTACGTCAAGCAGCACGGCGACACCGTCGCCGGCAAGAAGATCGAGCTGATCCGCAAGGACACCGGTGGCATTGCCCCCGACGTTGCCAAGCGGTTGTCGCAGGAAGCGATCGTCCGCGACGGCGCCGATATCCTCGCCGGTTTTTCGCTGACGCCGAATGCGCTGGCCGCGGCCGACGTCTCCGCCGAAGCGAAAAAATTCATGGTGGTCATGAACGCTGCCACCTCGATCATCACTACCAAATCGCCCTACATCGCCCGCACTTCATTGACGACACCGCAATTGAACTACACGCTTGGCGCCTGGGCGGCGAAGAATGGGCTTAAGAAAATCTACACGATGGTTTCGGACTACGGACCCGGCGTCGACGCCGAAACCTGGTTCCAGACCGGGTTTAAGGAAGGCGGCGGCCAAATCGCCGGCTCAGTGCGTTTCCCAATCGCCAATCCGGACTTTTCCGCTTACATCCAGGCGGCAAAGGACACCAATCCGGACGCCATCTACATCTGGATTCCCGGCGGCACCCAGCCGGCGGCGGTCGGCACGGCGTTGGCAGAGCGCGGCGTCGACGTGTCCAAGATCAAGGTGCTGGGGCAGGACGCGCTCACCTCGGAAACCGCGCTCAAGAGCATGGGCGATATCGCGGTGGGCATCATCACCTGCGCCAACTACGACTATACCCACGACTCGCCGCTCAACCATGAATTCGTCAAAGCGTTCAACGACGAATTCCATCGCAATCCCGACTTCTTCGCCATCGGCGGTTACGATGGCACGCGCCTCATCTATGAGGCGCTTAAGAAAACCGGCGGCAAGGCCGACGGCGATTCGCTCATCGCCGCCGCCAAGGGCATGGCCTGGGAAAGCCCGCGCGGTCCGGTCAGCATCGATCCGGAAACGCGCGACATTATCCAGACGGTCTATATCCGCCGCGTCGTGAAAGATGCGGGCGGCGAGCATAACCTGGAGTTCGACAGCGTTCCGAATGTCAAGGACCCGGCGAAAGCGCGCATGCCGCACTGACGCCGTGCCGCAACAAGGTTAGGCTGCCGATCATGCCTCCTGTCTTCGGCGTGCTGTTCGACGGCCTGGCCTACGGCATGTTGCTGTTCCTGCTCTCGGTCGGGCTGTCGGTGACGCTCGGCATGATGAACTTCGTCAACCTGGCGCATTGCAGCTTCGCCATGCTTGGTGGCTATGTCGCGGTGACGCTAACCAACAGCTTTGGCTGGCCGTTCTTCGCGACGCTGCCGGTTGCCTTCCTTGCCGCCGCCGCAACGAGCGTGCTGCTGGAACGCGCGTTCTTCCGGCGTTTCTACAATGCCAGCGACCTCGAACAATGCCTGCTTACCATCGGCATCGTCTTCATTTCGATCGCGGCGGCGGCCTATATCTACGGCACGGTCGAGCAGCCGCTTGTGTTGCCGGCCTATCTGCGCGCTTCATTCAACGTCGCCGGACTGAATTTCTCCGCGTACCGACTGTTCCTGATCGCCGTTGCGCTTGCGATCACGATCGGTCTGACACTCGGAATCGAGGCGACGCGCTTTGGCGCGCAGGTACGCGCGGCTGTCGCTAATCAGCGCATGGCGCGCGGCCTGGGCATCGACGTCGACACCCTATTCGCGGTGACCTTCGCGCTGGGCAGCGGACTTGCCGGGCTAGGCGGCGCGCTCGCCATCGCGCTGGTCGGGCTCGATCCGTCTTTCGCCTTTACCTACCTGATCTATGTGCTGATCGTGGTCTCGGTCGGCGGGCTGGGCTCAATCGCCGGATCGTTTGCCGCAGCCATGCTGCTCGGCGTCAGCGACGTCGCCGGCAAATACTACGTGCCTGCTCTTGGCGCCTTTCTGATCTATCTGGTGATGATCGTACTGTTGATGTGGCGGCCGACCGGCCTATTCGGGAGGCGTTAGGCGTGACGCGCGAGGCACTCGCCGGTCCCGGCCATTATCTGCGGGCGCAGATTCGTTGGCGGTGGAGCGAGATCGCTTTCTGGCTCGCCACGTTGTTGCCGTTCGTGCTCGCGCCGAGCTACCTGATACTGGCGAGCCAGGTGGCGATTACCGCTTTGTTCGCGCTGTCGCTCGATCTGATCCTCGGCTATGCCGGCATCGTTTCGCTCGGCCATGCGGCCTATTTCGGCGTCGGCGCCTATACCGCGGGCCTTATCTCGACCCGGGGCTGGGGCGAGCCTTTGGCGGGACTGTTGGCCGCCGGGCTTGCCGCCGGAATTTTCGGCTATCTCACAAGCTTCATCGTCGCGCGATTCCGTCACCTCGCGCTCATCATGATCACACTCGGCATCGGCTTGGTGCTGCAGGAAGCGGCGAACAGCGCGAGCTGGCTGACCGGCGGCTTCGACGGACTTCAGGGTATCCACACCTGGCCGATTTTCGGCCGCTTCCAGTTCGATCTGTACGGCTATACCGCGTACGGCTATTCGCTCGCCGTTCTGTTTATTATTTTCTTGATCGCGCGGCGGCTTATCCATTCGCCGTTCGGCCTGGCGCTGCGCGGCATTCGCGAGAATGGCGTGCGTATGCCGGCAATCGGCGCGCCGACTTATGTGCATATCCGCACCGTCTACACTATTGCCGCCACCATCGCCGGCATCGCCGGGGCGCTGCTGGCCGAGACGACCGAAACCGTATCGCTCGAAGCCTTGGGCTTTCAGCGTTCGGCCGACGTGTTGGTCATGCTCATCCTGGGTGGCACCGGCCGGCTCTACGGCGGTCTCGTCGGCGCCGCGGTCTACATGGTCGCGCGCGACCAGTTTTCCGGGCTCAATCCGCAATACTGGTATTTTTGGATCGGGCTTCTGCTCGTCGCCGTGGTGATGTTGATGCCGAACGGCATCCTCGGGGGACTGGCGCTGCTGGCGCGCCGCGCAAGGGCCGGATCGTGAGCGGCTACGCCCTTGCCGCGCGGGGACTGAACAAGAGCTTCGGCTCGCTTGTCGTCGCCGCCGATGTCGAGCTCAACCTGCCGGCTGGCGTGCGCTACGCGCTGATCGGCCCCAATGGCGCCGGCAAAACCACGCTGATCAACCTGATAACCGGGATGTTGCGGCCGGATGCCGGCCGCATTTTCCTCGGCGACCGCGACATCACGGCGGCGGCGCCGGATGATCGCGTTCGGTCTGGCCTCGTTCGCACTTTCCAGATCAATTCGCTGTTTCCGCATCTCACCGCGCTCGAATCGGTCATGCTCGCGGTCTGCGAACGCCGGCGCGTTGCGCAAACCTGGTGGCGGCCGATCACCGCTTACCGGGACGAAGCCGATGAGGCGTACGGCATTCTCAACTCCTTGATGCTCGGCGGGGTCAGCCAACGTCTGACGCGGGAACTGCCTTACGGTCAGCAGCGCCTGCTTGAGATCGCGCTCGCTCTCGCGACCAAGCCGAAGGTTCTGTTGCTCGACGAGCCGACGGCCGGCGTGCCGCGCGGGGAAAGCCGGGACCTGTTCGCCGCCATTGCCGGGCTGTCGAGCGACATCACTGTGCTTTTCATCGAGCACGACATGGACCTCGTGTTTCGCTTTGCGGCACGCGTCATCGTGATGGTCGGCGGGCGTGTTCTGGTCGAAGGCACGCCCGCGGAAATCGCCTCCGATCCGCACGTCCGCGCCGTGTATTTGGGAAAAGCGCGGCAATGAAACACTTGCAACACTTGCAAAACTTGCCGGCAACCGCAGCATGACCGCGCCCTTGCTCTCGCTGCGCGATATTCGCGCCGGCTATGGTCCGGCGGTGGTGCTCGACGGCATTTCGTTCGATCTGCCGGAGCGCGGCGGGCTCGCCGTGCTCGGCCGCAACGGGGTCGGCAAATCGACGCTGCTTCTCACCATCATGGGCTATACGCGGGTCGGCCGCGGCCAAATCCTGTGGCGCGGCGAGGACATCACGCAACGCGCGCCGCACCGGCGCGCCCGGGCCGGCATCGGCTGGGTGGCGCAGGAGCGCGAGATTTTTCCGTCGCTGACGGTGGAGGAAAATCTCACCGTCGCCTCGCGTCCCGGGCGATGGGACCTGCCGGAGGTGTACGACCTGTTTCCGCGGCTTGCCGAGCGGCGGCGCAATCTCGGTAATCAATTGTCCGGCGGTGAGCAGCAGATGCTGGCAATCGGGCGGGCGCTGATGACCAACCCGGCGCTGTTGTTGCTCGACGAGCCGCTCGAAGGACTGGCTCCCATTGTCGTCGAGGAACTCGCCGCCGCGATCCGCCGCATGACGAGCGAAGGCGCCAACGCCTTCATCCTGGTCGAACAGCATGTCGAAGTCGCGCTGCCACTGACGCAACACGCGCTTGTGCTCGAGCGCGGCTGCGTCGTCCACAGCGGCCCGTCAGCGGCGTTGCTCGCCGACCACGCCACGCTCGACCGGCTGATCGGGCTGAAGCTGACGGAGTGAATTTTTCCGAGCCGGCTCCCTTTATGCGGCTACCAGCGCCGGCATCTTGATCGCATGTTTTTTGGCGATCGCTTCCAGTTCTTCCCACAGCTTCGGCGCAATCGGGATGCCGGATTTGCGGCGCAGAACCTCGGTGCGCGCGGAGCGCTCGCCAGGCAGGGTGATTTCGTCGAAGCCGGCTTGCCGCGGCAGCGCCTTGATAAGCGCGGCCAGCATGTCGGCGTCGCTGGTGAAGTCGCCGAGCGGCCGGAAGGCCGCGATATCAATAACGAACATCGCCGTATTGCCGGTGTTGCGTGTGCGCTTCTCCGGACCGAGCGTACGCGCCTGAATCGGCGCGCCGGCCGTGAGGCTCGCCAGCATTTCGAACATCAGGCTGAGACCCGAACCCTTCGGACCGCCGAGCGGCAGCAGAATTTCCGCCTGCCGCGCGTCGGTGGTGGGCTCGCCTTGGCCGGTGAGCACGGTGCCTTCGGGAAGCGGTGAACCGGTATTGCGGCCCTGCAAAATCTTGCCGTTCGAGATCGTGCTCGTCGCCATATCGAGAACGATAGGGCCGTTGCCACTCGGCACCGCGATGGCAATGGGGCTCGTGCCGAGGCTCGCGACGCGCGCGCCGTGATAGGCCATCAGGGTCGGACCCGCGCCCATCAGGACGGCGGCGCAGCCGCGCTCGGCGATCCATTGCGCGTAACGGCCGATGGCGCCGGTATGCGTGGTCTGCCGCACCAGCCCGAAGCAGATACCGAGTTTTTTTGCCCGCTCGACGGCGAGAGCCGCAGCCTGCATCGCGGCGACCGGACCGAAGCCATGATCGCATTCGATCATGAAAGTCGCCGGCCGATCGTGAACGAGACGCGGACGGGCGTTCACGTCGATTTCACCGTGTGCGATCATCTGCAGGTAACGCGGCAGCCGCGACACGCCATGGCCGTCGCCGCCGCGGAGATTTGCCCATACCAGACCCTGCGCGATAACGGCGGCATCCTCTTGGCGTGCGCCGACCGCCGTCAGCGCGTCGCGAATGAAGCGGCCAAGCTCATCGTGGCTGACCACGTTCTTTGCGGAACTCACATGGACCTCATTTTGTCACCGCGAAATAAGTGTCGAGCCAATTGCGCAGCAAATGCCAGACGCGGGTGGAGTTTTCCGCGAACAGGAAATGATCGAGCCCGCTGAACAAATGCAGTTCGGCAGGCTGGCCGGCGCGCTTGAACATTTCGATCGATTGCTCGGTTGGCGTCACCGAATCGTTGGCGGCATGGATGAGCAGCAGCGGGCGCGGCGCAATTTTTCCTACCACCTCCTCGGCGCGGAAGTCGAACATGCTCTGCGCGGTCTCGGCTGGAAACATCTCGACCGAATTGGGCGCCAACATACCGACCTTCTGCCGCTCCAGGTTCTCGCGGACGTGACTGGGGATCGGCACGATATCGTAGCGCGGCACCATCAGCGATTTGCCGGTGCGGGCGCGGTGGACGCGGCCCGCTTCAAGCATCGCGGTGAATTTCGCCCACGCGTCCGGGCTCGGATGCTGGCCGCGGAATTTACGCTCGCCATGACCCCAACCGCCGTTGGAAATGACCGCGGCAATGCGCCGATTGGTGCCGCCGGCATAGACGGCGACCGCGCCGCCGAAGCTCGAACCGATGACCCCGATGCGATCGGGATCGACCCCCGGATGCCCGGCGAGGAAGTCGAGCGCGTTGCCCAAATCCTCAACCTGTTCGAGGCAGATGACGCGGCCGAATTCACCTTCGCTCTTGCCGCAGCCGCGCATGTCGAAGCGCAGCGTGACATAGCCGAATTCGCTCAAGACCCGCGCCGGCTGCAATACGTTGTTGCCTTCGCTATTCGAGCCAAAGCCGTGCAGCACCAGAAAGGCAGCGCGACGCTGCGACGGCGGCAAACCTTCCGGCAGGCCGAGCACGCCGTGCAGGCGCAAGCCCGCGGATTGAAAAACGACAATCTGTTCTTTCATGCGGCCCCGGACGACTGAATTTCCACCATGCACGTATTACGGCTCATCTTCGCCGAGATCGAACGTGCGTACGCCTTCGAGCCGATCCGGAAGCTCAAGTACTTCGGGATTTTCCAGCGTATGCCGGGCGTTGTGATAGCCGCTTTTCCAATGCTCCTCCATGGTGCGGCGAGAAAATTCGAAGTCCTTGGCGATGCCTTCATAGGCCATGGTGCGATAGATCAGATGCACGATATTACACACCTTGTCGTCGGTTTCGTCTTCGAGAAGCTTGGCATCGTCGCTGTCGCGCAGCTCCGGCGGAAGCTTGCTGATGAGATTGGCGGCGGCAATGCGCAGCTTCTGCATTTTCCTGTATTGATCCGTTGCCGCGCGATTGCGGCTCGAATAGACGATCTCTTTTTGCCGCACCTCCACCTCGATCAAATCTTTCGGCAGTTCGCCGCGCGCGTTCCATAAGTCGACCTGGAACGCCAACGTGTCCCGTCGCGGCCTGGCGTCGAGCACCCACTGCAGCGGAGTGTTGGAGATCAGTCCGCCGTCCCAATAATATTGCCCATCGATCTCGGTCGCGGCAAAACCGGGCGGCAGCGAGCCGCTGGCGATAATGTGCTCGGCGCGAATCTGGTGGTCCGTCGAATCGAAGTAGGTGAAGTTTCCGGTGCATATGTCGACGGCGCCGACACTGAAGCGCATTTTTCCGCTGTTGATCCGGTCAAAATCGACCAGTCGCTCGAGCGTCGCCTTCAACGGGCTATTATCGTAATAGCTAGCTTTATTGGGGCTGCTCGCCGGCCAAAACACGGGCGGAGGCATCCGGGGTACGAAGAAGTTCGGGGCCCCGAAGAACAAAATATTCACGGCCCGCATCTGGTTGACGAATTGATGGTTCGCCTCATCCTTGAGCTCGATGGACTTGAAATAGGGAATCCCCAGCGGCGATGCGCTTACGGTTTCCCAAAAATCCCGTAGCCGCGCGACGCGCTGGTCCGGCGGATTGCCGGCGATGATCGCCGAATTGATGGCCCCGATCGAGATGCCGGCGACCCAATCCGGGTGCAGATCGGCTTCGGCCAGCGCCTGGTAGACTCCCGCCTGATAGGAGCCGAGGGCGCCGCCGCCCTGCAGCAATAAAACGGTCTGTTCAAATGGCGTACGATTCTGCGGCAAAACCGACACCCTCCACTGCTCGCGCCGCAACCCTACGGTGCTTGCGTCCCGTGCGGCAAGCCGCCGCCGGCCGGCGGCGCCGCGCTCCCGGCCGAATCCCGGCTCGCCTCGGCCACTAGCGGCGTCGGCCAGCGCTCATGAGTGAGCGGCACCTGCAATTTTACCGTCAGTCCCTTGCCGGAAAACGTGCGCGTCACCTCGCCGTTGAGCTGCCGCTTGATGACGAGATCGATCAGGCGCGTGCCGAAGCCGGTGCGCCGCGGACGCCGTGCCGGCGGTCCGTTCTTCTCCACCCAGTCAAGCATCAAGGTCATGCCGCGTTGCGTGCGGTTCACCGTCCAGCGCAGATCAAGCTGGCCCTTGGGACGCGACAGGCTGCCATGCTTGATCGCATTGGCGGCGAGCTCGTGGAGCGCCGCGCTCAGGTTAAAAACCGGGTCCGGCTCGAGATCGATGTTCGGTCCGTTGAGCGAGGCGCGGTCGAGATAGGGCCCGAGCACGACGTAGATTAGTTCCATGATTGGAATCGATTTCCAGCCGCCTTCGGTGATCAGGCGATGTGCGTTTGCCATCGCCAGCACCCGCGCCTGATACTTGCTGGTCAGATCAGCAATGCTTTTCGAGGTTCGCGCCGTTTGCGAGAACAACGCCAGCAGTTGCGAAAACAGATTTCCGGAGCGATGCCGCATGTCGCGAATCATGAGTTCGTGGCGCTGCTCGAGCTGGCGGCGCTGGATCGCACCGGCAAGAAGATTGCCGGCGGCGGCAAGGAACGCAGTCTCCTGCGTGCTGAAGTGCCGCTTCCCGGCCGTGCAGACGCCAAGAATGCCGTAGGCGCGTCCGTCGCGCCCGGCGATGTTCGCGGTCATGCCGCTTGAGCAGTTGTGGTCCTTCACATATTGCGGGACCTCGAACCTGGTCTCGCGGCCGAAATCCGCAATCATCACCGGAGCGGCGGAACCTAACGCGAAGCTGGCAAAGCTGTTGGCTACCGCCGTCGTCAATGTCGTACCGGTGAGTCCCGCCTTCCAGCCAAAGCCGGCGCGCAACACCAGCGCGCCTTCACCAGGCAGAAGCTCCAGAATCTTGACGAAGTCGACCGCGAGCGTGAGCGCGACCGTGCTGACGGCGTCGTTCAAAAGCCGTTCGAGATCGGGTTCGGCCAGCGCACGCTCACCGAGCTGAGCGAGCGCTTCCTGCTGCTTGGCGCGGCTGCGCAACTCATTCTCGAGATTGACCAGTTCCGTGGCATCGAACTTGTTTTTCTCGGGCACGTCCATGCCGTCACACTTCCCACCTTAGGGCACTCCCGTAAAGATCGTCATTGCCGGCAACAATAAAAAGAGGCCGGAGCTCGCCTGTATCGGGCTCCGGCCTCTGCAATCTCCCACAATGAAATCGCTCAACTCAGTAAGAGAGTACCGGCGTCAATACACTCCCCTCAAACGCGCATTTTCCGATGACGCTACAGGCGACGCCTGTTGATCGGCGGCCGGCGTCACCGCGATCCGGGCAGTCATCGAACCGTCGTGACCCGCTTCAATAGCGACAGCGCGGCCATCGTCGAGTGCGGCGCGCGTGCCGTCGTTCGGCAGCACCACGACCTTGGTGCCGATGCCGACGCGGTTATAAAGATCGATCACGTCGGCGTTCTGCAAGCGGATGCAGCCGCTGGAGACGTGCTTGCCGATCGTCGACGCGTCGTTGGTGCCGTGAATGCGATAGTCGGTATTGCCGAGATACATCGCGCGCGCGCCCAGCGGATTACCGGGGCCGCCGCCGACCCAGCGCGGCAAATAGGGCTGCCGGGCAATCATTTCCACCGGCGGAATCCAGTCAGGCCATTCGGCCTTGCGCGAGATCGTCTGGACGCCCGACCAGGTGAAGCCCTGGCGTCCGACGCCGATCCCGTAGCGCAGCGCTTTGCCGTCGCCGAGCGTCAAATAAAGAAACTCATGCGGGGTATCGATGATGATGGTGGCCGGCGGCTCTGCGCCCGCATAGGACACGATCTGACGGCGCAGCGCCGGCGGCAACTCATCCACCGTACCGTCGTCGGTAGCACCCTGCTGATTGTCTTGCGGCGCATATTGCGGAAATGCGGCTTCGTCGCGCGATGCCGGCATATAGGAAAGCGATTGCGCAAAGGCTGGAATGGCGGGCATCGTCAGGATGCCCGCCAAAAGAAGGGCCGCGCCAAGATTCCGCGATCGGCTGTTTATCGACATGACATGCTCCCGTGCTGAAACCCACACTTGTTGCAACAATTGTCGGTGCGCGAGGAAAGTTCCGCGGCGGGGCGTAAACAGGGATCAAACAAATAAAATCGCAATATTTTTTGATTCAAAAAAAACGGAAAAAATCGCACATGCGCTTCGCCGCGCACCGCGATCGAAAGAGCAAACAAACGCGACATCAGGTCATGCAGCGCCCATAGAAATAGGCCATGCGCGGCGACGAAACGGGAGAGAAGGCGGGATCGCAGCCGAGCGGGATTTCTTCTGGCATGCGCGCACGCAGCCGCGATGCGGCGGCGCGAGAAACCGCATCAACGGCCGCCAGTGGCAGCCGATCGCCTTTGAATTCGTGGTTGACGGTGTACGGCGCCTTAAAGAGGCCGGCCCCCGCCGTCGGATCCGCGCTCAGGAACGGGACGATGCCAACGATAAGCAAGGCAAGCGACATGACTCCCAGTGCGCCTGCGGTGCGAACAAACACGAGCTTGACCATCGGACTTCTCCGCAGCCTGACCAACGCGGTAACGATCGATCAGATGCACCAAAGACCCCCGAGCCGAGCACTTCACCGGCTCATCAACGTGCAGGATGTGGGCAGGTTCCAAATCACGCCGGTCACCGACTCGTGATGACTCACAAAGTTCCGCACTGGGCGATATTCAGAGCGATCCGGCTCAAAGTGCCTGGACCAGCGCCGAGACATGGGGCGGAACAAAAATGACAGGCATGGTTTGTCATACCGGACGGCCATCCTTCCCCCTCCCCCCGTGCTTGGCCGGCCGATATTGGGCGCAGCCGATTTGCCGATCGGCTGCGCCCTGATTTTTGGCGTCGCGCATAGGGCGCCTAAACGAAATGGCCGGGCAAGCCCGGCCATGACGAGACGCAGAAGATCGTAAGTTGTTGACTACATCGTCGCTTGGCGTTCGCTCGGCTTGCGATCGCGCTGACGCGCCTTGCGGCCGAAGAACAATGCCTGGCTGACGACGGCCGACACCACGGCGACCTGAAAGGGCTTGGCGATCAGGAACGCCGGCTCCGGCCGCTGACCGGTCAAGAACCGTTCCGGATATGCAGTGATGAAGATCACCGGCACTTCGAATGAGCCAAGCAATTCGTTGACCGCATCGAGGCCCGAACTGCCGTCGGCAAGTTGGATGTCCGCGAGAATGAGGCCCGGCCGCTTCTGCTTCGCCAGCGCCAAAGCCTCGCTGTGCGTGCGGGCAATGCCGATGACATTATGGCCGAGGCTCTCGACCAGGGCTTCGATATCCATGGCGATAAAGGTCTCATCCTCGATGATGAGCACGTCGGTCGCGATCTCGGCGGCGAGTTCGCGACCGGATTCTTCGACCAGGCCACGCAGCGTCTGCAAATCGCAATCGAGCACTTCCGCCGCGTCTTCTTCCGAAAAGCCCTCGAGCGCCACGAGGAGGAAGGCCTGGCGCGGGCGCGGCGTGATCTGGGTCAGGTGCTGCTCCGGCGGCAGGACGATCTCGCTAGCTTCGGCGGTGCCGTTGACGGGCACGGAATTCCAGATCTTGGCGAAAAGCCGATAGAGGCCGACGCGCGTATTCGAGGCCGATTCCAATATTTTCGGGCTGGCAATAAGCGATTCCACCGTAGCGACGACGTAAGCGTCACCGGAGGCCTGGCTGCCGGTCAGCGCGCGGGCATACCGGCGCAAGGACGGCAAATGCTGGAGTACGGCTTGTGATGTGGACACGGACGCTCCCCTTCCATAGTGCTGAGGTTACTGGCAAAAACGCCGCAGCGCAAAAAAAGTTCCATTGGCCTGCCCCAAGCGGGAACCATGGGGCCTGTCAGTGCGTTAGCGCATGTCGAAAGGGTTCCCAGGTGGTTCGGCAAATGGGTGAACGGGGGAAAAGCGACGATATGAAGAACCGTAAGACCAACCTAGAACCGGTTGAGCCCGTCACGGAGAAGCCGGAGAGCCAAGACCCGATGACCAGGCCAGCGACCAGTCTCCACAAGCCAGAGGCGCGTCTGGGCCGGGAAGTGCAAGCCCGGATCGGGCAGCAACTGCGCGCCATATACAATGACGTCGTTAATCAGGGCGTGCCGCAGCATATCTCCGATCTGGTCCGCCGCCTCAGCGATCAAGACCAGGATTGATGATGAAGCTCGATCCAGCCATACGAGACCAAGTTCTCGTCACCGTGCCGAGCTTGCGCGCGTTTGCCATCTCCTTGTGTGGCAATATCGACCGCGCCGACGACTTGGTGCAGGAGACGCTACTGCGGGCGCTGGCGCATATCGATTCCTTCGAACCCGGCACCAACATGCCGGCATGGCTGTTCACCATTTTGCGCAACCTGTTCCGCTCCGAATACCGCAAGCGGCGGCGCGAGGTGGAAGACGCCGACGGCCGCTATGCTGACACCCTGATATCGCATCCCGAGCAGACCGGCCGGGTTGAGTTCGAGGAATTCCGCACCGCGCTGGCGAAACTGCCGGCCGACCAGCGCGAGGCGCTGATCCTGGTCGGCGCTTCCGGCTTCTCGTATGACGACGCCGCGGCGATCTGCGGCTGCGCGGTCGGCACCATCAAGAGCCGCGTCAATCGCGCCCGCACCCGCCTTGCCGATCTCCTTGCCATCGACGGCATCGACGATTTCGGCCCCGACCGCGCTACGCGCGCCGTGCTTGCCGGCGGCGGACGGAATTAAGCCGACAGCACTGCAATCGCCGTCCATCGGACACGTTGCACCATTCGCGTCGCACAAGGTGGGCGTGACGGTATTTGCGTTCATTCGCCCGAATTCGACTTAGCCAACTCCGCCTTGAGCGCCTTGAAGACCGCGTCGGGATCGCTTACCGCCGTCTTCACCGCAAGCATCCAGGATTGCACGAGCGGGGCTGCAGTCATTTTCCATTCATCGCGCTGTTCCTCGGTAAGCGGATCGATTTCCTGATCGGGCTCGGCCTGAAGCCTGGCGATGCCGTCATGTTCAAAATCGGCCCACGGCGCGGCGATTTTTTCCGCCCATCCGCTATTGCAATGAGCGTCGATTACTTTTTGCTGCGCTGGCGACATCGCCGCATAGGTGTCCTTGTTCATGACCCAGACGAAGCCCGCGGTATAGACCGCGGCCTGCATATGGAATTTCGCCACCTTGTCGACGCCCAACAGTACAGCCGAGCCCCACGGCAAGGTCACCGCATCGGCAATTCCCTGCTCGATGCCCTGCTGCAACGCCTCCGGCAGGAGCCTCGACGCCGGCACATCCTCGCCGCCGAGCTGGCTGACGAACGATGCCATGGTCGCATCAGCCGAGCGGATTTTCATGCCGGCGAGATCGGACGGCACCGCAATTTTCCTGGTGCGGGAATGGAAGGTGCCGGGGTCCTGCGCGAAGGCGAAGCAATATTTGATCTTCGGCATCTCGGTTGCGGCATATTTCCGGTACCAGTTATCGAGCGCGGCGGAACCGGCCTTGGCGTTGGACATCATGAATGGCAGATTGACGGCGTCGAAGATCGGAAAGCGGCCGCGCTGAAAGCCGGGGCTGACCAAGGCAAAGTCGGCCACGCCGTCGCGCGCCATCGCGTAATGATCGAAGGCCCTGCCGAGCTGGGCTGCGGGATAGACCTTGTAGGTGATGGTGCCCGCGGAATCGTGCTCGATCGAGACGCCCCATTCCTCGATCGACTGCTGCAGCGGATGCGACGCCGGCAGCCAATCCGACAGCTTAAGCTCGAAGGTATTGCCCTGCCCGGATGCCGCGGCAGGACCGAGCGTACAGCCGAATACCGCAAGTCCGCAGCATTTTATCCAGCGCATCTGGCGATTTAATTGCAGAAACGCCTCGCTGTAAAACGGTCCCAACCCGATCGCTAAAATTGTCCGCAACATAGTGGCGATTTTTACACAGCGTTTTTGCTTAGTTGCCGGCGCAGTTCCTCGCTTAACCGGGCGGCAGCAGCACCCAGGTTATGGCGTCCCTGAAGAAAAAGCCGGGCAGGCGCAGTCATGCGCCGCAGCCCGCGGTTCGGGGACGTCAAAATGTTGCCTCGTGTTGCGGCAATTTGCTTTGCCGCCTTTGTTATCATTTGGCCGGCGCGTTCCGGCCTCGACAGCGGCACGCTGGACGCGTTCAGTCCGGCGGCGGCGCTGGTCCCGCCGGCACAAAATCTGGTTGCCGGCCCAGCCCAGGCCGAACCTGACGCCAAGATCGAAGCGCAAGTCCCGCCGGCGCAGCGCGATGATGCGCCAGCGAAAATGACGGCTTTTGATCCGGCGGAGCCTACCCTTGGGCCGCCCCCTGTGGCGGAACCGTTTGGTCTTGCCGCGGCGGCAATTGCCGACGGCGATGTCCTGACCAAGTGGAGCGGCGTCGAAGCGGAAATCCGTAACGGCAACGAAATCCTGGCGCGCTGCCGCGACGACCTTGCGCAATGTCCGGCGCCGGCCAAAGACTTCCTCAGCATCGTCGCGCAAGGCCGCGCCCAAACCGGCCGCGCCCGCATCGGCGTGATCAACCGCGCCGTCAATCTGGCGATCGAGCCGATGAGCGATCTGGCGCAGTGGGGCGTACCCGACCGCTGGAGCGCGCCGCTGGAGACGATGACGACCCACCGCGGCGACTGCGAGGATTACGCGATCGCCAAATATGTCGCGCTGACGGCTGCGGGCGTGGCGGCGGAGGACGTGAAGCTCGTCATTGTCCGCAACACCGCCGCCAATGAAGATCACGCCATCGTCGCCGTGCGTGACGACAGCACCTGGATCGTGCTCGACAACCGCTGGCTGACGCTGGTCGACGACGTCGCCATGCCCAACGCGGTTCCGCTGTTCGTGCTCGACGACGCCGGCGTGCGGAAATTCGTGCCTACCGCGATGTCGGCGGCGCGCCGCACGGCGGTGCCCGCCTCGCTCGGCTTTTGATCTATTTCGATTCCGCTTCGTAGACGCCGTCCCAATCCGGTCCGGGCGGATCGGCGCGGTAGGTCTCGATCCGCTCCATATACATATCGTAGAGGCCCGCGGTTTCGAAGCCGCCGGCGATCTTGCGGCAACGATCAATCAAACTGAGC